>Ga0209212_1007931_pt1 | contig 11540 bp, 13 predicted proteins | sample RifGroC2_FD_183996 | JGI IMG/M metagenome (GOLD analysis project Ga0209212, IMG submission 183996) | Groundwater microbial communities from Rifle, Colorado, USA - Groundwater C2 (SPAdes) (version 2) | ecosystem: Environmental > Aquatic > Deep subsurface > Groundwater | place: Rifle, Colorado...
CCAGCCGGCCCGCTGGTGTCTCCCCGAGCTCGTGTGCGAGGTCCGCTACACGGGCATCACGAACGAGGGCATCCTCAGGCAGCCGGCGTATCTCGGCCTCCGCCCGGACATCGACCCGAAGGAGGCGACCGGCGAGGAGCGCACGGCTTCCGTCGAGCGCGCGCAGCGGGACGCGGCGCAGGAGGCGAAGAAGCCGAAGGCGAAGGCCGAGCCCGCGAAGAGAGTGCCGGCGGTCCTGAACGTCGAGGGCCGCGAGATCAAGCTCACGAATCTCGACAAGGTCCTCTGGCCGGAGGACGGCTACACGAAGGCGGACCTCGTCCGCTACTACGTCGACGCCGGGCCGTACCTCGTGTCCTGGGTACGGGACCGCCCGCTGACGATGAAGCCGTACCCGGACGGCATCTACGGGACGACCTTCTATCAGAAGAACAAGCCGAGCTTCACGCCGAAGTGGGTCTCGAGCTGGCGCGACCCCGAGGAGCCGGAGAACGACTACGTCCTCTGCAACGACCTGGCGACGCTGGTCTGGATGGCGAACTACACCGCGCTCGAGATCCACCCGCGCCTCGCGCGCGTGGACGACCCGGACCACCCCGACTACGTCATGGTCGACCTGGACCCCGCGGAGGGCAGCACGTGGGAACAGGTGAAGGAGGTCGCGGTCACCGTGCGCGCCGTCCTGGACGACATGGGTCTCCGGTCGTTCCCGAAGACGACCGGGTCACGGGGCATCCACGTCCTGATCCCGATCGCGCGCAAGTACACCTTCGAGGAGACGAGAGCGTTCGCCGAGGCGGTGGGCAAGGCGGCGCGAGAGCGCGAGCCGAAGATCGTCACGCTCGAGTTCACGAAGGCCCGCCGGAAGGGGATCTACATCGACTACCTGCAGAACATGCGCGGGAAGTCGACGGCGGGCCCCTACAGCGTGCGCCCGAAGCCGCGCGCGCCGGTCTCCGCTCCCCTTCGGTGGGACGAGATCGAGGCCCTCGGCCGGCCCGACGCCTTCACCATCACGAACATGCGCGACCGCCTCGCCCTGGTCGGCGACCTGCTCGCGCCGTCGCTCGGGCTCCAGCAGAAGCTGCCGAAGAAGGCACTGGCGTCGGCCCGCTAACGCGCGGGACCGCGGTCCTGGTCCCGGGCTACCGCGGGTCGGATCGGCAGCCGATCCTCGTCGCGATCGCTCGCCGGCTCGAAGCCGTCGGCATCGCCTCGAAAGCGGTCGCGCTCTCGACCTCGGTGCGGCCGAGCAGCGGGTACCGGGTCGAGCTGGACGCGCTCCGGCGCGCACGCGATGAGCTGCGCGCGGCGCATCCGGGGCCGGTGGCTCTCGTGGGCCGGTCGTTCGGCGGGCGCATGTGCGCGTTCCTCGCCGCCCAGGAGCCACCCGATGCGCTGGTCGTCGTCGGCCATCCGATCTCGCCGCCGGGACGGCCGCGACCGCGTGATGAGGAAGCGCTCGCAAGCGTGCGCTGCCCGACGCTCGTCGTGCAGGGCGACCACGATGACCTCGGCCCCGTCGCGGTGCTCGAGCGGATCAGCGCGGGAAACCCGCTCATCGATCTGATCGTGCTGAGCGGCGCGGGCCACGAGCTCGGTCGCCACGAGGGCGAGGCCGCCGAGCACGTGGCCTGCTGGCTCGATGCGAGGCTGCGCTAGCTCCGGCCGAAGGTCAGTCCCGGGTGGTCGTCCACCCGTCGTTGAGGCCGGACTCCGCTAGGGGGCCATCCCCGTCTTCTCGACGACATCGATCTGGGCCTTCTGGAGGCGGCCGGAGTAGTCGACGTAGATCGACTTCCACTCCGAGTACACGTCCAGCGCGGCGCGCCCCGCCTCGCGGTGGCCGTTGCCGGTCGCCTTCATGCCGCCGAACGGGAGCTGGATCTCCGCTCCGATCGTCCCGGCGTTCACGTAGACGATCCCGCACTCGGCGTCGCGCATGAAGCGGAACGCGTTGTTGACGTTCTGCGTATAGACGGAGCAGGAGAGGCCGTACTTCGTCGAGTTCAGGATCTTGATCGCCTCGTCGATGCTCGAGGTCTCGATGACGGCGGTCACCGGACCGAAGATCTCCTCCTGCGCCACGCGCATGTTGGGCTTCACGTCCACGAGGACCGTCGGCTCGTGGAACCAGCCCTTGGCGAGCGCGCCCTCGCGCGAGATCCGTCCGCCGGCGGCGACGGTGGCGCCCTCCTTCTCGGCGACCGGGATGTACGAGTGCACACGGTCGAGCTGGCTCTTCGAGACCACCGGACCGACGTCGGTCGTGTCCTCGAGGCCGTGCCCGAGGCGGAGCTTCTTCGCGCGGCCCACCAGGCGGTCGATGAGCTCGTTGGCGATGCCGCGCTGGCCGATCACGCGAGACGCGGCCGTGCACCGCTGCCCGGACGTGCCGAACGCGGACCACACGATCCCGTCGATGGCGAGGTCGACGTTCGCGTCGTCGAGCACGACGATCGCGTTCTTGCCGCCGAGCTCGCAGGAGACGCGCTTCAGCAGCCTGCCGGCGAGCTCGCTGATGTGCGCGCCCGTCTCGGACGATCCGGTGAAGGAGATGAGGGCGACGCCCGGATGGGTCACCAGGTGATCGCCGAGATCGCTGCCCGACCCGAGGACGAGGTTCATCACGCCCTTCGGAAGGCCGGCCTCCTCGAGGATCTCCACCAGGCGGACCGCTAGCAGCGGCGTGTACGACGCCGGCTTGAAGACCACCGTGTTGCCGAGGATGAGCGCGGGCATGATCTTCCAGGTGGGGATCGCGAAGGGGAAGTTCCACGGAGTTATCGCGGCGACCACTCCGTGCGGGTGGCGCATGCTCATCGCCCACTTGTTGGGAAGCTCTGCCGGGACCACGTCGCCGAACTGGCGGCGGCCCTCGCCGGCGATGTAGTAGGTCATGTCGATGCCCTCTTGGACGTCGCCCCGGGCCTCCGCCAGGACCTTGCCCATCTCCCGCGTCATCTCGCGCGCCAGCTCGTCCTTGCGGCGGAGCATCACCTCCGCGGCCCTGTAGAGGATCTCGCCGCGCTTCGGCGCGGGGAAGAGACGCCAGCCCTCATAGGCGCGCTGCGCCGCCTCGACGGCGCGGTCGACGTCGGCGGTCGTGGACTTCGTGACGGTGGCGATGAGCTCGCCGTTCGCGGGGTCGGTGTTGTCGAAGGTGTCCCCGCCGGTCGCGTCGACCCAGCGTCCGTCTATGTGGTTCTGGAGGTGCATGCCTCTAGAGCTGGGTCCCATAGAAGAGCCAGATGGTGAGCGCGCCCACCGCGACGATCCCCAGGACGATGAGCGCGAAAGCGATGTTCGCTTGCCGCTCCGGGTCGTCCTGTCCGAAGATGCTCATGCTCGGATACAGACGATAGCGGGGAACTCCGGTACCCTTTTGTGAGGGCCTGTATGGCTTCGCCATACATGCCCGTCGTCGCGTTAGCGAGGGCCTGTAGCTCAGCGGGAGAGCACTTGAATCGCACTCAAGGGGTCGGGGGTTCGAATCCCCCCAGGTCCACCGCCCATTTCCCGCCGCGACCAAGCGGCAGGCGCACCGTGGATGACGCGGCGAATGCGGATGCGCGGGCGCGACGCGCTGAGGGGTGGGCCGCCAAGCGGCACGCGCGTCAGCGCGTGCCTGGCGGAGGTTCCTCATGGCGAGCGGCCGCGCGCCGCGAGCCGCGTCGGGTACCGCGGTGCGCCTGCCCATCTCGCTCCGCCTACTGCACCCGCAGCACGACGGGCGCGTCACCCCACAGGCGCTCCAAGCGGTAGAGCTCGCGCTCCTCCGGCACGAACGCGTGGACGATGACGTCGCCGAGGTCGATGAGCACCCAGCGCCCCGTGCCCATGCCCTCCACGCCGAACGGGCGGCGGCCCGCCTGGATCGAGCGCTCGATGATGCCCTCCGCGATCGCCTGCACCTGGCGCTCGCCGCGGCCGCTCAGGATCACGAAGAGGTCAGCGATCGTCGTGACCTCGGAGACGTTCATCACGACGATGTCCTCGGCCTTCTTGTCGGAGGCCGCGTCGACGACGAGGTCGGCGAGCGCTCGGGGGCTCAGCTCGCCGGCGATGGGTCCTCCCGATAGAGCGCGTGCTCCTCGATGTACCGGCACACAGGGTCGGGGACAAGGTACCGCAGCGAGCGTGCCCGGGCCGCCCGCGCGCGGAGCTCGCGCGCGCTGATGTCCATGAGCGGCACCTCGAGCGTCATCGCGCCGGGCGGTGCGGCTACGGCGGCTCCGGGCCGCCGCGCGACCACGAGGGTCGCCAATGCGCGGACTCGCTCCGGGTCCTTCCAGCGGTCGAGCTCGGCGCTCGCGTCGGCACCGAGAATGAGGAAGAGCCGTCCCTCGCCGGACAGGGCCTCGAGCGTATCGGCGGTGTACGAGGGACCCTCGCGGTCGAGCTCGATCCGCGAGACCTCAAAGCGCGGCTCGTCCCGCGTGGCGAGACGGAGCATCTCGAGCCGTTGCTCCGGCCCCGCGACGGGTTCGCGCGACTTCAGCGGGGACCGCCGCGCGGGCACGAACACCACGCGGTCGAGCGGAAGGGTCTCGAGAGCGGCCAGCGCGATCGCGAGGTGGCCGACGTGGACGGGGTCGAAGGTGCCGCCGAACACGCCGATGCGCCCGGCGGCGGTCATCGGCCGCCCGATTCCTGCCACTCGAGCTCGATCTTGCCGACGCGGACCGTATCGCCCTCCTTCGCGCCCTGGGCGCGCAGCTCGCGTTCGATGCCGCTGCGCAGGAGGAACTCCTGGAAGTACGCGGTCGCATCGGGGCTGTCCCAGTCGATCCCGCCGGCCAGCCGCTCCACGCGGTCGCCGATCACGCGGAAGGCTCCATCCTCGCGCTCCACACGCCAGTCGCGCGCGGTACGCGCGAACTCGATGCGCCGCTCGGCTTCCGGGGCCTCCGTGACCGGCCGCGGTGGGCACGCGGCGAAGATGGCGCGCGCGAGCTGCGGCACGCCTTCACCCGTCGCGGCGGAGACCGCGTACGACGGCGCGCCGACCCGGCGGGCGAGATCGCCGGCGCGCTCTCGCGCGTCCGGGAGGTCCATCTTGTTCAGCGCGACGATGTGGTCGCGTCCCTCGAGGCCCTTTCCGTACGCGGCGAGCTCGGCGGCCACGACGTCCATGTCCGCGACCGGATCCTCTCGCGCCGCGTCGATGACGTGGACCACCAGGCGCGTGCGTTCCACATGGCGAAGGAACTCCTCGCCGAGGCCCGCGCCCTGGTGCGCACCCTCGATCAGACCCGGGATGTCCGCGACCACCAGCTCACGCTCCTCGTCGCGCAGCACGCCGAGGTTCGGGCTGAGCGTCGTGAACGGGTAAGCCGCGATCTTCGGGTGGGCTCGCGTCAGCGCCGCCAGGAGGCTCGACTTGCCCGCATTCGGCAGTCCGACCAGCCCCACGTCGGCGATGAGCTTCAGCTCGAGGTCGATCTCGCGCTCCTCGCCCGGCTGCCCATCCTCCGCGATGCGCGGCGCGCGCCGGGTGCTGCTCTTGAAATGCGTGTTCCCGCGCCCGCCCTCGCCACCGCGCGCGAGCAGCAGCTCCTGCCCCGGGGCGACGAGGTCCGCGATGACGGCGCCGGTCGCCGGATCGGTGACCAGGGTCCCCGGAGGCGCGCGCAGGACGAGGTCCGTCGCCGACTTCCCGGTCCGCTTCTCGCCCGCGCCGTTCCCCCCGCTCGGGGCGCGATGGACGCTCCGGTAGCGGAAGTCGGAGAGCGTCGTCACCTGAGGGTCGGCACGGAGGATCACGCTGCCCCCGCGACCGCCGTCGCCGCCGTCCGGACCGCCGCGCGGGACGTGCGCCTCGCGCCGGAACGAGATGGCGCCGCGCCCGCCGTCGCCGGCGCGGACTCGCAGCCGAGCGCGGTCCTGGAACATCGAGCTAGCGGGGGCTGCCGGCGGCGGGCCGCGGTCCCCCGCGTGACGCGGAGGCGGCTTCGCCGCCGAGGCCGTCGAGACGGAAGTGGTCGGCCTCGGCCACGCGGTCCAGAAGGATGCGGACGCCGAGCGGCTTCGCGGCCGGGAACGCGGCGAGTGTCCGCGCCGGGTCCGCCCCCAGGTCGCGGAGCTCGAGCTTGCCGCCTGGGAGCTCGCCCAGAAGGGCGACGATCGCGTCGATCTCGACGGCGCGGTCCGTCACCCCCGGCAGGACCAGCAGCGCCACGGTCGGTCTGATCCCGCGCGCGGCCGCGACGTGCAGGCTCGCGCGCACGTCGCTCCACCCGTGCGCGATCGGGCCGTGGAGCAGCCGGTAGGTCTCGGGCGTCGCGGCGCCCAGCCGGACGGTGACGCTCGACAGGCCCGCCTCGATCAGGCGCCGCAGGCCGGCCGCATCCGATCCGCTCGTCTCGAGGTGGAGATCGATCCCCGGGTGGCTTCCGCGGATACGCGCCACCGCGTCCTCGACCACGCGGAGCGCGAGCAGCGGCTCGCCGTCGCAAGCGCGCCCGAAGCTGATCCGCGCGGCGCCCCGAGCGGCGGCGTCGCCGGCCATCTCCGCGATCTCGGAGGCGCTCGGGTGGATGGCCGCGCGCTCGGTCGGCGAGCCCGCGTAGCCGGAGCGCAGGTCGAGCGGCAGCCGCGGGCGCTCCGCCGGCCGCGCGCCGACGGGCACGGGGAGCTCGCCCTGGCCGGCGAGCGCCGCCTGGGCGGCGGCGCACTCGTGCTCGCGAGCGCAGCGCGTGAGCTGGCGCATGAGCTTGTTCGCCGGACGCGCCCGGAGCGCCGCCTGTAGCTCGGAGCGCGACGACGCGTGCGCGCCGCCGCCCGGAACAGCGGGAGCGTGCTCGGCCGCCGCGACCACGACCTCGCCCTCACGGTCCGCGCCCACCGCCGCGTAAGGCAGCGCGTCGAGCGCGGGCGCCGCGGGGTCTTCGGCGTACGACGGGAAGAGGAGCCGCGTGTAGCCGCGCGGAAGGATGGCCGCCATCGCGAGCCGTCCCCGGCCGATCTCGCGCATGCGCCCGTCGCGGCCGAAGGCAAGGGCGTCCCGCGCGAGGGGAACGAGCCGCGCTCCCGCGGGCAGGGCGATCGTCGCCGTCAGGGCGACGTCGCTGCTCCCGTCCGACCCCGCGGCGCGGTGATCGTCCGATACGAATACCCGGCCGTTGCGGTCGGTGTGGACGGACGCGTACATGTGGCCAGTATGCGAAGCAGCGCGCGCGGCGGCGCCGCGGCGAAGGTCCCTAGCGGCTGGTGTACGCCAGAGGGTTCACGAATGCGCCGTTCTGCTTGAGCTCCCAGTGGACGTGCGGTCCCGTCGTCACGCCGGTCATGCCGATAGACGCGACGATCTGACCCTTGGACACCTGCTGGCCCGGTGCGACGAACACGGCACCGAGGTGGTAGTAGCCCGTCTCGAACCCGTCGGCGTGCTTGATCCGGACCGACAGCCCGCCGACCGCGACCCACCCGGTGAACACGACCGTGCCGTCCTGCGAAGCGCCGACGCCAGTGCCGTAAGCGGCCGCGAGGTCGACTCCCGTGTGGAAGGCCCAGAAGTACTGAGTGATCCGACCGCCCACCGGCCACGCGAACCGTCCGGACGGCGCGGCGACGGCAGCAGCGGCGGCCGGGAGCGCCATCGGGAGGGCGGCCGGCGGCCGGATCTTGTCGCTCGGCCGTGCGACCGCATAGACGAGACCGGGGACGGTCGCTCCCGGGACGAAGATGAGCTGCTCGGGACCGAAGTGCTCGGGCTCGAAGTAGAGCCGGTTGTATTCCATGATCGCCTTCGGGTCGACGCCGAAGCGCGAGGCGACCGACTCGACGGTGTCGTCGTCCTTGACGGTGTACAGAGAGCCGGCTCCCGGCGGGATCATGATCTCGCGCCCGGCCTGCGAGCGGAGGTCCGGGTCGGTGATGCCATTCGAGAACGCGATCGCCTCCGCGGACACGCCGTAGTGGTTCGCGATGGTCTGCAGCGTGTCGCTCGGCCCTAGGAGATAGCGCTCGATCGGCTTCACGTCGGGAGCGATAGCCGTGCTCGGTCCGCCGGTGGCCGTGATCGTCTCGCCGCGGGCGACGGTCTGCGCGCGGGGAGCGTCGACGGAGCTGAACGCCGCGAGCACGTCGGCCTCGGGAGCGGCCATCGGAGGTGCCGAGGCGACCGCGATCGACGGAGCGGCCCGCAGGCTCAGCGGGAGCGAAAGGACGAGCGCCGCGACAGCGAGGTCGGTGAGGAAGCGGAGCCGGTAGCGGAAGATCGTCGCGCCCCACGTTCGGAGCGACCGTTCGAGCGCGCGCCGCGCGGAGGGCGTGGCGTGCGGGCGTCGAACTGGATGCAAGACCCTTCGCCTCCCCACGGTCGTGAGACCGGAACCCATTCCCCAGCGGCGCCGGTCCCCGTTCGGCCACCCGTGGTCCGTACGCAAATCGTACTGACCTGAGCGGGCTCCGCCACCGTACCGGCGACCGTCAAAGGCTGTCAACCCGAGGGTCCGACGCGGATACCCCTCTGTAGGTAGGGCTCGCTCGACCGGACCTCTTTTGCGGGGGCCCGACCGCGTTCGTACGCTACGCCCGGTGCCCGACTACTACCTCTCGTACCTCTATGTCTTCGTGTTCTTCGCGACGGGCGCGGTGTTCGTGGCGGCGCTGCTCACTCTGTCGAGCCTCGTCCAGCCCAAGAAGCCCACGGCCGAGAAGCTTCGGACGTATGAGTCGGGCGAGGAGCCGGTCGGACCGGCGTGGGGGCGATACCCCACGCACTTCTACATCTTCGCGCTGCTGTTCGTCGTGTTCGACGTCGAGGTGATCTTCCTCTTTCCGTGGGCGGTGCTGTTCCGCGATCTCGGCTGGTACGGGCTGGTCGAGATGGGGATCTTCATCTTCATCCTCGTGGCCGGCCTGTACTACGCGTGGCGGAAGGATGCCCTCCGGTGGTACTGAGCTCTCCTCGGCCCGTGGTCGATCTCGCCTCGGTCGCGCAGCACGTCACGTCGCTGGTGGGCGACCGGGCGCAGGTGTCCACGCTCCACGACATGGTCGTGCTCGACGTCCCGCGGGAGCACCTGGTGGACGTGGCCCGTGCCGTTCGCGACGACCCCGTGACGAAGTGCGACCTCTACTCGGTCAACGCCGGCGTCGACCTCGGCAACGGCGAGCTGCGGTCGGTCACGTTCGTGCGCGGCGTCGAGACGCGCGTGTACGTGATGCTGCGCACGCCCTGCACCGAGCTCGACCCGCACGTGCCGACGCTCGTGCCGGTATGGGAGGGCGCGAACTGGACGGAGCGCGAGACGTACGACATGTTCGGCATCGTCTTCGACGGGCACCCCGACCTGCGCCGCGTCTTCCTCGAGGAGAGCTTTCCCGGGCACCCGCTGCGCAAGTCCTTCATGCCGCCGCGGAGCGACGCGCGTGGCGGTTGAGGCCGCGCGCGTGAGAGCGTCGTAGTGGTCGAGGGACCTTTCGGCATCGACCCGGTCCTCTGGGCCGTACTGCGGCTCGCCATCGCCATCGTCCTCGTGATCGCGCTGATCATGAACGGGGCGCTGCTGCTCATCTACCTCGAGCGCAAGATGCAGGCGGTGATGCAGGACCGCATCGGCCCGTATCACGTCGGCCCGTTCGGCCTCCTGCAGACGTTCGCCGACGCCATCAAGCTCATCGCCAAGGAGGACGTGCGGGCGAGCCAGACCGACGCCACGTTCTTCATCGCCGCGCCCGCGCTGGTGTTCTCGCCGATGCTCGCCGCGTTCGTGGTCGTCCCATTCGCGCCGCCCATCGTCGGCGCCGACCTGAGCATCGGCCTCCTCTATCTGACGACGCTCGGCGCGATGGGCGTCCTCGGGATCGTGATCGCGGGCTGGGCCTCGAACAACAAGTACGCGCTCATGGGCGGCCTGCGCTCGGCTGGCCAGCTCATCTCGTACGAGATCCCTCAGATCCTCTCGCTGGTCACCGCGGTCCTCGTCCTGGGCACGCTCTCCATGGTCGAGATCACGGAGCTGCAACCCGGGCCGATCACGAACATCTTCGTGCTGCCGCTCGCCTTCGTGACGTTCTTCATGGCGGCCCTCGCCGAGACGAACCGGACGCCCTTCGATCTCCCCGAGGCCGAATCGGAGCTCGTCGCGGGCTACCTCACGGAGTACTCGGGCATGCGCTGGGGGACGATGCTCGCGCTCACCGAGTACGGGAACGTGACCATCGTCTGCGCGATCATGACCACGCTCTGGTTCGGCGGCTGGAACGGTCCGGGGGTCGAGGCCTTCCCGATCCTCGGGATCCTCTGGTTCACCCTCAAGACTTACGCCTTCATCCTCGTGTTCATGTGGATCCGCGCCACGCTGCCGCGCCTGCGGATCGACCAGCTCATGAGCTTCTGCTGGAAGGGCCTCATCCCGCTGACGCTGCTCAACCTGGGGGTCACCGCCGCGCTCCTGCTCGCCTTCCCGGACACGCTCGTTCCGGTGGCCATCGCGAACTGGCTCCTGCTGGGAGCGTTCGCCCTGGGCCTCCCCGCGCTCCAGCGCCGCCGCCTGCGGCGGATCCGCGCACGGCTCGGCGCCGGGGCGATGCCCGCGCCGCGCAGCGCCTCCTAGCGCGTGCTCCAGCTCATCGAGCCCTTCATGTTCGGGCTGCTCACGGTCTCGATCCTCGGGGCCGGTCTCGCCGTCGTGCTCGCGCCGCGCATCACGACGAGCGCGCTCGCCATGGCCTTCGCGTTCCTGAACGTTGCCGGCATGTTCGTCCTGCTCGGCGCGGAGACGGTCGCGGCGTTCCAGGTGCTCATCTACGTCGGCGCGATCACCGTCCTGATCCTCTACGGAGTGATGTTCACGCCGCAGCAGCCCCGGGCCTACGGCCTCTTCTTCCAGGGGCAGACGCCCTGGGGCGCGCTGCTCGCCGCCCTCGTCGCGCTGCCCGTCGTGATCGTGGCGTTCACCTTCGTCGACGCAGGCGTGGCCCTGGAGCCGGGCAACGACCTCCGCCCGCTCGGCACGAGCGTGTTCCGCGACTTCGCCTTCCCGTTCGAGGTCGCGTCGGTCCTGCTCCTCGCGGCCATGATCGGCGCGATCGCGCTCGTCCGCCGCGAGCGCGAGATCGAGGAGCCGCCCGGAGCGCCGCACGACCCGCAGCGCCGGGGACCCCGCCGATGACGTCGGCCGTCCCGCTCGGCGCCTTCGTCGCGGTCTCCGCGCTCCTGTTCTTCATCGGCCTGGGTGGCGTCCTCGTGCGCCGGAACGCGGTCGTGATCCTCATGTGCGTCGAGCTGATGCTGAACGCGGCGAATCTCGCGTTCGTCGCATTCTCCCGGCGCTTCGGCCTCGTGGACGAGCGCGGCAGCGTCTTCGTCGTCTTCGTCTTCGTCGTCGCCGCGGCCGAGGTCGCCGTGGGCCTCGCGATCATCCTCGCGGCCTACCGCAACCGCCCGACGGTCGACGTGGACGAGATCCAGCGGATGAAGGGCTTGATGTGGATGCGCACCGTCCATGCATCGCCGCCCACCGCGTCGCCCAGCGCCACATAGATGTCGCGCGAGATGCCAGCGTTGATCGCGGCCTCGGTCATCGGGT
>Ga0209212_1007932_pt1 | contig 11538 bp, 10 predicted proteins | sample RifGroC2_FD_183996 | JGI IMG/M metagenome (GOLD analysis project Ga0209212, IMG submission 183996) | Groundwater microbial communities from Rifle, Colorado, USA - Groundwater C2 (SPAdes) (version 2) | ecosystem: Environmental > Aquatic > Deep subsurface > Groundwater | place: Rifle, Colorado...
TCCGCCACGCCTCGTCGGGCAGCATGTCCTGGATGTATTCCGGCAACAACCAATTCGTCATCTATCTCACCCAATAAATCAGCAACAGGCCGCTCAACATAAGCGTCAGGCCGAGAAAGCGCAATTGCCCGTCCTGGAACTGTGTCAGCTTGTGCAATGTTTCACGCCAGGCGGAAGGAAACAGAAACGGCATTATGCCTTCGAGAACCAGCATCAGCCCGAACGCCATCAACAAATATTCCAGCACGATGTTACGCAGGCATTACCTGCCCGGTTTGCCGGAGCTTTTCAGATATTTGAAGAATGCCGAGCTTGGGTCGATCACCATCACGTCACTCTTGCTCCCAAAACTTTGCTTGTAGGCTTCCAGACTACGATAGAACGAATAGAACTCGGGATTGCGGCCAAACGCGGCCGCATACAGAGCGGACGCCCTGGCATCACCCTCACCCTTGGTCTGCTGCGCGGTGCGATAGGCTTCGGCCAAAATGATCTCGCGCTGCCGGTCGGCATCGGCCTTGATCTTCTCCCCTTCCGCCGCGCCGGAAGCGCGCAGTTCGTTGGCGACACGCTTGCGCTCCGCATCCATGCGGCGATACACCGACTCGCTGATTTCAAGTGGAAAATCGACGCGCTTCAGGCGCACGTCCAGCACTTCGACGCCGATCTTGCGCGCGTCGTTGTTGGCCTTGGTGCGCAGCACTTCCATGATCTTGTCGCGCTCGCCGGACACCACCTCGTTGATGGTGCGCTTGCCGAATTCCTCGCGCATGCTGGAATTGACCGTCTGCAACAAACGGTTCCTGGCGCGCGCCTCGTCGCCGCCCACGCTGACGTAATATTGTTTCACGTCCACGATGCGCCACTTGACGAAGGAATCCACCAGCACGTTCTTCTTCTCGGCGGTGATGAAACGCTCCGGCTCGCCGGCATCCAGCGTGAGAATGCGCGAATCGAAATAGCGCACGTTCTGCAACAGCGGAATTTTGAAACCCATGCCGGGATCCGACTTGATGCGAATCGCCTCGCCCAACTGGAACACGATGGCACTCTGGCGCTGATCCACCACGAAGATGCTCATGCTCAGCAAAACCAGCGCGGCAACCGCGCCAACCAATAAATTACCAGTGCTCTTGTTCATTTAGCGGGCCTCCCTGTCGCGTCCCAGCAACGAATCGCGTGCGCGCTGTGCTGCGGTATTGTCGCTGGATTGTGAGGTGGCGGGCAATGCGCTGGCTGCCGCGCCGCCGGCACGCGTGCTTTCCATCAGTTTATCCAGCGGCAAATACAGCAGGCTGTTGCCGTTCTTCTGATCCACCATGACCTTGCTGACGTTGCCCATCACCTGCTGCATCATGTCCAGGTACATACGCTCGCGCGTGACAGCGGGCGCCTTCTCATACTCGGCAAGAACCTGCTTGAAACGGCTGGCATCGCCTTCGGCATTGGCAATCACGCTTTGCTTGTAGCCTTCCGCTTCCTGGATCAGGCGTGCCGCCGTGCCGCTGGCGCGCGGTACCACGTCGTTGGCGTAGGCCTGGCCTTCGTTCTTCTGCCGCTCGCGATCCTGCCCGGCTTTCACCGCATCGTCGAAGGCAGCCTGCACCTGTTCGGGCGGCTGAGCATTCTGCATGGTCAGCTTACTGATCAGGATGCCCGACTTGTAGCGATCCAGAATGTCCTGCATCAACTTGGTCGCCGAGGCAGCCACTTGCTCGCGGCCTTCATACAGCACGAAGTCCATCTTGCTCTTGCCGACCACCTCGCGGATGGCGGTTTCTGCGGCCTGGCGCACGTTCTCGTCCGGCATGCGATTGTTGAACAAATAATCGGCAGGGTCATTGAGAAAATATTGCACCGCAAACTGGATATCGATGATGTTTTCATCTTCGGTCAGCATCAGCGATTCTTTCAGCATCTTGTTCTTGACGTTGTCGCGATAACCGACTTCCACCGTCCTGACCTGGCTCAGATTGACAATTTCCACCGTCTCGACCGGAAACGGCAAATGCCAGCGCGGGCCTGGCTCGGTGACTTCAATCAGCTTGCCGAAGCGCAGCACCACGCCGCGCTGACTGGCGTCCACGATGTAAAAGCCGCTGCCCAGCCAGATCAGTGCGGCAATGGCAACGATCAAACCGATGCCTGGACCAATCCCTCTTGCCGGCTCGTTACCGCCGGGCTTGACTTCGCCGCCCTTGTCGCCCTTGCCGCCTTTTCCGCCCATCATGGCCGCAACTTTTTCGTTGAGCTTGCGCAGCAATTCTTCCAGATCGGGCGGACCGCCGCTGTTCCTGTTACCCCATTGCGGGTCATTCAATCCCATAACTCATCCTCATTTAATCGGTTTGCCCAGTTGCTTCATCTGCCTGACGCGCGACCTTGGCTTCAGCCAAGGCAAGCTGCAAACCATCCAAACCCGCACCGCTTTTGGCGCTCAAAAAAACACGCGCAATTCTACCATAGTCGTCGCGCTGCACGCTGGGCGGGACATCCTGCAAATCGATTTTATTGAACACCAGCACCTGCGGAATATCCGCTGCACCGATCTCCGCCAGCACCTTGTTTACCTCGGCAATTTGATCGTCGCGGTTGGCGTTGTTGGCATCCACCACATGCAGCAACAAATCGGCCTGCACGGTCTCTTCCAGCGTGCTGCGAAAGGCTGCGACCAGGGAATGCGGCAAGTGACGGATGAATCCCACAGTATCCGATACCACGATTTCGCCCCGCCCTTCGGTAAACATGCGGCGCGAGGTGGTATCCAGCGTGGCGAACAATTGATCCGCCACATACACATCGGCGCGGGTCAGCCTGTTGAACAGCGTGGACTTGCCTGCATTGGTATAGCCGACGATGGATGCCGACAATACATCGGCACGACTGCGCGAACGGCGTTGTACGGCGCGTTGATGACGGAGTTTTTCCAGGCGGTCTTTCAATAAATGGACACGCTTGTCCAGTTTGCGCCGATCCAGTTCCAGCTTGGTTTCACCGGGGCCGCGCGCGCCCACCGCAAATTTCTGCTGCCCCATGCCGACACCCTGCCCGACCAGGCGCGTGGCGAGATACCTGAGTTGCGCCAGTTCCACCTGAACCTTACCTTCGTGGCTTTGCGCGCGCTGCGCAAAAATATCCAGGATCAGCATGGTCCGGTCGATTACGCGCGTATTCAATTTGGCAATCAGATTGCGCATTTGCGCGGGGGAAAGGTCATGATTGAAAATGACCAACGGAACTTCCATGCGTTCGACGAGTTCGGCGATTTCCTGCACTTTGCCGCTGCCCGCGAACAACGCCGCATCGGGACGCTGTCGCTTGCCCTCGACAATGGCAAGGGTGCGCACTCCGGCTGTCTCGGCCAGCAAGCGCAATTCTTCCAGACTTTCGCTGTAGTCGTTCTCGCCGAAATCAATACTGACCAACACTGCGCCATCAGCGCCGGCGGGCGTTTGCTGCATTACTCGGAATCGTCTGGGTAGGAAATACTGACGGCACGTGCCGGGACAATGGTGGAAATGGCGTGTTTGTAGACCATCTGCGTGACAGTGCTCTTCAGCAGCACCACATACTGATCGAACGATTCGACCTGGCCTTGCAGCTTGATGCCATTCACCAGATAAATTGCAACCTGCACATGTTCTTTGCGCAGCGCATTGAGAAATGGGTCCTGCAGTTGTTGTCCTTTTGTGCTCATGGTTATTGTTATTGCTTTTATTTAGTTAGGAACGGGATGGTACTTTACTGGATTCCGGCGCGGCGTGAACACATTTGACCAGAATAAACTGGCGCCCTCAAGGCCATACGACGAAATCCCGAGCATTAAAAACCAGCACGTTGGCCGGATCCTTTGCAAGCGGATTGTATCATCTCAAAATACAAATGGCCTGGTAATTTTATACGCTATCTCATTTGGTCATATGAGTGTTCTATCGCCCCAACGCTTTCAAATATACCGCGCGGTAAGCCTCGGCACTGCGCTGCCAACCGAAGTCCTTGGCCATGCAGTTTTTGCGCAGCAATTTCCATTTAGCCTTATTGTGATAAAGATCAATCGCGCGTTGTATTGCATCAAACAGATTCGCGGCGGTCATGCCGTGGAACGCGAAGCCGCTGGCAGTGCCGTCCTTGAGCGCTTCTTCGGTGCAGTCCACCACCGAATCGGCCAGGCCGCCGATGGCGTGGACGATGGGCGGGGTGCCGTAGCGCTGGCTGTACAACTGGTTCAGGCCGCAGGGTTCGAAGCGCGACGGCATGACAAACATGTCTACCCCGGCCTCGATCTGGTGCGAGAGTTCTTCACTGAACCCGATATGCACGCCGATCTTGCCGGGATAGCGCCGCGACAAGTCGCGTGCAGTTTTTTGCATTTTCGCTTCGCCGCTGCCGAGCATTGCCAACTGCACCGGTAATTGGATCAGGCGCGGTGCGATTTCCAGCAGCAAGTCCAGCCCCTTCTGGTGGGTGAGGCGGCTGACCACGCCGAGCAGCGGCACATCCGGCTCGATGTTCAACCCCATTCGGCTTTGCAGCGCTTCCTTGTTCGCGGCCTTGCCGGTCATGCGCGCGCGGCTGTATTTTTTGGCGAGATGCGAATCGGCCGCCGGATTCCACTCGTCGGTGTCGATGCCGTTGAGGATGCCGGTGAGCTTGTTGCGGCGCGTGGCCAGCAGGCCTTGCATGCCGAAGCCGAGCGGCTCCTGCTGGATTTCCTGCGCGTAATTCGGGCTGACGGTGGTGATGTGATCGGCGTAAAACAGCCCGGCCTTGAGGAACGATAGATTGCCGTAATACTCCACGCCGTCGATGCTGAAGCAGGACGGCGGCAAATGCAGCTCGCCCACTGTCGCGAGCGGAAAAATCCCCTGAAAAAGCAGGTTATGGATGGCGAGTATGCTCGGCGCGGCGCCTTGTGCAAAGTGCAGATAAGCGGGCGTCAGACCGGTTTGCCAGTCGTTACAATGCACCAGGTCGGGACGCCAATCGAGCGGCGACTCGTTGCAGCCCAGCACGGCGGCAACTTTGGAGAGCAAGCCGAAGCGCAGCGCATTGTCCGCCCAGTCGTGGCCGCTGGTGTCCTGATAGGGTCCGTCGCGCTGGTATAAAACCGGACAGTCGAGCACCAGCAGCGGCACATCGTGCGCCATCGTGCCGGACAATAGCCGCGCCGGCGGGAAGCCCGGCAGAGCGTCGAAAGTCGCGACGACTTTGTGCTGCGCCAGTTGCGCGATGACTTGTTTGTATCCCGGCACCAGGATGCGCACGTCCACGCCGATGGCACACAACGCGGCAGGCAGCGCGCCGCTGACATCGGCCAGGCCGCCGGTCTTGATCAACGGGGCGACTTCGGAAGTCGCGAACAGGACTTTTAATTCAAACATCTGTTATTCCAATCTCTATAATCAAAAGTGAAATGTCGCAGGGTGCATTCCATGCACCATTGCTATTGGTGCATGGAATGCACCCTACGTAGTTATTGATGCTTTGAAAGATAATTGGAATTACAGCCAGCGCATCATGCCCAACTCAAACGGATGGGTCAGCATCTCATGATGAGGATAGGCGCGAATGCGGTATTCCAGCTTGCCGCATTTTTCCGGCTGCACTTCCAGGGCGAATACGGTTTCGCCCGCTTCAGTCATTGTACCGGTGGCTTCAAAACGGTAGCGCTGCGAGTTCTGCAACTTTTCGCGCTTGGTAAACAAACCCAGCAATATTTCCACGACCACGTCATTGGGCTGAAGGTCATTCAGGCTGACCGCCACTTCAAAACGCAGGTTTTCGCCGTAGTTGATTTCCTTCTGTTCTGCATCCAGGCGGCGTAACGCGACACCCGGCCAAGCATGGCGGATGCGCGCCTTCCAGCCGGCGACGATCTGCGCGTTTTTAAAGTGGTTCTGTTGATACAAACGATGTTGTCGGCTGGCCGGCAGGTAGCATTTGGCAAGATATTCGCCCACCATGCGTCTGGCGTTGAAGCGCGGCATGATGGTGGACATCGAATGTTTGGACATTTTCACCCATTCCGGGGAGAAACCCATTTTGCTGTGCCCGTAATACAGCGGCACAACCTGGTCTTGCAGCAGTTCGTAGAAGGTGCGGGTTTCCTCGCGGGTGCGGGTTTCTTCGCCCAGCGATTCCGATACCGGCTTGATCGCCCAGCCGTTCCTGCCGTCATAGCCCTCCCCCCACCAGCCGTCCAGCACAGACAGGTTGATGGTGCCGTTGATACCCGCCTTCATGCCGGACGTGCCGCTGGCTTCCAGCGGATAGAGCGGATTGTTCAGCCAGACATCCACACCGGAAACCAGCTTGCGCGCCATGGCCAGATCGTAGCCTTCCACCATCAATATCTTGCCGATAAATTCAGGCATCTTGGAAACCTGGGTAATGCGGCGGATCAGATCCTGGCCGGGAATGTCCGCCGGATGCGCCTTGCCGGCAAAGATGAACACCACTGGGTGCTCCGGGTTGTTCATGATGGTGCGCAGCCAATCCAGGTCGCCGAACAGCATGGCTGCGCGTTTGTAGGTGGCAAAGCGGCGTGCGAAACCGATGGTGAGGATATTGGGATTTTCCGGGTTGACATATTTGAGCAGGCGATCCAGGTGCGCCTCGGAACCGTGATTGCGGAAATGCTGCGCGCTGATGCGCTCACGCACCATGTTCAGCATTTTCGCCTTCAGCGATTGGCGCGCGCTCCAGAACAAGTGGTCAGGGATGCGCCCAACGCCTTCCCAGAATTCCACGTCGTTCATGCGCGCACTCCATTCCAGCCCGAGTTGACGCTCGAACACCTCGACCCACTCGGTCGCCAGAAAAGTCGGTGCATGTACGCCGTTGGTGACGTAAGTCATCGGGTTTTCCTTGTGCTCGATTTGCGGCCACATGTCGCCGCAAATGGCCGCCGACACATCGCCGTGGATACGCGATACGCCGTTGTTGAAACGCGTGCAGCGAATCGCCAGCGCCGTCATGTTGAAATCGGGGCTATCCTTGGCGTGTCCCAGCGCCAGGAATTCCTCGCGGCTCAGTTTGAGCTCCGGGTAATAATGCTCAAAATACGCCTGCATCAGCCCTTCGTTGAAATGGTCATGCCCGGCCGGCACCGGGGTATGCGTAGTAAAGATGGTGTTGACCGCCACGTATTCGAGCGCGGTAGCGAAATCCAGTCCTTCGAGAACAATTTTCTGGCGGATTCTTTCCAGCGCCAGGAAAGCCGCATGTCCCTCGTTGATATGCCATACCGTCGGCCTGATCCCCAATTCCTGCAAGGCCAGCACACCGCCGATGCCGAGCACGATCTCCTGCTCGATACGCATCACCTTGTCGCCGCCATACAGGCGGTGCGTGATGTCGCGGTCATGCGGGTTATTGCTTTCCAGATCGGTGTCCAGCAGGTACAGCGTGATATGCCCGATTTGGGCCTGCCAGATTTTGATGTCGAGCTTGCGGTTGGGCAAATTCACCGAGATATGGGCTTCTGAACCATCGGCGCGCCTGGCCTGGGCAATGGGCAAATCCTCGAAATGGGAGTCGCTATTGGTGGCGATCTGGTTGCCGTCGCCGTCTATGGTCTGGTGAAAATAGCCCTGGCGATACAACAGGCCGACGCCGATGAACGGCAGGCGCAAATCGCTGGCCGCCTTGCAGTGATCGCCAGCGAGGATGCCCAGACCGCCCGAATAAATCGGCAGGCTTTCGTGAAAACCGAATTCGGCGCAAAAATAAGCGACCAGATCATCCTTGCGCAACAGATCGGAGCCGGCTGGCGGCACACGATAATCATGGTAGGTGTCGTAGGCCGCCAGTACGCGGTTGAGGTTACCGATGAACACCTGGTCTTCCGCCGCTTCCCGCAGGCGCTGTTCATCAATGCGTTTCAGAAATGCCTTCGGGCTTTGCCCGGTGGCCTTCCACAACCCTGGATGCAAACGTGCAAACAGCGCGCGGGTGGGACGATCCCAGCTATACCAGAGGTTGTTCGCGAGCTCTTCGAGGCGCGCCAGGCGCGCGGGAATTTTCGGGCGAACTTGTAGAATGTAAGAAGTGCTTTTTTCCATGGTTTGGATGCAGGTTGAAAGTCGAAACTATGCTCGCGCAAGGATGCAAATTATAACGCAATTGCCCTGCCCTCCAGAATCTGCTTTGCCTGACAAGCGGCCGTGTTCAATACCCTGGCAATGCCGCCCGATCGAGATGCCACTCGGCGGCTACAACATACGCCGCAGGCAGCGGCTCTTCCCGCAGAATCCGCCCCAGCGCATCACGTTTCCCTGCACCCGCCACCAGAAATATCTTGTGGCGCGCCGCATTCAGTGTGCTCATGCCCAGCGAAACACGCTCGGCGGGCGGCTTGGGAGCGTTGAATACCGGCACGACCGGCGCCGTGCTTGCCGCCGCCGGGTTATCCGGAAACAGGCTGGCGGTATGCCCGTCTTCACCCATGCCCAGCAGCGCCATATCCAGGCGTTCAATATCAGCCAGCACCGCCGCATAATGAGCGGCAGCTTCACGCGCGCCCAATTCAGCAGGAATGGTGTGGATATTGCCCGGCGGGATGGCGACATGCTTCAGCAAAGTATCAAAAGCCATCTGGTCGTTACGCTGCGCATCGCCAGCCGGCAGACAACGCTCATCGCCGAAATAAACCTGCACATGCGCCCAGTCAATAGTGAGGTCACGCAGTTTTTCATAGCAGCGGCGCGGCGTTTCGCCGCCGGCCAGCGCGACATGAAATACGCCGCGCGCAGCTATCGCCTGCGCCGCCAGTTCTGCAATGCGTTGCGCGACCGCAGCACACAACTCATCCAGATCGTCATGCACAAAGACGGCCTGCGCGTTCGGCAAATCGGCGATATTCATGTTGCGTTGTTGGCCAGTTGCGCGGCGCGCAAGGCCGTGCCGAGCAGCGCGGCGCGGTCGTTCAAGATCACCTTGACCGGCATGGCTTCCAGCAATGGGCGCATGCGGCCTTTGTTCAGGAACGCCTCAAGAAACGTACCGCCCTGCAACAGCGGCAAAATTTTCGGCGCGATGCCGCCGCCCAGATACAAGCCGCCGCGACTCATCACCTTGAGCGCGAGATTGCCCGCTTCCGCGCCGTACAGGCGCACGAACCGGTGCAGCGTTTCGACGCATATTTCATCGCGGCCGGACAATGCGGCGCCAGCAATGGCGGCCGCCGCGTCGCCGTTGCGCATCTCGTCGGCAAGCCATTGCGGCGCGGCAGCACTGCGATAATGGCACAGGAATTCGTGCAGGCTGAGCAAGCCCATGCCGGATACCACGCGCTCCCAACTGACGTGTTGATGCTGTTGCCGGAGATGACTCAGGAAGGCGATTTCCAGTTCATCGCCCGGACTGAAACTGGCATGCCCGCCTTCCGTGGCAAACGGCTGGTGGCGTTGTCCGTCCCAGAACAAGCCAGCCTCGCCCAAACCGGTGCCCGCAGCGATCACGGCGGCATTGCCGCAGGCATCGGGTGCGCCGGCTTGCAAAGTCAGCAAGTCGTCCGCAGCCAATGCCGGCAAGCCATAAGCGGTCGCTTCCAGATCGTTGATGAGGGTGCAATGCGCAAAACCGAATTGCCGCTGCAACGCATCGGCATCGATGCACCAGGGCAGATTGGTGGTTTGCACCGCCCTGCCCCGCACCGGGCCGGCGATGCCGAAGGCCGCGTGGGCGGGGGAGTCGATGCCGGAAAGAAAATCGCCGAGCAATGCTTCGAACGTGGCGAAGTCGCGGCTTGGATAGCCGGCTTCATGCAGGGTACGAACTTGCGTGCCATCGACTTCAATGACAGCGAGACGCGTCTTGGTTCCGCCGATGTCCCCAGCAAGAAAATGGCCCATGGTTCCGGTTTTGCGAGCGCGGCTACTTCTGGGCCGGCTTCTGGATCTTCGCTTCCACCACTACACGGCGGTTGGGTTGCAGGCACTCAACCAGCTTCATGTTTTTGCCGCTGACTGCGCCTTTCACGTTATCGCAGGAAACAACCGGCTCGGATTCTCCTTTGGCAGCGGTTTCGATGCGCTTGGCTTCAACACCTTGTCCAACCAGATAATCCTTCACAGTATCTGCACGACGCTGGGATAGCTTCTGATTGTAGGCATCGCTGCCAATGCGGTCGGCATGGCCGATCACTTGTATGACTCCAACTTGCGGATATTCCTTAATCTTGCCAACGACTTCATCGTCCAGTTTTTTCTTGCCGTCAACATGTATGACTGATTTATCAAAGTCAAACAGCGTGCCGGATTGCAGGGTGATGGGGACGAAGGAAGCTTTTTCCGGAGCGGCAGCGGGCGCCTTTGTTTCTACCGCTTTGGCTTCTGCCACTTTGGGCTTGGGCTCATCCTTCTTGACCAGGTTCGGATCGCATTCCGCAATCGCCATGGCCGGTGTCCAGTAGCCGGTGTGCCAGCATTCGTTGTAGTTGTTCCTGACCACATTGCCGCGGGTATCGATCCAATAACCTTCTTTGGTGATTTCGTCTGCGGAAGCCATGCTCATCGAGGTTAAAGAAACCATGGCAAACATATTAAGAACGAGTCGTGAAGTTTTCATGTTTTTTTCTCCTTGTTAATTTTGAAACCATAAACCCGGCGCACGGCAGGATGCTGACGCCAACCGTAAAATCCGTTATCAGTAAGCCTCCAGGTTGGCGCCGTCCAGATTCAACGAGTGGCGCCAGAACTGGTCATCGCGGTCAAACAGCCGGTAGGTGCCGCGCGGCCCCCAACTGCCTGCCGCGTAGCCGTTGATGAAGTCGCGCTCCATCGCCCACACCTTGAGAATCGGATCCACCACGCGCCATGCCGCTTCCACTTCGTCGATGCGCAGGAACAGCGAATGATCGCCCTGAATTACATCCAGCAGCAAGCCTTCATAGGCGTCGTAGTCGTCGTCGCCGCCCTTGCGATACAGCGCGTCCAGACTGACCGCCCTGGTATGCAAATCCAGCCCCGGCACCTTGACCTGCATTTCCATTTTCAGGCAATCGTTGGGCTGGATGCCCAGCATGATCCAGTTTGGCTGCGGCGGGCCGTGGCGCGTGTGGCGCAGCAAATCCTGCGGCGGGCTTTTGAAACGGATGCAGATTGCCGAGCTGTTTTCCGCCATGCGCTTGCCGGTGCGCAGGTAGAACGGTACCCCCGCCCAGCGCCAGTTGTCGATGAACAGCTTCAGCGCGGCATAAGTCTCTGTCACGCTGTCCGCCGCCACGCCTGGTTCTTCCAGATAGCCGGGGACGGTTTTGCCGCCGAGGCTGCCGCTGGCGTACTGGCCGCGAAAGGCGTGGGCATGCACCGCATTCTGCGTGATCGGGCGGATCGCTTTCAGCACTTTCACTTTTTCGTCGCGCAGGTGTTCGGCGGACATCGTCACCGGCGGCTCCATCGCCACCAGCGTCAGCAATTGCAGCAGGTGGCTCTGGATCATATCGCGCAGCGCACCGGCGCCTTCGTAGTAATCGGCGCGCCCTTCGACACCCAGGGTTTCCGAATGGGTGATCTGCACATGATCGATGTAATGGTG
>Ga0209212_1007934_pt1 | contig 11537 bp, 10 predicted proteins | sample RifGroC2_FD_183996 | JGI IMG/M metagenome (GOLD analysis project Ga0209212, IMG submission 183996) | Groundwater microbial communities from Rifle, Colorado, USA - Groundwater C2 (SPAdes) (version 2) | ecosystem: Environmental > Aquatic > Deep subsurface > Groundwater | place: Rifle, Colorado...
AAGCCCCACCGTGCCCGGCTCTACGGTGTCATTTTCGATCTGCTGATTCAGGAGGGCGCCCCACTCGGGAAACACTTCCTCCAGCCAGTCCTGCCGCGTCAACGTTCGGTCTTCGTTCAGGTAGTCTCCCCGCAGAATCCCGCGGCCATCCCCCCTGCCCTTGTCGCTGTCTGTCATGGCCCGTTCTCCTCACTCGTGATGAATAAATAGGATAGATAGGTATCATGGATGTACCTATTTATTTCCGAACCGACTCTACCGCCCATTTGTATCCCATGTCAAAAGGATATCACGGGGGCCACCCATTCGACACATATTTCCCCTTCATGATCTCGGGATCGGTGCCACAGATGGAGACGGCTCATATTCTGCACAAGACTTCTTCAGGCTCGGGTTGGGAAACAGGTGATTCTCGCATCGCAAACGTGTTATTCGCCTTGACCATACGCGCTTTCATCGTTTTCGGGATCATCCCTACTGACACCTTACCGGGTCAAAAAAATCATCGGAACGGAATTGACCCAAATGCCCTTAGCCGTCTTCTTTCCGCGGTTTGAAAGTTTATGGGGAATAGAAGAATTGAGTGTGATCGTGTCTCCCGGTTTCATCCTGTAGACCTTGTCCCTCAACTCGATTTCGATTGTTCCTTCGAGAAGGAGTCCACATTCAACACCTTCATGGGTATAGCGTTCTTCACCCGTTGAGGCCCCCGGAGGAATTTCGAAACTGATAAACTCAAAAGGAAGGGCTAGATTTCGCGACAGGAGCTGGTGCTGGACTCCACCCTGGGTCGTCAGGGTCTTCCGCTCCCGGACCTCCATAAGACAAGAATCTCTGGTCTCGCAAGCATCCTCCTCAAGGATTAACTGGCTGAGTGAAATTTCGAGCACGTCGGCGATGATCCGCATGGTGCTGAAGGAAGGGCTGACCTTTCCTGTCTCGATCTGGCTGAGTAGGCTGGCCGAACGTTTGGTCATCTTCGCCAATCTCTGGAGGGTGAGTTTTTTCTGGCTGCGAAGGGTCCGGACTTTTTTCCCAAATCCATAATTATCGACGGTCATAAAGCTAAGTCACCTTTTAATCTCTCGAGGTGAACTCCCCGAAGCTTGTTTCGTTCCTTGCTGTCCTGGATGCCTCGCAGCTTGCCGCGAGGAGGTTCATTTTTCAGTGATGGTAAAAATATTTTTAAGTATTTGTCAACAGAAAAATGGAGAAAATTCCATCCACACCGTATTGTGCTAAATGGACTGATAAAAAGTAACTTTGGGGTAGAACTGAGGGTACGTAAAAGCGGTCAAAATATTCCTTGACAGTTAAAAACAGACCTCCTATGGAATTAAAGATTAGAAGCAATATCCAGGAGGTGAGGGCTATGCATTCCATACCAAAGACGATGAAGGCGTTGGTTTTAACCGGATTGGGGAAATTTGAACTTCAGGAGGTTTCCGTTCCCTCTCCCGGACCTTTCGAAGTTCTGTGCCGAATCGGCGCAGTAGCGATCTGCGGCTCCGACCCTGAAATCATCCGTGGGGGCCTTCCCGGTTACTGGCCACCGTCGTATCCTTTCATAGCCGGTCACGAGTGGGCGGGGGAAGTGGTCGCCTTAGGCGAGGGAAGTGGGTATTTTTTCAAAATCGGAGACCGCGTTGCGGGGGAACCTTGGAAAGGGTGCGGGAACTGCCCCAATTGTGTCGCCGGGCATTACAATCGCTGTATGAATTATGGCCGTCCGGAAAGCGGGATGCGGCACTATGGCTTTCAATACACTGGGGCTTATGCCCAATACAGCGTTTATTCCGTCAAGGCCGTCCACATGATGAAAGACCGTGTTTCTTTTCGGGAGGGGTCCATGGTGGATACGGCGGGCGTAGGGCTCCATGGAGCGGAATTGACAGGAATCACCCCGGGGGGAACCGTTGCCGTCATCGGGCCTGGCCCCATCGGCATCCTGGCTATGCGAATCGCCAAAGCTCTTGGAGCATCACGAGCCATCGTCGTGGGCAGGCCTCCGCGTCTGGAGCTGGCTGGAAAGTTGGGGGCGGACGCCCTCGTAGACATTCAGGAGACGGACCCGATCGAGGGGGTCCGGGCGGCAAATGGAGGGAAGGGAGTAGACGAGGTTTTTGAGTGCTCGGGCTCGGAAGGGACCCTGCATCAAGCCATCCGTATGGTTCGGGAGGGAGGGCGCATCGGACTGTTAGGGATTCCTTCGGACAAAGTCATGGAAAAAATCCCCTATAAGTACCTCTGCCGAAATGAAATTGTCATCTGTGGTTCCAAAGCCACCCCGAATGTAAGCGATAAAGTTCTTGCCCTGATCGCTTCCGGTCAACTTGTGGTCAAAGACTTGATTACCCATGTATTTCCGCTGGACGATTTCGGCAAAGCGTTGGACACGTTCGTAACCCGGAAAGACGGGGCTATGAAGGTGGTTATTGAACCGAATGGAGCAGAAAAAACAGCGGGTTAGGATCCTATATAGAGTCAGAGGATGAAGGGATTGTTTTGGCCGGTGCAGACCGCCGTCTTCTGCGCCAACTACGCGGTGGAGCTCCACGGCGGGTACGGCTACATCGAGGAGTATCCGGTCCAGAAGTGGTACCGCGACGCCAAGATTCTCGAACTCTACGAGGGGACGAAGGAAGCGGAGATCATGACCATCGGGCGGTATCTCCAGGCGAGATAGCCCGGCAAAACCGGCCGAAGTCTCAAGAAGCGATGAAAGGTGGGTAAATGAACGTCAAAGAAGTGCGTGAAGAAGCAAAGAAGCGATTCAACGGCATTTGCCGGGTCTGCCGCGAGTGCAACGGTGTCGTCTGCGCCGGCGAGTTTCCGGGCATCGGGGGTGTTGGCAGCGGTGCATCGTTCATCAACAACTACAAAGCTCTGGCCGATCTACGTCTCAATATGCGCGTGATCCATGCCGCCGGCGACCCGGAGATGTCGACAACCCTCCTGGGCCAAAAACTGTCTATGCCCATCCTGGGGGGAGTGGTGGCCGGCGCCAGGATGAACTTCCGGGAGATCATCAGCGAAGAGGGGCTGGCCACGGCCTTTATCGCCGGCGCACGGCAGGCAGGAACGCTGGCCATGACGGGGGATGGTCCCGACCCCATTCTCTATACCGCCGGCTTGAGCGCCATCCGGGACAACAGTGGGCAGGGCATTCCCATCACAAAGCCGCGCGACCAGGCCGGCATCATTGCCAACCTCCGGCGGGCCGAGGCCGCGGGTTGTGTAGCCGTGGGGATCGATATAGACGCCGCGGGCATCTTACCCATGCGGGCTGCCGGCCAGCCGGTGGGACCAAAGACGGTGGCGCAACTGAAGGAATTGGTGCAAAGCACGCCGTTACCGCTGATTCTGAAGGGGATTATGTGTGCAGAGGACGCAATGGCCGCACGCGAGGCCGGAGCTGCGGCCATCGTCGTCTCCAATCACGGCGGGCGGGTGCTGGATCACACCCCCGGGACCGCCGAGGTGTTGCCGCAGATCGCACGGGCGGTGCGCGACGACCTGGTTGTGCTGGCCGATGGGGGCGTGCGCAGCGGCGGCGATGTGCTCAAGATGCTGGCCCTGGGGGCTCACGCCGTCCTGATAGGCAGACCGCTGGCCACCGGCGCCATTGGGGCGGGCGCCGAAGGTGTGCGGCTCATCCTGGAGCAGATGCGCAACGAGCTGAAGGTGGCCATGATCTATGCCGGCTGTGCCAGCGTGCGCGAAATAGGAGAGGGAGTGCTCTGGCGGTAAGACGACTTACCATCCCTTCGTCCACATCTCGTCGTCCTCGTAGACCTTCTCGTCGTTCTGCGCGGCCTCTTCGGCGTCCGCCTCGACCATCCGGCCGGGGTTCGGATCCTTGATCAGTTCGCGATAATACTCGTGCTGGATGAGAAGGTTCATGATCTCGTTTGTTCCCGTCCAGATCTGGATGAGGCGGGTGTCGCGGATCATCTTTTCGATCGGCAGGACGTTCGTGTAACCGATGCCGCCGACGACCTGCATGGCGAGATTGCAGACCATCCAGGCGGTGTCCGTGGCGAATTTTTTTGCCTCGCTCACCATCCGGCGTGCGGTGGGCAGCCCCGCATCGACGGTCTTCCCCGCGGCGATGGTCAGCGCCCGGGCGGCGTCGAGGGCGGTGACTGCATCGGCCACCTTGAAGCTCACCCCCTGGAAGTTCCGGATCTTCTGGCCGAAGGCCTTGCGCCGGTCGGAGTAACGGGCGGCGACTTCGATCGCGGCGCGGGCCATCCCGAGCGAACCGCCGGCCGAGGTGAGACGCTCCGGGATCATCATCGTGTCGAAAATCAGCGCCCCTTCGTTGAGGCCGCCGATGAGATTTTCCCTGGGGACTTTCACGTCTTTGAAGATCAGCCGCCCGGTTCCGCCGCCCCGCGTCCCGAGGAGCTTGTAGAGGTACTTGACCTCGACGCCCGGACGGTCCTTCTCGATAAGGAGCAGGCTGATCCGCTCGTGGGGCTTCCCCGCGGGATCGGTGTTGCAATAGACGATGAAGAAATCCGCCCCGTCGGCGGCGACGACGAAACGCTTCTGACCTCTGACGACAAAATGATCGCCCTTGAGCTCCGCCCGTGTCGTGGCGCCGAAGAAATCGGAGCCGCCCCTGGGTTCGGTGAGGGCTTCGGCGGAGATCAGCTCCCCTTTCAGGAGCGGCCCCAGGAACTTTTCCTTCTGCGCCTCCGTTCCAAAGGAATGGAGGGCCTGGCCGACAATCGAGGGCATGGCGAAGGCGCAGGTGAGGGCTGTTCCCAGGACGCCCATCTCTTCGAGGGCGGCGATCTCGGCGCTCCAGGACAGGCCGCGACCGCCCTGTTTTTCGGGGAAGCGCAGGCCGAGGAGGTTCCGGTCTCCCAGGGCCTTGACAAACTCCCGCGGGTAGGTAATCTCGTCGCGGTCCATCCGCCGCATCAGGTCGGATGAGACATCCCGTTTAACGAATTCCCGGACCTCCGCCTTCAAGGCGATCTCTTCCGGCGTCAAAAGAATGTCTTGCAGCATGGCAATTCCTCCTTAAGAGCTTTGAATTTCTCCTGAAACCCGGCAAGTCGTCATTCTGGCGAAAGCCGGACTGGAGTCCGGGACAGGCGTCGGAATCCGGTTATTTCAGAATATTCTGGACCCCGGCTTTCGCCGGGGTGACAATAAAAGGTAGATTTTCACAGATCTCTCTTTGGGAACGGCCCCTGTATTTCATGTAACGAAGGTGGGCGCCGCCAGGAGGGTATGCATCGCGCTTATCGTTTCGGCATAATTGTCGCTGCCGAAGATGGAGGCGCCCGCAACCAGGATGTCGGCGCCGGCGTCGGCGATGGAGCGGATGTTTTTCAGCGTCACGCCGCCATCCACCTCCAGGAGGACCTCCGGGGCAACGGCGCCGATCATCTTCTTTGCGAGGGCGATCTTCGGCAGCATCCCCCCGATGAATTTCTGGCCTCCGAAGCCGGGGTTGACGGTCATGACGAGCAGCAGATCGATGTCGGGCAGGATCGGCTCCACAAGAATGAGCGGCGTCGCCGGGTTGAGGGAAACCCCGGGCCGGACGCCGTGCTCACGGATCATGGCGATAATCCGGTGGAGATGGACCGAGACCTCCGCATGGACGGTGATCCGGTCGCTCCCCGCCTTCGCAAAGGCCTCGATGTACCGCTCGGGATTTTCGATCATCAGGTGGACGTCCAAGGGGAGACGGGTCGTTTTCCTGAGCGAAGCGACGAGCCCCGGTCCGAGCGTGAGGTTGGGGACGAAATGGCCGTCCATCACGTCGATATGGATCATATCCGCCCCAGCCGCCTCGACGGCCGCGATCTCCGCCCCGAGCCGGCTTCCGTCCGCCGACAGGATCGATGGTGCAATTTCTTTCATGGCTGAATCCTCGGTTCCTTGCAACAGGATAACAGAACCGCATCTCAAAAGCAAATCGTACCGCGATCCGTGTCGAATAACAACTTGACGGATACAGAAATTTATGCATATAGTTCACTCAGCATAACGCATCAACACCTTTAAGAAAATCAGATTATGTTATGTATAGCTTCCTGAAATCGACAGTACCACTGCAAGTCTTTTGAGGTTATTTTCGCTACCCTGTCCGCACGACCGGAGTGAAGTTCCACCCTCCCGCAACTGGTTTTGACAAAGAAATTTATTGGTGCACAAGACGTGTTTCCGTATCCTCGGCGTATGCAAGGGCAAGATATTATGGATAGTTTCTGGTGTGGAAGGAAATAGGACGATGAATATTGGAAGGCTGGCAGAGGACAATATTCAAAGATTTGGTGAATACAGGTTTGTCAATTTTGAAGGGCGATGGCATACCAATGTCGAAACGAACCGTATTTCCAACAGGTTGGGGAGTGCATTCAAAAGTCTGGGCGTCAAAAAGGGAGACCGTGTGGGCGTTCAACTGCCGAATTGTCCCCAACTCATACAGACATTTTTCGCTGTTTTCAAGATCGGGGCCATACTGGTTCCGGTGAATCCTTCACTGCGTATACACGAACTTGCCCATATATATCGCGACGCGGGCATCACCGCCCTGGTGAGCAGTGCAGATTACATCGACCGCATAAGCGAAGCCCGCCGCGAGGCAACAGAGCTTAAGTATTTGATACTGATTGGCAATGAAGTCCCGAAGGACGTTTTATCCTACGATGAAATAATTCAAAACGGTTTGGATGGGTTGATCATCGAGGAAACGGACAACCACGATACCGCCGTCATCATATATACCGCGGGCACCACGGGAAATCCGAAAGGCGTGATGCTCACCCATTACAACTGGTATACCCACGTCACCGGATATTATGAATTGGTTTTGCTGGACGCCTGGGGCGTCGGCGCCAGAGGTAAAATCGAAAGGCGCGATGACGGACAGGACGAAATGACTGCCGGGGAAGCGGAGGTATTTGGCGTCACCCGGAACCGTGTCTCTTTGATAGCGCTTCCCCTGTTCCATGGGTACGGGGTATTCGCTTTGAATCTCGAGTTCATAACAGGAGGGAAGCTGGTCTTGATACGCCGGTGGGACACAGAGGAAGCGATGAAGTGTATCGAGCAATTCAAAATCACCGAATTACGCGCTGTACCCACCATGTACATTCAACTGCTGAACCACCCCGCTGCCTCCAAATATGATCTCAGCTCCCTGAAGAACTGCATCTGCGGCTCCGCCCCTATGCCCATGGAGGTAGCCCGCAATTGGCTGGAGAAATACGGCATAGATATCTGGGAAGGGTATGGACTGAGCGAAGCAACCACCGTCAACTGCGGCAACATCGCGTGTAGAAGGCCGCCTAAATACGGCTCCATCGGCAAATGTTATCAGAAGTGCAATGCGATCAAGATATTTGACGAAAAAGACTGTGAGCTTCCTACCGGCCAGGTCGGAGAAATCGTAATCAAAGGGCCGGGAGTTATGAAGGGTTACTGGAATAAACCTGCGGAGACAGCCGAAGTGCTCCGGAACGGATGGCTTCACACCGGCGATATAGGGTATGCAGACGAAGATGGTTGCCTTTACATCACGGATAGAAAGAAGGACATGATCATCCGTGGGGGGGAGAATATTTACCCGAAGGAGATAGAGAATGTTCTCCATATGCATCCTCATGTGCTGGAAGCTGGCGTTATCGGCATCCCCGACCCGGTTTACGGGGAGGCGGTAAAGGCGTTTGTTGTCCTAAAAACCGCAAACGCAGCCACGGAAGGGGAACTGATAGATTTCTGCAAGGAGAGATTACCCGCCTTTAAGAGACCGAAATCGATTCGGCTAATGGACGCGTTGCCCAAGAGCGCGGTCGGTAAAATATTGAGGAGAGAGCTGAGAAAAATGGGGTAAGCAACAGCGAGCCGCATGGAAGCGAAAAAGCCGTGATTATTTCTGAAACCCTAACGGAAAAGGAGGTTTTGAAATGAACAAAAGAGTGTTTTGTACCCTTTTAATCGGTTTCCTGATGGTTTTTACGACGGGCGTCACCGTGGCCCAGCAGCCGGCGGACCAAAAGGTCTATAAATGGAATTTTCAGTCTCACTGGCCGGCCGGCAGCGCATCCTTCAAGCCGCTGAAAAATTTCTTCGATCAGGATCTGAACAAGCTGACCAAGGGACGGCTGCAGATCACGCTCCATCCGGCCGGGGCCATGGTTCCATCCAAGGACATATTTGCCGTCTGCCGCAAAGGCACGATTGAAGGAGCGACGGCAGCCCCGATCTACTGGATGAGCATTATTCCGATCGCGGCGGTAGCGGCCAACTGTCCGATGACTTTCCGAAATGCCAAAGAGGGTCTGGATTTTCATTTCAACCTCGGATTCGAACAGATGCTGAAAGACGCCCACGCCAAGCATAACCTGCTCTATTACACGGAGAAGATCTATCCCACGGCGATGATCGGTAAAAGACCGATCCACAAGATCAGCGACTTCAAGGGATATAAAATCCGCTCTTCCGGGGCGATTGCCGATATGCTCAAGGATCTGGGCGCGGTCCCCACGCTGATTCCCGGGGAGGAACTTTATCTGGCCCTGCAGACGGGCGTCATCGACGGGGCGCACTGGGGGGCTGCCGGCGGTGCGTTGAGCATGAAACTCGCCGAGGTGGCCAAGTACTACATCCAACCCGATCTGGCCATGGCCGGCACCGATGTGATCATCATCAACAGGGATGCCTTTAACTCCCTGCCCAAGGATCTGCAGACGATCCTCGATAAGGCGCTGAAGGATAGGGTATACAAACGGACGGAAGAGTACGTGGGCGATGAGCGCAAAGCCCTGGATACCATGATCAAGGATTACAGGGTCACGGTATCGACCCTGGAGCCCGCAGAGCAGAAAAAAATGATGGCGGCGGCGATGAAGGAGTGGGATAAGGTCGCGGCCAAAGACGCCGATTCGGCCAAAGCCATCGGCATGCTTAAGGATTACTTGAGAAAGCTTCGTTATATCGAGTGATCGGATCCCGATAAAAGACGATCCTTTTGCGCTTTCACTTTGCAGGGGAGGCTTCTCATGAAGATGTTTTTTAAAGCGATCGACCGGATGAATGAGCTGATCGGCAAAGCAGTCAGTTTTTTTATTCTCGTTCTCGTAGGCGTGATCGTGTATGAGATCGTCGCCCGGTATCTCTTCAACAGCCCGACCGTCTGGGCTCACGAAATTTCCCAGATGGTCTATGGCGCCTACGTCATTCTGCTGGGGGGATATCTCCAGCAACGGAACGGACATGTGAATGTGGATATTTTATACCAGCGCTTCAAGCCCCGCACCAAGGCCATAATCAATCTGTTCACCTGGCTCCTCTTTTTCGCCTTTTGCGGGGTGATTTTGCTGAAGGGAGGGGAGATGGCCTGGGATTCTTTCCTCTATCGGGAGACGGAACCGACCGCTTTTGCCCCGCCCATCTATCCGCTTAAGATGTTGATCCCGCTGGGCGCTTTGCTTCTCCTGCTGCAGGGCCTGGTCAAATATATCGGGGATATCAAAGCGGCCATTACCGGAGAGGAGAAGGATGCGCCATGAGCATTGAATGGATCACTGTTCTGCTCTTCGGAGCCCTTATCCTCTTCCTGGCTTTGGGCCTTCCGCTGGCTTTTGTTCTGGGAGGCGTAGGGGTGGCCGGTTCTTATCTTCTCTGGGGAGACAGAGGCCTTTACCTGATCACAACGCAAGCCTATGCATCCATGGGGAAATTTACCCTGCTGGCCATCCCCCTCTTTATTTTTATGTCGATGATCTTAGAAAGGGCGGGAGTGGCCGATGACCTTTACACCCTGATGCACCGCTGGATGGGCCCCCTGCCGGGCGGGCTCGCCATCGGCACCGTGATCATCTGCACCATATTCGCCGCGATGGCCGGGATCAGCGGGGCGGCAACGGTATCGATGGGGATCATCGCCCTCCCGGCCATGCTCAGCCGGGGCTATGATAAAACCATTGCGATGGGTTGCATCTCCGGCGGAGGGGCGCTGGGGATATTGATTCCTCCCAGCGTACCGATGATTCTTTACGCGACCCTTACCGGGGTCTCCATCGGGGGGCTATTCGCCGGTGGTATATTGCCCGGTCTTCTGCTCGCTGCTCTCTTCATCCTTTACATCGGCATCCGCTGTCGCTTCCAACCCGCCCTGGGGCCTCCCCTTCCCGCGGCAGAAAGAGTCTCCTGGCGGGCGAAACTGATCTCCCTCAGGGCGGTGCTGTTGCCGGTGATGATTATCATCATGGTGCTGGGATCTATTTATGCAGGGGTTTGCACCGCGACCGAGGCCTCCGCCCTTGGCTGTATAGGGGCGCTCATTTCGGCGGTGGTTTATCGTAAACTGAATTGGGTTTTGATCAAGGAGTCGTGTTTCCGGACCGCCGCCCTTACCGCGCTTATCGTCTGGATCCTTATCGGCGCCTATGGTTTCACGGCCGTTTACACCGGCACGGGGGCGCATGTCCTGATGGAACGCATCATGATGTCCATCCCCGGAGGGCGCTGGGCCATCCTGATCACCATGCAGGTCATCTTTTTTATCCTGGGTTGTACCCTGGACCCGGTGGGCATCATCATGATCTGCACCCCCGTCTTTGTCCCGGTCATTACGGCCCTGGGATTCGATCCCCTCTGGTTCGGCGTCCTTTTCATCATGAACATGGAGATGGGTTACCTGACCCCTCCTTTTGGGTTCAACCTGTTCTATATGAAGGCCATCGTTCCGCCCGGGATAACAATGACCGATATCTACCGATCGATCGTGCCATTCGTGATTATTCAGGGTATCGGGCTTGCTATTGTCATCATTTTCCCGGAGATCGCCCTTTGGCTGCCGAAATTGATGGTGAAGTAAAGGAGCCCTTATGGGTGAACGGAGGTGAAACGAAAATGCGAACGAAAGAGCAATATATCGCGCGTCTCGGCAAAATGAAGAGGAATCTGTTCCTCAGCGGTGAAAAGATCGGGCGTGACGATGAAAGGTTCATTCCGAGTTTCAATGTCATGGGAAAGACCTTTGACCTTGCCCAGATGCCCGAATACGAGGGGCTCATGACGGCCACCTCGCATTTGACCGGCGAAAAGATCAACCGTTTCTGTCACATTCACCAGAACAAGGAGGATCTTCATAAGAAACAGGACATGACGAGGTTCATCTGCCAGGTCGTAGGCGGCTGCACGCAGCGTTGCATGGGCGTCGATGCATCGAACGCCATCTACACCGTCTCCTACGAGGCAGACACGCAGAACAAAGGCGCTACCCAGTACCATGAAAATTTTAAGAAGTGGCTTGAACGGTTTCAGAGGGAGGATCTCGTCGGATGCTGCGCCCAGACCGACGTCAAGGGTGATCGAATGCTGCGTCCCCACGAGCAGCCCGATCCCGATTCGTATGTCCACGTGGTCGAAAGAAAGACGGACGGCATCGTCGTCCGGGGCGCCAAGCTCCACATCTCGGAATCGGCGACCGCCGATGAAATCCTGGTTTTACCGACGCGCGCGCTGCTGAAGGAGGATAAGGATTACGCCGTCTCTTTTGCGAT
>Ga0209212_1007936_pt1 | contig 11534 bp, 8 predicted proteins | sample RifGroC2_FD_183996 | JGI IMG/M metagenome (GOLD analysis project Ga0209212, IMG submission 183996) | Groundwater microbial communities from Rifle, Colorado, USA - Groundwater C2 (SPAdes) (version 2) | ecosystem: Environmental > Aquatic > Deep subsurface > Groundwater | place: Rifle, Colorado...
TTTCAATCTTCAATAGACAATTTTTAATTTATTTTGGAGGTTTTATGAGTAAGAGATATAAATTTAAGGTGAATCCGAAGATATATGAGGGGATTCCGTGCCAGACAAATTGTCCTGTCCATACAGATGTCAGAGGTTATGTGACACTGATATCTAATGGCAGATTTGAGGAGGCGTATGACCTTATAAGGGAGACAAACCCTTTTCCATCTGTTTGCGGGAGGGTTTGCCAGCATTTCTGTGAGGTGAACTGCAGCAGGCAAAGAATAGATGATAAGGCAGTTTCAATCTGCACATTAAAGAGGGCAGCCTCAGATTATACCCTGAGAAAGAGGGGCAAGCAGTCCTCTGCAAAACTTTATGGCACATTGGAGAAGGTAGCGGTTATAGGTGCTGGGCCTGCAGGGCTTACTACTGCCCATGACCTTGCAAGGCTTGGATACAGGGTTACAGTATTTGAGTCCCTTCCTTATGCAGGAGGGATGCTGATTGCCGGAATACCTGCCTACAGGCTTCCGAGGGATATCATTCAGGCAGAGGTGGATTATATAAAGAGCCTTGGGGTTGATATAAGATTTAATACAACTGTTGGAAAGGATATTCAGGTAAAGGACTTAATGAAGGAGTATAAGGCTATCCTTATAGCGGCAGGTGCCCACAAGCCTGTTAAGTTAAATATACCGGGCGAGGAGTATGAAGGATTGATTCATGGCGCTACATTCATGAGAAAGGTGAACATGAATGAGCCTCTAAATCTCAAGGGGAAGAGGGTAGGGGTGGTAGGCGGCGGTTTTACAGCAATGGATGTATCCCGTTCAGCAATAAGGCTCGGTGCATCAGAATCATATATCATTTACAGGAGAACGAGGGAAGAGATACCTGTTAATGAAAAGGAGATTATAGAGGCTGAAGAGGAGGGTGTTCAGTTTAAGTATCTCATATCACCTGTTAAGATTTTGAGTAAAGATGGAAAGAAAATCTCGGGGATGGAGTGTTTGAAGAATGAACTCGGTGAACCTGATAAGAGCGGGAGGAGAAAACCTGTGCCTATTAAGGGTTCTGAGTTTGTAATAGATTTGGATATCATCGTGCCTGCAGTAAGCCAGGCACCTGACATGTCATTCATAGCTGACAGTATGGGATTCAGGATGACAAACTGGGGGACAATATCTGTTGACCCTGATACATTTGCTACGAATATCAGCGGTGTATTTGCCTGCGGTGATTTCTTGACAGGGACAAGGGATGTAATAAATGTTATTGCAGACGGACATAAGACTGCAATGGCTATAGATAAGTTTATACGGGACGTTGATATGAAGAAGGATGATGATGAAGATGAGATTGAAGAGATTATTGTAGGTTATCCCTATAAAGAGAGGGGATATGATAATATTGCAAGGCATACTGCAGTAACAATTGCTATTAAAGAGAGGGTTTCAAGTTTTAATGAAGTAGAAAAGGGTTTTATGGAAGAGGCTGCAATCTTGGAGGCGAAGAGATGCCTCCAGTGTAACCATATCTGGACTCAGGAGCCGGACAGATGTTTCCTCTGTAGAAACTGCGAAGAGGTGTGTCCGATGAATTGCCTTACAGTAGCACGGCTTGACGAGCTTGAGCATAATAGATTCTTCAATGAGGGGATTCCCCATACAGTTCAGGGGATAACGCCTGTCAGAATAAATCTGGAACTCTGTATAAGATGCGGATTATGTGAACAGGTCTGCCCTGTAGATGCAATAAGTTTTAAGGTAAAAAAGCCATGCGAGACTACTGCTAAGATTAAGATAACTGAGGATGTTGCAGACTATAGTGAACGACTTAAATAAGTTGACATGCAATTTGTCATTACGATCCCTTCGCATGTCATTCTGAGCAGAGCGAAGAATCTCGTTTTTTTGATTGCTTCGGGCTATTGCCCTCGCAATGACAACTTTCTTGGGTCGTCCACTATAATTTTATAACTATGATTACTGTTAAAAAGATAATGACACCTTATGTTTATAGCCTCTCGCATGATACCACTGTTCGTAAGGCTTCAAAAATAATGAAGGAAAAAAATATAGGAAGCCTCTATATCAAGAAAAATGATAAACTGATAGGTATTGTTACTGAGACGGATATTGTAAGAAAGGGTGTGGCTGACAATGTAGATATGGATTTAGCAAGTCTCGGGGATATAATGAGCAGCCCTATCTATACCATAGATATAAATAAAACTGTTACAGAGGCTAATGAGATGATGGATAAACACAAGGTTCGTCATCTTGCAGTCAAAGAGGGTGAGGATATTGTAGGTGTTATCTCTGCCCGTGACCTCTTGCACCCCATTTATTTAGACGGTGAGGGGTGGTAAGAACACCTACTTAGTGTATCCGTGAAAATCTGTGGCATATAATTTCTGTGTATTATCAGAGCCTGCCTTTTGACTCTTTACACTGTGGCATCTGATGCAGTTTTCAAATCCCTTCGGAGCATAGGCAACTTTGCCATGACATCGCCCGCAATAATTTCCATCCCAGTTATCTTTCATTTGAAAGTCATTAGCCCCCTTTTTGGGTTTAAAAATGCCAGAATGGCAAACCTTGCATGAGAACCAGTAGTTGTGGATACGGTGAGGAAACATAACATCAGGCATCATGCTGTCATTTATCACAAATATAATATCTTCATTGAACTCTTCTTCTTTCTTCGGTTCCTGCCCGGATAATGAGTCTATTGGTTCTATAATCTCCTGTCTGACAGCGGCAGTCCAATCAGGGTAACCAAAGGCATCCTTTGGAAATTCTTTGAGGGCAGGTGATAGAGGTGGGTTTTTTGGAAGAGGTGTCCAGAAATCACCTGTAAATCGTTTTTTCGCCTGTATTTCAAACTCTATCTTCCTTTTTTCAAGTTCCTCTTCCTCTGCAAAGGCAGGACAAACTGTAAACAGTAAGCAGTAGGCAGTAAGCAGAAAAAAAACTGCATACCATCTACTGTTTACTGACTGCCTACTGCATACTGCATACTGCTTACTATTTTTCATTTTCCCCCCTGAAAAATCTGGATTCTGTTATTTCCTCTGTCTACAATATATACTTTATTTCCCATGTCAGCAAAAATATAATATGGTTCATAAAGCTCCCCTTGGTTCTTCCATTTATAATTTGAAAAACTGGGCTGAAAAACTCCATCTTTTTTAAAAGTTAAAATACTCCCCTTATGCTGGTCAAGTACATATATAAAACCATTCGGACTAATGGCTATGCTTACAGGGAACTCAAATTCATTTACCTTGTTCCCCATCTTGCCAAAACTTGAGATAAGCACACCTTTATTATTAAATATATAAATTTTCCTCTCAAGGGTTGAAAGTGAGTATATGTTACCATCTGCATCTACACGAATGTCTGAAAAGTCTACCAATTTATTTTCGAGTTTAATTTCTCTTAAGTGCCTGCCATTAGAATCTACTACCAGTATTCTTCCGTTAGCTTTATCTGTTATATACAGGTTGTCATTTTTATCAATTGCCAGCTTCCCGGGTAATATGGGGTTTTCTCTTGCCGGGGCATCCCTTATATCAAACTGTTTGAATACCTTTTTTGATATATCAATAACAAATAGTCCATTTTTCTCTGCCCCCCCTATGACGAAGAATTGCTCTTTACTGTTTCTAACTGAACTCATAGGGTATTTAAGTTCTCCGCCTGCATCAAATTCCGAGATAAAGTTGAAATCAGGGTCAAAGGAGACAAGACGATTATTTCCTGTATCGGCAACATATAATCTCTTTTTTGATTCATCAAAGAATATAGCAGAAGGCTGATTGAACTTTCCCATTATCTTATCCCCACTCAATGAGGCAATAAGATTCATATCTGCTGAAAATAGATATGATGGGGTAAAACAATTCAGGATAAATATGATAGATAATATTTTATATTTGTTCATGTATAGGAAATTATAAACCACAGAAAACACTGAAGGCACAGAAAAAAACAACAAAAAAATAATTTAACCACAGATTAACACAGATTTTCACAAGAGATGTCATTCTGAACAAAGTGAAGAATCTGGGTTTGAGATACTTCGCTTCGCTCAGTATGACACTTTGTGTCATCTTGTGGTTTCATCATTCTTATCCTTCGTGTCCTTCGTGGTTAATCAAGTTTTTGTTCATATTTAAAATCTGTGGCATTGTTCACACAGTTCTTTATCCGGGTCAAGCCTGAGATTATATTTGTATCCTGAGCCCATCGGGTTATGGCATGTGATACAGTTCATCTCTTTTTTATTTCTGGGGTCAATGATATCAGTACCGACAGGATGGGAAAAGATTTGCTGTTGTTCATGGCATTTTCCGATATTGCATGATTCACCTTCTTTTGCTCTTAAAAATAAAGTATTATCTGAACCATGAGCCGAATGACATGATGAACAGTCTTCAAGCTTTGGGTGTTTGAACGACATTGCTTTGGCGGTCATGCGACTCTTTGTATCCCCGTGGCATTTAAAACAGACCTTTTCTTCCCTTTTATCAAGGAGGTATTTAGTGTCGGATGCGTGTGGATTATGGCAGTTCAAACAGGAGTTCTCTCTGTTTCCTATTACATGGTTATTTATTTTTTCAAAGCTCTTTTTCGTATTTGCATGGCAATTGTAGCAGAGGTTTGCCCCATTATTTATTAACTTCAAAGGGTTTTTAGAGTTGCTACTATTATGACATAATTTACAGTCTCTTTTTAGCATAGGCTGGTGCATAGATGCCTTTAAAAGGCTCTTACTGTCAGAGGAGTGAGGGTTGTGACATGAGGAGCAGTCTGATTCCCCTGCAGGATAGCCGGAATGGGCGTCAATGAACTGTTTTTCTTTTACCTTATGACATGATGAGCATAGATCTGCATTCCCTTTTTTAATCAGCCCTTCATTGGTGGATGAATGCGGGGCATGGCAGGTGATACATTCCCCTTTTTTTACAAGAGGATGAGACTCTTTACCTGGTATAAGTGAGTCTCTAAGATGGCATGTGAAACATATCTCTCCACCCTTTTTTATAAGAAGTTTGTCATTTGTAGAGGAGTGAGGATTATGGCAGGCGAGACATTTTCCATCTTTTACAGGGTCATGGGTAATTGTCTGACTAAAACCGCCGCTTTTATCACTCTTATGGCAAGTATAGCAAAGGGTCTCCTCAGTATTCTTTAAAAGCCCTTTATGATTTGATGCATGGGGATTGTGGCAGGAGATACAGTTTCCGTCTTTTACAGGGATATGTGCCTTTTCCTCTGAAATCTTCTTTTGCAGGTCAGGGTGGCAGTCAAGACAGGTTTTTCCATGAGTTGCTGCACCTCTTGAAGTTTCTGAGAAAACTATTAATAACCCTATGATAATTAGGGGAAAAATTGAATATTTGAAGAGATTTCTCATCTATAAACACAGACTCTGTTTCTTCCCCCTTCTTTTGCCTTGTAAAGGGAATCATCTGCTCTTTTTATTAAATCAAGATAATTGGACACATCTTCAGATATAGATGCTACCCCTAAACTGACTGTTACCTTTAATGGATTTTTTTCTGCCTTAAATCTATGAAACTCTATCTGCTTCCTTATTTTTTCAGCAAGTATGCATGTGTTATCTATATCAGTATCAATAGCAAGAACTGTAAACTCTTCCCCCCCGTATCTTGCGACAAAATCAACTTTGCGGACACTCTGTTTAAGTATATACCCAATCTCTTTTAAAACAGAGTCACCCTGAAGATGTCCGTAGGTATCATTTATTGACTTGAAATGGTCTATATCCAGTAATATCATTGAGAGGTTTTTCTTAAATCTCTTTGCCCTCTCAAATTCCATTTCAAACATTTCTTTGAAATACCTACTGTTATAAAGCTTTGTAAGTCCGTCTGTAATAGAAAGATGTCTTGTTTCATCATATAAGAGCATGAGTTTAAACACCATTGAAAAATCAGTGGCAAGGAGACGAATAATATTTTCAGATTCCTTATCAAATGTCTGAGATTTAGTGGTGTAGAGTGATATATTGCCTATATTCTCATTGTGTATATTAAGCGGGGCAGACAACCTTGCGGTAATTTTATCAGGGACACTGTTATCTATTGGAGAACTGTTATTAAGAAAGTGTATTTCAGCTTCATCAGTTTTTTGTTTATCGTGGATATCAAGAAGGATGTGACTTTTTATTTCGCTTATATCTTCATCTGACATAGGCTGCTTAAGTTCTAAATATAGTTTGGTACCGTTAATATCAAAGAGGCATAGACATAGAGAGGAGTAATCTATAAGGCTGTTGACGAGCAATGAAGCCTCTCCAAGAAGCTTGTTTCTGTCATGAATAAAATTTGCAAGCCGTCCTACCTCATTGGAAAGGGTTGATTCAAAAAGTAATCTGTCCAGTAATTGGTTTAAACTGGATTTGATGGATTCCCAGTCTGCGGCACCATGATTTTTAAGCAGGTCTTTCTTTTTTGGGATGGGGGTTTTGGAATTTTTAAGAAGCAGATGAATGGTCTCTTTAAGTATTGAGAAATCTGAGCTCTTAACTAAATATCTGTCTGCCCCTGCCCGTATCCCCCAGAATCTGTCCTGCGGCTGGTCCATACTTGTTAGTAAGATAATAGGGATATCGGAAGTTTCCTTGTTGTTTTTTAGCAATCTGCATAATTGATAGCCGTTTAATTCCGGCATCATTACATCGGAAACAACAATATCAGGGGTGTCCCTGAATGCACGGCTGACCCCTTCCATACCATTACATGCAGTTATGACATCAAACCCATCCTTCTGAAGAGACATTTGCAATGAGACAAGCTGGGTTTTGCTGTCATCTATCACTAATACCCGTTTGTTATTCATTTTAAAATACCCTTTTTGCCACAAAGGCTCAAAGACTCAAAGAAAAACTTTAATTTTTTATAATCCTTTGAGACTTGGTGACTTCGTGGCTAAAATTTCATAAGAATCTAATTTAATACAAGTTTTTGTTTCCTCTGAACCCACTGGATTATCTCGTCAGGAATCTGCTCAATATTACATACCTTCATAACTGCACCGCTCTCAATTGCAACCTTTGGCATACCGAAGATAACACTGCTTTCCTCATCCTGTGATAGTGTAAAACCCCCTTCTTTTTTAATTGCCATCATCCCCTTTGCTCCATCCCTCCCCATACCTGTAAGTATTATACCCATGCAGTGCTCTCCATATGCGGATGCGGAGGATTCCATCAAAAAATCTACTGAAGGACGGTGCCCGGAAATTGGTGGGGCAATACTCAAAAATATCTTCCTATCCATTGTAACACCCATATGACAATTGTCAGGTGCAAAATAGATATTCCCCTTTTCAACCTCTTCGTTGTTATTGCCAACTTTAATTTTAAGAGGGCATTCATCCTGAAGCCATGTAATCAACCCTTCCATAAACCCATGTGATATATGCTGTGTAACCAGAACAGGCAGAGGAAATTTTGGATGCAGTTTGCTCAAGATATAATTTAATACCGGTGGCCCCCCCGTTGAGGCGCCGATAACCAAGATGCCATCTCCATCAGCAGAAATAGATATTCTTTTTGGACGATATTTTTTACTTTCCGATGGAGGAGTTGGTTTAAAGACTTTTTTGAAAGGGCGAACCCTTGATACAATTTTAATCCGCTGTATAAGCTCCTCTGCCATATCATCTGATGCCTTGCCGGCCGTCAGCATTCTGGGCTTTTCAAGGACATCCAATGCCCCGAATTTCAGGGCATTAAAGGCAACATTTAAGTCATCATTTATTGCGGCACTGAAAACCAATATCGGGGTTGGAGATTTTGCCATTATCTGCTTGGTTGCCTCAAAACCATCCATAATAGGCATGCGGATATCCATAGTGATAACATTTGGTTTTAATCTATTAACCATCTCTATACACTCCTTGCCGTTTTTTGCCCAGCCAATGACCTGTATCTCCTTATCCTTACTAAGGGTCATCCTTATAATCTCTGCTATTGTCGGCGAATCTTCCGTAATTAATACTCTAATCATATATAAAATCAAAATTTAGGAAATTATAAAATTTAACCACAGATTTCACAGATTTAAAAGAAATGTCATTCCGAGCGAAGCGAGGAAACTGACACATAGTGTCACCCTGAACGAAGTGAAGGGTCTTATTATACTAACGGCAATAAATAACTTGATGTAGGGCAGGGCTTTAGCCCTGCAAATAAGCAAGCCTGAAGGCTTGCCCTACAAGTTATTTATTGCCTTCGCTATAGTTCCTTCGCTACGCTCAGGACAAGCCTTCGGGCTTCGCCCTCAGAATGACAGCATTGCTGTCATCTGTGTTAATCTGTGTCCATCTGTGGTTTCATTAAGTTTTTGTTTTTGATATTTATATTTTTCTTTAAATCCTTGTCAGCCGTTTTATAGTTGTTAATAGGTTTGACTGGTCAAATGAGCTTTTAACAATATAGGCATCCGCACCTACCTGTATTCCTCTTTTTTTATCTTCATCTGATTCCATTGCGGTAACAAGGATGACAGGAATTTTACTGTATCTGTTATCCTGTTTAATCTTCTCTGTTAGCTCAAGACCGCCCATATTTGGCATCTGGACATCGCTTACAATAACATCAAAGTTTTTTTCCTGCATCTTTAAAATTGCATCCTGCCCGTCAATGGCAGTTACTACATCATAGCCATAAGATTCAAGTATGTTTTTTTCAAGTGTCCTTGTCATAATTGAATCATCAACCACGAGGATTGAAAGATTCTTTTTAGTATCAGTTTTTTCTATTTTTCTCCTCGCAGAGGTTATTCCCCTGAGCTGAATTGTATTAATCATATCGGTTACATTTAGGATTGGTGCAATATTGCCGTCACTCATTATAGTAACTCCTGAGACATTTCTCACCCTCTTCATATAGTTTCCAAGCCCCTTTATGGTGATGTCCTCTTCGCCAATGAATTTATCTATCGCAAAGGCTGCCATTGTATTGCCTGTTTTAAGGATAACCGCAAGTCTCTCGGAATCATCTTTTTTATCAGACTCGGAGATATCCAATATCTGTTGCATGCGGACATAAGGTATTGTTGAGCCGTTGTAATGGACAGCAAGTCTCCCCTCAATGGTAGGCAGATTCTTCTCTTCAACTTTGATTATCCTTTCAACCATATTAATAGGTATATAACATATTTCATTACCAATGAAGAATTTAATGGCATGAGTTATACTGAGAGTCAGGGGGATTGTGAGTATGAACCGTGTCCCTGTATTTTTTGAGGTTTCTATATCTATTGTCCCATTCAGCTTTTCAATCGCAGCCTTGACTACATCCATTCCGATCCCCCTGCCTGAGATATCCGTAATAATTTGACTTGTAGAAAAGCCTGGTTGAAATATGATGTTCATTATCTGCCTTTCTTTCATCTGGTGGACTTCTTTTTCTGTATATAAGCCTTTTTTTACAGCAGAACCCTTTATATCTTCAATGTCCATTCCACTGCCGTCATCAATTATTTCTATAATGGCATTATTCCCCTTTTGAGACAGTATTATTTTTATAGTTCCATCTTCAGTTTTATTTGATTTTATTCTTTCATCCGGCGGCTCTATTCCATGGTCAATTGAATTGCGGAGCATGTGCATAAGGGGGGACTTGATCTCTTCAAGGATATATTTATCAAGCTCAATATCGCCGCCTGAGAATTCAAATCTTACCTTTTTATTTTCAGAGACAGATATATCCCTTACCATCTTTGGAAAGGCACTCATGATTGTATGGAAGGGGAGGAGCCTTGTCTTTTTAATATCGTCCTGAAGATTTTCAATGATGAGTGAAAGCTGGTGACTATCATCCGAGAGTGTCCTGTGGAGAGAATCAAGCCTGTCATAGAAATATGAAATCTTATTTTCAAATTCAGTTAATATGTGATTCTTCATAATCTCTGAGGCATTATCATTTTGCAGTTTTGCCTGATTCAGATGTATTGACCTTTTATCTTTTTTAAATGCCTGCTTAGCCGAATTGCAGTCATTAATTATTGACTGGACATGTGTGACCCTCTGCTGTGCCTTTAACTTCATGATTAAGAGCTCACCTACTTCTTCCATAAGCCTGTCAAGCTTTTCAGAACTGACCCTGACAGTACTTTTTTGCTGAATAGCAGAAGCCTCCTCACCCGGCTTATGCCCTTTTTTAAGTTCAGGTGTTTTTGTTGAAACTTCAGTCGGGGTTGGATTAAATAAATTGATGGAAGCAATAAGTTTTTTAAATGCCTCTTGGTCTATATCTTTAGGCAGAGCTTCATCAGAATTCTGCCAATTGTATGGAGGATTCATCTCGCTGCCGATTTGATGGATAAATATTTTTATAAAATCCGCACCCGATAGGAGGGTGCTTATCAAGGGAGCCGTTATAATTATTTTCTTGCCCATAACCCCTGATAATATCTGCTCCATGGCGAGAGAGAGTGAGTCCATCTCATTATGCTTGATCATGCGGGCACTCCCCTTCAGGGCATGTATCTGGTTATAGGCAGACTCTATCTCCTTTTTATTTTGGGGATATTTTTCAATCTTAATGAGGCTATTTACAAGGCTCTGATATGAATCGGTTGTTTCCTCCATGAAGAGGTTCATATCTACTGTAACATCTTCCTTCGGCAGGCTCAAGACGCTGTCCTTTTCCTCAGCTGCCTTCTGTTTTTTTGCTGCAGGCTTTGAGATTGGTTTACCCATTGATACCTGCTTTAGCTGTTCAATCAGTGACGCGACATCAACTTCATCTTCTCTGCCACCCTGTGATATGACTTTTACAATTTCGGCTATGTTTTCCAGACTATTGAAGATTAGATTGGCGATTTCAGTTGAAAGGTTAATCTCACCCTTTTTAATCTTTCCGAGAATCGTCTCAAGGTTGTGGGAAATATCCTCTATTGATTTAAAATCAATCATCCGGGCTGCACCTTTAAGGCTGTGTGCATCCCGAAGAATTTCCGATAGGAGTCCTGGATTATCAGGATTCTCCTCAAGGGTCAGTATGCCGCTGTTGAGCTTCTGGATATGCTCATCACATTCTATTTTAAAAATCTCAAACAGCTTTTCAAATTCTTCTTTACTAAAGGTCATAGAGTGATAAAACACAGTTCAAACCGTTCCAGCGGTTTAATCGGCTTAAACGGTTTGAACGGTTGAAACTGCTTATTCGGGCCTTTTAAGATTTCGTCTATCAACCAGCTCTTGTAAATTCTGTGCAATCAGGTGCAGGTCTTTTATGGCATTGCTTGTTTCCTTCATGCCGTTATTGATATGAGTCATAGCCTCGGCTACCTGGTCATTTGCAAGAGATTCCTGCCTTGATGAAATGCTGATTTCATTGGCTGAATCTGCAGTTGTCTGGATTATAGTAATAGAATTATTAATGGTTGAACCCACCTCTAAAATATGGCTGACACCGGCATCAACCTTTTTTGCCCCCTCTTCAGTTGCAAGGACTGTGGAATTGACAGAGGACTGTATCTCCTGAATAAGGGTGGAAATTTTCTC
>Ga0209212_1007938_pt1 | contig 11529 bp, 13 predicted proteins | sample RifGroC2_FD_183996 | JGI IMG/M metagenome (GOLD analysis project Ga0209212, IMG submission 183996) | Groundwater microbial communities from Rifle, Colorado, USA - Groundwater C2 (SPAdes) (version 2) | ecosystem: Environmental > Aquatic > Deep subsurface > Groundwater | place: Rifle, Colorado...
CAGAGGAAGTCGTTGGCCGCCGCGCCGCCGTCTTTCATGATCAGGTTAACCCAGTCCGCGACGTCTTTCAGCGGGTCGGAATTGGCCAGATCGTTCCATTTGTTCGTTGTTAAAAGTGTCGGCTTGTGAGAACCCTGAAATCCGTAGTCGATGGTGAACTGTACGCCGGTTTCGGTATCGACGTACGCGATCGCGCCGGTGAGCGCCATCATCTTGAGCCATTCCATACGGAAATCGACGCCGTCGTTTACGCGCGCGGTGTAGTCGAGAATTATCTGCTGGCCGTATATGTCGTTAACCGTGCCGGGCTTTCTGAGTAAAAGCATGTCGGACGCTTTGATCGCGATTTTATGCTTTACCGTGACCGCGGTGCCCTTCATGTTGGTGATGTTCGGCGGCGCGCACATGGGCGCTTTCGAGTTCATGCCGGCGATCGGCGCCATGGGATACGAGCCGTGGATTACGTCCCAGGACACGTCGAGCGTCTGCGATATTTTTTTGCCGTAGATTTTGTCCGACAGCATCTGCTTGACGGGGAACTGCTGAATCAGACCGGATATAAACTGAGGATTTAAAACTGAGTGTAACGAATCTGCCATTTTGAACACTTCCTTTTCGATTAAATTTTTATGTTTTTTTTATTCGTTATTCTGAGGTTAGATGAAATATACTTTGCCGGCGAGGTCCGTCTTTGCGTTGGCGTCGAGACCCACGCATGATGCTTCGTAAACGAAGCCGTGAACGATGTAGGAAACGATCTGGTCGCGGCCGAGGTCGTCGATCTGGTCTTCGAGTATGCCGACGGCGACTGCTAAGCCTACTTCCGATGTGTCGTCGTAAACGCCGAGTTTGCCGGTTGCGGCTATTTTGCCGAGGACGGTTCCCGCTTCGATCGGGAAGGTCTGGCCCGAGTCCACCTGGCCGGTTAATTTAACCGGATGGCCTTCGGTGTAAAGGGCTACTTTTTTACCCGTGAAAGTTTTGTTGGTCGCTACAAAAGGTACTGACTGCATAGTTTCGCACTCTCCTTATTAAATTAAATTTGTTATGACATCAATTTTATTTTTATTGGATTCTATTTTTTATCCGCGCTGGTCGCGGCCGGGGGCGCGCTGAAATAATTGGGATTTTTCTCGCGCATTTCAGAAAGAAGTTTTGCCTCGGGCAGTTTTTCGCCGGTGCTGTAGCTGTCCTGCGTTCTGACCGACAGGTCGATTTGCGTGGGCAGTTCATCGATGATGCTCATTATGACTTCTTTGATTGAAACGGTTTCTTTGGCAGAAAGGTGGATGATGTTCGTATCCGTTTTATTGACGGAGAAGAAAAGTTTTTCGAGCTTTTCCTTCTGCGTGGGTTTGAGTTTGCCGCCTTTGACGAGTCCTTCGATATAATGCGAATCGGAAAGGTTAACCTTCGCGACTTCCGCGTCTTTTTCGCGCTGCTTTGCCGCTTCCAGATCGGCCGCGAGTTTTTTCACCTGGGCTTCGAGCTCGACGTATTTGGGGTCGGCCGACGCGCCTTCATCGCTCAGTTTCTTTTCGGCTGCCGCCTTTTTTTCAGCGTCCGCTTTGAGTTCGACTTCTGACGCCGGCGCCGCTTTTTTTAATACCGGCGTGAGTAGAGCCGCTATTTTCTCGAGCGTGGCCGCATCGACACCGCCGGCCTCTATCGCTTTTGATAATTCGGCCAGGCTCTTTTCAAGACCCGTTACCAGATCGTTAGCCGCGGGTGCTCCGCCGCCCTGATTCTGATCGCCCTCGCCGTTTCCGGCCGCGCCTTTCGGATTTTTGTTTACGTCTTCCATTACAATTGCCTCCTTCATTTTTTTGTTGGTTGAACTTAATTCGATGTATAAAACCTTTGTCTGATCGCTCATGTATAGTTTCTGAATATCGCTGAGCGTTTTTATTTCGGGCAGTTCCTCGCCCAGCACGGCGAGCCCCGTTAAAAGCGGACCGACCTTTTCGCCGTTTTCATCTTCGTAATTGACCCATATTTCTGCGGACTTCTGCGCGTACGCGCCTTTGTCGATGAGGTCTTTTACCTGTGCCGGCACTCGTTCAATGTTAGCTTTCAGGGTCTGGCCGTCGGGTGTAAGCGATAAATCAGTTATATAGCCGACCGCCGGATAACCGGATCGCTTTTCGATTTCGCCCTCGCTATGGCCGAGTTTAACCGTCGGTTTTATCGTGCCTTTGAATTTATAGAAGTTGTCGAAGATCTCTTTCAGGATCTCCGGCGTGAAATCAAAACCTTTATGCGTACCGACTTTCAGAATTTCTTCGTCGACAAGCGTATATGTTTTTTCGTCCGCGGCCGCGCCGCCGTTTTCCTTTAAATTTTCAGCCATATAATTCACCCGCGTTTTTTTATCTTTCTATTTATATTAATTAAACGTGGCTTGAAAATTATGATGTTTAAAAGGTTTTGGAGGGCGTGTCTTGAAATTGCTTATTTGGTGACTGGTCTTAAGGGGCGGTGAAGAAGAAAGAGAAGAAGTTAAAGTTAAAAGAAAAACGAAAAAGGGCTTGACAAAAGATATTAAACTATGATAAAATAAAAACCAGCCTGATAGCACAGGCTGGTTAAGAATTAAGTTATCATAGTTTTTCTTTTTAACTAATTTATTTTTTCGATATCTTTTAAGGTCACGAGGGTTCCGCAAATAGTTGCGAGAATTTCCAAGTGATCTTTTTGATTTTTGGCGATTATCATTATTTCGCCTTTAATTCGATCCGATTTAAACGTGTCTGTAATACTCCATGGATTATTAGTTTTGCGTGCATTGGGTAAATGCATTTTATCAAGTATTGCATGACGTAATTCATCGTGTTCTATATTGGTTGGATAACCGATTTTTGTTAACTGCATTGCAGCGTCTTCTGTAAAAAATGCCGACATTGAAGGTACTCACCTCACTTTAATTTATTTTTTATAGAGCTCAGTTCGCTCACCGTCCTTTTGCTCCAGTATTTTTGTTTATAAAATATTATCTTTCGATTATTTTAAGACCTTTAGGCGAAAGTCTTTTTAATTTGCGTGCTATTTTTTGTTCTTCCTCGTCAGTAGCTTTTCTCATATTAACTCGAAAATTAAAATATGCGCTCAAATTATCTTTTTCGAGTTTTTCGTTGATGATTTTTTCCAGTATGTCATTTAATGTTTGTGACTGTTCAAACTCCTGCAACAAATGCAGTTTTTCCCAAAGTACCGTACTGATATTCAGGGTTTTTCGTTTGATATTCATCATTGCACTCTCCTTAACCACTCCAGGTGCCGTCAAATTGGGCATTACACTTAGTCGTCGTCCCGTGTTTTTTACATATCGTCGTTTGAGGGACCCTTTAAACCACTCCTTTTTACTTCTAATCACGAATTCTCCTTTCATCTCTTGTTTTATCTATACTTACATTATCAGAGATACTATAATTCTAACACACTTATATTTTTATGTCAAGTGTTTTTGAATTATATATTCTTGAACACTCAAGATGATTAAATTTATCTAAATAAAAAACCGGCCCGAAGGCCGGTCTTAAATATTGTTTATCGTAATCGTTGAATAGCATTAACCTGTGCAGATGGTATATTGATCGGGCAGTTTGTTTTGTATGTGCCATGACATTATTTTTGCGGCAGCCAGCTTCGCCATTCTCATATTCGCCCATTTTTCATCCGTTAAATTGATTTTAGTTTCGTTTTTTAATAAATCAATTTCAATAAGCCCATCAAGTATGGGGTCGAGATAGCTATACTTGTAAATTATTTTTCGATCATCGGCCGAAACTTTTTTTAAATGCGCTATCATTTATCATCACTTTCCTCGTTAAACAATGCGGCTTCCCAATTATACTTTTCGTTAGCCAAATCATGCGCGGCGCGATACGAAAGCCCTTTATCGTTCATCAATTCACGCTCATAAATTTCGTGGTTCAATAAAATCAGGTCGGATTGTTTTATCTCTTTTCCTTCGCTCATTCGTTCCCAGGCTATCGCCATATCAATATCTGAATCAAAAAGTCTCTTACCGTTGCTTAATTCGTGCTCGTCGAAAAATATATGGTCCTTAATTTTTTTTATTATATCAACGTCAAAACCTGTATTTTGGCTTATTTTTTCAATGTCATCGGATCGTTCTCTAATTTTTTCATATTTTTCATCAGCTATTTTAAGCAGATTTTCATAATTGGTCTCACTATTAATTATACCACCACTGTGAGAATTTTGCAAGTTGTTCAGCTTATTTTTTATGCTCTCCACCGCTTTCGCGGCGCTCCTGGTGTCAATACGCTCGACGCCCGCGAACAAAATCCGGTTGCGGACTTCGTTGGCTTCAAATTCGTTTTTAGTTACACCCGCGATCGCCTCGTTGAGACGCTTTAACATGGCGGTGTATGCAACATCATTAAGGGTCGCGAACGGTACCGAATCGACGAACCGGTCGTAATCGGGATGACGGATGAAAGTATTTATTATGGCTTTATCGAGGGCCGCCCGATCTTTAAAACTTACCTTCGCCCCGCGGTCGACCGATTTGAAAAACTCGCTTAAGTATTCGTTGAAAATATTTTGCAGGTCCTCGTCTAACATTTGATAATCGGAGTAGGAAGAAAGCGGCGCCGTAGCCTGGCGGCGTAAATCGTTCAAAACCAGATTGAAAAAATCCGGGTCGCGGCCGTATTGCCTCAATAAGTTTTTAATTTGCGATTTGAGCTGGTCGGAGATCTTCCGGTCTCCACCTAATTCATTGAGGTAAAGGTCGAGGCTTTTGTCCTCAACGCTTTCCGCTTTAAACGCCTTAACGGCTTCGTTATCGAATATGCGCGCCCCGGCCTTTTCTACGGCGCGCGCAATATCGTAGGCGTTATGTTTCAGCAGTTCGCCCTTCAGATCTTTATTTTTATATGCCTCGTAAATTTTATTGAGCGCGGCATCGGTCTTTAGATAATCCTTTGTCCGCTTTATGTTTTTTTCTTCCGGCATCGTTCGCCGCAGCGTCTCGAGCATCGCTTCGCGTACCACGAAATCGGCGGATTCGGAATCATTACGCGGCAGGGTTTCGCCGGCGAGAATGGTCTGAAGATGATCGAGCGTCGCGGCCGTTTGTTTTTGAATTTCTTCGGTCGCTTTCGGCATCCGCGCTTCTTCGGTTTCTTCGACGGCCTTCTTTAAATTCATCGTCGTGAACTCGGTAAAATTTTTATCGAGTTTATTCGTGACGTTTTTCCGAAACTCGGCGGAATCTCTAACTTTAGGGGTTATAATCGTCGTCGGGTCTATGTCGTCGTTGTAGTAAAGCGGCACCAGCACGGAGCGACAGCCCCAATGAAGCGGCGGAATATATTCGTGAATGTCTTTTTTTTCGATGACCTTCCCGGCAAGATGCGCGCAAATTTTGGTTGATCGGGAGTCCGCCGGATTGCTAAAGCGGAAGGCGACAATATCTTCGTCCATAAGCGAATCGTATATCGCGCCCTGCGTATATGCGGCATGAAGCAGAGTGCGCGCCACTATCGATTGTGTGGTTTTATTTTTGAAATCGCCGTACTTAGCCTGAAGGTTTTTTCCGATCTGAACTGAGGTCAGGCCGCCTTTTATACCATCGGCAATTTCGTTTTTAAACCGGCCGGCGAGGTCCTTCAGCAGCGAGCCGGTTAAGTCGCCCGCCATCTGGTCCAGTCGGTCTAAAACGGTTTTTGGAATAAAGTCATCGTCTTCCGCTATAATTCGCGCCATTTATTTTACCCGCCGTCCGTCGAGAAATCTTTCTTTAAGCACGTTTTTTAATTCGTCCTTTACTCCGTTGAGATCGTAGCCTTCTATGGTTTTTAACGCCGCCTCGATGTCGCCGCCCTGGTATGCGTTCGTGAATTTTTTGTAATCGTCGTTTGAAATAACCGGCAGCAGGCGCGCGATGATTCGCTGAAACAGCTTTTCATTCTGTTCGATCGATGCATTGATGGCTTTAGCGTTCATGCTCAGCTTAACAACATTGCCGTCATCGGCTGCCGTAGATGCCGCCATGGCATCGGCGCGGGCGGCGTCTTTTATTTCAGGAAGCGCATACTTCTGACGGATATGGCTTAAATCTTCAAAATTATTCGGCGACATGTATCCGGAGTCGGTGAGTTTGCCGTAAATGTCGGCCAGCTTCGCCATATCTTCGGCCTTCGGTGATATCGCTTTTAATTTGGGCGGTTTAACCTTTCCGAAGTTATATTTAACAAGCGGCTTGATTACCTGCTTTTCAATATCGAAAAGCAGATCGTCGAGAAACTTCTGCAGGATCATATAAAAGAAATCGAACTGCTCCTGTCCGAGCGAGTACGAACCGCTGCGTGTGTTCGTGAAACCCAGCTGGTCCGGCAGCAGCATGCCGCGCGTTATCATTTTATCGTAGCGGTCGAGTGCTTCGATATAACCGATCGCTTCGCCGAATTCAAGTTTATCTATTTCGGCTTTATCACCGGGGATTATAAAACCCGTGCCGGTTAGTATGTTTTTAACGAGTGTCTGCAGGTCTTTTCTCTCGGTTGGATTCAAAATGCCTTTATACTTTGCGATGACCAGCGGCGTGCCGTAACGCTCGAGATGTATGGCGAGAAACTTCAGGACTATATCCTTCGCCCACCACGGCCGGTAAACCGCCCGGCAATCTGCGATGCCATAGGGGCCGCCGAACTGTTTTCCGTAGGTATGAATTACGAATTTATCGGCCGGCAGGTCCTGCGAATATCCCGTACCCTGGAACTGACGAACGAAAGCCAGCTCACCCCATGCATCCATCTGAAAATCGAAACCGTGTGGCGGGCGCGTCTTGATAGCGCGCAATCCCATAAGGCCGGCAAACGGTCCTTCCTCGATATAAGCGAATAGTTTTTCTGAAACGGAATAACCGTAATCGAAGGCAGTCAGCATTTGCTCGAGTATATTGGTGAAAGGGACCTCTGGCTGCTCGAATAAAGCATACTTAATGAAGTCGGCCGTTTTAACGTCGACCGGGTCCTGCGAAGCCGGCTGAATTTCAAACGTTTTAGCGAGCATGACCGTTTTCTTTAAAAGAAGCGCGATCTTAATCGCTTCGTCATCTTTCATACGGTCGTAAATACACAGGCCTTTTTTCATTACGAGATCGTCCGGATTGTACGGATAAATTCGAATTTGCGACGGCAGGATGAAATAGGACATTTCCGCCATTACATTTTCAGGCGCCAGCGATAACGATTCAACTATCGGAACGGCCTGAGACGGTTTTGAGTTTGATTGATTTTCAATAGGCGTCATGATGTTTTAACCCCTTTGCATTATTATTTTTTGTTCTTACCCTGTTTCGTGCGCGGCCTTGCTTCGTCATGCCGCGGCGTGATGTCGGTCGAACTGAAATGGTTTATTGGTTCTTTATATTTGTTCTCCTGGTCGATTAAGGTATAACCGCGTTCGAGCCGGTCGGCGCAGGTCTGACAGACGCCGGAGCGGCCCATGCGCGAAACTATTACATCGGTTTTACGGCCGCATGCGGTGCAGCTGTAAAAAACCGTTTCGAACAGTTTGATTTCCATTTTGTTTTTTATTTCTTCGACGTATTCGGATTTTTCGCCGGTCAGCTTCGAAACGAGCCGTACATCGCCGTCACATTCGATAAGTTTGACTTTGATGTTGGCGTCGCGCATTTTGAATTGACGGGCTTTCATTTCGCACTCGATGCAGTTGCCGTTTTCGCTGAGGGCCGACTGAAGTTTTTTGCACTCCTGACATTCATAAACCATTGACATAAAAACACTCCTTCAATTTTTACTATGATTTTTACCAGTCGCCGAACGTTTCGATTTCAACATTCTGGTCGTTATGGTCTAATTTAGTTTCGGGTTCCACATTTTTAAATTCGCCCGTTGCTTCGTTATTGAACGCGTAAACGACGACATAGCGTATGGCGTCTGCGCAATGGTCGTTTGTTTTTAGCGGTTTATCCTCGCCATTTTTCTGCGCCTTCGGGTCCCACGAATAGGACTGCATTTCTTTGATGGCGTTGTAGCAGTATTTTGAGATTAAAAGCCGATCGGCGGCCAGAAGGTTACCGACGGTTCTAATGCCATCGAGCACGGAGTTGTCGGCGTGGCGAACGTCCACTCCGCGCCGCTGGAGTTCGACGATAAACGAAGCCGCGGACGGATCGACGATGACCGGTAGTTGATCGCCAGATAGAAATTCAACTAGATCGTCGGCGTATTCGCCGTCGGTTTTCTGCCGGCCGCTTTCCGCGCTCGAATAATAGTATTCGCTGTCGATGTAATATTTATCACCCTTCTGACCGAGCTTTACGAAGGCTGTCGGATTGGTGGTACCGTAGTCGACGCCGATATACTGCGCGTCGTAAACCTCCGGAAACAGTTTATAGTCTTTGACGATATGCCGCTTTTCGTCGAACATGTCGTATATGGCGCCCTCGGCGATCACCCACAAGCCCTCGACGAACCGTTTATAGAACAGGCCCGAAAACGCAGTTTTGATTTTAGCGATATATTCGGCGCTCAGGTTCGGATTGTCGCCCATTGTGAAGTGCCAAACCTTTTTATCTTTCAGTTCGGTATTTTCAATAACGTTTTTGTTGAACCAGTGGTAGGGACTATCGGGGTTCGTGTTGACAAAACATTTTGCGCCCGGCGCCGAAAGACGGGTTAAAAGCATATCCCAGAAACTTTTAGGATAAAGGCTCACCTCGTCGCAATATGCGCCGGCGAACGTCGCGCCCCTGATTTTTTCCTCGGCGCGTTCATCGTTGGCGCCGATGGCATACACCTTCCGGCCGAACAGGCTGAACAGACCGTCCGGCTTATTTATCCAGCGGAAGCAGCGGCCGCCGACCGTGTCCGCGAGATCGTCGAGCACGTTACGCTGAAGCGAGGTTCTGGTTTTGCCGATCATGGCCAGCGTACCCGCGGGCGCGTCGTTGAGAACGTAGAAAATCCAGCGTACCGTGCAATTTACTGTTTTCGACGAGCGCACCGAACCATGAAGAATATTTAGCCATGCATTCGAATTTTTTATAAAGTCGCCGGCTTTTTTTGAAAACTTGCCCCAGCTGATCATGAATTAAAAATTCCCTTCACCGCGTTTATAAGCTCCTGCATGTTGCCGTTGTCGTTAAGGTCTATTTCGTGTTTCTTTCGCCACTTATCCCGGCGCCGGTTCTGGAGCCAGAAGAAGCATGCGACCTCGGAAGGCGGTACATGCTTTTTAACCACCTTGCGAGTAAAGCCGAGCGGTCCGTCTATTTCGGTTACTTCATCGTAATCATACCCGCGGGCCCGTTTCAGAAGTGAAACCTCAACACTGTCGTCTACGGCTTCCTTGTTCTCTTTTAAGGCTGGAACCAATAGACTATATTTGTGTTTCCATTTCGTAAATGTTCTTTCGTCAATGCCAATTTTACGGCACATTTCCTTTTCGGTGAGGCCGTCGCGGGCCCACGCCTTGATTTGCTCGAGCACTTCGTCGTTATATTTAGTTTTCCGGCCGCCGGCCTTTTTGTTTTTAGGCTTTGAGCCGGTCTTCATGTTTTTTGCAGACATTTTTATCACCTGATACCATTAATTAAAAAATAAAATTTTAAACGCGAAAAAAACGACTACTTATTCAAAAATAAATAAAAAAACTCCGGTCGCTTTTCGGCCGGAGTCATTGAAATTATTATGGTTTTAAAATTCTAAAAAAAATTTAAAATTTTTTTGATCTGCTCTTTTCGAAGGCTAATCTGTTCGGAAAATTTTTGCAGGTTGCGGTAGGTGTTTATGCAGTAATCGGCACGACGTTTGAATTTATTGGCGCATTCGGCAGCGGCTCTTTGAAGCGGCACTCCTTTTTGGACGTTCTGAAAGATATAGCAGTAAATTTCATAGTCGCTGTCGCAATTCTGCAGGTCTTTCATCATCGGCACTTTTAGAGTCGTGCCGCCCCAGATTTTTATAAAGAGCTTCGTTTTTTCGGCGCCGAGGATGTCGAGCATGTCGAAGAAACTTGAATCGCCGAAATATAAAAATTTTATATTTTTTTTACTGAGTTTTCTCTGCACTTTTACCCCTTTCTAATTTACTCCTCGATTCTATCCAATAGGCCGGATAAGTATATCCTTTTTCGAAGCTGCACCAGAAACGAATCGCAGGCCGCATGAAAAAAACGCGGAACATATTTAACGCCGTCTTCGCCGCAGTAAAAATCGCGATAAAGCCGGAGCCGGTTTCTGGGCTCGAGATCGTTTAACGAGCCGACGATAGCTTCAAGCGTCCTGTCTTTGCGTGAATGGAAAGACGAAAGAAAATAATATTTAAGAAAAAGCGTAACGTTTTTAATCCGGACGTGAAATGTTTGCGGTTGAAATGCTAAAATGAAATCGATTATTAATTCGGCGCAGCTTTTAACGATGATCTGAGATTCGAGCGACGGCGATTGAAAATTAGTTAACCGGTTGAACTTCATGCCGCCTTCGTCCAAACTGGAAATATTATTATCGAAATTGCTTTTGGTGATCTGAGATGGCTTGATAAACCGGGAATGAAGCTGCTGGATTATGCATGCTATAACGATAGGCACGTCTTTTACTTTGTAATAGTTATACTGGTAGAAGAAGTTTTTACAGACGCCCATGTATGTATCGTGGATTACGTCATCAATGTCGTGATAGCGTACGAAATAGTTTTTATATTTGCGGCACAGCGACGATATCAGGCACCAGTATTTTTGATGGATGATGTTCATTATTTGTTTTTGCCTTGACGGCGGCACTATCAAAGCGCGATGTTTTGCGGTCATATACGTACACCCTTCTTTCTTTTCATAGCCTTGTAACGATTACCTCCAGGCAGGGGATGGTCGAATAAAATTTACCGGAGCCTTCATAACTTACGATCTGCGAGTCGTCCACGAAAGCGAGTTTGTTTAAAGAATCCTCGACGAGCCAAATTAAATTTTTAAGGTCACACCTTGTCGTTGGCCTGATCTCGCCTTTAAGCGCGGCGGTTCTTTTCTTCTGCGACCAGGACGAAGGAATCGCCCTGTATTCACGTACCGAAAGATTTAAAGGCCCGGGCCACTTCGGCCATTGCCTGTTAAGCGCTTCAAAAGCCGCAATTTTTATCTGCTGCTTGTAAACTGCGGTTTTATCCCGATCGAAGAAGCGCGGGAAGAGTCCGCGAGTATCGAGCCCGGGTCTTTCCTGCGGCTGTGCTTTACCATGGATTATAAATTTAAGCATAATGTTCACCCTTTCTTTCGATATTGGCGGAGCCGGACGGGTGCCAACCGTCGAGATGTTGCACATCCCTCGCTTTTCCTTTTCGGTGGGCGCGACGGCCCCGTGATATTATTTTTTTCTTTCGTAATTGGCCGCTTTCACCATATCGCGGAGAAACGGATCACTTTGAATTTTCTGCTCGTAGCTCTTATCGTCGAGTGAGTCAAGATATATTTTGAGAGTCTGGATTAAACCGTGTTCGCTGATCGTCTTTTTATCAACCAAGGTCATTCCTCCCTTTT
>Ga0209212_1007940_pt1 | contig 11528 bp, 9 predicted proteins | sample RifGroC2_FD_183996 | JGI IMG/M metagenome (GOLD analysis project Ga0209212, IMG submission 183996) | Groundwater microbial communities from Rifle, Colorado, USA - Groundwater C2 (SPAdes) (version 2) | ecosystem: Environmental > Aquatic > Deep subsurface > Groundwater | place: Rifle, Colorado...
TTTCCGGAGGTTAAACCTCCGGAAAACCTCCGAAAAATACCAATTTCTTTTTTTCACTTTAATCTTTAATCTTAAATCTTAAATCTAAAATTCTACTCCCCACCCCCTACTCCCCACTTCCTACTTCCTACTCCCTATTTCCCCAACATTGACAAAATCTCTATTTTATGCTACAATTAACTGTTTAATGGTCATTACAACTCTTCAAAAAAAGGGGACAAAAAAATGAAATCTGTGTCTGTTATTTTCAGAACAACAGAGCTTGGTCGAAATGAGCTTGCTTTTGCGTCTCATTTGGCCTCAAAACTCGGCTGGCCGCTATTGGTGCAATACACGCTTCCGGAGTGTTGCCTTTCTGAAAAAGATGTGGAGGAAGAAGTAACTCGTATCGGATCTTTTGTACGAGAAATCGCCACAGGAAACATTCCTCGTGAAATCGTATTTGAGTCACTTACCGGTGGCGCAATTACAACTATGTCTGAGGGATCAATTCTTGTAAGCAATGAATACGCTGACTCAAGACGTTTGTTTTCTGTGCTTGCTCCGCGCCTTGAAACAGAAGTGCAGATTGGACCGGAATGGAATATTTGCATTCCGACAAGCGACAACAACAAAAGTCTCAAAACAATTGAGGCTGGTATTCTGCTTGCCACAGTACTTGATATCGGTGTGATTTTTTATCACACCACTTGGCACAAACCCGGACTGGAATCAGATGATCCGCAAAACCATGTTTGCAATGAAGCAAAACAAGTTCTCGACACAGCACAAGAGATCGCTCAAAAATATCGCGTGCCGGCTCGTTCGGTAGTCGAAACAGCACCAAGTGTTCCTGAGGGAATCAGTCGTTGCGCACAGCGCGAAGGCTGCGCGCTCATTGTGATGTCGCGCGCCAACACTGTTGGTCGCGGTGGCTATGCCGATGAAACCAAGAAAAGAACCACTGTGCCAATTCTCGTACTCGGACCAAGGGAGGCAGGACGATGAAAAATCGCACTTGGTACCTGTCTCCGTATACGGTGACAGGTTTTGTCATCATCATGTATCTAATCAAAGTATCGGTCAAACTCGCGGTTGGCCACTATGCCAACTCTCCAGTAATTGCCGGTGATGGTTACCATAACGTGGCGGATATTTTCGAGGCGCTTGGACTTGTTCTCATGCTCGTTCTGTCAAGACGACCACCGAACAACAAGTTCCGATTTGGTCTCAAAAGAATCGAAAGTATTGGAGCAGTGTTCATTAGTTTGGGCCTGCTCTACATGGCTTTCCAAACTGCGGTCAATGCTTCAGATGGTGTTGCTCGCTGGGGAGCTTACTTTCTGGTCGGTAAACTGGAAGGGTTTATGAGCGACCCGTTGAAAATGGGTCCGCAATACTTCTGGTGGGTAACCGGAATTATGGCCGGGAGTGCTGTGCTGTCTTTCCTCGTGTGCCATTACGAAATCTCAGTTGGAAAAAGAACTGGACATGATGGACTTGTGGCTGATGGTGTGGAAACGAAAAGCGATGGTATGATCGAGACCACGGCTCTTGTCGGCATTCTCTGCGAATACTTTTTCAAGGCCGCTTGGATTGAGTACCCGCTCGCGCTTGTAATCGCGTATCTCATGACATCCACAAGCATTAGCATTCTTACCAAGGCTTTCAGCACTCTACTCCAGCGTTCTCTGGATGAAAAAATCGTGGCAAAGATCATGGAGACTTGTCTTGAGACCCCGGGAGTCTTTGCTCACGAAAAAAACGATATCAAAACTTACAGCGTGGGAAGCGAAGCCTTTGTTTACCTCGATCTCGGCACCCGTTGCCGATCCAGAGCAAACAATGACATTGCACACGGACTGGTTCATCGGGTAAAAAAGTGTTTGCTCAAACACGAATTCGACAGTGTGCAGTGCTATATCACTCTGTTTCGAATTGAACTCGAAGATTACCGTCGAGCCTACGCCGTACGGAAACACGAAAAAAGTTTTGTCATTGCTGATTCAATTGAAAGCGCGACAAACATTGTCATCTGTGACATGAAGGGTGAAGACGCACCGCGTTGGACAGTTGAGGACAAAACTGAAAAAATCCCTGACTGTATTGCTTTTCTCCTTAGAAAAAAAGTGCGTGAATTCTATACTTTCTATGAGAGCGCGGAAAACATTGCACTTATTGAAAAATCCGGCATTGCCTGCAAGCAGGCAGTATCGCGTTCACTTGTAAACTGCGGTCTGCTGACCGACTAACCAAAATCCCTGCACCAACGTGGTGCAGGGATTTTCAATTACTTCTTTTCACTTTTCTTAACAACCTTTTTTACTGGTTCTGGTTGCTTTTTCACTACAACTTTCTTTTCTGCCGGCTTCGGTTCATTCTTGACCGCAACCTTCTTTACCACCAGTTCTTTCTTTTTTACCAACTCTTTCTTTTTTATTGGTTCTTCTTTTTTAATCGGCTTTGACTGAACCCGAACAAGATCTTCAATTGGAATAGAAAGTTTATCACTATCATCAACTTCACCAATTCCCTGACTTGTGCCAGCCGGAATAATTATTAAATCATCAACCTTGTTAACTTTTTTTACCGACTCTGGTTGCTTTTTAATTACCAGCTGTTTTTTCTTAGCTACTGCTTTTTTCTTTTTAATTTCTACTTTTTTCTCCGGTGCAACAACTTCAACCGTCTCTCCATCTCCACCTTCCTCTGTCGGCATATTTGTATATTTTTTATTGACCCGTCTTTCCAACAAAAATGATCCAATCGCCAAAATCAACAAAACAATAAGTGACCAGCGAATAATCGGGTTTTCAAATCTAAAAAATGATTTTCCGTTTGTTTCATTTGCAGGGTCTTCTGAAGAATTATCGCGCTCGCTTTGTCCAAGATTTAAATGCGGTGGTAAATTAATTGTCAATTGTATTTGATCACTCGAACCACCCGATGTTACCGCCACACCAGACTCTTGACTTGGTGTTTCATTTTCAACCAATGGAACAGGTTCAGGTGCGGATTCATTTATAATTTCTGGTTCTTTTGATGGTTCTGGTGGTGGTGGCAATGCTTTCTTATTACGGCTTGCATCAAGCGGATAAAAATCATCTTTATCAGAAACACCATCACCATCACTATCAGCATTGCGCGGATTTGTTCCGAGCTGGCTTTCTTCAGCATCAGTCAATCCGTCGTTATCATCATCAGCATCGCAAGCATCACCCTCGCTATCGCGGTCATAATTTCCTTGATCTGAATTAGAAATCTTGGGGCAGTTATCTTTGTCATCAGTAATACCATCGTTGTCCGTATCAAAAAGCGGAGTGAAAACACTGGTTAAAATAGAATCATTGCCAGCATTCTCATCGCGTGGAACCTCTTCTTGAATTTTCGCTTGAATATTAAATTGCGTATTTGGAACTTCAAAATCAATATAAACTTCGTCTGGCAGGCCTCCGACCAAAGCGGAAACCTCCTGGGAAGTGCCGATCATTTGTGAACCTAAACGAAACACCACGTGTGCCTTTGCATCCTCTGTACCATAATTATAAACTGAGGCATAAATTCGAACTATTTTTCCAGCAATAAATTGCGCGGTTGAATATCTCAAACCTTGCAAACCAAGATCATACCGAAATTCGGATGCTCTTGCTGGAGAATACAAAATGAAACCAAATAAAAATGGCAAAATTAGTAATCCAATTTTTTTTATCATATAAACGAGTTATTTCGAATCACTACAAAAAATGATTCACATCTTCTACAATAATACTGCATTTTGCTGGTTTAAGCAAGCAATTATTAGTAACATCTAACACCTGACAACTGACAAAAGAGGTTAAAGACAGAAGATTTAAGACTAAAGAAAATTATTTACTAACAGCTATTCCGGAGGTTAAACCTCCAAAGGTTAAACCTCTAATTTTATATTCCGGAGGTTAAACCTCCGATTTTATTAACGCAAATCGCTAGGAAGCGGTGATTTTTCAAAAAGACTTTTGCCTGTGTTCCACACACTGTCTTCATTCTGTTTTTCTTTTAACCAATACCACCATTCAATCCCCCATAATAAAGTTTCATCAAACCCTGCACGGCTTGCAAAACGGATATTTTCCTTTAAGTGGCTGGAGTTCATAGATTTAAACTGATCCTCAAGCGGCATATTTAAAATTCCTTCTGAAGCCCATGGTTCAGCTTGTAGTTCAGAAACAATAATTTTGTCACTAACCAATCTCACCGCCTTAGCTTTATTTCTATAAAATGATGGTCCAATCGGATAAAAAATCTGCCCTAAAATATTATTCCAAGCTACGCGATACATGCTGATTCCTACAACATCAGAAATGCCGGCCGTGCCAAGCCATGAAGAAAACTCGCCACTTTCAGTTACTATTATTGGATGATTATCTTGATTGCGAACAAAATTAACTTCTTCTTTTAGAAAATCTATGTTAGGTTCTGGACATTCTCCAAACGATTCCAGCAGTGGTTCATTCTCAACCTGCCATGCAATCACTGCTGGGTGACTACCGTAACGTTGAACAACTGTGCGCAACATGATCAAAATTTCTGATCTAAACTCATCTTCTTTTAAATTTTTTGCCCAATCTGGAATATGGCATTCTGGCCAGCGTGGCAAACGCATGCCCGTGGCAAGAATAACTTTTGCATCGCGCTTGACAGCTTCATCCAACATCCAGTCTAAATCACTAAAATCAAACACATGTGATTTTGGTTCAATCTGATTCCAATAAGCCGGGATTCGAAACAAACGCACACCAAGATCATCAAGGCTCGCGGTATAGGCATTGCGCCAGTCTAAACCAAGACTTTGAGCATAGGTCGAAGAAAAAGTCGCACCAAGCACCATTGGTTCGCGCGGATATAAATTATCAATAATCGTGCCAAAAAGCGAAACAAGAATAATAATAGCTACAATCACAACAACAAAAACACCACCGCTTTTCCAGCGTAAAATTTTCAATTTTGACCACGGTTGTGGTTCAAGTGGTTTATGTTCTATAATATCTGACATATCAATAGATTACATTATTATATAAAATTTATCAAGGAAAAACAGTTGACAATTGACACAGGAAGTAGGGCGGGGTCTTGCACCCCGCCACAAATAATATTTTGCATATGGACATCACATCCCCGAGGTCTGACCTCGGTAAGATCGCAATTTTTTCCACATCGTAGTTTCTGAGAAAAAATCGATGAGATTTGCGTTTTGGACCGAGGAGCGAAACGAGTGGTACTAGCAATGTACCCTGAAGTGAGGTCTGAGTGCATGAGAAAACAAACTGCTTTGTTTTCTCATGCACGAAGACGGATGGAGTGATGTCTGAGCAAAGCGAAGACCACGACATCCAGTGAGCAGAGAAAAACGCAAAGATCACGATTTTTTCCACATGAATAAATAACGTTTGTGAGCAAAAATTGATGAGATTTGCTTGCTGGACTGAAGGTGCAAGGGAGACGTACTCAAATGTACGTTGACCGAAGCACCTGAGGGAAGCAAACAAAGATCGCAATTTTTGCCACAAACAAAAAAACAGCCGAACAAATGGCTGCTCCCTTGAAATGATTTTCTCGAAACGCGTCTTTCATCTTTTAAAGCCTTAACAATGTTACTTCATGCTTTAGATCCGGACCAACACCATATAGATCTCCCATTTCGGGGCGTTTCGAGTCTCTCATGAGATATATGATTACAAGAATAATTATACCATAGATACGTTTTTTTGTCAAGCCCCACAGAAATAAAGAAACAGAGAAATATAAAAACAAAGAAACAAAAGAAGCTAAAATTAGACAAATGTCCGAAGTTCAACTTCGAAGTTCAACTTCGGACATTGTTGTAAAATAAGACAAAAAAAGTCCTGCACCACAAGGTACAGGACAAGAAGTCATGAATAAATGAATTTATCGCGAAATACCTCTTTTACATAGCAAGAAAACCAGAAATCTGACTTAGGGCTCTCTCAACCTTCTTTTCCCAGGTCATTCTGCCTATTACAGTAAAAAAATGGGGATGGCGGCACCAAGCCTGAATGGTTTTTTGCGAACGCACCACAGCCTGATCAAAAGTTTCGTAACGATTGGGATTATCCGCACACCTCTTCAGATACACATCCTCTGGCGGCATGTCCAAATAAACAACGTGATCATACTGAGAATATTCATAGTTTGGATCAGTGCCCAAAACATTACAAAGCTCGTCCATTCCACCGGCAACATAAGCAGCATTATCAATCACACCACGATCAACAATAACTGCCTTTTTACCTTCACGTACTGCTTGTAGCATAGAGACCTGTTCAAACAAGCGCTGAACGTGAGAAACCGAACGCTGAAACTCGCGTACTTCTCGCACCGTGGCTGTGGCAGGCGGCAAAACACCAACCTGACCAATCACAATCGAGGCCACCTCAGGCACACAATGGACAGTATCACCAAACTTTTTCTTGATCTCTTGCATAATCGTGCTCTTTCCAGAGCATGGTCCGCCGGTCAAGACAATTTTTTTAATCTTGCGACCAAGCACAACCTCTCGCAACTCCGCTGAGCTCAACCCACCGGAAAGATCATATGCCAATCTTGCCAAATGATGATTGGTCAAAGAATCAGTGACATCAATTGCTTCACGAATCCAAGTCGGCAACACCACTTCTTGATCCGGAATTTTCTTTTCAAACTCCGCAATAAAAATACCATTCAGATTGCCATGAAAAAAATCAAACTCCCAACCATCAATCACGTGGCGAGTTTTATGAAGTTGGTGAGGACAAGACTCCATCACAAACCGAGCAGTTTCAAGAGGAATCGGGTGTGGATCTTCATCCCTATTCTCACCAATTCCAAACTTCCGTGTAAACTCCGCACGCTCATTATTCGTAATCCGCACGCGCAAACTGTGTGTCGGTGCGGTTACAAAGTAGGCCTGAATAATATCAAAAACTGGAATACCTTCCCTGGCTTTGCTTCTGACAAAATCATTATCAAAAGACAAGACTAGGAATCGCTTCTCGATTTCTTTATGCATTTTCCCCTCCTTTTTTTAAAGACCGCTGGTCAAAAAATAATATCACATAGTATTAAGAATGTCAAGGTCTGTTGGTCGCAATAATATACGAATTCACAAGAGCACTGGAGCACCCAAACACTAAAGCAACAAGACGTCGAGATAACAGACTTGCTTCAGTACTTTATTGTTTTGGTGTTTTTGTGAAATCGCTTCCTTCTCTAACCTTGACAAAATAACAATTTTATGGTAAATTGAAATGGTTACTAAATAGAAAAAAGGAGGCTGAAAATGGAGTGCCGAGTTCTTTCCAATGGATTACGGGTTGTGCTTATTCCCAAAAATCTCAACACTGTAGCAATTGTCATTGCGTCGAATCGTGGTTCACGAACCGAAACAGTCGAGACCAATGGCATTGGCCATATTATTGAACATATTATTGCTCGTTGTTCGCAAAAATATCCCACGATCTTTGATGTAGAAAAAGTCATGGATCGAGTTGGTGGTGATTACGATCCAGAAACTACTCCAGACCTCATCTGGTGGCAAATTAGTTTTCATAGACGCCATCTAGCTTTGGCCATGGATATGATCGCAGACAACCTATTACATCCAATTATTTCCAAGGAAGTTGTCCAGAGAGAAAAGGGTGTGATTCTTACGGAAATCGCAAACAAATCTCCGGATATTCACTCACTCGAACTTTTGGATGGGTTGATTTTCAAAGGACACCCGCTTTCTTTTTTTCCTGGCGGAACCGCAGAAAATATCGAGCGTCTGTCCTTGAGAGATGTAAGGAATCATTGGCGGCGGGTTATCAGAGCAAACAATCTGGTCTTTGTGGCAGTCGGTGGGTTTGATGAAAAAAAGTTGTTTGAGAATGTAAAAGAAAAACTAGGGTCACTTCGTCCGGGAATTCCCACACCAATAAATCCTTTTCTCAAAACGCAAAGACGACGCCGTATTCTTTTCCAGACAACACCCGGTGAACAGGCAAAAGTATTGGTTGGTATTACCACTGTAAAATACGGGCACCGTGATCGCGTACCACTCAAACTTATTTCCAATATTTTGGGCGAACGCACGAGTTCACGTCTTCACACAAAATTGCGAGACCGAGGTTTGGTGTACAGAGCACTGTCAAACTGCTGGCACTGGTTTGATACCGGCTGTTTGTATGTTCAAACCGCCACCAGAAAAGAAGATATTGTTGAAGTAGTAAACACTATTGTTGGAGAGCTTCGCGATCTTTGTGAAAACCTTGTCAGTATTGAAGAAATTGACTTGGCCAAATCAAACATCAATGCTTTGGTCAGAGAATCTCTTGACTATCCGTTGAGTATTGCAAGGTCCTATGCCGGCCAACTTATTGCCCATGGTGAAATCAAAAATTATCGTGACTACCTAACTGGAATCAATGCGGTTTCTCGCCGGCGTTTGCGCGAAGTGGCCAGGCGTCGATTCAAAACCAACAAATTGAATCTGGTGGTTTACGGCGATACTACCCCAGAAATACAGCGCGCTGTTCGTGAAACGTTTCACATCTAATATGTCTTCTTTCCACCCCTCTAAAAAACGGAGGGGTGGTTTTTTTTAGATTAAAGATCTAAGATTAAAGATGAGGATTAAGAATTAAGAAATAAGAATTAAGAATCAAGAATTAAGAATTAAGGTGTAGAACACAGAAGCTGTCTTCCCGAACTGTTGTGACGAATATTCCCATTTATACAAACTATTATCTTTGTTTCTCTGTTCTTCTGTTTCTCAGTTTCCCTGTTACCCTGTGATGAGGGATCTCTGCGAAGAAGGTTAAAAATTTAAAATGTAAAAAGAAGGACTAAGGACTAAGGAATTAGTTTGTAGTTGGTAGCTTGTAAAAATTCGAATATCGAATATCAAAACTGCAAGCCGCTGTCAAAACAAATTCAAAAAATAAAATGTTCAAATAATCAAAATCTATTCTCCTATTCTTGAGAATGTAAGAATAGTAAATAGTTAAAACACGATCTGAAAATCTTAGAACCTATTTGAAAAGTATCTTTCGTTACGAAATTTTCAGATTTTGAGCGAAAATTGTACAATACGACGAAGGTGTGTGCACGGCATACATCGAGGAGTATTGGACAATTTGCAGCCAAAATCTGGAAATTGCAGTCGAAAGAGGCTTTTCAAATAGGTTCTTAAAAATTTCAGATAAGAAATTTAAAGAAAACTTTTATTTTTAACTGCCTGTTTTTATTTATTTCTTTATCTCGAATTCTCGAGAATTCGAGAATGGAATTTTACTACCCGATACCTGCCAACTTCTAACCACTGTTTGAATTTGTTTCGTATTTCGGATTTATCAATTACCCAATTACTCAATTACACGATTCTCATCTGCGTCTGTTCTTTTATTTTTTCTACCCCCTCTTGCCGACTGTTTTCTGATTTCTGTTTTCTCTTTTCTAATCAAACTAAAAAACCAGTGCGCAATGCACTGATTTTTTAGTGGGGCGGCCACCGGGAATTGAACCCGGGCCAGCGGGACCACAACCCGCTGTTCTACCATTAAACTATGGCCGCCATGTTTTCATAGACACCACACTCCAAAATCGGTCTTAGAACCTAATTAAAATTGATGGATGGCTTGATTTTGGAGCTTAAAAAAACCGCAGATGTATCAGTAGATACATTGAGGATTTTTTCAAGTGAAAAACAAGCCAGCCGCAATTTTAATAGGTTATAAGGACAATTTTGGAGTGCTGTGTCTATATGTGCGCCCGGTTGGAATCGAACCAACATCAATGCCTTAGAAGAGCACTGCTCTATCCGTTGAGCTACGGGCGCGTATTAATTCCTAAGGTCTGCAACTAAATATTATTTTACCATAAGACCTCACTACTCTATTATATTTTTACTGGTTTGTCAAGGTCGTTGAGAAGTATAAAGTATAAAGGGGCATAAGATAAACGATGGAAAAATTAAGACACTAAAAAATTTAATTAAAAATATATAAACCAAAAATCTTTTTCATTTTTTAGGGCAAACAAAAACGTAGCATTTTATGTTCGTTCGAACACAAAATGACACATTTGCATTTTTAAATCAACAATCTAAATTTAGATAAAATAGACCGAAAAAATGTGTCAGAATCTGTTCGATCGAGCACATTCTGACACATTTTTAATTATCTTAATTTCTTGTTTCTACAACCTGAAATCTTGGACCGCGGAGATCCTTAACCACCAGGTAACAGAGAAACTGAGAAACAGAAGAGCATGAGAACAAATGTAGCTCGGGCCTTTAGGCCTGAGACGTCCTCAAACCTAAAGGTTTGAGCTACATCATTTCATCCTGAACGTAGCGAACGATTTCGCGAGATTCTTCGCTTTGCTCAGAATGGCATCTTTGTTTGTAATTTGTAATTTTGAAATTGTTTGGAATTTGGATATTGGAATTTTAAATTTTTCTACTAACTATAAACTACCAACTATAAACTTATTATGGTGCTTGTGATTTGTAATTTCTATATCCTCGTGGCGGGGGGCAAGCCCCCGCCCTACGTACATCTTTTCGTCCCCACATCTCTTTATACTTTATACTTGATACTTTATACTCACGTCCCATATCTTTACCTTTAATCTTAAATCTTTAATCTAAAAAAACCCGCTGCCATAGAGAATGGCAGCGGACGATTCTAGGTTGGAAGAACCTCGTCGAAAACAACATGATCTTTTTCCAAACGTTTGAAAAAAGCGCGGACTATGACGTGACTCGGGAGCATGTCTGAAACTAATTTCAAACAACTACGCAAATCACGAAGTTGAATCAGACGGATCTCCTCCGGACTCCGGCCTGGATTCTTGTGCTTGTAGTGTCCACAATCTTCATGTGCAAACAAAACAACTACTCCTGAATTGTGTCCTTTCACAAGAAAAATCAGACTTTCCTTGACAGACATATATTGTGCCACTGAAGCAGCTGATGTCATGGAAAGGGCGGCCGAACCACCAGGGGTCTCCAGTCCATCAGGATTGCAAGTGCCAAACATCCTCTCAACAAACTCCTCGTTTGTTGGAGTAAAACGACCATCACTGCAATCAACTACCACAGTTTTGGAAAAATCCTTTTTAAAAACAACACTGGAACGAAAAGATCCTGGAACTATTTTAACTTGCTCACGACCAATGCCAACTACAATTGGATCGCTCATTTTTTTCTCTATTGGTTTTGGCTTTGGAAACTACTTGAAAATTTTTCCTAAAACCCTATAACCAACAAAGCCAACAAAACCAATGATTGCAATTGTAATCGCCGCTTGCAGCAGGAATCCGATGGTCCCAAGAAGGACTGAAGCAAGTCCGAGAAGCACTCGAACTGCAACTGTGGCAATAATGCCCATACAAACAGCCTTGAAAAACCAAAGCGGTCTCTTCGGATATTCGTTAGCATACTTAACCAACATTACCACAGAAAAAACTAGGAACAAGAGAGTCCAGAATCCCATGAACTACCCCCTTTCTTTTGCGGGTTTTTATGCTGT
>Ga0209212_1007942_pt1 | contig 11527 bp, 10 predicted proteins | sample RifGroC2_FD_183996 | JGI IMG/M metagenome (GOLD analysis project Ga0209212, IMG submission 183996) | Groundwater microbial communities from Rifle, Colorado, USA - Groundwater C2 (SPAdes) (version 2) | ecosystem: Environmental > Aquatic > Deep subsurface > Groundwater | place: Rifle, Colorado...
CATTCCTCTCACCTCCCTTTTTTGGACGAATTGTAAATGGTGCTCACTTGCTAGAACGCATAGCGCACGCCGGCTTCGAACCAGCGCGCCGGGTTTTTATAAACATCCACGAGATATTGAGAACCGTTGAAAATATTGTGGAGATCAGCATAAGCTTCAATCGTTTGCTCATGATGTGTATAAAACTCTTTTGTAATATGAAGGTCCACGATCAATGAATTATACTTTCCGTTGAACGTAGGATCGGCATTCCAGTACACATAATGTCCTTTGAGTAGTGCTTTAAATGAATTATCCTCGAATTGGAGCCCTAGATCATAGGTTCGTTGAGGAATGTTCGGGATGGTTGCACCAGTATCCAGATCCCTGGCGTTCATAAATGACGCTCCAACAATGACCGAAGTGTGGTATACGGGCAGAGACTTCATCTCGATCTCTATTCCCTGCCTTCTCTCCTTACCTTTATTAACCGATGTAGATGTTGTCGGTGATAAAGCTTCCGCTCTTATGCCGCCGCTGATTTCGTGTCGGAACAGGGATAGTTTCATCCAGACATACGGCAATGCAGTTGATTCCGCTCCTAGCTCATAGGCCCAAACCCTTTCCATCTTCAAGTCCGGATTGGATATGTGAAAGACATTGTCTCCATACGTAGCGGCAAACGGCGGGATACTGAACCCACGCGAAGCATATGCCCTGAGCAATGATGAATCAGCTATTTTGTAAGTAATACCGAGGCTCGGGCTGGTGAAATTGCCATTCGTATCTGTTTTATCATGACGGATGCCGGGCGTGAGCGACAGCCGGTCAACCGAAATAGTATCGTTAAGATAGTATGCCCACTTTTTTAAACCTTGTTCATTGCCGGCAATAGCATTGGACTCAAGTTTTTTGGAATCGAAGTCCGCACCCAGAACGATATTGTGCACATCGTACTTCCATGATAGCTTCGCACTCGTTCCGTATCCGCCGTCGTTATAGTAGTTTTTTGGAAGCTCTATTCCGGAGCTCAATTGAAAGTTATAGAGATCATACTTTTGGGTCAACTTCCAAAAAGAGACCTGCGCTTCCATATCATTGTTCAAGGAGGATCTCACCAGCAAAGATGACTTCAGTGTTTCAACCTTATTATTGATAAAAAGATCGTAGACAGGATATTCAACCGTACCTCGCGCAAGGGTGTCATACCCAAGAGTAACGCCGATGGTCGTTTTATTTGATAGATCATAGGTCAGTTTTGCGTAGACATTGTTTCCTAAAATATCACTATGAGCACTGAAACCATCGCTTTCAAGCCTGCCTGCCGTAATGTAGAAACCAACACCTTTTTTTTTGCCAATGGTTTCCATTCTTATATCAGCCGTGTTTTTCCCTCCGTAGCTCGTTGAGACCATGCTACCGAATCTCTCGCTGCCGCCTTGCTTGGTAATTATATTCACCACGCCGCCGAGAGCAGAGCCCCAGGCAGATGATGCAGGCCCCTTGATGATCTCGATCTTTTCTATATTCTGGACTGGGAGAGATCCGATCTCCGTGACATTGTCGCTCAGGTTATTCAAAGGGATCCCATCCATGAACACGGTTACGTGTCTGCTTTCCGATCCCTGAATAGTAGGCAATGCAGATCTGCCCGGTCCGCCGGTCATGAACACCTGCACGCCGGTCACGCCATTCAGCACTTCCGCGACCGTATGGGCGTTCATGAGCTTGATGTCGTCCGCGGTGACGACCGTGATGTTCTCCGCAACCTGGGTGAGGGATTTTCTGCCGCGCGTCGGCGACTCCACGACAAGTTCCTCTTCCTTGAAATACATGAGAAGAAACTTTCTGTCCTCATCGGGCTGTGCCAGGAGAATGGGAGGAAAGATTGAAAAGAGACCCATCAGGGCAAGAAAAATGGTAAAGCTGCTGACAAGCTTCGTCACGATATCCCCCCCTAGATTGAATTATTACCGCGATCGCTTTGTTCAGATGGATGGAAAACCTGCAACGCAAAGAACCTGCAAAGGCCTGCGATTGCACCGCCCGTAAGCAGGTGGAAATATCTTACCACATTTGCCGCACAGGACAAGCAGAATATTGCAGCCTAATCATTCAGTAATGTCAAAGAACGGTGCCATGCAAGTACGAATTTGCATTTTTTGCGCCTGCACGAGCGGTGGTATGCAGACGCATTATATAGGGAAAGACGGTCTCTTGTCACCTGTCAGAATTGACAGGTGGCCGGTATGACGCTTTTTACGCGCCATGAGGCCGCAAATCCGCGAACAGCCGGCAATTTTGGGGTTGAGGACAGTAGTTTTGAGAATTTTGATGGAGGGTAAACCGGAATGGCGATGACAGGGTTATCAGGCGTATTGAAAAGAACTTTTAAAAAACGGATAGTTAGCAGACATTTGGGCTGCTCACCACGTATTATACGCGGTTCCGTCAACCCCAAGGAGCGGGCTGGCGCTGTGAACATCGAAAACGCCGGTCTCTTCGCCGCCTTCCGGCGATACGGTGATCCAGTCCGGGGCCCCGGTAAAAGGGTCCTTGGGGATGCCGCGCAGATAGCTCCGGGTAGGGTCCTGTTCGTTGATCAAGTCCGTAAGGGAATCGGGATATCTGCTATTGTCGGCATAATACTGGTCAATGGCGTCGCGGATCTGGAACAGGTCCTCCTTCAGCACCGCTTCGCGCGCCCTGATAAGGGACTGTTTGAAGCTCGGCTGGGCGATCGTGATGAGTATCCCCATGATAGACAGCACGATCATGAGCTCGATCAGCGTGAACCCGGCCTGTTTGAGGAGCTGCTTTTTATTAGTCATAGTATTCATCTGTATGTAGCACCTAATCCGGTCGGGCGGAACGTGTCGGCCGGGGCTTAAAATTGGAAACAAAGGCGTCTCTCGCAAAGCTCGCAAAGGACGCCAAGAAAATCCTAAGCCACGGCTCGCTTTTTGGTTTTAAACAAGAAAAGATTTTGACTCAAGGCTCCCCTTTGCGCTCTTTGCGAGCTTTGCGAGAAAAAATCTTAACTTTTTTAATGAATCCTTCACCACGTATTATACTTGGTCCCGTCCAGGGCGATCGCCTCGCTTTTGGAATACACGTCGAACACGTTGTCGCCGCCCCACTGGGTGGAGTCAGGCTCATCGCCGTAGGCACGGAGCCCCCAGTTGTGCTCCGTACTGTCCGACTCAGGCGGCATCATGGGGTCGCGGGGCAGCCTGCGCAGATATTTCTTCGTTTTGTCCACGGCGCCCGCCAGCTTCACCGGTTCGACGAGCAGTTCAAGCGATTCGGGATAGTTGTCCCGCTCGGTCTTGCAATAATCGGTCGTGAGCTTCTTCTCGACGCAGTCCTTCTTAAAAGCATCGATGGCATTGCGGAGGATCCTGAGGTCGCTCCGCAGTTCCATCTCCCGGACCCGTTTCACGGTCATGCGCGAAAGGGGCATCGCCGCGGCCGTGAGAATCCCCAGGATCGCGATGACGACCATCAGTTCTATGAGGGAAAGTCCTTTTTGCATGATTAACCAAGAAGTCAAATTCTTCTAAAAACGGCAAGAAATTTTTCTCGCAAAGACGCAAAGAACGCCAAGAAAATCCTAATCCGCGACTTGGCACAGGTTTTAAAAAAGACTTTGACTCAAGGTTCCCTTTGCGCTCTTTGCGAGCTTTGCGAGAGACATCTTTTTGTTCCGGTTTTTCGGATTCGGGAACACCGCTACTTGACGGTGATCTTCGCTCCCTTGAGATCGGCCTTGATCGGCTCCCGGCTGAAGTTCGTCAGCTTGACGCTCCGCAGGCTTATTTCACCGGCCCCCCCGGCCTTGCTCTGGAATACGAGCGTGCCCAGGCTTCCGGCGCCGCTCACGCCGCCCACATCGCCGATCCGCGTCATATAGATGTCCACCGTTCCCGCCTTGACGTTGTTCGAGAACAGGAAGGACGTCTGCTGGCCGTCCTGCTTCAGCATCGTCCCTTCGCTGGCGGTCTTGAATTCCGTGATCTTCGGATCATAGCTGAGCGTGACGATGGCGCCGTAGAGATCGCGCACGTTGCCCAGGGAAAGCTCGAATCTCATGTCCTGGCCCACGGCCACGTTCACGTCGGCCGGCTTCATTTCCAGCACCGATGCCCCCGCCGGCAACTCCAGCGGAGGGGCCGGCTTTTGCGTCAGGGGCGCTTCAGCAGCACCCGCTGTTTCCCGTTTTGCCAGGGCGTCGAGGACCGCCGTCTTATCAACGGCCTTTTCAGCGGCGCGCGTGCTCTTGTTTGCCGTGGTCACGAAGAGCGGCTTGGTATCGAAATCAGCCTCGGTGCCCGACCAGAAATTCTGCATTTCCTTGTCCGGGATCTCCATGCTCCGTACGATGTTGGGAGTAATGGACATGAGGATGTCCGTCTTGATCGTGCCGTCATCGGAATGCGAGAAGAGCTTGCCCAGGATCGGGATATCGCCGAGCAGCGGGATCCTGATATTGCCCCTGCGCTCCTCGTCCTTGATCAGCCCGCCGATGATCACCGTTTCGCCGTCCCGAAGGTTGATGACCGTATCGGTGTTGCGCGTGCCGAACTTGTACTGCACCTGGCCGTTGCCGAAGCTGATGGGGTCGCCCAGCGAGCTGATCTCGAGGCCCAGCTTGAGCGTCACCGTGTTGTTGAGATGGATCGTCGGCTCGATGTTCAGCTTGATGCCCACGTCCTTGTACTCGAAGTTCGAGGTCGTCGTGCCTATGCCCGTGCCCTGGATGACCGACGTTTGGATCGGGATCTTGTCGCCGATATGGAATTTGGCCGGTTTGTTGTTCAGCACCCGGACGCGGGGATTGGCCAGCACCTGGGCGTCGGAGTCCTGCTTGATCAGGTCCACCACCACGCCCGGCAGGTTCAGAAAAACGTTGTTTTTCGAAAAGTTCCGCAGGTCCGCCAGGGAGATCCCCGATCCGCTCGAGGTTGTTCCGCCCGCTGTTCCGGCTGTCGTATTGCTCTGGACATTTGCGGAGGCGGAAAGTCCGCCCGGAGTGAAATTCCAGCCGTACTTCATTGTGTTGCTCCGCGAGATCTCGAGGATCTCGACGTCCAGGATGACCTCGCCTTCCTTCAGATCATTGGCGGCGATCACTTTTTCAACCAGCTTGATCTTCTCGGGTGTATCGCGGATGGTGATGGAGTTCAGCACCTCGTTGACGTACACCTTCTTGACATCGAGCATGGAGCGCAGCAGGTTGACGATATCCTTGGACTTCGCATAGTTGATGTAATAGGTCTTCACCATCAGGTCCTGATACTGGTCGTGCTTGGATTTGTTCTTGGGGATGATGATGATGGTGTCGGCGCTGATCTTTTTCATGAAAAGCTTGTTCGTCGAGAGCAGCAGGTTCAACGCGTACTGGAATGAAACATCCTTGACAAAGACGGTGATGGGCTGGGCCCTGACCTCTTCGTCGAACATGATATTGATCCCGGAGAGCTTGGACAGGAGTTCGAAAACCTCCTTGATGTTCGTATTTTTAAAATTCAGGGTGATCGGCTTGTCCGAGGCCAGGGTCAGGGCGTCGTCAGGATCCGTCTCGGCCTTTTTCTTCTGTAATTTGTCCAGGGCGTCATGGTATTTGGCGTTCTCCGGATCGAGTTCGACGGCCAGGTTCAGTTCCGTTATGGCGTCATTCATGCGTGACAGCTCCATGAACGTCAGCGACGCCCGGTAGTGCTCCTCGCCCTGCTTGATGTCGAGCACCGATTTGAGCGCGCTCTGGATCGCCGCGTTCGACGGGTTCAGGTACAGCGCCTGCTGCAGTTCCACAATGGCCTGGTCGAGCTTGCGCTCTTTGACGAACGAGCGGGCTTTCTGATAATGCTGGTTGGCGGCGGTTTCCTCCGCGCGCATCTTTGCCGAGCGGTATTCGATGTCCTGGGGCGCCTGTTTGCTGGCCTCGCGGTACTCCTTGACCGCCAGGTCCCATTCGCCGCGGTGGGAATAGGTCTCGCCCCGCTGATACGCCCGGGAACCGGCGCAACCGGCGATGAGCGCCGGCAGGACGCCGGCCAAGAGCAACAGCACGATCTTTTTCATTATCCATCTCCTCATCTGAATCTCTGTGGCTGGGGGTGGGTCGGCGCTGCCGGTTCCGGTCCGCTTCCCGAGAGTTCGATACGCACCTCGACCTGCGTGGCCGTATCGAGCAGGATCACGTAGTCTTTGCCCGCATCCTTGATCGTATAGTTCTTAAGGACCCGGTCGCCGCTTTTAACGATGAAGGTTTCCCCGTCCTTTGACAGGAACAGCGACCGGTCCACGTCGGTGAGGTATCCCAGAAAACGGAATTTTGAAAGATCGGCCCTTGCAGCCTCTGCGGCAATCTCCTCGGGCGTCTTCTCCGGCGGCAGGACCGGAACAACCACCGGTGCGACCGGCGCCGGCTTCCGTTTGGGCGCGGGATTTTCCATCCTGAACAGATCGCGTTTGATGCCGGGAAACGGCTCCTGCCGGCGGGCGAAAAAGACCGTGAGCGGGTCCGAAGATGCCGTTGCGGACGGGAGCCCCCGCCGGACCGGCGCGCTCGCGACCGCCCCGGGCGCATAGACAAGCGGCGCGGTCTTCGGTTTTTCGTCAGTGACGAAGCGGTAGACGATCGCCAGCAGCAGAACCACGATCAGCACGCTCAAAATGTTCTTTTTCCGTTGCTCGCTGAAAGCCATCAGGGTTGCGCCTTTTCCTCGGTGCTTTTAATATAGGTCACGAGCTTCACCTGCAGTTTGACCCGGCCCTTTTCAGCGGCCAGTTCCACATCCTGAATGCCCACCAGGCGGGGTGAGGTCTCGGTCTCGTAAATGAAACGCTTGATATCGGGATACCTGCCCTCGGCGGGAAAGGAGAACGTTAGCATGGCGAGCCCCCCGCTTCCGGGTTTGGGAATATCGTAGTTGATGGGCCCGACCCTGAGGTTCAGCCTGCGCGCGGTCTGCACCAGGTCCCTGACCAGGAGCGGCATGTCCTTCTGGGTCTGGATCCCGGTCTTCATGCCGGCAAGGTCCTGTTTTTGCTTCTGGAACTGCATTGCTTCGGCATTCCGCTTCCGGAGTTCGGCAGAGCGGGATTCCAGCTCCTTGAGACCCGCTGCCGACGGCGCGGCCGCGAACACGGAGAACAGCACGTTCGCGCTGACGAGAACGGCGCAGATCAGCGCCAGAGTTCTGAGCTTGCGGTTCTCAGTGAGCCCGAAGGGCAGCGATATTGTCGGTATAGAAGGAAGCTGCATTGAACGAAATGGTCCCCTTGTCTACAGATTGATGCTTCAGCTGCGGGTCCTGGAAGAAGGTCGATTTTTCAAGCCCGACCATGAGATTGCGGAGCGCCTCAGGGGACTGCGCCACGCCTTCGATGACCAGGGCCCGCTCTTTGGGATCGAATTCCAGTTTGGTCAAAGCAACGCCGGTGGGAAAGGCGGTTTCCAGACCGGTCAGCAGCCGGGTCCAGGAAAAACGACGCGCCTCCATCAGGCCGGCCATGGCCGTCAGGTCGCTCACGATCTGCGCCCGTTCCTGCAGGACCTCCCGGGTCCGCTCTTGCTGGGCGGATTGCTGCTCCAACTTCTGCTCCAGCACCCTGCGGCCGGTCTGCGATTCAGTGAACCCCCATACCTGAACCGCCAGGAGAACGGTGAGCAGAACGGTCACGCCGGCCAGCACTGCTGACAGGCGTTCCGCGAACCGGTAATTTTTGCTGGCAAAGTTGATCGAGATCACAAGGAACCTCCGGCTCCGAGCGCTGCGGCCAGGTCCGGCTCCGCCTGTCCCCGGGACAGGATCACTGCCGGGGTCAGCACTTCCACCGAAACCGCCATCCGGTCATGCAGACCTTCGGCAAGACCGTCGTTCGCCGCCGCATCGCCGCTGAGAAAAAGATGCCTGATCTCCGCGGCCTGGGTACGGTCCATGTGCGCGTAGAAATGTATGGAGTCCGCGATCTCCCGAATGATCCGGGCGCGGATCTCATCAGCACTCCCCCGTTTGATCTCCTTGTAGCGGTAGAAGCGCACCCCGCCGTTCTCCATAATGACCGTAGCGAAGGCATCGTCGGTGATATGCGCCAGCACGGAAACGGGAGACTGACTGGTCAGGTACGCAGCGTAAAAGTTCAAGGTTGAGAAGGATGACAGGCCTATGGACCATGGTTCGAGGCCGAGGTTGGTAAGCACTGCCTCATACTGGGACAGCACGCTTTGTTTGGCGACGCACGCCAGAACGGTAAGGCCGCTCTCCTGTCCCCGGAGGATCTCGTACCGGAGCGCCGTGTCCGCAACATCGAAGGCCGCGGTCTTCTCAAGGCGCCAGCGGATCAGCCGCTCCCGGTCCGCGGCCTTTCCCGGAAGCGCATCGAAATCGAGCGTCTGCGCGCGGAACACGCCGTCGGGCAGACAGAGCGCCACCCGGCGGATATCGGGCCGTCCCAGGCCGGCCAGGCAGTCGGCTACAAGGCGGGAAAGATCGAGGGAACCGTCAAGGTTGGGCGCGCCATAGCTTTCGTTCACCATGCCGGGTGGAACAACCGCCCGCGCCGTCCCGATCACCGAGGCCTTCGCCCCTTTCCCGGATACCACCGCAAGCCGCAGCGCTGTTGATGTGATTTCAAGCCCGAGGGCAGGTCTTTTCGCGGGAAACCGTAACATTGGCGGTATATTAGCAAGGTGAAGCCGGGAAGTCAATCAAAACAGTGTTCTCATGCCAAGAACACTGCCGGGATATGAACAAAGAGATACCCCTCCATAAAAGAAGTGCGGGTTCCAGCAGGGAAATACAGAGGACGGCCGGGATTGGCCCAGCCGTCCTTTACTCTATTGCACGACTTCGATCGTGCCGACCATGCCGCGGTCCTTGTGGCTCTTTACGAATATCAGTTTCTTGCTGCAGTACATCTCATATTTCCCTACCGCCTTTGGCGTGAAGGCAATGACCTTGGGGTCCTTGCCCAGAGATTCCGCGAAATCGATGCCGGCCTCCGGCGCCTTCACCACAATATCGTGAGGAGTATACCCGGCTTCCTTCCTGACCTTCAGTTCCACCGGCACGTTCACTTTCACAACGATGTAGTTGGGGTCGAAGTAATACCCCCCGCCTACGACCTCCACGCGCTGCACTCCGTCGGCGTCAACGGCAGCCACGACACGTTTCTCTTTCATCGCCCCGTGAGAATGACCTTCCTCCGCTGCCGCAGAGGCGGCTTCCTTTGCTGGTTGTTTTTCCTCATCGCCGTACACTGCCGGACCGAAAGGCAGCAAAAACACCAAAACCAGGACCAATAGACTCGTATATTTCATGGCATCCTCCTCTGAATATCAACTCCTGCTGAAAGTATACCAGAGAAATCCGCCCCTTGTCTTCGCCGACCGGCCGGATGGACCGGTTCAAGAATACCCTTCAGGTTTCGAGCGGGATAAAATGAATGGCGCACGGCGGCTCAGCCGCAGGTATGCTATAATCCGGTCACATGACCGTGGTGATCGCGCGGGAGAACTTCCGGCGAAAGCATCACGAATATCCTGGACAGGGGGTTCGTCTATGAAAAAGATCTGGTTCTTTTCAATGGTTTTGTGCCTCGCGGCTGCGCCGGTTTCTTTTGCCGCCGTGGGCGGCGGCGACCTGACCTTCAAGGCCAAGGACGCCAAGCCGGTTTTTTTCAGCCATATCAAACATGTTGAGGGGAAAAAGTACAAGTGCAGCGCCTGCCACTACTCGGTCTTCCAGATGGCAAAGGACTCCTACAAGATGGACATGAGCAAGATCACCAAAGGCCAGTTCTGCGGGACCTGCCACAACGGCGAGCGGTCCTTTGCGGTGAGCGACAAGGCAAGCTGCGCCATTTGCCATAAATAGGAAGTGCGGGCGTCCTCAGGGTGCCAGCGGGAGATAGGCCGTGCAGGTGCAGCCCTGTCCGGGCAGGCTCGTTACCGCTATGTACCCTTCATGCTCCTTGATGATCTCGTACACTATTGACAGGCCGATGCCCCGTTCCTTCCGGTCTCCCCGCATGGTGAAAAAGGGTTCGAAGATCCGCTCCTGTTCGGCGGCCCCCATACCCTCCCCGGTATCGTTAACGGAAATGACGGCGTACCTTCCTACCCTGCCGAATCCGTTCCGCCGGATAAAATCGGCCGTTATCGCGGCGCGGCCGACGCCCACGGTCACGACCCCCCCGCGCGGCATCTGGTCGCGCGCGTTGACCACGAGATTCATGAGCGCGCTCTCCAGCTTGATCGGATCGGCCACGACCGGAAGCGGTTCCGCTGAAGAGTGCACCACGAGTTCGCACCTTCCGCTCAGCATCGCCGCCAGGATCTGCTGTCTTTTTGCGACGAATTCGCCAAGGTCCTGCAGGGCCCGCTTCGCCTCCTGGCGGGTGCTGATCTCCTTGAGCGTGCGTACCAGGATCTCCGCCTGCTGCATCGCGGACACGATCGTCTGCGTCAATTCGGAGCTGCTTTCGCCGTCCTCGCCCTGATCGTTGAGCTCCGAGATGCGCCGGAGGTCCTTCACCATGCCCTCGAGATCGCCCGCAAAGTAGGCTGCCATTCGTCCGACCGCATCCCGCATCCGCTCATAGCGAAGCCTGGCTTCGTTCCGTTTGTGCTCTGTTATATCAAAGAATATCCAGATGACCGCCGCCCGCTCTCCATATTCAATGACCGCGGACGTCATGACCGCCCACCGTTCGCTCCCATTGAGGCGGGGCACCCGGACTTCCTTCTCCGCGGAGCGCAGCGGCGGTTCGGTCCGCTCGAGACCGTTCGGCTGGATCGCGCCCCGGTACTCCGGAAGAAGCATGTCCCGGATATGCATCGTCATCAGTTTTTCCTGCGAATACCCCGTCATCTCCTCTGCCGCGTGATTGGCATAGACGATCGACGCTCCCCGGTGAATAAAGACAGCGGCCGGCATCTTCTGCGCCAGCGCGGTGAAGCGCTCCTCGCTCTCCTGCAGTGAGGACCGGACCCTGCGCGTGATATCATTGAGCCGTGCATTTTCGAGCCCGCTGGCAGCATGCGCAGCCAGCGTTTCGAGAAAACCGACATCGCTCTGGCCGAACGCCTCGTTGTTCGCTTTCGCCCCAAGCGCCAGCACCCCCTGCAGCCTTCCCTGGAACAGAAGCGGCACCAGCGCCTCGGCGCCGATCCCCCGCAGGTAGGTGCTGAGCGGGAACGGCTCCTGCTCCTCTCCTGCTCCGGCGATCACCTGCAGGACCAGCGGCCGGCTCGTTTCCTGCAGCCTGTTCACCGCGACGTCCGCAAGCGTGCGCTGGTTGTTCATTGCCCCGAAGCTGCCGCGCCCCTGCCGCATGACAAAGCCGTCCTCGACCGTGTGCACATAGACCCCCGCATCCCTGATGTCCAGCCCTGAGCAGGCTATCTCGATCAAATAATCGATCAGTTCATGCCCTTCATGCTTCGCGTTCAGCGTTACGATCGCCTCCCGGGTCAGCGACTCATAATTGTAACGGTCGCCGATGATGAGACTGTTGACAAGGGACTGATCGATTATTT
>Ga0209212_1007943_pt1 | contig 11527 bp, 2 predicted proteins | sample RifGroC2_FD_183996 | JGI IMG/M metagenome (GOLD analysis project Ga0209212, IMG submission 183996) | Groundwater microbial communities from Rifle, Colorado, USA - Groundwater C2 (SPAdes) (version 2) | ecosystem: Environmental > Aquatic > Deep subsurface > Groundwater | place: Rifle, Colorado...
GGAAGGGAACTGTGAAACCCAGTCCGCGGCGGGAGCCGGCGGCGGGTTATCAAAACCGGTGAAAGAGAGTTCCAGCGTATTGTGCCCCGCGTCGGCCAGCGTGAACGCCCCGGAAGAAGGAGCTACCGCAAGCGTTACCGCCGTGGTGGACGTAAAGTCGGAATAGTCACCCTCCATATAATTGGCCATTACGAAGTTATAGTAACTGGTGCTCGGGTAAAGACTCTCGACGGGGCGGCCCGTGGCGTCCGTAGTGAAATACACCATGTAGGGGTCGGCCATGGCCCAGGTGGAGACATAAACGTCGTAGGTGGTGCCGGCAGGATTGTATTGAACGAGGGAAAGAGTATAGCTGCTAATCCCCGCGCCGGCATAACCGGGCGCGGCGCTGCTCACCATGCGCGAGTAAAAGCCGGACTCGAGCACCGCCGTCCCGATAGTGGAGGAAGTGCCGTAGGCCGCGCCGCCCAAAGCGCCGTCCAGGGCATAAGCCCCCCCCGCCTGGCCGAGCGCCCCGGAAGAAAATTCCGCGGCGTCGCCCAGGACGCTAATATTCCCCGCTGTTTTTTCAGCCGCCGCCGCCTGTGCGAAGAACAGGCAGAACGCCGCGATGGCTGTACGAAACGATACATTCATTCTATTGCCAAATACAAACCGCTATCCAGTTCCGAACAGGAGCTGACCTTCCCCGGGCTAATTCAGCAGAACCGGGCATAATACGCCGGTACCGCAAGTTCTGAGCCAACGCCCTATCGAGGAATCGTAATTAGCCAGGGAACCAGGGGCAATACTGTCGCCCGCCCCGGTCCCGTCCTTAACTGTAACATGGTACCCCTTCGTGACGGCAACCCCGGTGTAAACGTCAACTACGCCGCCGACAGCGACCTTGCCGGTACTGCTATCAGGGATCGATTCAACTGTAACACCGACAGCAAACCTGTCGCCGAAAGCCGGAGTTCCGAATTCATAATCTCCGCTGATGCCGATCGCGACGATCCTGTTGGCGGCATATATAGCCCCTGAGGTGTTCCTAAGCCAGACGACGATAGGGCGGTTATTGGCAATGGTCCCGTCTCCCAGGCCGAGCTCCCCGTTAACCTGGAGTTTTGTGGTAGGCGCGCCCGTTGAAATGCCGACATTGCCGGCGAAGAAGCTGTTGCCTGTGCCGCTTGAAATAAGGACGCCGGTCAGTGAAATATTCCCGACCACGGTCAGCTTCTGGTCCGGGATCGTCGCCGCCGCCAGCCCGACCCCGACGCGGCCGCTGACAGGGACCAGCGCCAGGTTACGCTTCCAGGTAGCATGCATAAAGGCCTGCAGGGTGTTGGGATTGGTTCCGTCCCCTACGGCGAAGATCAGGTCGGCGTTGTTGTGGCCGATGCCCCAGGTAGTGCCGGCATTCGTGGCCATGCCGCCGATGCCGGTCACGCTCAGACTGACGTCGGAAACGTAGCCCGCAATGACCGAGTTCCCGTAGGTGTCGGGGTCTATCACTACATTGCTCGCGAGGATAGCCGGACCTGCGTTATGGAACTGCACGCTCGGATTAATGACCCCGATCCCGACATTGCCGGCGCTTGGGGAGGTCACCATAGCGTACCTGTTGGTGAACCCGGTGGCGTCCGCAGGGGACTCTATATAAATTCCGCGCCAGTCCGTACCGGTTTTAAAGTTCGCATTGCCTCCCAGGTACAAAACGCTGTAAGGGCCGCCGACATTGGCCGTCAGGAAAGGATCTGCCTTAACTTTCCCCTTAAAATAGCCGGCCCATTCCGAACTGCCGGCGTCCCTGTAACCCAGCGCGCCCCAGCTCGCGGGGCTACCACCCGCCCCTATATCCACGGCGCCGAAAACACCTGCCGCATCGGTCTGGTTGCTGTTGAACAAATACCCGGCCAAGCCGAATACTTGATCCACCGCACCGACGGAGTCAGCAACGCCCACTACAGCTGATTTTGTGTAAGGGTAGCCATAACCGGTAGTCGGAAGGCCGGCAGCCGGGTAGATCCTTGAATAGATTCCGTGCTGTCCTATAGCGGAAACGGACTCAAGTACCTGCAGCTTATGCCCTGCCGGGAGAACTCCTATTCCTACGTTATCAGATAATGAGCCGGGGTAAATTGTGCCTGCCCCGGTGGTCCAGCCCCCGCCGGAAACGTCGAAGTTCACCCAGTCCGTCCCGTTATTCCCCTGGAAATGATTCCCAGAGGCGATATTGAAACGGATAGTGCCGGTACTTGCCACCCCGGTGTCAGCTATCCTGACGCCCCCGTTAACAGCCAGTTTTTGGTCGGGATTGATATTGCCTATCCCCACGTTATTCATAGGGTGCAGATACAAGCCCGGATCGGTGAAGACAGTGCCGGTAGAAACCCAGAACCCTCCTTTCGTCTTGAACATGACCTGGTCCTGGATATTGTTCACCGCGCCTTCACTGGTCGAGTCAGCCCAGGTGAAGGTGCCGTTGACGGCCGAGGTGGCCGCTTTTCCGGCGGCAAAAGTGTAATCTGCCATAGAAGCGTTATTCGCGCCAAAAGCCACCGCGCCCCACCCTTTGGCCTGGTTGTATCCCCCGCCGCCGATAAACGCGCCGAAGCCTGAAGTTTTATTGGCGTCGCCTCCGATAATACCGGAAGACTGCCCGTCCGCGGTGTTGCCTGTGCCGCCCGCGACGAAGGTCCACTCTCTCCAGGCCCGGTTATTTTCTCCGCCGCCCACCGCGCTGAAATTCCAGGCAGCATTGTTGCCGAGTCCTCCGCTGACGGACGCATAAGCCCCGTCGGCCAAATTCCCCTGCCCGCCCAGCACCGCTGAATAAGCGCCGCTGGAGGTATTGGTCCGGCCGCCTCCGACAGTTGAGTAAGCCCCTGTGGAGATATTGTTCTCCCCGCCACCTATGAACCCGGCCTGGGCCATGGGCAGTATTTTATTATTATTGCCGCCGGCCACGGTCCCGTACGCCGCGTCGATGGTATGGAACTGGCCGCCGCCTATCGTGGTCAATGAGTTATTGGCGTTATTGCTCGAGCCGCCGCCGATAGTGGCGGCCATGGAACCGGCATAGTTGCCGGTGCCTCCGCCGACTGTGGCGTAAACATCGCGCGCTGTGTTGCTCTTGCCGCCGCCCACCGAGGAGAAGAAATTCTCGGTCCTATTATTATCGCCACCGGCGATCACGGACGAAGTTCCGGCCGCGACATTATACGCGCCGCCGCCTACGAAAGAGCTGGAGCCGCTGACGACATTAAAGATTCCGGCGACTATCCCGGACCAGTCACCCTGGGCCTTGTTGGCTCCGCCATAACCGGCCGCGTCTACTCCGCCGGCGCCGATAAAAGAATTGTGGCCGGCAGACTCGTTGGAACGCCCGCCGGAAACGACTGACAGTTCCCCGCTGGAAATATTGCCTATGCCTCCGGCTACTGCGGAATACTGGCCGCTCGCGGTGTTGGAGTCGCCGCCTAATACAGCGGCAAGCAGGCCGGTCGCCACATTGGCATTGCCACCGGCCACTGCGGAATAGTCGCCGCTCGCCGTATTGTTAGTGCCGCCGGAAACCGCCGAGTAAATCCCGCTGGCATTGTTCACTCTACCGCCGCCTATCGCCGACCACATCCCGGAGGCTTTGTTGCCCTCCCCGCCGGCCGTAACGGCCGAAGTTCCGGCCACCACATTATAAGCGCCGGCTCCTATGAAGGAATTGGACCCGCTTACAACGTTGAAGGCGCCGCCGGCTATGGCGGTAAAAGCCTGCGAGGCGGTATTGCCCTGGGGAGGATAGCCCGAACCATCACGGCCGCCGCCGCCTATGAAGGAACTCGTGCCGGACGCGGTATTCTCGCGCCCGCCACCCACAGCCGCGTACGAATTACTGGCAGTGTTGGAAATACCGGTAAGGACGGCCGCGGAAACGCCGCTAGCGGCGTTGAAATAACCAGAAAGGACGGTGGAGTAGTTCCCCGTTGCGCGGTTGTCATAGCCTCCCAGCAGCGCTGAATAATTTCCGGAAGCCACATATGTCGTGTTACTCCGCCTTGTCTGAAGGTCGACAGCTCCTATACCCCGGGGGTTGCCTGTAATCGTTCCGTGTCCGGTTCCGGTAGTCTGTATGGCGCCGCCGATGGAGATGTTAATACCGCTCGTGCCTAACTTCGCGATATACGCCTCCCCCGACATGGCGTTGACAACTAAAGGGGCGTCCGGGGTGCTCCAGTTTATTCCCACGTGCCCGGCGGAAACCACGAAGGTGGACCCGCCCACCGAGAAGGCGTTGCCGGTAACGGTCATGGTGGAGTTGTTCCCGACTTCCAGCCAGCCGCTCAGCACGCCGCCGCTTAAAAGCAGCTTGGTGGCGTCGTTCGCGGAAACTCCGCTAAGCCCCGAGCCGTCGCCTACGAATTTAGAGGCCATCATTACGCCCGTAGCGGACATTGAGGATTGTATATTGCCGTTAGAATCGCGCCAGATCTGAGCGTAATCGGCCATTGTGTTCCCGCCGGCCAGCACGTCCAGCCTTGCCTGTGGTGAGCCTGTGGAGAGGCCGACATTGCCGTTGTTCGCTACTACCACTCTGTCACTATAGCTGACATTAATACGCAGAGAAGAATCAGGGCCGTTGCCGTAAATGGAACCCACAGTTCCGGCTGTGCCGTTAATGCCAAAACCCAAAGCGGGGTTCTGTGCGCCGTCGGCAACCAGGTGCAGGGCCGGCTGAGGCCCGGTAAGAGCCGCAAGGGGTCCCGACGGGGATTTAACATGCAAGGTGTAGCCCGGCGCCGTTGTCCCGATGCCGACCAAGCCGTTCGAGAGCACGGTTAAAGAGCCGGCGCCAACCTGGAACAGGCCCGCCGGGCTCGCCGTCGCGATGCCGACGTTGCCGGTATTTGTAATGATCATCCGCGTATCGGCCAGATCGACATTGGTGTTATCCTGGACATCGTTCGTAGCGAACCGGATATTCCCTCTCCCATAGGCACCGACACGATCGAAGAAAATGGCGCCTTTTTTACGATTATCAGCAGCCGCCACCTGGAAATAAAGGCCGGTATAATTTCCATTCACGTCGTTTTGAAAGTCAATAAGCGCCCCATCGCCGTTGTTAGGAACTACAACATGCAGACGATTTAAGGGATTCGAGGCACCGATACCGACATTGCCGCCGCCTTGTATTATCATCCTTTGAGTATTATTGGTGACAAAATACATGGGGTTGTTGCTTCCCACCTGTAATAGCAGGGGTCCGGCAAGAGTCCCCGCGGCCACTTTCGATAAATTAGCGCGAAGGATAGTCCCTCCCGCTTCACTGCCGCCCACAGTGCTTCCATATTTATTCATTACAAGGATATTATCCGGATTATTATCAGTTTCAAGGGTCAATATAGAGCTGGATGCGTTATCGGTTTTCAGCACTAACAGCCCGCCGGTGGTCGTAACGTCCCCCTCGGAGTCCACCGAGAAGTTGGTCAGGCCGGCGCCGGTAGCCTGCATATCGAACAGCTTGGTATCCGCGCCAGGCACGCCGAACGGTTTTATAAGCACCGGAGCCGAGAGATTATTAAAGGTATTCGCCGCGTTCGTATACACGCCGTTAGCCACGGTTACCCCGGTCAGCGCGGAGCCGTCGCCCACGAATTTACCGGCCGCCGTCACTACGCCCGTGGCGGAGACCGAAGATATTATTACACCGGCTGAATTCCGCCAGATCTGCGCCATATCCGTCTGCGCGGAACCCGCCGCCAGCACGTCCAGGCGGGCCTGGGGAGCGCCGGTGGAAATGCCGATATTGCCAGTGGCTCCTATCCTCATCCTCTCGGCGCCCATTGCGTTGCCGTCATTGGAGGTCTGGAAAGCGAAGTGCCCGCCCGTCTCCATCCTTATCGCACCCTTGCTCCTTAAGCCGGATTGGCCGGCGGAGTAGGCTTCAAAGCCGATGGCGTTCGCCTGGTCGGAGGCTGCGAGCGACTGCAATACTATACCGTTCGTGTTCGCGGATGAATTATTGAATAATGCCGTATTCACGGCGCCTGAAGCCGTAACTTCCAGCTTGGCGCCGGGGGCCGCAGTCCCGATGCCGACATTCCCGGCAAAATAGTTATCCCCCGAACCGCTGGAGATAAGGACGCCGGTCTGGCTGATATTGCCGGCCACGGTCAGCTTTTGGTCCGGCGCGATAATCCCGACGCCGACGCTGCCGGAGTTAAGAGTAATTCCATTTGGCAGCGAGCCGGCGTCCGAGATCAGGTGCATAGCGCCGTTCGTAACAAGAACGCCTGACCCCGGCAGACTCCCGGAAACAAAATTATTGCCGGATATCTCCTGGCCGATGTAGAATCTTGTGTTTACCCCGTCGAGTAAGCGAATACCGCCTGAAAAGCTGGTATTAGTCCTGAAATGGGCGATATCGCCGCCGTTATTGTCTACGACATCGAGAGGGCTCAAAGGTCCCGTAGTCCCGATGCCGATATCGCCGTTAGCGGAGTAAAGGGCGCCGGCCAGGGAGACATTGGAGGACACCTGCAGGCCGTAGGGCCCTCCGCCATTGCCGGTTATCGTGACCGAGGAGGTGTTGGTCAGCTGACCGGTCATTGTGTCGCCGGAGCGCAGCACTCTTAGCCCTATGTCTGCGGTAACTGTGGACAGGTTTATCTTGCTGGTGGCCAGGCTGGCTATCCACGCGGGATCGCTGTATGAAATCGTATTATACACGCCGTTGGTCACCGTATCAGCGTTCCCGGCCAGGTTTGCAGTTATGGTCCCGGCCGAGAAATTCCCGGAGGCGTCGCGCGCCACTATCTGGCTGGCTGTATTGGCGTTCGTAGCGCCGTGGGCGGAAGTCCCCGTGGCGGAGATATGCGTGTCGATCTGGGCATGCGTGTTTGTCCCTGTCCCGGTCAGTGAGCCATGGGCCCTAGTCGCCAGGTCGGTCAGATTAGACCCCGTTTTATTAACCATGCTCCAGTTTATGGTCCCGGCGGTAGCCGAATTGACGGCCGCTATAGCGCTCTGTCCCGCCGCGTCCGTGTTGGAAACCGCCGAAGCCGTGGTCGCGGTGTCGGCATTGCCTGTAAGTGAGCCGGTCACATTGGCGGTTAACATGCCCGCGCTAAAATCACCCGATGCGTCGCGCTTTACTATCGCGCTGGCCGTGTTCGCGCTAGCAGGGGTCGTCCAGGATGGCGCAGCGGCCCCGCCGGACTGCAGCAGCTGCCCGGAGCTGCCTGCGGCGAGCATGGCGGTGGCGCTGACGCCGGATTGGTACGGTATCTCGCCCTGCGCCCCCCCGGCCAGGTTAGTAGCCGTCCCGGCGGCCGCGGCGCTGCCCAGGCCGGTGATGCCCGAACCGTCACCCACGAATTTACTGGCCGTCACCACGCCCGTGGCGCTGACCGAGGAAATTATCGCGCCGCCCGAATTGCGCCAGATCTGCGCCATATCCGTCAGCGCCGAACCGCCGGCCAGCACATCCAGGCGCGCCTCGGGCGCACCGGTGGAGATGCCGACATTGCCGGCGAAGTAGTTGTTGCCCGCCCCGCTGGAGATAAGGACGCCGGTCTGGCTGATATTCCCGGCCACGGTCAGTTTCTGGTCCGGCGCCGCGGTCCCGATACCGACCTTGCCGGTCGGCTTTACGGTAAGCACTTGAGCCTGCCCCGCCTCCAGATAGAGGTCAGTATTGCCGACGGCCGGGGTCGCCCGTAAATGGACGCTGCTGCTGTTCTCGGAGTCAAAATAAGTAGCGCCGTTATTAACGGTTATTCCCCCCCTCAGTGTACCGCTCATGTTCATCCTGAGGCTGTAGCCCGAGCCGTCTGTGGAGTTCATGTCGAGACTTGGGTTGTTTATTCCTGAAATCATCAGTTTCGTTCCGGCGAACAACGAGTTGGGATTCGCCGTACCGATGCCGAAATTGCCATTAGCGGAGTATAGGGCACCGGCCAGGGACACGTTAGAGGACACCTCCAGGCCGTATACCCCGCCATTGCCGGTTATTGTGACCGATGAGGCGTTGGTCAACTGCCCGGTCATACTGTCCCCTGCGATGTTAACCGCTCCGAGGTTCAACCTGGCTCCGGCGGGGTCCGTGGCCCCGGTGCCGCCGTCAGCTACGCCCAAAATCCCGATAACAGATGAGAAGTCCGCGGGGACATTGGTAAGCCCGGCGCCGTCGCCGAAAAAGCCGCCTTGCGCGGTTATACTTGAGGTGGCCAGTATGCCGCCTTGCACCGCCAGCTTATTTACGGGCGCTATCGTGGATACCCCTACATTCCCATTATCCAGCAGGGTAAGTATCTCCGCCCCCTGGGACAAGAATGAGAACTGACGTCCCGCCGGGCCCGGGTTGCCGTTATTGATGAATTGCAGAGGAGCGGCGCCTGTCGTGGCTTTGCCTATTCTATGAACGGAATAAGCGCTCCCATCATCATTGGCATCCCAGCCCAGGTAGCCATTATACGGCAGGGTCAGGATATCGGCCGGAGTCGTGAGCCCGATGCCGATCTTGCCGTTAGCGGAGTAGAGGGCGCCGGCCAGCGAGACATTCGACGATACCTCCAGACCGTAAGCCCCGCCCTCATTGCCGGTTATCGTGACCGACGAGGTATTGGTCAGTTGGCCGGTCATGGTGTCGCCGGCTTTAAGAACATTGCCCGAAGCCGCCCCGGTAAGACCTCCTGTGAGACCGTTGACGAAGGTCTGCGCGGCCGTCCAGGTATTGGGTCTGCCGAGATTAAGGGCGAGTTTATAGGGGTCTACAGCGGTCCCGGCCCCGCTCCTGGTTAAAGTCGGGTTGGCGACGTCGGTGATTTCGTTGCCCACCCAGCCGTCCCCAATGCCGCCTAGCGAAGGATTGACCCAGGAGGCGTTGCCGTCAATGTCGGAAGCCAGCACATAATTAGCGGCGGCGCCGTTGGTCAGCTGGATAGCGGGAGCCTGGATCCTGCCTGCCTGCACGTAAATGCCCGAACTGGTCTCTATGCTGAACTGGTTCCCCCCGGCGGCCCTGAAAGTGCCGCTGGATAGAGTGGTTACGCTCCCGGAGAAATTCCCCGCCCCGGCCACGTCCAGCATCGCACCCGGCACTGAAACCCCGATGCCGACGTCTCCGGCTCCGTCAAGGGTCATCACTTGTTTTGTGCCAAGTGTCCCTATGGCGTCGGAGTTGGTCCATAGGTAGAAATCAACGGCATTACCATTGGCGGCGCCGCCATTATGACGCGTACGGATACTGTGCCGATAATCCGTAGTGCCGTCATAGCCAAAAGCGATCTGGGCATTGCCTGAGTAACTGGTACTGTTCCCCGCCCTGAACGTTGATGCGACACTAGTGCCGGCAGCCCCGCCGGTTTGAAACACGTCCAGAGGCGTGCCCGGCGCCGTGGTCCCGATACCGACATTGCCGTTCTGGACCACCAGCGTTGACCCGCCGACGGAGAACGCGTCGCCGGTAACGGTAAGGGTGGAGCCGGCCAGAGTCAGTCCGCCAGTCATGGTGTCGCCGGTCTTCAGCACCTTGGAACTGTCCGTTCCGACCGCGCCGGTAATCCCGGTGAGGCCGGAGCCGTCGCCGGTGAACTTCAGCGAATGGGCGCCGTCGCCGGCCACCCAGAAAAGATTGGTGCCGCCGGTGGAAACCGACACTATGGTGCCGGCTTCGCCCGCGCCGCTGGAAATCTCCAGGGCATAATTCGGAAATGCAGTTCCGATGCCGACATTCCCCTGGACTATAAGGCCGTTACGGACCGCGTCGGCGGTCATATAAGTGGAGCCGATCACGGCGCCGCCGTTCGACTCGACATTGAACACCTTCACGTTGTTCACATACAGCGCGGCGCCGGGATAGGTGTTGAAATCGTCGAGGCCGAAGCCGGCGATATTCCCCGCTGGTAAGCCCGCAATGTCTCCGACAGCTATAAGGTTGTCGGCAGAGTTACCGTATACGGCCAGAGGAAACTGCGATGAGGCGGCACCGATGCCGACCTTCCCGCCCTTGACCACCAGCGTGGAACCGCCGACGGAAAACTCGGAGCCGGTGAGGGTGAGTGAAGAACCCGACAGGGTCAGCTGCCCGGTCATGGTGTCGCCGGTCTTCTGCAGGGCGGCGGCGCTGTAGCCGGCGGTGGCGGCGTAGACGGAATACGGCACCGCGGTCAGGCGCTCGCGCGGGGACAGCGCCTGCGCGCTCGGCGCATCTGCGCCGACCGAAACTTCCAGATACCACGCGCCCTGGGTAAGATCGGACGCGGGCAGAGTAAAGGTGGATTTAAAGAGGCCGTTCTGCACAGTGAAAGACTGAAACCCGGAAGGAGTTGTGTAGCAGTTACCCTGGGTGCCGGCGTCGCAGAATTTAAAAAGAAAAGTGCGGTTGGCGTTCACCGGGATATTCGACTCTTTGAGCCGTCCCTGGTAGGTCATGATCTCCGCCGACAGCGGGGCTGTCCAGCCGAGGATAAAAAGCGAAAGGGCAAGTATGTTTTTTTTCATAAGACCGCCTCCATCCGACGCGTAACTCCAACGTTCAGGTAGCCGCGGGCGACCGCCTTCCGGCGCTCCCGCGCTTATCTTAACCCTGGAACCTCATGACCGTCCTCTAAAACTTCATCCCGACCGAAAACCTGTGCGCGGTGCCGAGGTCGCCGTAGGGCAGCAGCGCGTAATCCAGGCTGAAGCCCGAATAAACGAACCCCGCCCCGGCGAAAAACCCGTACATTCCGGCCACGCCGGAAGTTGAATCTCCTAAACCGCGTCCTAAAATAGCGTCGCGCTGTCCCGAGGGCGTGGTCTTGTAGCCAAGGCGCAGGGCAATGCCGTCCAGGCCCTTGAACTCGGCTCCCGCCCTCAGAGCGGCGGGCCCGTCGTTGGGGAATTCCGCGTCCAGCGCCAGCAGCAGCCGGGGAGAAGCGAAATTGGCCGCCACGCCCGCCTTCAGCTTCATCGGCAGCGGGAAGCTTTCTTCCTCGAACTTCACCTTAGTGCCGAAATTCACCAAAGAAGCGCCCGCCGAATAGGGCGTGCCCTTGAACCGGTAGAGGAGGCCGGCGTCGGCGGCGAAGGAGGTCGCACCGCTCGATTTTATCTTCTGGCTGATCACCTTTCCGGAAAGCCCGGCGTCGAAAGGCCCCAGCTTGAAGCCGCGGGACAACTGGGCGGCCACGTCCCTGGCCGTAAAATTACCGGTGAGGGCGGCTGAGGCGTCCCTCCCCTCCAGCTCTCCGGCGGAGAAATAGGTTATGGCCGCCGCGTAGGGGCGGCGCATGAAAGCGGCCTGCGACACGGCGGTATCCTGCAGGTGGAAGGCGTGAGAGAAGGACAGCTCCCTCCCCTCCGGCCCGGACGCCAGCCCGGCGGGATTATAATAGACGCTGGAGATATCGTCGGACACCGCGGTGTAGGCCTCGCCCATGCCCAGGGCCCGGGCCCCGAAGCCCAGGTTGAGGAACTGCGCCGCGGAACTTTGCGCGGCGTAAAGCCGCGGTCCCTGCGTTAACAGAATTACCGCCAATAATAGTGCTCTCATATCGTTCCTCGATCG
>Ga0209212_1007945_pt1 | contig 11526 bp, 18 predicted proteins | sample RifGroC2_FD_183996 | JGI IMG/M metagenome (GOLD analysis project Ga0209212, IMG submission 183996) | Groundwater microbial communities from Rifle, Colorado, USA - Groundwater C2 (SPAdes) (version 2) | ecosystem: Environmental > Aquatic > Deep subsurface > Groundwater | place: Rifle, Colorado...
TAGTTCTACCTTTTGGGGTGTGCTTAATTTCATTTTAGAAACTTAGCATACTTTTTTACTTGATTCAATGGGAAAAAGGTCGAATTCTAGCAACCACTTTTTACTCTTAAGCCAAAAAAACCGCTGAAACTCCTGATCACATTTCTCCCTCCGCGCAAGCGGAGGGCTTTTTAATGCTAAAATCTCCTTATCCTATCTCAACGGAGGTTCTTTACAATGCCCGTTAACTGGCCCCCCGAACGTCATGAGGACGACTTTACTCATCGTGAGGATTTTTCAGGCGAATTTCGTGACCACTATCATCGCAAACCGAATTCGGAAGATATTGAACCAGCTCCCGGAACAAAACCAGTGAAATCCATCGAAACCGAACCCACTCCCGAAACGAAACTGGAAAAACAACCGAAGTTCAACTGGGTCGCATTTATCGTGATGATCATTTTGATCGGTGTCGCCCTGCTCGTTGGCATACTTATCCCCGGCATACTCGATGAGTATATCGCCATGTTCATAATCACCACTTTGTATGGATTTGCCCAAGCCCACGGATTCAAAACCCCCAAGAAATAACCTCACCCTTCCCCGCCACCTGGCGGGGATTTTTTACTTCGCACCGATAACTATCTTTCCAGATATCTCGTCCTTCAAAACCTCCAGAGCTTTATCAACCTGATTGTCGGCCAACGGATTTTTCTCGTCTCGTACAAACTCAACTTTGACATCCGGCTCCAGACCAATTTTATGAATGTTCTTGCCTGACGGTAACAGCCATTCGGCAATGGTAACATGAAGAGAGGACCCATCACTGAAGTCCTCCGGTTCCTGAACCGTACCCTTGCCAAAACTCTTTTCACCCACTAGTTTGGTCCCCAATCTCTCCCTCAGAGCCCCGGCTAAAATCTCAGCGGCACTTGCCGATCCACCATTTACCAAAACTACTAGAGGCATTCCAATCAGTCTGCCCTCTCTATCTACATTAGAAACCTCTGTTCTATTTCTATCCTTTTGTTTAACGATCACCCCGTCAGCAATAAACTCACTTCCCAAATCTATGGCTCTTTGCAAATAACCACCAGGATTATTTCTCAAATCCAATATTATTCCTTTGATGTTTTTATTCTTGACTTCAGAGACTATTTTCTCCCATTCAGGCAAGGTTTTCTCACCAAATTTATTGACACGTATCAAAGCCACCTTCCCACTATCCAGCCACTCCAACTCTGTCGACGGTACATTAATCACGTCTCTAACCAGGGTCACTTCTCTTGATTTTTTCTCTGACTCTCTAAAAATAGTAAGTGTTACCGGCGTTCCTTTTTCACCACGAATAAGGTCCACCGCATCTTCCACTTTCATGCCACTGGTATCTTTAGAAATATTCTTTTTTTCGTCGGTTATTTTAAGGATGAAGTCTCCAGCCTTGATACCCGCTTTGAATGCCGGCGTATCCTTCAGCGGAGTCATTACAGCCAAGGTATTATCGATAAACCCTAGTTGGATACCCACTCCGCCAAACTCACCCTGCAGATCTTCTTTGCTTCTGGCGTTCTCCACCGGAGGGAAGAAGGACGTATACGGGTCGCCAAGAGATGCTGTCATACCCTCCGCCGCCCCATACATCAGTTTCTTACTATCGATATCTTCCGGCTTGAGATAGTTCTTCTTTAGCTGAATTAGTACATCATTCATCACCCTCGTATCTACCATTTCGGTGCCACTATACTGTTTCGAGGTTTCGTAGACACCCACCCTATATCCGGCATAACCAATCGCCGCTACTATAATAATACCGAGTAGATACTGTCTTACGACGTTAATTTTCATGGGCAGAGAATATTGGTAAATACTAATTAAGCCTTGTCGGTAAACGGCAAAAGAGCTAGATGTCTTGCGCGTTTAATGGCACGGGCCAATCTCAATTGATGTTTTTCACAAACACCGGTCGTCCAGCGGGAAACGATTCTCTTTTTGGGAGAAATACCGACCGCTAGAGACTCTAGATCAAAGTAAACCAGCTCCGCCTTCTTCACACAGAAAGGACAAGGTTTATTTGACTTTCTAATTTTCTTTTTTTGAATCATATTCTTTGTTTATTTTAAATTAAAATGGGATCTCGTCGTTAACATCCTTGGAGCTTCCCTTAGCATCAGCTGAAAACACTTCTTCAGCGGGAGATACTTGCTCTGTCTTTGATGGCTCTACTACAGGCATGTAATTCGGTTCATAACCACCAGAAGAACTTTTGGGTGTGTTTAAGGCAATCATTTCTTCAATCACCACCTCGGTTACTTGTCGATCACTCCCGTCCTGTGTTTTCCACTGTCTCGTCTGGAGCCTACCCTCGACAAAAGCCTTCTGACCCTTAACCAATAGTTGACTGCAAAGCTCTCCCAATTTACCCCAGGCCACAATCCTATGAAACTCGACCCCTTCTTGTTTTTGACCAGAAGAATCCGTCCATTCACGGTTGGTTGCCAGCCCGAAAGTACAGATAGCAGTGCCTTGCGGAGTGTATTTCAATTCCGGGTCTCGGGTAAGATTTCCAATCAAAGTAACTCTATTTAGACTTCTTGTGCTCATTGCGCTTTATTTAATCCTAATCAATAAAAATCTTAGCATTTTGTCATCCATCTGCAAATCTTTTTCCAACAGCTGAGTTGCCTCCGAAGTGCCTTCGATGATGAGTCTTAGATAATAGCCTCGACTTTGCTTTTTAATCTCGTATGCCATAGTCTTCGTTCCCCATTTATCCACTTCAATCACCTTGAGAGAGCGTTTCTTGCACTTCTCGGTAATTTGCTTATCAGCTCCTAGATCATTCTCGGAGGATGGATAGATGACAACGAGCTCGTACTTGTTTACGACGCCCATGGACGACCTGCCCGCCGAATTGGAGGGTTTTGGTTCGGTTGTCTTTGTCTTTTTCACAAATTTTTTGTTTATTAACTTGGCTATTTTACTACAAACCGAGAGCTTCTGCCCAAGCGCCTTCCCCGCACACCGGCTTGACAAATTACTTACTACCCTATAGAATATACAAGTTCGCATCTTGGTACATTAAGGAAAAAAACCATGTCTGAAAGCCGTAGAACCTTCTTCACGTTCCTATCCATTGCTGGCACCTTCCTTTTTCTCATTCTGATGGGTATCACCAAATCAGCCTTCCTTGTTGGCCCCACCATTGGCCTTTTCTTTTCCGCTCTCGCTCTGTCCTCCTACGCACTCAACGTGGATGGTCCAGGAGGGATTGGGGGAACGGTGGATTATCATCCTGACCCGACCGGATCAAAAACCAAAAAATGGTTACTGACCATTTGGTCATCTGTAGTTGCCATAATCATTGTACTCAAAACAACCGGCTGGACTGTAATTCCACAACTGACGATCGCAAATCCTTCTCTCTGGATTCCGATTTTCATTATTCTTATAATATTCGGACTCTTCGGATTCAGACGCTAATTCGTCGCCTACCCGCCTCTATGAAGGCGGGGCTTTTTTTGCCAAAAAATGCGCCTCCCGAAGGAGGCGCAAAGACATACAAAACTTCAAATACCGAAAATCGCGCCACCGGACAAAATCGCTAAGAGTAGTACAAAGATGATATCTCCGCAAACGATCATCAAGGTATATAGGAGAATCTCGCTCCATTCCTTGTAAGCCGGGTGGTATTGATTCCAAATATAGACGGCCGAGGCAAACGCCACCAGATAACACAGGGCTCCTATCAGCCAAGGTACGATGCCTACAAAAACTGCCAGCCAGGGTATGAGTACAAAAACCACCAGCTGGACGCCAAGCGCCAAGTATGTCTTCTTGTTTTCAATGGACATTGATCCTCCAAAACTGGTATCGGATTGTTACTAAACGGCCAGCAGGAATATTCCGCCCAGAACCAATCCTAAGCCAAGCATCATGAGGGAAAGATTCAATCCTATAAACCCCAAAACACTTGAGTATTCATTTCGGTCGACTTTTTCCTTGGACTGATAGCGGGAAGTGGCAATAATTAAGAGTGCAGAGACCACACCCATCAGAAATGAAGGAAGTCCAGAGATAATCACACCGAAAATCAGAATCAAGATATTCAGTACGAAACAAACCACCGAAGCAATTACGACATTATTGTTCATTTACTCTCCTCAGAACCAAATTTTAGGGTACTTAGCAGCACCATTCTTACGTGCCTGGATATTACTACAAATCCACCTCAAAGTCAAGCTATGGGGTATCATTTAGGCTCCGATCATAAACTCGACTACGTCTCCATCTCTCACCAGATACTCCTTACCCTCAAACCTAACCTTCCCCTTCTCCGACGCTTCTTTCCACCCACCATTGGCCACGAATTGGTCGTAGACACAAACCTTAGCTTTGATAAACTTCTTTTCAAAGTCGGTGTGGATGACCGAGGCTGCCTGAGGTGCTTTGGTGCCTTTTGATACAGTCCAAGCTCTACTTTCAGTCACTCCCGTGGTTAGAAAACTAATCAGCCCCAGGGTAGTGTAGGCTTTCCGAATGAGCTTATCCAAACCAGACTCCCCTATCCCCAGCTCTTTCATGTAAGCCTTACCGTCCTCTTCCGACAAGCTCGACAACTCCGACTCAATCTTTGCACAAATATACAACCCTCCATCTGTCATTCCGGGCTCAGACCCGGAATCCATCTGGATTCTTTTATCGTCTTCACTCACATTAAACACCTTAATCTCCTTCTTCATCGTCAACAAAAACAAATCCCTCGCCAACTCAACTTCCTCACCTACGAGGAGAGTCCTTGAAGGTCGACCGGTATTAAATCCGTCGTAAAGCTTCTCCACCAAAGCCCTTTTCTTCTCAAAGCCTTTTTGCTTTAAGTCTTTGCTTTCTCGAGATTTTATTATTGTTTCCAGATCTTTCAGAATTAACTCTGTTTCAATTACTTCATAGTCAGTTTTGGGGTCAACACCCTGCCTGCCGGCAGGCAGGTCCCCTTCTCTTGCCCAAACAATATCAGGATCATCAAAATCTCTTAGTACCTGAAGGATGACATCCACATCACGAATATGTGTCAAAAACTTGTTCCCCAACCCAGCTCCAGTAGCCGCCCCGGCCACCAATCCGGCAATATCTACAAATTCCACCGTTGCCGGCACAATTTTGACACTTTTGGATATTTCGCCCAGCACCTTAAGTCTTTTATCTGGCACTTCCACGATGCCCACATTTGGCTCAATCGTCGCAAAAGGATAATTGGCTACCAAAGCCTGCTGTCTTTTTAACAGCGCATTAAACAGGGTCGACTTCCCCACATTTGGTAACCCCACAATTCCTACTTTTAGCATACTGTCCCAACTTTTGACTAAACTCTGGCAAGTATCCTCTCACTTCCACCTCCCCAGAGCCATTGATAATAACTTTCTCGATTATATCGTGAATTGTGTCTTTCCTGTCTTCAACTCCCATTTCCATCAACACTTCTTTTGCATAAGCACACAACTTATCAACCTCATCCGTACTCAACACCTTATCTACTTTATGGTTCTGGTCGGCTTTTTCTATTCTAGAAATAAACACTTTCTTCCTATTTTTCAGTTCGTCTGCGAGTAGGGTGAACTGGTCGAAGTCCAACGCACCCGAACCATAAGCCTTGGCATATCTCATTTCTTCCTCTGCAATTTCGTTGATTCTCTTTTGAATCTCTGTCGTTTCAGTTTGATTTCCACCGATCTGTTCATTGTGTATGCCAACCCATCTCACCGCCTGACTCCTTAAGGCCACAGGATCGCTTAAAAACGCCCTCAGTTTTGTCCAGAGTATTCCGTCAAGTAAAGATGCGTTAACACCCCTAGACTTACAAGTGGATTCTAGTGGATACCTGTGAACTCTTTGAGCGCACCGATAATAATGATGTCCGTGGGTACTGCTTCCGTCCCCTATTCTCCTCGTTCCACAATCGCAATAAACTAAACCGGATAACAAATAATCGTACTTTCGATTATTTGAAGCATATTTCTTGTTGTATTCCAAAACTTGCTGAACTTTATCAAATAACCGTTCATCCTCAATAATTTTTGGGACAGTAAAGGGAATCCATTCTTCTCTCGGCCTCAATTTCCGGCTGGTTTTCTTAACTCTTTTGTATTTTGTATTATTATTCGGTTTTATTGCCTCCACCGCCTCCCCTTTGTTGTAATATACCAATCCGGTCACGTAGGTTTCGTTTCTCAGTAATCTGCAAATAGGACCATTTGTCCAAATATCTTGTCTTGCCTTTTTCGGTTTAATCCCCATCTCATATAATTTTTTTCTAACTTGGGTCAACGACATCCTTTCTATCCCAACCCACCCATAAATCATTCTCACGACTTTAGCTTCTTCTATATTTATGATGATTCCTGCTTCTCTGCCAACCGATTTGGGAATATAGTCATAGCCGTATGGAGCTTGTGCGTTTACCAACACTCCATTTTTTGCTTTATAAAGTTTTCCACGCCTAAACCTCTCCGCTATTTTTATCCTTTCATAGGCATGAAAACTTCCTAAAATGTTTCTTACAAATCCATGCTCCTCATTTTCGGGGTTTATATCATGGAGAGAAATGAGTTTCACACCACACTCCTCTTCTATTTCCTTGATTAAAACAAGCTGATTGGTAAAGTCTCTTGATAAACGACCAAGATCATAAACATAAACAATATCAATTTCTTTTGCCTTTATAGCATCACGAAGATTATCAAGTGCGGGACGAGCTAGTATTGAACCACTCCAGCCATTGTCTGCAAAAATGTGTTCTGGCGAGAGAGTGTTATTGTCGGAAGTAATTTTGATTTTTATTTCCTCGGTTTGCGACTCGATAGTCTCCTCTTTTTCCTGTCTTCCAGTCGAAACCCTAGCGTATAGACCTGCTTTTAATCCAGATATTTTATCCATTACGTTTTTCTTTCTTCTTTAATAATTCCATAAAAGCCATCTTGTTTATCCGCCATGCTCTTCCAAACTTTATTGCGGGTATTTTTCCCGATCGACACATTCGATAAACTGTTATCAGTTCTACTTTCATCAATTCTGCTATCTCTTCCGGTGTTAAGTATTTTTCCATCTCTTCCATAATTATTACTGTACTCTAATGTACTTTGTTTATCCAGTTCCATTCGTTTCCTAGCTAGTACAAAAATTCGATTATAGGCACTATTTATCCCAACACCACTTACCTCCCCGCTATACACAAACTTTAGAGATATTGGTGCAGGTCGTCTCATTTTGCCAATATCCCTTGTCTTACTAATTCCCATTCCCGACTACTTGGTTCCAAAAACTCCATGTCATCTGCCGTCATTGCTCCAAACCGACCACTTTTCTCTAACTCCAGGAATCTATCACAAGGTATTAAGGAAACAGAATCACCCTTAAAAGAAACTAAAGGATTTTTGGTTAAATAGCTTTGATTCGCTTGCACTCCTGCAATCTCTTTATGCACGGGTACATTATTAGATTGCCCTGCTACTATATTTATTTGCTTCTCTGCATCACCCAAAAGCCCATCAACTGTTTCCAGATCACGATCCAATTTGTCACAACCCACAACTTCGTAACATCTATCTTCTTTTTTTACAATTAGGCCTTTTGAAAGTAATGAAACTCTTCGCCTATATACCGTTGTCGGATCACACTTAAGAAAATCTGAAACGACGACGTCTGTTACACAAAATGTTTTATATGTATCGGTGTGTTTTTCGTCCCAATCTGTGAGGTCGCGATATAGCTCTAATAATCGAAACTCACCATCACTCAAACGATATTTTTCGGCTATCAGATGCCTATTTCTTGACACTCTCTGCCAGCCCCTTAATTTCCTTCGTAGCTTGTCAGTAGCCATTGTGTATTCTAGTTTTTAACTCGCCAATGGCTTCGATGATGTTACGCGTTGGAAGTGAGAGATTTCTATCCCAATGTCTACCAATTATTTCATTGGCTTGGTTGTGAGTTATATTGAAAACGAAAAAATATACATTGGGAGATCCTTGCTCTAGTCTGAGAAGAGTAATCCCAGATGCCAAGATACACGCACTTAGGTAAAAATCCTTTGATCGAAATTGTGTGGCTTCTGACATCTTCATTAACACAAGGTTAAAGGAGAAGCCACCATTGAGCGGTACCAAACTTTAACTAAAAAGTGTGACCTATCTCGAGCGAGGGTAAACTAGGAAAAACGTTTTTTGAATCGGCTGAATGTTTTCTTCAGTTTGATGCCTTCAAAAGTAGTCGTGGTGTTATTTGGGTCGCTTACCAATAGTTCTGCTTGAAATTTGTCAGCAATTTCATTAAATTTTATTTTAGGAATGGACTCTTTCAACTGGAGCATTCTCAGATACAAGTTTGTATCTTTCCAAGGTATTGGTTTTACTTCAGGTAATCCAACAACAACAGACAAAAGCTCAATAACGTCTTTGTGGTCGTCCAGAAATTTTTTTATTTGGCTGAGGTTAACTTTGGCACTTAGAGAAATAGTGATCCTGTGGTCTGATATTTCGTCGACTAGAGGATTGATGTCTATTTTTGGTATCTTGTCTCTTGTTATTTCTTGTCCGTCTACCTCTAGACTAATTCCGTTATCCAATGGGGCGTCTATCGTGCCAAATGATATAAAATTCACAACTGGTTGCACCCACACCTTAGGAATTTTATTTGTGTGGAGATACATTCGAACTGTGGTTACCATATCTTCTGTGCATTTGGAAATTGGAGTCGTATCTTTTGGATCAAGTAGGTGCTTTTCAAGAACTACTCGTTGTTTGTATATAAACTCTAAATTCTCTTTTTTAAAAAAGATCTTGGCAAATTGATTAGCCGAATTGCGCGACATACCAAACGTTCCATGTTCATTTTTCATCTGATAGAGATTTTACCCTATCTCCTGGTAAGGAATTAGGTCTTTGGTTTTTACACCTAGGACGGCTGAGATTTTTTGAAGTGTTTTCAAACTTGGTTTTCTGCTTCCAACTTCCAAAAGCCCGATAAATGTGACACTAAGATTACATTTGTCGGCAAGTTCCTCTTGAGTAAACCCAGCGTTTTTCCTGACCCGACGAAGTCGTTTTCCGAAAGCAATATCTTTATTTGTTATCTTTCTTTTCTCCACTGTATAAACCCTAACAATGGAGTGGTGTTTTTGTTATTAACTGCTGGTACGGATTTAGAGGCTAAATTCGTTGTATTATTACTAACCAAGAGTTAACATGTTGATAGCCTTGGCTACTCAAAATGAAAACAATGACAAGTAGGACTAAATTAGCAGTGACTTTTGCTGTGGCGTGGGTCGTTTCTGTGGTTATATTTCTCTTTGTCTCTTTTTCTAGTACTCATCCTGATGGACTGTATACCGAGGTTCAAAGTATCATGTTAGTTTCATCTGTTGGCGTCGGAATTTTTTCCTTTTTGTCACTTGTGCTTTGTCTCAATTCTATTTACCAGAAAAAACGAGATGATCGTACCAACAGAAGCAGTCGCAACAAATTCCGAGTGCGAGACACAGAAAAAGTAAGTGTTGTGAGGAAAATCATAAGGAGTGTCCCCTTGTTAGTTATTGGTCTGTTTGGAGGTTTCTACGGATCAAACTATTACTACAGAGTAATCAGAATTGATCCGGCATACATTGAAGTTTCCTCCTATACAGACATGATCAGGTTAATCAACAAAGAACGTATGGCGACAGGATTAAGACCGTTAACTGAGAACAAACTCCTTGACGAGTCCGCCAAAGCAAAGGCATGTGATATGAGAGACAACAATTATTTTGAACATATCTCTCCTGATGGAAAACAGCCTTGGTATTTTATTAAAAAGGCTGGGTATGACTATTACCATGCTGGTGAAAATATCGCTAGAGATTACAACAACAGCACAAAAAGAACCGCTACAGCGTACATGAACAGTGAGGAACATCGAGACAATATCCTAGATCCTGCTTATACCGAAGTGGGCATTGGTCAGTGTGGCATTTACTCTGTAGAACACTTTGCAAATCATCAATAAAGTGAAAAACATTGTTTCAAAATTGATTCACATATTGCCCAAGTCGATAGGGGTCGGGGTTGGAATGTGTATTTTAACTATTCAAGTTCCAATCTTGATACTCTCCATACTCGCGCCCGATTATGAAAATAATTGGAATGATTTCTTTTTGAGGTGGGCTGCTGTTTGTGTGGTGATTTCGTTTGTATATTTTTTCAATAATCCAAATAAATATGACAAATGATCCTCAATCTTGGATAGCCACGATGAAAAAAATGAAACTAACTTTGGCTATAAAGATTTTACTCGTGATCTGGCTATCATCGTTTCTGGTAAATATGGCATCTTCTTCGAGTGGCTTGTACAGTATTGGCACGATAGGGTTTAAGCATTTTGTTAATTCAATTAACCGGTCGAGTGGAGAGTTGATGGCTGTATCTGGTTTGTTACTTTATCCAATTGTTCTACTGTGGAGCGTTCTTAATTACCAGAAGATTAGGGGCTATGTATTAGAGTTTTTGGCTTCTCTGATTACTAGATGGAAAATTAGAAAGAAAATTAACGATTCTAGAGCAAAGCAAGAATTACAAAAGGAATCTACGGCTAAAGAAATAGTGGGGTATTTCTCCTTGTTTTTGGTCGGTATGTTGCTTATTGATACATTCCTCTACAGTTTGTTTACAAGCCAATTCAGGGGTGATACGGAGGCTCAGGCTATGCCCAAAAGAGTAATGTTTATCTTGATGCTCAGTATGATCCATCAATTACGACCAATTTTCTGGATTGCTTTGTCTATCTCAACCCTTTTGTACACCCTCTTATTCTTAGTAGAGTTGTTTAAGGGGTTGAAAAGAAAAGGCTAGGCGACCGGTAGTCCTCTCTCAAGTCTAGCTTTTCTAACTGTTTCGCTTAGAGTACTCATGTCAAAGTTATTCTGGACAGCAACCACTGGTAACTTTTTGTCGCTATCAAGGTAACCAAGCTGGAGACCTAACCTTTCCCAGTCGGTATAGCTTCCCTTTAAGGCTTTGGCTATGGCAACTTTAATAAACTCGGCGATACCAAATCCTTCGTTTTCTGCTATGGCTGGCTTCAGAAACTCAAGCTTTCTCAAGTTCTCATACCCTATCTGACTTGCGCTATGGTAGTTTGTCGTGTTGTAGGCTTTTAAGGCCGATTGTGCGGCGTTACCGTGGGTAGTTCTGTCGGTCTTGTCAAAGAAATATTTGCACCATAGTTGGAACTTGGGAGATTTGTATTTTGCGATAATTTTGTCTGCCATGATACTTTTGGGTTGTAAAAAACTTGGTATTATCATTTTATTGTAACCTTATCCCCAGTCAACATCTGCTATTCCATGAGCGTTGTTAGCGTGAAGATCACAATCCTGCTATTTTCCTCCAATATATTTTTGTATAATCCTGGAAGATAAACTAAAAATCAAGGTCATGGCTTTGGTTTGTTTACCTAGGATCTGTTTGGAGTAGAGTTCTTTTGGACACGTCTAAGAGAAGAGACACCGACAGTCTTTAGATT
>Ga0209212_1007946_pt1 | contig 11525 bp, 10 predicted proteins | sample RifGroC2_FD_183996 | JGI IMG/M metagenome (GOLD analysis project Ga0209212, IMG submission 183996) | Groundwater microbial communities from Rifle, Colorado, USA - Groundwater C2 (SPAdes) (version 2) | ecosystem: Environmental > Aquatic > Deep subsurface > Groundwater | place: Rifle, Colorado...
AATCCCTAAACCCGTTGCTTTTAAAAGAAAAACTTGATATGTTGAAAAAAAGGATTGTTGATTTTCAACGAACATGTGCTGGCAATTAACCCTAAGCCACGGTAACCAAATTATTATCTATCCACTCATAGTTACAGTAACCGTTTATTATTATCTATACCGGGGGGCAATAAAGTGCCTAAGACGGTGATAGCGGGGACATAGCGTTTTGCCCCTTCTTTTTTTGATCATTACAAAAAACTTTTATTAGACTATCACGTCGGTGAAACGTTCATCCATTGAAAAAACACACGGAGTAAAAGATGGAACAATTGCGTCTTATGGCGGGTACCGGGCGTCTGCTGTGTCTTCATGGGGGAGTCATAGGCCTGCCGATAGCATTGATGTGCGTCGCAGGATATGGGGGGTCAATGTGGTCGCCAAACTCCGGTGGCAGTAACTGTTTGTATAACAGTGTTTTTTTATTCCTTAAAGCGCTAAAAACAAGTTTTTTTAATTACTCTATTTCCTGATTAATAGTAGAATCGTTGACTCTCGCGAACACAAAATTTGATTATCTGTTACTTGTTTCCTTGCCTGCCCTGAGCGAAGTCGAAAGGATTTATTGTTTTATTAACGCGCCCCGCCTACCTCTCTAGATTTAAGCTCAAGACAAAAGCCGATCTTTGGCTCCGAGGCATAAGACTTGAGGAGCGGGCAGGGAGTCGGGCCGGGGATTTATTGATTTATTGATTCCTGGTTTTCTTGATTATTCCATTTTTGCTATACTAAAAGAAATCACTGACCAAAACTATGACTAAAAAAACCGCCTTAGGCTTTATCGGCCTGGGCATGATGGGCAAATACATGGCCAAAAATTTGCTAAAAAATCACTATCAAGTTATTGGCTATAATCGTTCTAAAAAAGTCCTGCGGGAATTAAAAAAATCTGGCCTGGTGGTAGCCACAACTCCCGCACAGGTGGGCGAACAAAGTGAAATTATTATTTTAATGCTACCCTCGGCCAAAGAAACCAAAGAGGTGATCTTTGGCCAAAACGGCTTAAGCCAGGGCCTGAGCCGGGGTCAAATCGTCATTGACATGAGCACTTCCAACCCGGACGATACAATAAAAATAAAACGACGCTTAAAAACCAAAGGTGTTCAAATGCTGGACGCGCCGGTTTCCCGCGGCCAGCGCGCCGCCGTAAACGCCACCTTGTCCATTATGGTCGGCGGAGACAAAAAAACTTTCACGAAATGTCTGCCGGTATTTAAGGCGCTGGGTAATTTTATCGTTCATTTAGGGCCTTTCGGCTCAGGCCTGTACGTGAAAGCCCTGAATAATTTTCTTTTTGCCCTGAATTTAATGGCCAGCACGCAGGGTCTGATGATTATAAAAAAAAATAAAATCAATCTGCGTAAATCAATTGAAGTCATTTCCGAAAGTTCCGGCCACAACCGGGCCATGGCCATATCCATTAACAGAAACCTAGGCCTAAAGCGCCCGTCCATCGGTTTTTATCTCCGCCACATGGCTAAAGACGTGAATATCTTTAGTCAGGTGGCCAGGAATCAAAAAGTGAAAAATAGTCTGGCCAAACCGGTCCTGGCTTTTTACCAAGCCATGGCCAAAAAATACGGACAGGCCGACACCATGTATGTTTTTGAACATCTGCTGGTAAAAAATCAAAAGCTGCCTAAAAAATAGTCAAAGGATCAAACCACACTAAAAGTTCCTCCTCGTGCTGGACATAACCTCTGAGCTCAATCTCTTGGCCCCGATGAATCCCCAAATGAAGATGCTGTCTTTCACCGTCCGTTTCCGCCGTATAACCTCGGCCTAAATTACCCACCGCCTGACCTTGGCTCAGAGCGTCGCTGGCTTGAGAGGTTATGCTGGCCAAATACAAATGTCCGTAAATGACGGTTACCGGCTGATCAGCCAGTTCACATTGCTGGACAGCCACGCCGCCATAACCGCTGACCCAGCGTTTTAAGAGCAAGCGACCGTCGCAGATGGCTTTAACAGCCACGGTTTGATTTTCTTCGTCCGGCAAAATTTCCAAATCAATGCCGGTATGATAGCCGCTGAATTTTTCCGGGCTGACCGGCGAAGCAACGGGTGTAATGTAATCACCGAAAAATTTTTTGGTTAAGCGGGCGCTTAAATTGTCCAAAGGAGGAATAATGGCGGTCTCGGGCTTAACGACGGCCGCTACTGTTTCTCCCGCCGGCGGACTGGCCAGGCCGGTTGCCTGATTATTTAACCCGGCGGAATGCCAGTCTGTAAAAACCAGCACGATAATAATCAGGCCCACGGGTATTAATACAAATCTTTTCATGCTTTTATTATAACCAGTCTCCTGATTTTTGAAAATAAGGCGGTTGGCTCAAAATAGTAAAAAATAATTCTTACCCAATTAAAATAATGTTGTTTGACGACCACAATCTGGTTTGGGGACTTTCGGAAAAAGACGATGGTTCCATGAAACTCCAAGACGACGATAACCAGACGCTGATGAACCGGCAAAAATTTTTTGCCAAACATAATATTAGTCACGTTGCCACAGTCACGGCCGGACTGGCGCACGGCCGAACGGTCGCCGTGGTCAGCCGGCAAGATGCCGGCCAGATTATCAAACAGACCGACGGTTTAATCACCGACGTGCCCGGACTAACGCTGACCGTGACCGTGGCCGACTGCCTGCCGATTTACTTTTTTGATCCTCAAAAACAAGTGATCGGTTTAGCTCACGCGGGCTGGCGGGGCTTGAGCCAAAACATCATCAGGGCCGTGCTGGACGGTCTGCAAAAAAATTTTAACTGCCAAGTCGCGAACCTCCTAGCTTACATCGGCCCGCATATTAAAAAATGTCATTTTGAAATTAAAGCCGACCGCGGCCGGTATTTTCAGGCATACCCCGAATGCCTTATTAAAAAAGACCGGCGAATATTCCTGGACCTGACTGGCCTGGCCGAGGCCCAGCTGAAAACTGCCGGTTTGTTAAAAAACAACATCGCCAGTAGCAACGTCTGTACTTTTGAAGCAGTTAATAAATATTTTTCCTGGCGCCGCGACCCGGCCGCTAAAATTCAAGCGATGATTGCCTATATCGGCTTGCCGCCTAAATCACATCTGTCCTAAATGGGGACAGACACTGTTGTCATGCGGCCCAAATCTTGACTAGAATATCAATTTATGGTATCGTTTCAATGCTTAAATAAATAAACCGGCAAAAGCCGGCCTAACCGTCGTTTTCTCGGTTGGTGGCCAACGTCTAACCGGCCTAAAACTGGGTCATACGATTTAAAGAAAGGACAAAAAAATGTTAGACAAAAAAAAGAAACAGCTGTTGATTCAAAAATACAAGACTCACGCCAATGATACCGGTTCGCCGGAAATTCAGATTGCCATTCTAACGGCGGAAATCAAAGAACTGACCGAGCATCTTAAACTGCACAAAAAAGACTACTCTTCCAGGCGCGGCCTGCTCAGAAAGGTTTCCTTAAGAAGGAAGCTTTTAAGATATCTGGAAAAAGAAAACGAAAAAAGTTTTGATGAATTGACCAAAAAACTCAAAATTAAAATCAGCAAAAGGCCAACCGAGGAAAGCGTTTTAGTGGAAGAGCCTCTGGTGAATCCGGAAGAAGCGACGGAAGAAGTCAAGGAAGAGGAATAGAGATAAGGGTTAAGCGTTACCAGTTACGAATTAAAGGTATGAGTATATCTTGTAAAATCGATAACGGTAACGCCTAATAAACCTATAATATGAAAAGCGAAAGATAACACGTTCCCCTTAACCCATAACTGGAAACACAAAGCATATGATGAAACATCCTGATCAAAGAGTAGGCATCTTTGTTGACGTCCAGAACATGTACCATTCCGCCAAGAATCTGTATAACGCCAGAGTGAACTTTAAAGAAATCCTAAAAGCCGGACTGGCCAACCGCAAACTGGTCGCCGCGATCGCCTACGTTATCACTTCGCCCACCAAGGAAGAGGCGCCTTTTTTTGAGGCCCTGGACAAATCCGGCTATAAAGTCAAAACCAAAGATTTGCAGATTTTCCCAGGCGGCGCCAAAAAAGCCGACTGGGATGTCGGTCTGGCCGTTGACGCCATCAGGATGTCGCATAAACTGGACGTGGTCATTCTGGTTTCCGGCGACGGCGACTATATCCCCATGGCGGAATACCTGCAAAACAACGGTACCCAGGTTGAAGCGATCGCCTTTGGCGAAAGCTCGTCCAGAAATCTGATAGAAAAGGTGGATGATTTTACCGATCTTTCCAAAGACAAAAAAAGATATTTGATGAAAATTAAATAATCCAGAAAACAAAAAATCAATAAATCGAATAATCAGTTTTTTATCAGACAGAACTCAACTGATTATTTGATTCCTTGTTTAGGCGGCCCAGCCGCCGTATGATTTGTTATTAATATCCGCTGGTGATCAGACACATAGGCTATTTCTAGATTCTCGCATTCTAGAAAACGTAGTCTGTAGTCTGACTGCCAGCCATAAGAAAGGAAATAAAATTATGAATAATGTTCATGATTTTGCCATAGAGTACGCTGGCAAAACTTTTAAAATTCAAACCGGCAAATTCGCGGAACAAGCTCACGGCTCCTGTACCGTTCAATACGGCGAGACCGTGGTTTTGGCGACCGCCGTTACCGGCGCCGAACCCAAAGAAGGCGTTGATTATTTTCCGCTGATGGTGGATTACGAAGAAAAGCTCTACGCCGCCGGCAAAATTAAAGGCTCCCGCTGGATTAAGCGCGAAGGCCGGGCGACCGACCAGGCGATTTTAACCGCCAGAGTCATTGACCGCTCCATTCGCCCTTTATTTAAGGAAACGGAACGAAAAGACGTCCAGGTGATGGTCACGGTTTTGGCTTACGACGAAGAAAACGATCCGGATGTGCCGGCGCTGATTGCCGCGTCCACTGCTTTGGGCATTTCCCAAATACCCTGGGGCGGCCCCGTGGCCGCCGTCAGGGTCGGTCAAATCAACGGCGAATGGGTTTTAAACGGCTCCATGGAAGCGCGGGAAAAATCCAGTTTTGATCTTTACTTGGCCGGTACGGCCGATGAAGTGGTGATGATAGAATTTGAAGGCCAGCAGGTCAGCGAAAGCGTGGCCGCGGAAGCTATTAAATTCGGTCATAAACATCTCAAAAAGGTTATTGAGCTGATTGAACAGGTCCAAAAAGAAGTCGGCGTGGCCAAAGTGGACGAAAGCCAATCGCCAGAAGCGGAAGCCGAGCGCCAGATGATTAGGAATAAAATTGAAGGACACGTCTTGCACAAAATTAAAAGCGTTTTTTCCAAAGACAAGAATGAATACAAACAGAATGTCCAGAATCTGCAGACTGAAATCAATGAAATGCTCAAGGCGGATAATGAAATCAACAAAGAAGCGCGCGCCAAGGGCCTGGCCATGCTGGATGAATACCTAGCCGAAGCGGCCCGGAAAATGGTCCTGGAAAATAATCAAAGGATAGACGGCCGGCAGATTGACGAAATCAGACCGCTGTCGGCGGAAGTGGCGATCCTGCCGCGCGTGCACGGTTCCGGCTTATTCCAAAGAGGCCAGACACAGGTTTTGTCCGTGGTCACTTTAGGCGGCCCCGGCGCCGAACAATATTTGGACGGCATGGAAGAAGAAGGCAAAAAACGCTTTATGCATCACTACAATTTTCCCGGTTTCTCGGTCGGCGAAGTCCGGCCCTCCAGGGGCCCCGGCCGCCGCGAAATCGGCCACGGCGCCTTGGCCGAAAAGGCTCTAGTGCCTGTCTTGCCTGATAAAGAAACGTTCCCTTACACCATCAGAGTCGTCTCCGAGGTCTTAAGCTCCAACGGCTCTTCATCGCAGGCTTCCATTTGCGGCTCCGCCCTCTCGTTGATGGACGCCGGCGTGCCGATCAAGGCGCCGGTGGCCGGCATTGCCATGGGCTTGGTGACCGATCCCCAAAACAAAAAAAATTATAAAATCCTCACCGATATTCAGGGCATCGAAGACCATGCTTTTGACATGGACTTTAAAGTCGCCGGCACAGCCGAGGGCCTGACCGCCATCCAGCTGGATATCAAGCTCGGCGGCATCAGTCTGGAAGTCTGCGAACAAGCCCTGATCAAGGGCAAGGAGGCCCGGCTTAAAATTTTAGAAGTCATGAAACAGGCGATTGCCCAGCCACGTCCGGAACTTTCACCTTACGCGCCCAGAATTATCACCTTGCATATTGACCCGGATAAAATCAGGGATATTATAGGTCCGGGCGGCAAGATCATCCATGAGATCACCGAACAATGCGACGTGGAAATCGACATTGAACAGGATGGCACCGTCTTTATCACTTCCGTCAATCAGGAAGGCTCGGCCAAAGCCGTCAAATGGATTGAAGATTTAACCCGCGAAATCGGAGTCGGCGAGGAATTTGAAGGCACGGTCACCCAAATCGTCAAAGGCCAAAACAACGGCGAGGAAATAGGCGCCATTGTTGAATTGATGCCCGGCCACGACGGCATGGTGCATATCTCCAACATTGCCTGGGAAAGAATCGATAAAGTTTCTGATGTCTTAAACATCGGCGACAAGGTCAAAGTCAAAGTGATGGAGGTTGATAAAGAACGTGGCCGCATCGGTCTTTCCAGAAAAGAACTCCTGCCTAAGCCGGAAGGCTGGCAGGATCGTCCGCCCCGCCGGCCCTTTAGCGGCCCCAGAAGAGACGGGGGCTTCAGCGGCAACCGCCCGCCCCGCGGCGGCGGCCCCTTCCATAAAAAATACTAAATCTGCTTAAAATAAAGAACGGAGTCTAAAACCTCCGTTCTTTTGATCATTAAAATTGATATTACGCGCCAATCTTTGTATAATTACCTCATCTTATCTGAATTTATTATATGGAGTATTTTGACGGTCAACCCCAAAAAACCAGAAAAAAAATCCCCCGCAATGTTGTGGCCATGGGCCTGGTTAGCCTTTTTAATGACATTTCTTCGGAAATGATTTATCCGATTGTGCCGATTTTTTTAACCACCATCCTGGCGGCGCCGGCCAGCGCCGTCGGCCTGATAGAGGGCGTGGCCGAATCCACGGCCAGCCTGCTTAAAATGATTTCCGGCTGGCTTTCGGACCGTTTAAAAAAAAGAAAAATCTTTGTCGCCGCGGGCTATTCCTTATCCGCCGCCTCTAAGTTCCTGATCGGCCTGGCCCAGACCTGGCCTTTTGTTTTATTCGCCCGGTTTATTGACCGCCTGGGCAAGGGCACCCGCACCGCCGCCCGTGACGCTTTAATCCTGGAATCAGTCGAGCCGGAAAACCGCGGCCGGGCTTTTGGCCTGCACCGCTCCATGGACTCGGCCGGAGCGGTCATCGGCCCCATTCTGGCTTTGCTTTTGATTTACCTTTACCAAAACAATTTCCGGCTAATTTTCTTTCTGGCCGGCATTCCTTCCACCATCGGCGTGATTCTGCTACTCTTGCTGGTCAAAGAAAAGATTAAGACCAACCTCGAACCCGCGCCCAAACAGCCGCTGACTGCCAATTATAAATTTCATTGGCGAGAACTGGACCCGGCTTTTAAAAATTTTTTGCTCATCTCGGTTGTCTTTGCCCTGGGCAACAGCTCCGATGCTTTTTTGATTCTGCGGGCGCAGGATTTGGGCCTGGCCACCACCTTAACCGTCGCGGCGTACGTCTTATTTAACCTGACTTATTCCTTTTTTTCCTACCCTGTGGGCATTCTGGTTGATAAAATCGGCGCCAAAAAAATCTTAACCATCGGCTTTACCCTTTTTGCTTTTATTTATTTGGCTCTCGGACTGATTCAAAACGGTTTTTGGATCTGGTTTATCTTCCCTCTTTACGGCATTTACATGGCCTTAACCGACGGGGTGACAAAAGCCTACATCGCCCAGATGATTCCCAAAGAAAAAGCCGGCACCGCCTTTGGCGCCTATCTTATGTCTACCGGTATGTGCATGTTTGTCTCTTCGTTCGCCGCCGGTTTGCTTTGGAAATTCATCAGCCCCTCGGCCGCTTTCTATTTCGGGGCCCTGACCAGCCTGATAGCGGTCAGCTGGTTTATCATCAGTGCCCCGCGCCAAACTGTACGCTAAAATTCCTTTTTAAAGCCGCTGGTTTAAAGACTGCCGGTTTTTTAAATTTTTCTCAGATCCCCCCAGTTGATGTTTCTTAGACTTTTCACGGTTTGCTCAAGCTATCCGGCGCCTCGCCTCATTCTCGGCGCCCGTTAAATATATTTATCTACTTCAGGACATGCCCCGTGAAAATGTGCGGAATTTATGATAAAATAGCCACACTATGACAGAAATCATAAATCCGGAATTCCTTAATCAACCCTTTAAGGCCCTGCCTAGAAGTTGGCGGCGGAAGATCGGCTACTGGCTGATCATCGCTTTTTTATTAATCGCCTTAAGCCTTGCCGGCTATCTCATTTACCAGGACTATTACCGTCCCGACTATCAGCTTAAAGATTTTTTACCGGCGGAATACAGCCTGGCAGCCGAATATAAAAAAGACGAAAACAGCCTTTCCAACATCGCCTTAGCGGAAATTCTCGCCCAGCCCGCTTTTAGCACGATTTACCAGACGGCGGAATCCCAAATGAACAGTTACCTGCAAGATTGGCCGTTGGACCTGCGAATGGCCCTAAAAAAAACGCCCGAAGCCTTATGGTTTTTAACGGCCGACCACGACTTTGGTCTGTTGTTTAAACTTGATGGCGAAAAACAAGCTGAAGCCATTAAAGATATAACGGAAGTCGGCCAGCTTTATCTAAAAGTCATCAAACAAAACATAGCGGTCATATCCAATAACGCACAAACCACAGAAAAGATCACCAGCCAAAAAATCCGGGCAAAATCGCCTTTTGATCTTTCCGTATCGCTCAACCCCTGGCTAAAAATTTATTTGCACAAAAATTTTTTCAGCCAAACTTTTGACCATGCTATATTGGCTGATCTGCAGACAATTCTCCAGCCATTGAGCCAAGGCGCCCGCGAATCTTATACCATGCACCTGGTCAGCCGGCCGCATCAACTGCTGATACAGCTTCAGCCGGAAATAGCCGCGGACCAGAAGGAGCGTTTGGCTTTGGATAATTACTTAAAATACCTGCCGGCCACGGCCGTAACAGTCTTGGGGGTTAATGATCTTAAAGACCTGGAGGAACAATTAACCAACAACGTCAGTCTGAACGATTATTTTAAACAGGCGGATTTTTTGGCCTGGCTCACGAGCCGGCTTTCCCTCAGCCAGCAATTAAAAAATCTGCAAAGCCCCGTGATTATGACGGATGATGGCCACGGCTGGCAATTAATCACCAATACCGCGAACCAGCAGGCGCTTGATGAACAGTTAAAAGGCTACCTAGGGCAATTTAACCCCCTGACCCAAGACATGGTTTTGCCCGACGGCACCAAAGCCACAGAACTTGTAGCCAATCCCGCTGCCATTCAATGGCAGGTTAGGGAACAGGACGGCTGGCAAATCTTTAGCTACAGCCATCCCCGGAAAAACAGCTTCTTGGGCTATGCCGTCAAAGGCGAGATGATGATTATCGGCAATACAATAGAAAATTTCGGTAATTTTTCGACTAATCAAGACTGTCTTTTGCCTAATGTCAGCACTATTTTACAAATTTCTCCGCCAAAAATGGAATCTTTAACATTAAACCATAATCTGACAAATTTTGCTAAAATTAGCGCAATTTCTTCCAGCGATAGTCGGATCCAGCTATGTTTTGACCTAAAATAGAGTCTGACAGTATGGTGAAAGTCAAAATGAATATGATAATACATGTGGATAACTTGTTAAAACAGTGAATAAATTTATTGTTCAAAAATCACCAACTTTTCATAAAGTATCATTTTTTTCTCTAATGTTAGCTAATTATCAGCCTTGATTTTTTTCAAAATCTGTGCTATAATGAAAATATAGTAAAGACTACACCTGCACTTTTAAATAGAAACTGTCCTCTAAATTCAAAAAATTTAGGGGATTATTCTGTCGCGTACAAACCGTGGTCTGACCGACCAGGCCAAAACAAATAAAAACAAACAAAGTTCCTTTGTAAAATAAAAATAAAAATCTACAAAAGGTACTTCCTCATTTATATATGGAGTTTTACCAATAAGGTTTGTTGACGACTATTGCTATACAGTCGGAAAATAGCGCCAAATAGAGCCTTAAGATCTTGACTCTTCTTTGCACATCCCCTTGATTTAGTGATGTTAAGGAAGTAGATCTTAGGACTTATAGGCGCTGAGATCGCCACATATTAATTTATATAATAGGGCGCCTCTCGGCGCCTTTTTCAGTCTGCGAAAAATTTAAAACCCGCATTAGCCTGAAGTTAGCGGAAGTCAGCTATAAAATATATAGTTGACAGAAAGACGCTAAGCGCCTATACTAAAATCCGACTATTTTAAACAATAAAAATATGACTCAGTCAAAATCCAATCTGTCTCAGGCATTTTTAAAAAATATTAAAGAAAATTTGTTAGAACGCAAAGCCAAACTTAAAGCCCAGCTTAACACTTTTGCGGAAAAAGACCCTAAACAGGAAGACAATTATAATTCCGACTTCCCGGAATTCGGCGATAAAGAAGATGAAAACGCCGCCGAAGTCGCCGTTTTTGAAAGCAACCTCTCTTTAGAGGACACCTTGGAACAATCCCTGGAAATGATCAATCGCGCCCTGCAAAAAATTGAAAATGGCGCCTACGGTCTCTGCGAAAAATGCGGCGAGACCATCAACGAAGAGCGCTTAAAAATAATGCCCACGGCAACTAAGTGCGTGCCCGGCCATGGCTGTCATAAACTTACAAAAAAATAAATTGCTGGTTGTACTGGTCTTAGGCTCTGGCCTTTTTATCATTGACCGGCTGACGAAATATCTCGCCTTTAAGCTCCCGCCCGAGGGAGTTTTAGTTTTTAAAAATTTTAACTTCACTCTTTATCTAAACCAGGGCATTGCCTTTAGCCTGCCACTGGATCGGCTGGCAGCCGTTATTATTGCCGCCCTGATTACCCTAGGGCTGATTTATTTTTTGCTTAAAAGCTGCCTGTTAAAAAAATATTTTTACCTTGGCCCCCTCATCTTAATCATTATCGGCGCCGCCAGCAATCTGATTGACCGTTTAAAATTTCAGGGGGTGGTGGATTTTATTGATATTTGGGTGATGCCGGCCTTTAATCTGGCCGACTTATACATTGTGGCGGGAATTATCTGGCTGATTCTGATCAGCCATTCGTCTCGCTTGTCAAAAAAAATTATTTGAGATAAAGTAAAATCGTCAATTAACAGGGTCAACCGCCGCATCGGGCGATGGCCTTTTTTGTTTGCTTGACTAAATCCAGCACCCCGAACACCACCCTTAAGTTAGATAAATAAACTACCTCGCAGCAAGCTGGCGAGGTATTACAGACCCTCGAACAACTTTAGCTGATTGGTATAGATTGATTGATATTTCAAACCTTGGTTAGCGATGTACTTTTTGATTATTTCCTCATTG
>Ga0209212_1007947_pt1 | contig 11525 bp, 10 predicted proteins | sample RifGroC2_FD_183996 | JGI IMG/M metagenome (GOLD analysis project Ga0209212, IMG submission 183996) | Groundwater microbial communities from Rifle, Colorado, USA - Groundwater C2 (SPAdes) (version 2) | ecosystem: Environmental > Aquatic > Deep subsurface > Groundwater | place: Rifle, Colorado...
GGTAGCCGTTTTCGAGGACTCGGAGCTGCTCCAGCTTCTCGGCAAGCTCCAGGTAGCTCGCCGGCAGCGCCGCGAACACCGGAAGGAACTCCCTGCGGTAGACGTAGAGCCCCACGTGCTTGTAGCAAAGAAGCTTCCCGGAAACGAAGGCGTCGTCCTTCAGATCGTTCCACTTGTCGCGGAAAAACGGCAGCGGCGAACGGGAGAAGTAGAGGACGTTGCCGGTGGGGTCCGATACCACCTTCACCACGTTGGGGGACAGGAAGTCGTGCAGCGTCTTTATCCTGCACTTAAGCGTCGCCATCGGGATGGACGGGTCCTCGAGGAGCGGCGCTATGGCCTGGTCGATCATGGCGGGATCGATGAGCGGCTCGTCCCCCTGGACGTTGACGATGATGTCGGCGTCGATCCTTGCGGCCACTTCGGCGAGCCGGTCGGTCCCGGTCTCGTGGGTCACCGAGGTCATCTCCACCTTGCCGCCGAAGGAGCGGACGCAGGAGGCGATTCTCTCGTCGTCAGTCGCCACGATCACGTCGGAGACCAGCTGCGCCTTCAAAGCACGCTCGTAAACATGCTGCACCATGGGGCGCCCCATGATGTCCGCCAATGCCTTACCCTCAAAACGCGTGGAGGCATACCTGGCGGGAATTACCGCGGTTATTTTCATTTGGCGTCTCTGTAGGACCCGGACCGGAATTTCTGCCCTTGTGCCCTGCTGCGGTTGTGGTTTGGAAATCGATTGGCTGGCTTTTTTGCTGTGGCTTTAGCCGGTGGAGCCCTGGCTGAAATGCCGCTCCGTCCCTTCGCTTGGCGGGACGTATGAAGTTACATCAAAAGAAAGGGTCGTGTCAAGGAGTGAAATCAGAGAGTGGTGCTGAGTCTGTCGGACCAGGAGATGGTCTCCAGCTGCGCGGAAAGGAGCTGTTCGAGGGAGAGGCCGCTTTCCTCCAGTTGCTCGTTGACGCCGGAGAAATCCGTCTGTTCCACGTTCTCGACCAGGGTGAGCAGCCCTCCCAGCAACCCGTCGCGTTGCAAAAGCGCGGCGCGCACGTCTTCCACCAGGTTGAGCTTGCCCACCAGCTCCTCCATGGAGTCCTCGAACAGCACGTCGATGAGGGAAAGAACTCCGGCCATGAAGGCGCGGTCGGCGTGCTCCTTGCCGCCGGTCCTCAGGGAGAGGACGAGGAGTTCCATCATCTTGCCGCGCATCGCCGCCATCTCCAGGAGGGGGCTTTGCACGCCGTTGTCGTCCTTGCCCGCGTAGAGGGCCAGGGTTATCCACCTCTTCAGCTGCTCCATCCCGAGCACCATGAGGGCGTGGCGCAGCGTCTTGATCCGGACCCTGAGACCGATGGCGACCGAATTGACCAGGCGGAGCAGGTTGTAGGTGAGCCCCGGGTTCTGTTTGAAGGTCTCCTCTATTTCCTCAAGCTCCGTATCGGCCATGACCTGCTGCATGAGCCGCATCATGGCGAGCTTCCCGACGTCCAGCTTCTTCTGCCGCAGGACGACCGGCCTGGCGAAGTAGTACCCCTGGAAGAGGTCGAAACCGAGTTCGGAGCAGAAGAGGTACTGCTCGGCGCTCTCCACCTTCTCCGCCAGGAGCGTCACCGGCCAGGCGCGGAGTTTCTGGATCATCGGTTTGAGTTCGTCGGCCGGCACCTCGAGCACGTCGACCTTGACGATATCGATCAGCTCGTAGATTTCGGCGAAGCTCGGGGAATAGACGTGGTCGTCGAGGGCGAGGGTGAAACCGAGGGATTTCAGGGTACGGCAGCGGGCGAGCACTTCCTTGTCCGCGATGATGGTCTCCAGAAGCTCGATGACCACGCTCTCCTTGGGGAGGAGTTCCACCTCGTCGCTCATCAGCATCTCGTAGGTGACGTTGAAAAACCCCTTGTGCCGCCCCAGGACGTCCTGGAATCCGAACTGCGAGAGGGCGTTGACGATGACGCTGGCGCTCGCCGCCTGGACGTCGAGGATGTTGGCCGCGTGCAGGCTCTCCGCCGAACGAAACAGCAGCTCGAACCCCACGATCTGCTGGATGCGGTTCAGTATCGGCTGGCGCCCGAGAAAGAATTTTTCCTCCATCATGCTGGTACCTCTTAAAGACGTTCAACGTTCAACGTTCAACGTTCAGCGTTCAACGTTTAAGTCTAGACCGAGTGCCTTTTTTGGCGACGCCCCTTGCATTCCGGCGCCAACCGGGAACCTGTTCCTAAAACGTTGAACCTTGAACGTTGAACCTCGAACGGTCTTTGCCTTTTCAGCACAGCCTGATCACCTCGCGGCTGATCGACTCGAGGGGGCGGATGTAGTCGACCCCTCCCTTTTTTATCGCCTCGTTGGGCATGCCGAAGACGATGCAGGTCGCCTCGTCCTGGGCGATGGTGGTGGCCCCGGCCTGTTTCATCTCCAGCATGCCGTGCGCGCCGTCGTCGCCCATGCCGGTCATGATGACGCCGACCGCGTTCTTTCCGGCGTAGCGTGCCGCCGACCTGAACAGGACGTCGACCGAGGGGCGGTGGCGCGAGACCAGCGGGCCGTCCTTGATCTCCACGTAGTAGCGCGCGCCGCTTCGCTTCAAAAGGAGGTGGTGGTTCCCCGGGGCTATCAGGGCCCGGCCGCGCACCACCGTGTCGTTGTTCTCCGCCTCCTTCACCGTGATGCGGCAGAGTCCGTCGAGCCTCTGTGAGAAGGCCCTGGTGAACCCCTCCGGCATGTGCTGCACGATGACGATCCCCGGGGCGTCGGCCGGCAGCGACTCAAGGAAGACGCGCAGCGCCTCGGTCCCGCCGGTGGAGGCGCCCACCACCACCACCTTCTCCGTGGTCTGCATCATGGCATGGCTCTTCGGCTTTTCCATGATGACGTCGGCCGTGAGCTTGGGAGCGACCTGGTGGGTTACCGAGGAGACCTTCCTGACGCGCGCCTGGCTTGCCGCCTTCACCGCGTCGCAGATCCTCACCCGGGACTCCTCCAGGAAGGTCTTGGTCCCCAGCCGGGGCTTCTGTATGATCTCCACCGCCCCGTACTCCAGCGCCTTGAGGGCCGTCTCGGAGCCTTTTTCGGTCAGGCTCGAGCACATCACGACCGGGATGGGGTGCTGGCTCATGATCTTGTGCAGGAAGGTGATGCCGTCCATCCTCGGCATCTCCACGTCGAGGGTGATCACGTCGGGGATCTCCTGCCTGATCCTGTCCGCGGCGATGAACGGATCGCTCGCCGTGGACATCACCTCTATCTGCGGGTCGGAGGAGAGAATCTCCGCCATGGTCTGCCGCACCACGGCCGAATCATCGACCACCAGAACCCTTATCTTCTTGGACATAGGCTAAATCCCCGATGTTCCCAACCGCTTCACGAAGACCTCTCCGGTGTCGGTGTGGAAGATGATCTTTCTGCCGCGCCCGCCGCCGAGGTCCTGTCCCACCACCCTGATCGACTCGCTCTCCAGGATCCTGAGCGCGGCCTCCATGTTCTGCTTGCCGATGCTGCGCCCGCTCCCCCGCGGGTCGAACATGTCGGAACCTCCGAAGAGCTTCGCCTGGATCTCCTGCCTGACGACCCCCTTGGCGGCGAGCCGCTCCAGCATCAGGCCGATGGCGCGGTCGACGTACTTTCCGGCATCGACATCCCCGTGATCGCGGGAAGAGTTCTTGCCGCAGGTGGGAAGCTGGGCGTGACAGATGGCGCCGGTCCGGTGCCGGGCGCTGTACATGATGACGGCGACGCAGGAGCCGAGGAGCGTGGTGACCAAGACCGGCGCGGAGGTCACCATGGTCTGCCCCGGCTTCAGAAAGACGAGCGTTTGCTCATCCTCGCACATCACCTGAGCTTCCGGTAGACGGTCGGGTAGACGCTGACCAGCGGCACGTCGAGCCCGCTCAGCGTCTCCGAGTGTCCCATGAAGATGAGGGCCCCCATCTTCATCTGCCGGTGGAACCGCTGCAGGAGCCTTTCCTGGGTCGGACGGTCGAAGTAGATGATGACGTTGCGGCAGAAGATGATGTCGAGCTGCTCCCGCATCCCGAAATCCTCGTCCATGAAGTTCAGGCGGCGGAAGCGGACCTTGTCCCGCAGCTCCGGCCCGATCCTCACCATCCCGGAGGAGCGGTCCTTGCTCCTCAGCAGGTACTTCTTCTTCAGCTCCAACGGCACCGGCTCCACCTGGCTCTCCGTGTAGATCGCGTTCTTCGCCTTTTCCAGCACGCGCGTGGAGATGTCAGTGCCGAGTATCCTGAAATCGAAACCGGGGTTCCTGGCGGCGTACTCGGAGAGGACCATGGCCAGCGTGTACGGTTCCTCGCCGGAGGAGCAGCCTGCGCTCCAGATCGATATGCTCCCTGCGCCGTGCCTTTTCATCCACTCCGGCAGCACGGTCTGGGTCAGGTAGTTGAAGTGCTCCGGCTCCCTGAAGAAATCCGTCTTGTTGGTGGTGACCATGTCCAGCATGGGGACCAGTTCCTTCTCCATCCCTTCCGGGGCGAAGAGGTAGTCGCAGTACTCGGTGAAGCTGTGCATGCCGAGGTTTCTCAGCCTCTTCTGAAGGCGCGCCTCAAGCATGGTCTTTTTCACCTCGGGCATCTTGATGCCGCAGGTGTCGTAGATAAAACGGCTCAGCCTGCCGAAATCCCTCGCAGACAGGGATGCTGCATGTTCCATAGCATGTTCCATACGGCCAGGTTCTTCCATCGCTACCGCCCCCGAAGCATACATTGTCCCTCCACGTTACAAGTTCTACGTTCTACGTTGCTTTTAAGGCTGCTCCGCCTCCACCGCCTGGACCAGCTGCGGGATGTCGAGGATGAGCGCCACCGACCCGTCCCCGAGGATGGTGGCCCCGGACACCCCTTCGACGTCCTTGTAGGCACGGCCAAGCGACTTGATCACCGTCTGGTGCTCCCCTATCACGTGATCGACCACGAAACCGACCCGGACGCCGTTCACCTGGGTGATCACGATCTGCTCGATGTCGGGGCATTTCCCCTTGATGCTGAAACGCTCCCTGAGCGGTATGTAGGGGACCAGATGCTCCCGCACCCGGGCCAGGTTGCGGCCATGCGAACGGGCCACGTCCTCTCGGGTAAGTTCCACGCACTCGTCCACAAGCGACAGCGGCAACATGAACGAGTCGTCGCCTATCTTGACCAGCAGGCTCTCTATGATCGCCAGGGTGAGCGGGATGCGGACCGTGATGCGGGTTCCCTGGCCACGCACGCTGGAGATGTCGATTGAGCCGCGCAACGCCTCTATGGCCCTTTTCACCACGTCCATGCCGACGCCGCGACCCGATACCGAGGAGACCTTCTTGGCGGTGGAGAAGCCTGGGGCGAAGATCAGGGAGAAAAGCTCCTTCTCGGAGAGTTCGGCGCTGGCGACGATGATCCCCTTTTCGAGGGCCTTGGCCCTGATGGCCTCCTTGTCGAGCCCCGCGCCGTCGTCCTCTATGGTGATGAGGACGCTGTCGCCGGAATGGACCGCAGCCAGGTGCACCGTGCCGTGGGACGGCTTCCCGGCGGCGAGCCGCGCGTCGGGGAGTTCGATGCCGTGATCGATGCTGTTGCGGATCAGGTGCACCAGCGGGTCGTTCAGCCTCTCGATCACCGTCTTGTCCAGCTCGGTTTCCTCCCCTTCGGTGGTCATCTCGATCTGCTTGCCGAGCTCCGAGGAGAGGTCCCGGACCAGCCTCTTGAACTTGCTGAAGGTGCTCCCTATGGGGAGCATCCTGATGTTCAGCGCCGAGTCCCGCAGCTCCGCCGTCAGGCGTTCCACCTCTTCCGCTATGGCGAGGAGTTCCGCGTCCGCGCGCTGGTTCGCCGTCTGCGAAAGGCGCGCCTGGACCGTGACCATCTCGCCCACCAGGTTCACCAGGAGGTCGAGCCGCTCCGCGGGGACGCGGATGCTCGACGCGGCCTCCACGTTCTGCTTCTCCTGACGAATCTCCTTTACGTGTTTCTGCTCGATGAGGGCCGACTGTATCTTCCCCTCGTGCAGGATCCCGCTGGAGATGGCCAGCTCGCCGAAACGCCTTTGCTGGGCGAGCACTTCCGCCATCTCCTGCGGCGTGATGTCGCCGCGCTCGAGGAGGATCTCGCCGAGCTTCTTGTAGTCCTGCGGCTCGTCAAAGCCGCTGTGCTCGGCCACGGTCTCGATCTTCAGCTCGCAGTCGTCCTCCACGAAGATGAAGACGTCGCGGATGGCGTTTTCACCCTGATCGGTCGTTAGTATCACGTCCCAGTATACATAGCAAGCCTCAGGGTTTATCTCCTCCAGCGAGGGGAACTCGCTGGTCTGCGCCACCACGCTGCAGGCGCCGAGTTCCCGCAGCTCGTTCAGGAGGGCGAGCGGATTGCTGCCGGAGGCGAAGATGTCCCTGGAGGGGACGAAACGGATCCGGTAGGTGACCTTGTCCCTGTGGGCCGCCTTCTCCGCCGGTTTTTGCACCGGCGTGGCTGCCGAAGCGCAGAAGCCGGCGAGTTCTCTCAGCCCCTCGATAATCTCCGCGCTCCCCTGCAGGGCCCCGCCCCCCCCCTCGTCCGCCTGGTCGAGCATCGCCTTGATCTGGTCCCGCGCCGCCAAGGTCAGGTTCACCAGCCGCTTGGTCACCTGCAGTTTGCCGTTTCTGACCATGTCGAAGACGGTCTCCACCTCGTGGGTGAAGCTTGCGATGTCGTCAAAGCCGAACATCGAGCCGGACCCCTTGATGGTGTGCATGGCGCGGAAAACCCTGCCGATCAGGTCGACGTCATCCGGCCTCTCCTCAAGCTCCAAGAGCGATGTTTCCAGCTCTGCCAGGAGCTCGTACGCCTCTTCCTTGAATGCCTGCCGGTGTTGATCTATCATCCGAGCACCTTCTTGACGACCGCCATCAGCTGTTCGGGTTTGAAAGGTTTCACGATCCATCCCGTGGCGCCTGCCGCTTTTCCCTCCTGCTTCCTGGTGTCCTGGGACTCGGTGGTGAGCATCACGATCGGGATGAACTTGCAGCTGGGGAGCGCGCGAGCCCCCTTGATCAGCCCTATCCCGTCCAGGTTCGGCATGTTCAGGTCGGTGATCAGCATGTCCACCCTGGTGGTGGAGAGCTTCTGCAGCGCGTCCTTTCCGTCCACGGCCTCCACCACCTCGTACCCTCCCTGCTTCAGGGTGAAGGTCACCATCTGCCTGACGCTGGCGGAATCGTCCGCCGTCATTATTACCTTGGCCATCAGCTCTCTCCTCCTACCCAGATGCAGCTATACGAAATGTCCCGGGCGCACCCTTCATGCCTGTGGAAACCGGCGCTGTCAGCCATGTCGCGAAACGTCGTGTTTCCCCCGTCCGTGATATGCATCCACTTGCCGCCCCGAAGCGCGCTCTGGTGTGCGGCGCAAAGGAGCTGCAGACCGCTCAGATCCATGTCGGTGACACCGGAGAGATCGACCTGCAGCTCGCTCCCCCCCTGGAGCGCCGCGGTCAGCGCCTCGTGGAGGCCGCAGGCGTGATTCACGGTCACCCCCCCCGAAACCTTCAGTACCTGTTTGCCCCGCACCTCTGGATCCTGCAAACGTTCCAGTCTCAATTCTTCCATATCTGTCCGTCCTTTCAGGTTTTAGAAAAGCTCCACATTGCCGCCCAGATCGTCATCGTATGCCGGAGGGGGCGCCTGTCGCGCCGCGGCGGCGGGTCCCTCCATCAGAGATTCGTGTATTTTGCGCTCGCTCTGCATGGTGTAGCGGTTGGCGAGCTGGTCCAGGTTTCCCCCGGCCGCCGAGGCGGGGGCCAACCTGCGGGCCTCGGCGATGATCCCGGAGAGTTCCCGGATCGCCTCTTCGAGCACCTGTGACACCTTTCGGTGCACCGTTATGCCGCCTGTCACCTGCTCGATGTCCGAGGAGAGGTGCGTGACGGCATCGTCCATGCTTCTCAGCGAGCGCTGCAGGGTGTCGTTCACCTGCCTCAGCGTGCGTAAAAGCCCGGAGAGGGTGTCCACCATCCCGTGCACGTCGGACTCAAGGCCCGAGGTTTCGGCGCTCACCCCCTCGTTCAGCCGGTCGGTGACCCCGATGATCGCCTGCAGCGTCCTGGAAACGGCGCCGGTATGATCGATGGCGTCGATGGAAAGACGCTGTATCGCCTCGGCCAAGACCCCGAGGGCGGCCCCCTCGTCGCCGGTGTAGGCGGACTTTATCTGGGCGTTCAGGGCGATCAGCTTTATCTCCTCACCGATCTTCTCGATGTCGCCCACGAAGGTGGCGATCTCGCCGACCGTCTCGGCGACGTTCCCCATGGCGACGCAAAGCGCCTGGTTCACCTTCGAACTCTCCAGGAGGGCGTCGCTCACGATGGAGATGTCCTTCTCCATCCCGGTGAAGAAGCTCCCGCCGGCCTGGTCCGCGATCCCGGCCATGCTGCTCGTCTCGGCGGAGAGGCCCGACTGTTTTCTGGCGATTTCCCTGAGGCTTTCGACGATGGTCCGGACCGCCGTGTCGAGTTCGGCTGCCGCGTGCCGCAGCTGTGCCGCCTGCAGCTCGCAGATGGAGGCCGCGGCGTCGGCGCCGGCGCTCCCGGCGGTTAGCCCCAGCTTCAGTTCGGAAAGCGATTGCTCGACGTGCTCGATCTGCTGCCGGACGATGTCGTGCGCCTGCATCGACATGACCACGTCGCCGATGCTGCGGTAGACCTCATCGGAGACGGCGGAGACCGAGGCGACGGAGGACGAGCAGCGGCTGTTGATGGCGGTGAGGGACTGCAGGCTCAACCTTGTGCGCGCCAGGACCTCGATGACCCGATCGTGCTGCTGCACGCCGGTGTCGAGGATGCCGGAAAGCGTCTGCTCGATGGCCCGGGCCAGCTCGTCCTTTCTTTTCAGTATGATCGCCGCCTTGTCGTTCACCTGCACGGAAAGTTCCCCGACGTCGCTGGCCAGCGTGTCGAACCCGGCCGCGCTCTGCCCGAGCCTCGCGCTCTCGATCTTCGTGGAGATGCCGAGCATCCTCAGCACCTTGTTCACCTTCTTGAATCCGGAGAGCGGGTCGCCGACGTCGGCCAGAAGCCCGAGGATCTCGCGCAGGGTAGCCGCGCTTCCGTCGATCTCCTTCTGGGCACGGTCGACGTAATGCCCCATCTGGTCCAGCATCTCCCCCAGCCCGTCCATGGCGCCGGTGACATGATCCCCCGCCACCTCCCCCATCATCTCGCCGGCAAGGCCGGAGATGCCGAGGCCGCGCTGATAGAAATCCTGCAGCCTGCAGCCTATGGCCAGGAACTCGTCCTCCGTGGTCCCGGAGATGACGGCGAGTTCCGCAGCCGTCTTGGCGAGCAGTGCCGACCATTCTGCAGACAATCTTTTGCTTTCAGCCTCTGATGTCTTGGTATCGTTGCCGGCAGATATCATAGCGTTCCTTCTTGTCCTGTTGTCGTGACAGCCGGGCCTGTGGCGCCTTCCGACCCCCTGGTCCCGGCTTTTTAAATGTATCGTCACAGCCAACCCGAATCTTGAAGCTTTTTTCTCATGTACGGTATACCTTCCCAAAATTAATCAGCCTGGGAAGGGGGTGTGTGGTTTTCTGCCCCCGAAAGGCCATAAACGCGAAAAGGCGACCCGCTTTCCGGGACGCCTCTTTGCTTTCGTTTCAGTGGTGCGGGTGAATAGCTCCCGCCTTTATTTCCGTTATCTTCTCACGAAGATCTCGCGGGCCATGTTGGAATCGATGGCGAACTCGGAAAATCCGACGCGGAATATGTAGGAAGGGAAGGCCTGCAAAAGCGAGATCCGGTTCCCCGGGAGGACCCCCATCGCCATCAGCTTCTGCATCTTCTTGCTGTCCTCGGTCTGGATGTAGGCGATGTCCCCCTCCTGTCCAGGTTTCAGCTCGGTGAGCGGCACGACGCCGAGGTCGCCGCTCTTGCGCGCCTCCTCGCAGCACTCCCCCGGCGGGATCGGCTTGCCGTGCGGGCAGGTCGCCGGGTGGTTCAGCATGGTGCAGACCTTGGTGTCAACCCCCTCGTTCAGCAGGTGCTCGAACTGGCACGCCTTCACGTCGCCGCTCTCGCCGCGGATGTTCAGCACGTCCATCATCAGCCTTTCGGCAAGGCGGTGGCGCCTGATGGTCTTGCGCCCTTCCTCGCGTCCCTCCGGCCGGAAGTAGATGCGCCCCCCCTTGATCTCGATGAAGGCATGGGAAGCGAGTTCGTGATAGGCAGGATCGGAGGCCTCTATCTCCATCCGGTCCAGTTCCGCGTACCCGGTCCCCTTCTCCTCAGACTCGATCCAGAGCGCCTCGAGAATCTCTTCCGCCTTGTCCGTAAGTTTCATAACCACTCCTTTTATGTCCTCTTTATAGGTAGTAAGGTAAATTCAACGCTGCCGCCCTTTTCGGCGGTCGAAAAGCTTCTTGATTCCCTTGACCAGAGCGGGCTCCGGCGGGTTTTCATAGTTGCAGCGGGGGCATTTCACCATCTTGCAACCCCCGGTCATCGGGCAGTTCTTGCATCCGACGTTACCATCTTCCTCGGCGAACTCGTGTCCGCAAAATCCGCACCTCATGGGGGCCTCAAAACCAGTTCTACGTTCTAAAACCAGTTCTACGTTCTAAGTTCTACGTTCTACGTCCACATCAGAGTCAGGTGCAGTGTCTGGGCCTGCCAATGGGTTCAGTGTGTCAGTCGTCAATCGGCTCTACGTTGTCAACTGTCAACTGTCAATTGTCAATTGTCAATTTGTCTTTGCCTCTTCGTCGTCAATTGTCAATTGGGTTTACAGAAGCGCAGTAACAAGCAGGAACCGGTTCAACAGCCACCCGCTGCCGAAGGCGAAGCCGGAGACGAAAATGCCTATGCCGATGGCGACGCTCCAGCCGCGCTCCTTCTTCATGATCAGGAACTGGGCCACGCACGGGATGAACAGGGTCAGCGTCACCGCCGCCACCGTCAACTGCCTCGGGTTCAAAAGCCCCTTGGTCTGCAGGTCGTAAAGCCCCGCCGCGCCGTAGTCACGCCGGAAGAAACCGAAGATGAAGGCGACAGCGGACTCCTTGGGCAGACCAAGCGACGCCATGACCGGCGTCATCGCCTCCACCATCTTGACAAAGAAGCCGGTGATCTTTCCGAGCCACAGGAGCACGGAGGCGATGATGAAAAGCGGCAGTATCTCCATGAAGTACCACTGCATCCGGGTGTAGGTCTTGGTCAGCACGTTGGAGAACTGCGGCAGCCGCATGGGGGGGATCTCCATGTAGAACATCGGCGTCTCGCCCGGAACCACCTTCGCCGCCAGAAGCCCCACCAGCAGAAAGATCAGGAGGAGGCAGACTCCCCAGACCAGGAGAGCCCCCGGCGTCTTGGAGAGAAGCGACATGATCACGCCGAGCTGCGCCGAGCAGGGAATGGCAAGCGCGAGGAGCACCGTTGCTATCACCCGCTCGCGGACCGTCTCCAGGGTGCGGGTAACCATGGTCGCCATGGTGTCGCAGCCAAAGCCGAGCACCATCGGGATGACGGCGCGCCCGGTGAGCCCCATGGTCTTGAAGACGCGGTCGACGAGG
>Ga0209212_1007949_pt1 | contig 11524 bp, 8 predicted proteins | sample RifGroC2_FD_183996 | JGI IMG/M metagenome (GOLD analysis project Ga0209212, IMG submission 183996) | Groundwater microbial communities from Rifle, Colorado, USA - Groundwater C2 (SPAdes) (version 2) | ecosystem: Environmental > Aquatic > Deep subsurface > Groundwater | place: Rifle, Colorado...
TTTCTTAAGGTCACCCGCATGGTTCAGCGCCTCCAGCGACATTCCTGCTCCGATAGCTCCGTCACCTACTACGGCCACAACTGACCTCTTATACCCGAGAATTGCATCGGCACACGATACCCCCAACGCCGCCGATATAGCGTTTCCGCTATGACCGCAGGTAAAAGGGTCGTACAGGCTCTCGTTTTTATCAGGAAAACCACTCAGTCCCTTGTATTGCCGTAAAGTTGGAAATTTGGACCTTCTACCCGTAAGAATTTTGTGAACATACGCCTGGTGGCCTACATCCCATACAATTTTATCTCTTTTAAAATCAAAACAGTAATGCAACGCAATGGTTAATTCAACTACACCAAGATTTGAAGAAAGATGTCCCGGATTTTTCGAAACAACGTCCACAATGAATTCGCGAATTTCTGCGGCAAGCTTTGGCAGATCCGCCAGCTTTAGCTTTTTCAAATCTTCTGGATATTCAACAGAATCCAATAATTTGCTCATGTTCATTACCTGTTTAAACCTAAAAATAATCTATTTCAAGTTATTCCGTTTAAGTCCCCCTTAGCAAAGGGGGATTCAGGGGGTTGTGTTTTTTTTCCGGGCTATCTTACAACCCCATCGCCCCCTTTTCTAAGGGGGACTCTCTATGCCATACATCGTATAACCCGCATAAACAAAATGAAATTCTCTATACGATTTATTTTGAATTATCACTCTGAGCAGAACCAATCTCAAAATCTTTGGTACGGAGGATACCGTTTTCATCCTTCACTAATATTTGAATTTTCTTTTCTGCATTCTCCAGCAGGGCGATACACTGCTTGTACAATTTAATACCGTTTTCATATTCAAACAGGGTCTCATCCAGCGGCAAATCTCCCTTTTCGAGCCGCTCTACAATATCTTCTAATCCTTTTAATGCATCCTCAAATTTTACCTTCGCCATAGATCAAAGTTTAGACAGGATTAACAGAATTTACAAGATTTTATACGTGTTAGGAGAAAACTCCTGTCACAGATTATGCTGTTGGGTTTTACTTCGTTTAACCCATTTTTATTTAAATTTGATTCCTTCATGCCTGCTTCAATATCTCAACTACAGAAGATACAATACCACCATGAAAAAACTGCGTTTTCAAATTTTTCCCTAAAGTTAATCCTTCGACAGACTTGATGGGTTTATCATCCTCTACGTTGGTTGTGATAGAATAACCCCTATTCAACACTTTTAACGGACTCACACTATCCAATCTGTTTGCAAAACCAACGAGTCGTTCACGCTCTAATTCCAGTGAATGTTTACTTACAGAAATAAGCCTTTGTACAATCTCATCCAATCTTTGCTGTAATCGCAGAATCCTGTCCAATGGTCTCTTGAATGGGAAGCTGTTTTTAATTCCCATAAGATGGCTTCTTATAACCAATATTTTATTATATAACGCTTGTATAAGTCTAGCCTTAATTTTTTCCAGCGAATCCTTCAACTGGTCATAATGCGGAACAACCAGTTCACCTGCTTCTGTGGGTGTAAGTGCCCTTTTGTCAGCAACTAAGTCTGAAATAGTTACATCAATCTCGTGCCCGACTGCGGAGATAACAGGAATCTTTGAGGCATAAATACTCCTCGCAACCACTTCTTCGTTAAACGCCCATAAATCCTCTAAACTACCGCCTCCCCTGCCCACAATCATTACGTCGATATCTGGGATAGTATTCAAATCCTTAATTGCCTGGGCAATCTCCAACGCAGCGCCTTCCCCCTGCACTTTTACCGGATAGATGAGAATCTCTACTCTGGCAAACCTCCTGTTGATTACATTCAAGATATCCCTGATTGCAGCGCCTGTCAGAGATGTTACAATGGCAATTTTTTGGGGAACCAGCGGAAGCGGTTTTTTGTGTGCAGGATCAAATAAACCCTCCTTTTCGAGTCGCTCCTTTAATTGTAAAAAAGCCAATTGCAATGCACCAATACCTTTTGGTTCAATCTTTTCGATGACCAATTGATATTGACCGCGGGACTCATACACCGTAATAGAACCAAAGGCCAAGACCTCCATCCCATCCTTTAGCTCGAATTTTACGCTGTTTGCAATAAATTTAAACATGACGGACTGTAACTGCGCATTGGCGTCTTTCAGCGTCAGATACACATGCCCGGACGTGGGTTTTTTTACATTGGAGACCTCTCCCACAACCCATAGATTAAAATAATCCTGCTCGAGTGAGTTACGGATTCTTCGGGTGAGTTCGGAAATCGTGAGTATCTTGTTTCGACCTGTTACCGTATCCGGTAGTATGGGTAGTATTCTTGCGAAATTCATTCAATCGCCCTCTTTGACTTCAATCCTCTTTATGCTATCAGCCCTTCCCGTTTGGCCATCAACAACAACCTTTACACCATTTATGCGAACATCCTTTTCTGCCACGTCAAATCGGGTTGGCATCTGCGTCACAATAGCCTTTAAAACACATTCGATCTTTCTTCCAAGAACGGACTCGTGAGGACCCGTCATCCCCAGATCACTGATAAAGGCCGTTCCTTTAGGTAAGACCCTTTCATCTGCAGTAGGCACGTGGGTATGCGTGCCGACAACGGCGCTTACCTTACCGTCCAAATACCATCCCATTGCAATCTTTTCAGAAGTCGCCTCTCCATGCATATCCACAAAAATGACGTTCGTCTCCCTTGAGATATTTTTCAGAATCTCATCAACTGCCCGGAAAGGACAATCTATGGGTTTCATAAACACCCGACCCAGTAAATTAATCACACCGATCGGTTCTCCCCGCCTGGATTTCGCTACAACATAGCCTTTTCCAATGGCTAACGGTGAATAATTCGCCGGTCTAAGGATGTTTTTGTTCGTTTCTAGGGCATGCAGAATTTCTTTTTTATCCCAAACATGATCGCCGGTGGTTATAACATCAATGCCATAAGAAAACAATTCCGCAGCTATATCCTCTGTGATACCGGCGCCCGCCGCCGCATTTTCTCCATTAGCAATACAAAAGTGTATATCTTCCCTGTCAATAAATGGCTTTAACTTGTTTTTTAATATAATGCGTCCAGGCTTTCCTACGATGTCGCCAATCACCATGACGTTGATTTTCATTAAGAATTCTTTCCATACATATGCTTAAATTTTTCTTTCAAACGTCTTTCAACGTCAGTCGGAACAAATTGACTCACACTTCCTCCCAGGCTTACGGCTTCCCGAATTAATGTTGAATTCAGGAACGAATATTGTTCGCTGGTCATTACAAATACCGTTTCTACTTCTTTATTCAGGGCTCGATTTGTCAACGCCCTTTGAAACTCATATTCAAAATCAGATATCGTCCGTATACCGCGCAATATAATATTTGTCTGCTGTTTTTTGAGATAATCCACCAGCATACCGTCAAAACAGTCTACCTCAACATTCTTTAATTCTTTAACATGGTCCCGAATCATTTCCATGCGTTCTTTGACTGAAAACAGGGTCTCTTTCAATGGATTGCGTCCCACCGAAACGATTAAAGTATCGAATATAATACTGCCCCTTTTGATTACGTCGAGGTGCCCATTCGTAACAGGGTCAAAGACGCCTGGATAAACTGCTTTTTTCATTATTTGATTATGCCTTAAAACCAAAACCGCCTGGGCGTTGTTCTTTGTAAACCTCTTGGCGTTATATCGAATCTGTATGAATTATCGTTTCTTATCGGATCCAGCTCGAGCGTAAGACTACCCACCCAATCATGGAAATATCTGGATAACACAAAATTTGTTCTAAGGTTTTTGGGTTTGGTCTCCACATCTCCATCCTCAACTTTTGCCAGAGATTTTAAGTCATACTTCTCCCCTGCTGTCACGCTCCACTTTTCACTGATCCTGTAATCAGCCGCAAAAATAATTGTCGAACTGATGTCTCTAATAAAACGATGGCCAACAAAGTACTGCCAATCGGGAGGATTGTAAATCTCAAAGCCTGAACTGAGAACATCGAATTCGAGTTCTTCCGTGTTGAACTCATTCCGTTCAGAGACAAATGCAACGATATCTGTAAGCTGTGATCGGAAATCTATATTTAAAAAATCATCTTCCCGTATAATAATCCCATTTATACCATCATTAGAAATACCGGCATTTGTGGGGAATATATAATAATCCAAATTAAATGTGACAAAATCTACCGTTTTTTCAAAACCAGGTTCTCCTCGTTTTGTCTGTAACATATTTTTTATACCTATCACTGCAACCTGGGATGAATCCAGCGCATCGATTGCGTCGTATTGGTACAACTCATTCGGGTCTTCTGTAACAACCGGACTGTACGTATAACGTAACTCGGGAACAAAGACATGACGGAGACGATTTATCTTAAGCATATCGTTATACACACTGTAGGTCCTCCAATGTGTCGAGCTCCAGTCAAATCCTATAGACCCAATGAAGCGGCCTGTGGCAGGACCATTTGCCTCATCCACGGTGTCAGAGGAGGTATCGATACTTTCCGTATATCCGGTCACCCTGCCTTCTACAAATGGATTGATGTTAAAAAACCATGGTTTAAACGGCATACTCACACGATTCACCGTATCAACCCTTGTGACAGGCTGAGGTTCGACAGACTGGTCTACCGAGGCGAAGGCAACAAAAGAATCACCAAGACGGCTTCTGTCAGACTGGTCGAAAGAGCCGTCAAAATACGTCGCCGAGGATTCAGAAGTAAATATCAGCCTGTTGTCCCAAATGGGTTCTCCAATGATTCGGTACGTCGCTTCCGGCAGACGTTCCGCATACCTCCTCTCTCTCAATGAATCTACCGTTGTATCGAATCCATTCAACTGTTCGTTAACCAAAAACGTTTCTGCTGTAGTGTCATGAGTTCGGTGTAAATACAATACCGTCTCACGGGCTTTTTCTTCCTTAAATTGATGTTCGAAATACTCCCTCAGGAATCTGGGGTCGCTCAAATAAGAATATTCCATGTCCAAACGCCAATCGTAAGGCAACTCCTGCCGGTGTCTCCAGAGGATGGTACCCCGATCCTTATCTTCAATGGGAATATGATTAATATCAAAGTCTTCCTGATCTTTTATATAATACGTATTAACAAAGCCAAACACATCTTGCCCTTTATATTCGAAATCTAAGCCTGTGCCTACCCCCCGCTTTTGTAAATAATCCAAATCCAAGGTTAGGTCACTCCAATCTTTTTGCTTACCCCCTGTGAGGGCGTATAAATCCCAATCCGTCCTGAGAAACGAACCAAAACGCGAAGCGCTTCCAAATTCCCAGTCCTTCAAGAGTTTTTCCTTCTTTCGTACATCAAGGGATAAATAGGGCAAGTAAGCCACAGGATATTTGTTCATATAAAACGTATTATGCGTAGAAGACACAATATTATGCTCACCCCTCTGAACCAGCCGGATCTTTTTTCCCTTAAAACGGTAGTGAGGATGCCCATAACCGCATGTAGTGATTACACCATTCTTAATTTCGTATTGCCCTTTGCTCACATGCTTTATCTCTTCTCCACTAACAAAAGCAGGCATTCCTTCAAAAAGAGGCGTTTTGCTTTTTTGTGTACGCCCCTTAGTTTCCGATGCATCAATTATTTTATCTTTTTTCTGTCTCTGAATTTTTGTTTTTATCTGGCTATTAATAAGAATGCCTTTATCTTCCTTTGCATTTTCAAATATCTTATCGGCAATCTGCACATCGTCTTTACGACGCATCGTCACATTCCCTTCTGCATACATTTCACTAAAGGACTGCCATAATGGCTTTGAGTCCTTATCATCTTTTTTGTCAAACCACAAAATTACACTATCTGCATCTATAGTCACATCCACTTTTTTAATTTTCACATTTCCAAGGGCTACAACCACCCGTTTATCGCCTTCTTCCCACGAATCAATATTATCTGCAATAATATCTACGATCTCCTCCTGGGGAGGAGCTCCGGCAGTTGGAACTTTTGAAGGTATTTCAGTAGATAGATACTCTTCTTTTTTCAGCGAACGGATTTCTTCACCACGCAAAATAACATCCGTTTTTTGTGGCTCTTCAAACGTTGCTATCGGCTGTATATCAGGATTAATCATGATACCGGTCATTGTCTCAAATCTCAGATACACCTGTTCAAATTTTTCGTAGTTTTCATCCTGCATGATGGTAACATTGCCCTCACAATACACCTCTACAGTCGCCTCTGTATATTGTGCAGCCTCTTCCTCATGAAACCAGCAAACAGTTGAATCTGCGGTAATCTGAAATGGTCCTTGTAATATCCACACATCCTTGCTGGCAATAAACACACGAATTCCATCTTTTTCCCACGTGCTGATGCGTTCGGCTGATAGGGAAAAGGGACGCTGTACAATATTCTTTACAGACAACAAACCCTCTGCGTAACTGGATATGTTGGAGATTAACAAAAAGACGAGAACAAACAGAAATCGTATTGTTTGTATGAGAAAAGAATTCAAAATTACCATCCCGTAAAGAAATTTTTTATGTGACCAATCACGTAATCTTGTTCTTTTTGTGTTATCTCAGGGAAAATAGGCAGGGCTAATGTCTCACGTGAAGCCTTCTCAGACTCTGGTAAATCACCTTCTTTATACCCCAAATACTCAAAACACTTTTGTAAATGAAGGGAAACAGGATAATAAATAGCTGTTTCGATCCCCTGTTGCTTGAGGTATTGTATCAATTCATCCCTCTGTGACGTTGCAATCACGTATTGATGAAATATATGAGTATTATAAGATTCAATCTTCGGCAGTCGAATGGGCAACTCCTTAAGATGTTCACTATAATACGAAGCAATCAATCTGCGCCTCTCAGACCAGCCATTCAGGTATTTTAGCTTTACCGATAAGATAGCAGCCTGGATGGCATCCAGCCTTCCATTAATGCCGATGTATGAATGATAATACTTCGGCCCTGATCCATGCACCCGTAAGATTTTAATAAGCCTTGCCAGTTCATCATCGTTGGTTATAACAAGGCCCCCGTCACCATAACCGCCAAGATTTTTTGTGGGATAAAACGAAAAACAACCTATATTCCCCATAGCGCCGGCATTTTGCCCTTTATAAACCGCCCCGATTGCCTGCGCAGCATCTTCGATAACCATTAATCTATTGGCACGCGCAACCTCAAGGATAGCGGCCATATCAGCACACTGACCATATAAATGAACAGGTAAAATCGCCTTTGTTTTTTTGTTTAACGCTGATGCAATCTTACTTACATCGATATTGTACGTAGAAGGGTCTATATCCACAAATACAGGCACTGCACCCAAACGTGCAATCGAGCCTGCCGTTGCAAAGAAAGTAAAGGGTGTTGTAATTACTTCGTCGCCGTTTTTAATACCACATGCCATTAGGGCTAACAATATTGCATCGGTACCAGAGGATACTCCGATGGCGTGTCTCACACAGCAAAATTTTGCTATGCCGCGCTCAAATGATTCAACAAAAGGACCCAGGACAAAAGACTGGCTGTCTATTGCCTCTAAAACGGCTCCATTTATTTCATCCCGAATACTTTCATACTGCCGCCTCAAATCCAGAGAAGTTATTTTCACTGATGTTAAGGAATTTCAAACAGGTAGCGCAGCCGTCTCGGTTGCGCAAAAAACTCGCCAAATGCCTAATTTAAATGTAGGGGTTAGAGGTGGGTCCCTTGGGCGTGAAATCTCAGTGAATATTTCACGAATTACCGACCTACCCACCCATAAATCCCCAAGAGGGAACTTTCTACCTTGTAATTCGTAAGTTTGCTAAGCTCTTATATTTGCATCTATCGTCAACATTATAGTAAGACAACCATGTTTTGTCAACGAAAAAAGGAGTCTGAGACATCATAACATACGGTAAATATTAGTCTTGATTTCAATTCAGGCTTTTATGTAAAATTGGAACCAACAACAAACTCGCCCCTATAGCTCAACTGAATAGAGCGTTGGCCTCCGGAGCCAAAGGTTGCAGGTTTGAATCCTGCTGGGGGCGCTTATTTTCAAGGGTTTTCAGGAAATTTTCAGACAGATTGAAGATATTTTGGGCAAACTCGTTGCGTCTGTTGCACACTTACAGGCGCACTAGGAGTCGTCTCCTGACTACGATTGCAATTCGCATCGGTTTGCAATTGTCATAATGTCGCCAATAGGAGTTGTCTTCTACGTAGTTACCTGTTTTTTTCTTTGTGTCTTAGCGTCTTTGTGGTTAAAAAAGTCCAGTTAGTCCCCCTTAGAAAAGGGGGATTGAGGGGGTTGTGTTTTAGTGTTTCAGTAAATTCCTCAGCAAACGTACCCCGTACCGGGTGTAGTTTTTTACTTCTTCAAGGCTTCTGATGTGGATGAGGGTATTGGCGATATAACGTGGGTTTATATACAATGACCTTAAAGCCTTTTTGCGCATCTCAATGAGTTCGTCCTTAGTCACGTGAAGCGTGCCAATGGCAGGGTTGGAGAAATAATTGTGTCCAATGGCTGATTCCTCCAGGATTCCAAAATCTCTGGCTATCTCATAAAATTCCGTTCCTTCATAAGGTATAGCAATGTGTATTTCAGAGAAGTCGCAGCTCAGTTCTTTTGCAAGATTAAGGGTATCCATAATCATTTCCCTTGTTTCCCACGGAAAGCCGATTAGATAGAAACTATAGGTTTTGATCCCAAGCTTTTTGCATAGTTTTACGGCCTCACGCGCCTGTGACCGGGTTGTGCCTTTTTTAATCTGTTTTTGAATTTCATCATTACCTGATTCAATTCCAAGCGCCACCAGCCAGCATCCCGCCTTTTTCATCCAGGCGAGACGTTCTTCGTCGATCGTATTTACGCGGCTGTTGGCTACCCATGCAATATCAAGCTTACGGTCTATAATTTCCTTGCATAATTCGATCACTGATTTCTTGTTCAAGGTGAACGTGTCGGCACGAAAGAAGAAGTTTCTTATGTGGTATTTATTTACGCACTCTTCAAGCTCTGCAACAATGTTACCTACCGATCGCTCTCGTAATTTCATACCGGAAATAAGGGGTGATAGACAAAATATACATTGGGAGGGACAGCCTCTGGAGGTCTGGATTGTGGCTTGCGGTTCGCTTGTATCGGGTCTTGTATAAAGGTGGTTTTTCATTAAGTCTCTTGCCGGAAATTGGATTTTATCAAGATTCGTCCAAAATGGTTCTGGTTCTGTTTGGATTATCTGGCCAGTGTGGTTCTTGAATAAAATTCCTCTGACTTTATTTAAATCCGACTCCCGTCGTTTGGCGATGATCAGGTTGTTTATAATTGTTTCAGCCTCGCCAACTATGGCAGCGTCCATGACGTCGAACACCACTTCTTTCAGGTCTTCCTTGTTACAGGTGAAAAAGTGGGCGCCTTTTGCAATGGTAAATATATTCGGGTTTATTGACTTTGCAATGGAAAATGCCTTCATATCGTCTTTGATAGTGGGGGTGGTGATGCTCATTACCAGGAAGTCGGGCTGTATCGTTTTGAGATCATCTTCGAAATGACTCCACAGTTTCTTCTCTGCTGGATAATCAGCGATAAAGGGTATGACCCCTATCTGCCTCAGCATGGATGCGATGTATCCAAGGTCATTGGGTGGGCGGAGGGATATGGCGCTGCCTCCATCCACTTCAGCCTGACACCTGTCTTCTCCGCGCTGGTAAAGACCTACGGGTGGATTAAATAAAATGGCTTTTTCTAATTTCATAGCATCGCCGCAACCAAGCTAACCTCCCCTTTATCCCCTCCTTCGCAAGGAGGGGATAAAGGGGAGGTAAAAAAACTTACAAAAAAGAGAAGTATTTGCGAATTACGATTTGAGACTTCGTCGTGATGGTTCGACAGGTCTTCGGCGTGAGCTCTGACGAACGCTCACCATGAACGGCACTGCATCCTGAGTCTATCGAAGGGTCAGTCGAACGATTGAAAAAATCCGAAATCGTTCGACTGAGCGCTCACGACGAAGTCCGAAATCGTAAATCTAAAATTATATTATCCGTGTCCCAATCAGTGTACGATGTAGATAAATACAACAGAAGAAATAACCCATAAGCATATATTGATAATCATGGGTTTATCGGTAAACATAATCTCAGTTGGACTGCCGCCTTCTTCTTTTTGGTGTACCAGATAAAGATACCGAAAAACATGGTATATAAGGCATAGCAGATCAAAGTAGATGCTGTGACGACGGCAATCATCTGATCCAGAAAGTAGGGGCTGTAATGCTCTAAAACCTTTCTATGGCTTGTAGCGTTATCTTCCAACAGAATGAGTTCATGTCTTCTTTTGCTAAAACCCAGAAATAGCGATAAAAGGATTGTACACAGGATTAGCCACTGTGATGCGACTACGGAGATAATGACTGCACCACCCAGCACCCTAAACACAAATCCTGCGGCAATAGAGACGACGTCGATGATCACGATATTTTTTAAGTAAATACTGTATCCTATATTGAGCAGGAAATAAGCAAGGACGATGATCCCAAACAAGATGTTCATGTAAAAAGCAAAAAAAAGACTAGCAAGACAAACAAGAACGACGATCTTAACCGCCGTGTCTTTCTTTAGCTTTCCGGATGCTAGCGGTCGCCGGGACTTGGCAGGGTGCAGTTTGTCTTTTTCAAGATCGACAAGGTCATTAATCATGTATGCACAGCCTGTGATCATGCAAAAGATGGTAAATCCGATAATGGCCTCGATGTCCTTTGATGGGTTGAGTAGATTTTTTGAAAATAGCAAGGCGGTAAATACAAAGAAGTTTTTTATCCACTGCTCAGGCCGCATGGATAAAAGGATGTGTTTAAGGATCATGTAATATTAGTTCTCTAGAATTTAATGTTCAAGGAATTTCAATGTTGCATAATAGTAGCGCGAAATTTATCTCGCCTGAAGCAACTAATAAGGAATATTAGTCGGCATTTCCGGCGACGTTTATTGCCTTGAAATAAAAGGGTGGAACTTTTATCGAGCCGTGCCATTCTGCCTTATCGCCGATTGTCACTATGTTATTAAACACCTCAAAGGCATTTCCGGCAAACATGCAGTCCTTTACCCTGCCGACAATTTTCCCGTTTTCAATCAGATAGCCAAGGTCGATGTTCACGGAGAATTCACCCGCAAGGACGTTGCTCTGACCGCCGCCCAGTACCTGATCTACCAGCAGACCATATCGGATGTCTTTTATCATGGCCTCAAATGACATAGTGCCGGGTTCAACGGTAATATTTGAATTACCGGGAGCAGGTTGTGACGAAAACCCCCGGTTGCCATTTCCTGTGGACTTCGCCTTCATAATCCCAGCGGTTTGTAAATCGAAGAGATAATTTTTTAAGACACCTTTTTCAAACAATGGGGTTCGCTGTGACGGTGTACCCTCACCATCCCACGGATAACTGGAATCGGCCATGTCGATTGTGGCATCATCATAAATGCTGACCCTTTCATCAATAATCTTTTCACCCAGCCTGTTCGTAAGAGGCGATGCGCCTTTTTGCACCAGCTTTCCGT
>Ga0209212_1007951_pt1 | contig 11518 bp, 10 predicted proteins | sample RifGroC2_FD_183996 | JGI IMG/M metagenome (GOLD analysis project Ga0209212, IMG submission 183996) | Groundwater microbial communities from Rifle, Colorado, USA - Groundwater C2 (SPAdes) (version 2) | ecosystem: Environmental > Aquatic > Deep subsurface > Groundwater | place: Rifle, Colorado...
GGGTATAGAAGAGATACAGGAACATTTGCGATTGGCTAATGTCTCTTCTGAAGCAATCGGTTTGACTAAAGTTGAAATAAGCGCTTTTCTATGCCGCGTTCAAGCGAGCGAGAAAGGAGATTCTCGGTAGAGAAATTTATTTGAACAGCGAGACCCCGCGTGAATAACGCCGGGTCTCGTTTCATTTTTGCGAAATTTTTAATTATGCTATAATGGTTTTGTTATGATTCTTTCGGACCGAGACATCAAAAAAGCCATTAAAAGCGAAGGACTGGAATTTATTCCTAAATTAAAAGTTGACCAGATTGGACCGGCTTCCATTGACCTGAAATTAAGTCCGGTCTTTAAGGTTTTTCATATTGAAAAGCAGTCTTTAATTGACATCAGAAACGGACTGCCCGGAGATTATATGAAAGAATACAAAATGAAGAGCGATAATGATTATTTTGTTTTGCATCCGGGCGGTTTTGTTTTGGCCAGCACTAAAGAATATGTCAAAGTGCCGGCTCATATGGCTTTGAGGGTTGAGGGCAAGAGTTCTCTTGCCAGAATGGGTATTTTGGTTCATTCGGCCGGCTACATTGACCCGGGTTTTGAAGGCACGCTCACTTTGGAAATCAGCAATCAATCAAATTTGGCCGTAACTCTTTATCCCGGAATGTATATTTGTCAGATAGCGGCCGAGTATCTTTCTTCGCCTTCGGAAGTGCCTTACAACAAAAGAAGAAAATCTCTTTATTTAAAGCAGAAAAAACCCACGGAAGCCGACACAAAAAATTTGTTTTGATATTTTAATGTCTTATGGACACTCTTTCCAACTGGCCGGTTAGATATAAAGACCTGCTTTTAATAGGCAATAAAAATTCCAATGTCGGGGTGATTTGCCATTGGACTTTAAAAGAAATTATTGCCAAGGATTTGGATAAAAACACTTTTGTTGCCTGCGGTCAGTTATACAGCTCTGATTTGGGAATTTCTTCTATTATAAGAAATGTCTTGGCTCATCCATATCTTGATACTTTAATTCTTTGCGGAAACGAGGGAGCGATTGAAGAAACAAAATCCAGCCGGGCTTTTCTAAATCTGCTGGAAAAAGGTGTTGATGAAAATCATTATATTATCGGTTCGGGTCAAACAAAAATAGAAAAAGAAATTCCGCGAGACAAAATCAATCTTTTTCGCTCGCGGGTAAAAATCGTTAATTTAGTCGGGCTCAATGATTCTCAAAAAATCCAGAAAACCATTGATGCAAATTTTAAACAAACCCCCCAAAAATACGAAACTTTTATTTTTCCTGAGCCGCAAAAAACAGAGAATATGGAATTGTCCTCGGAATCGTCCGTTTTTACGGTTAGGCGAGGAAAAATTGCCGAGGGCTGGATTGATATTTTAAAAAACATTATGGCGTTCGGAAAAATCAAGGGTTCTCAATACGGAGAAAGGCAAAAAGAAATCATTGATTTAATAACCATTGTTGAAGACGAAAGTTTAAACAATCCTTATCTGCCGGATTATCTTAAATTAACAAAAAAACAGATTGACGATTATATTCCAACTTTAATTACTGCCAAAAAAGTTGAGGGAACAAAGTATACTTACGGCCAAAGATTAAGAGACTACGAAGCCATTGACCAGGTTCAAGATATTATTGATTTAATCGCCAAAACTCCTTTTTCCAGAAGGGCGGTGGCTTCCACCTGGAAGGTTGAGATAGATCGTCAATCTGAAAATCCGCCTTGTTTGGATTTGGTTCAGGCTTTGGTTCAAAATAGCCGTCTTTTTTTTACCGTTTACATCCGTTCCAATGATATGTTTCTGGGCTGGCCGGAAAACGCTTTCGGCGTTTTGGCTTTGCAGAAGTTGATTATTGATGAAGTCAATAAAAAAAATCCAGAATTGAAATTGCAGAAAGGTTCGGTAATAATTATCTCCGCCTCGGCCCATATTTATGAAAGAAACTGGGAAGAAGCCAAGGAAATTTTAAGAAAAAATCCAAAACTCCAGTGCGCCTGGGACCCGCGGGGAAATTTTATCATCAATGTTTCCGAAGGCCTGATAAAAGTTTACAATTCCGCAGACCCGATCAATTTAAAATGGGAAGGGAAAACGGCCCGAGAACTTATAGACCGAATGCTTTTTTATGTTTCGCAAATTCCTCACGCCGCTTATCTGGGTCAGGAGCTGATGAAAGCGGAAACGGCTTTAAAGAATAATATAAAATATATTCAAGACAGCCCCTTAAATTTAAAATGAAGTCCGAAGGAAAATTTATAGTGCTGGACGGAACCGACGGCGCGGGCAAAACCGTCCAGCTGGAATTGCTTAGAAAAAAACTGTCAGAACAAGATTTTAATTTTTCTGTTTTGGATTTTCCCAGATACGGACAGAAATCAGCCGGCCTTGTTGAAGAGTACTTAAACGGCCGATACGGCCCGGCTGAAGAAGTAGGTCCGTACCGCGCCTCAATTTTTTACGCGGCGGACAGATATGCCGCCAGTTTCGGCTTAAAAAAAGATTTAAGCGAGGGAAAGATCGTGATTTCCAATCGTTATGTTTCGGCTAATATGGGGCACCAGGGAGGCAAAATAAAAGATAAAAAAGAAAGGGACAAATATTTTCAATGGCTTTATGATTTGGAATATAATTTATTCGGCATCCCCAAGCCGGATTTAAATATTATTTTATGGATGCCGGCCGGCATTGCTTACGAGTTAGTCGGTAAAAAAGAAAAAAGAGGATATTTGGGGAATAAAAAAAGAGATTTGCACGAAGAAAATTTGGAGCATTTAAAAAATACCGAAGCGGTGTTTCTTGAAATGGCGGATAATTTTCCCGGATTTGCCGTAATTAAGTGCGTTGACGACGAAAATAATCTTTTAGAGCCGGAGAAAATACACCAATCGGTTTGGAATGAGGTTAATTTGATTTTATAATTAAGATTTGTTAAAATATAAAAATGGCCCAGAAAAATTTGATAAAACTTCAATGTTCTAAATGCCAGCGCATAAATTACTGGTCGCGCAAGAACAAAAAAACCACCGAACGGAAAATAGAGCTTAAGAAATACTGCCGGTGGTGCCGGAAGCATATTCTTCACAAAGAAGCGAAGAAATGACTAATGAAGGCCGCAGGAAAACATTTGTTTTCCTGCGGCCTTGGTGTTAAAATCGAAAAATGACCCAATTTTCAAGGTTTGATAAATATACGGGCAAATTAAGATTCATAAAAAATTTAAGGCCGCCCAAAATCCTCCGCCTTAAAAAATTTTACGGCTGGTGCAAAAACTGCCTGGCGGCTCGCCAGAGTTTAAAGCCGTTAAGAGAGAAAAGAAAAAAGGGAAAGGGATAAAGGCGAATGGGTCTATAGTTCAATGGCAGAACGACGGTCTCCAAAACCGTTAATGGGGGTTCGAGTCCCTCTGGACCCGCACGATTGAGCGCTCGTTCGAGATTACGCAGAGCCAGTCTTTATTTTATTTCAACACGTTCCACATTCCCTGGTCTTCTCCGCCGTCGAACTTAAAGATTGCGACGCCGCGCACGCCTAATTTGCGCGCCAGCGCGACTTTGTCGGCGATGGCCGGCGCGTCGCTCCAGGTCATGTAGTTGAAAGGCGCTCCGGTGGTCATTTGCGAACCTGTGTTTTGCGCTATTGTCGTGGAAGCGATGGTCGCTTGTTGGGTTAATGTGGAGTCTTCATCCGCGGGAGGCGGTTTAAGCAGATTGACGTCATAGGTGAATCCGGCTTCATTCGCGCTGGTGCGAACGGGAGTAATGCCGAGTTGCGCGGCAATGCCGGTCGCGTAGCCCGGATTGAACGGCCAGAGAACCTTGTATTGATATCCGGAATTCGGAAGCGGCGTCACCGTGTATTCGTAGCCGTATGTTGGTATGCCGATGATAAGCTTGTTGCGCGAAATGGTCTGCGCCGCCAGGGTGACCAAATTTTCGACCCATCCGGGGTCGGCGACCGGCGCGTACGGCGCCGAGCGCGCATTATTTAAGCGCACATCAATAGTGCCCTGGTCGTAAGCCATAATCTCCACGCGGTCGCAGTACCGATTCATCGCGATGAAATCGTTGGCATAATCGGTCGCATCCGGGGGAATGGTCGCGCCGGGACTAAAGCGGTCTTCAAGCGGCATGCGCGCCTCAACGGTGCAATAAACCCACTTGTTGCCCATGCGCTGGTAAAGACCTTTGAGGAAAGTTGAAAAATAATTTATCGTCTCGTGTTTTTTTGCTTCAAAGTCAATATCTATGCCGTCGAAGCCGTTTTGTTTCACTATGTTCGCTATCTCGTCCTCGAGCGCTATGCGGGCAGAGGTATTGCTAAGAATGCGATGTATGGTATCGCCGTTGCCCCACATAACCGTCGGGATAACACGAACTTTTGCGGCTTTGGCCGCGGCAATAAAAGATGTCCACGGTTCTTGCGATAGATGCGCGGTATCGACGAGTGTGCCGTCGGATTTCATTGTGTAGCCAAACGGCATCACGCTCGTAAGTTGCGAGAGGTGAGGGAGAACGTCGCGCGTGCCGGTCGCCGAGCGCCAATAGGGAATCCAGCCGGAAATCTCAAATGCTCCGGTAGCGGCGGCTGTCAGCGCCGCGCTAAGCGCGGCGGGATTTTTCGGATAGTCGGTGGCGCTCGTTAGCGCGGCCCGGGTTTTTGGCCCGTAGACGCCGTAACCTTGTGCGGCCGAACCCAAACAGATGATGTTTTGGGCGCATTGGAATTTTTTCACGGCGGCTTGCGTGAGCGCGCCAAAAAAGCCTGTGTTGTAACCTTTGGCGAGATAGCCTTGGGCAATGAGTTTATCCTGGAGGGTAGCAACGTCGTTTCCCGAGAGCCCGAGTGAGAGCGAACGCGCTGCTGCGAGAGTGCTCGAGGGCATAAGGAAAAGAAACAATAACAATAGGAACAAAGCGGCGGCAAGTGCGCGTATCATATTTATATGATAGCAAACGCGCGAGCTTTGTTCAATATTGTTTTTTTGATTGGATTATGCTAAATCTTTTAATAAAGAGGACATTGAAATTTTTATACAAAACAAACCCAAAAACGGCTTGTCTAGCTGATAGGAAGAGAGGGAGAGGTCAGATATGGGACGAAAAAAAGAAAGGAGGAGGAGAAGAATGAAAGGTATAAATGAACTCTCTTGTCCTTCAAGTTTATGCGGGGTGATTATCTATTTCGTCGGGGCAAAAACGGGAAACAGCAGCTTTATCAGAAGTCTGCCGATGGCGGAAGAAAAAGAAAAATTTTGCAGTCGGAAAGCAAGACTAAAATTAAACAATAAAAAAACCTATCCTGAAAGAAGAGTCTGTGCCGAGCCGAACTGCGGCACCATATTAAGAACTAGTAATTCAACTCTATACTGCTCCCTTCATCAAAAACTTCCGGAATTCTAATTATAAGGAGGAAAAAACAATGAACAATTAAAGGCGCTCTTGATTTTCCAAATCAAGAGCGCTTTTTCCGTCTGCCAGTTGGCGGATTTATTTCCAAAACATATAATTAAAAAATGGCTAATGAAAAACTGAGAAATCTGGTCAATAATTTAAAAAATATCGGGGTTTTAAAAACTCCGGCCATTATTGAAGCGTTTTTGAAAATTGATCGGGCTGATTTTGTGCCGGAAGAAATTAAAAACTTGGCTTATTTTAACGAAGCTCTGGCAATTGGCTTGAGCCAAACAATTTCCCAACCCTATACCGTGGCTTTTATGCTGGAATTATTGGAGCCGAAACTCGGAGATAAAATTATGGACATCGGCAGCGGTTCGGGCTGGCAGACGGCGCTTTTGGCACATATTGTTAGTCAGCTGATGGCCGAAAAAAAAGAGGTTCAACCTCTGCCGCAGGCGCCCGCTTCGCCGGAGCTTCAGCGAGGCGAGCAACACGAGGTTGAACCTCTAAACATGGGGAAAGTTTATGCGATGGAACGAGTCCCGGAGTTATGTGACTTTGGCAGGAGTAATATCACAAAATATAATTTTATAGAAAAAAATATTGTTGAATGCTTTTGCCAGGACGCTTCGGATGGCTTACCGAAAACAGCAAAAAAAATTAACGGCTTTGATAAAATTATTGCCGCGGCCGAGCTTGAAAAAATCCCGGAGGCTTGGAAAAAGCAATTAAAAATAGGGGGCAGAATTGTCGCCCCGATTAAAAATTCCATCGGGCTCTTTGTTAAAAAATCGCCCAAAGATTTTGAAATGAAAGAATATCCGGGTTTCGCTTTTGTGCCTTTTATCAAAGAGTGATTTTTGGTAGAATAAAAGAACAAATGAATATTGAGAAAAAAATAAGGATTTTGGCCTTAGGTTGCGCCTTTTTTTTGTTTTTAATCTCGTTTTATATTTATCTGATTTTTTCTCTGCCGAAAACTTTTAACCACGGCATTATTATTCATATTGAAGAAGGCGCTTCTTTGAAAGAAATCGCGGGTCAGCTTAAGCAAGAAAAAATTATTCAAAAGCCCGGGCTTTTCCGGCTGGTCACCCAATATGTTTTTGGAGAAAAAAGCGTCAAAGCCGGCGATTATTTTTTTGAAAAGCCGATTTCTCTTTTTACCGCGGCCAGACGTTTGGCCCAAGGCGATTACGAACTTTCTTTAACCAAAGTCACCATTCCGGAAGGGGCGACCGTTCGGGACATCGGATTTATTTTTGAAAATCTCGGCCAGTGGCAGGCCGAAGAATTTTGGGAGGAGGCCGGATATCCCGGAGTTGATTATCGGCAAACAGACGGCCAAATGCCTTGGCCCAAAGATTTTTATTCTATCATTCCTTTGCTTTCCGGCAAGCCGAACTATGTGAGCTTGGAGGGCTATCTTTTTCCCGACACTTATTTTTTTCCGCCCAATATTACGCCCGAAGGAGTGGTGACGATGATTCTTAGAAATTTTGACAAAAAAATTGACAGCGGTCTTCGCCAAAAAATCAGCCAAAGCGGATATGGCGTTTTTGAAATTTTAACAATGGCTTCTTTGCTGGAAAAGGAAGCGTCCAATTTTAATGACCGGCAATTGATTGCCGGCGTTCTTTGGAAGCGGCTTAAAGATAATATGCTTTTGCAGGTGGACGCGCCGTTTGTTTACGTCATTGATAAAAACACCTTTTCGCTTTCCAAAAAAGATCTGCAGATGGATTCTCCTTACAACACCTACCGTTATAAAGGCCTGCCTTTGGGCCCGATAGCCAACCCCGGGCTTGACTCAATCAAAGCCGCTGTTTTCCCCAAGGAATCGGAATACTGGTATTATCTTTCCGACCAGGAAGGCAATATCCATTTCAGCCAGACTTTAAAGGAACACAAAGAGAAAAAAGCAAAATATCTGGGAACTTAAGTTAATGGGAAGAAAAGTAGGAAAAAAAGTATTCGTAGCCATGTCGGGCGGAGTGGATTCTTCGGTGGCGGCTTTGTTGTTAAAGCAAAAGGGATATGATGTTGTCGGAGTTTTTATCAAGGGCTGGACGCCCGAAGGTTTTGTCTGTCCTTGGCGCGAGGATAAAAACGACGCCGTCAAAGTGGCGGCAGTTTTAAATATTCCTTTTGCGGTCTGGGATTTTTCCCAAGAATACAAAAAACAAGTGGCGGATTATATGCTGGCTGAATATCAAGCCGGCCGCACTCCCAATCCGGATGTGATGTGCAACAAAAAAATCAAATTCGGAATTTTTCTTGAGAGAGCGCTTAAAGAAGGCGCAGATTATATTGCCACTGGTCATTATGTAAAAAAAAAGGAGGTGCGACCTCCTCGTGGAGGTTGCACCTCCAAACTTCTCGTTGCCAAAGATAAAAATAAAGACCAATCCTATTTTCTCTGGACTTTAACCCAAGAACAATTAAAGTATTGTTTGTTTCCGATAGGCGATTATTTAAAATCCGAGGTCAGACAGATTGCCAAGAAAGCCGGTTTGCCCACGGCCGAAAAAAAGGAAAGCCAGGGAGTTTGCTTTGTGGGCAAATTGGATTTTGCCGATTTTTTGCGAAAATACATTCCCAAAAAAGAAGGAGTAATTAAGAACATTCGCGGAGAAGTTGTTGGTAGGCATGACGGCGTTCATTTTTATACCATCGGTCAAAGGCGCGGCTTAGAAATCGGCGGGCTGAAAAAACCGCTTTATGTGGCCCAAAAAGATTTTAAAAATAATGTTTTGATTGCAGCCCATAAAAATGACCCGGGGCTTTATAAAAAGGAAATTTTGGCAGGCAACATTAATTGGATTCCGGAAGGAGGTGCGACCTCCCGAGGAGGTCGCATCTCATTAAAATCCTCCTTAAAATTAAAAGTGCGGATTCGCTATCGCCAGCTATTGCAGGAGTGCCGAGTTTATGCTAAAAATAAAGGAGAAGTTAAGGTTATTTTCCAAAAACCTCAATGGGCTGTAGCTCAAGGCCAGTCCGTTGTTTTCTATAAAGGAAAAGAAATGCTCGGCGGAGGAGTGATAAGATAGAAATAGAATTGGATTTTAATTTTTTTGAAAATTTTGCTAGAATGGAATTTATGAATTCCAAAGAAATCTGTCTGCCGTCAGGCAAGATTCGCGAAAAATTTCTGGAATTTTTTGAAAAACGGGGGCATAAAGTTGTGCCTTCTTCTTCTTTAATCCCGACCGACCCGTCGGTGCTTTTGACCACGGCCGGAATGCAGCAGTTCAAACCCTACTATACCAACGAAAAAAACGCCCTGGCCGATTTTGGCAGCCAAAATACCGCTTCAATTCAAAAATGTTTTCGTACATCCGATATAGACGAAGTGGGAGACGAATCGCATCTTACTTTTTTTGAAATGCTTGGCAATTTCAGTTTTGGCGGATATTTCAAAGAGGAAGCGATAAAATACGCCAAAGAATTTTTTGAAAGCACTGGATTGAAAATCGAATATGTTACGGTATTCGCGGGAGATGAAAAAACCCCGCCAGACGAAGAATCTTATAAAATTTGGCAATCGCTTGGCATTAAAGACATTCAAAAAGCCGGCCGCGAGGATAATTTTTGGGGACCGACCGGCAAAGAAGGCCCTTGCGGACCAACTACGGAAATTTATGTGAATTCTGCCCTTCGACAAGCTCAGGGCAAACCTCCCGTGGAGGTTTGGAACATTGTTTTTAATGAGTATTATTGCTTGCCAAACGGCTCTTTTGAAAAACTGCCAAATCCGGGAGTTGATACGGGAATGGGATTGGAAAGATTAGTCATGGTGATGCAGGGCAAAAATAATATTTTTGAAACGGATTTGTTTTCAGAAGTTATAAGTTTATTGCCCAAAGATTTACATAAAGCAAGAAAACGCATTGTCGCCGATCATTTGCGCGCTAGTGTGTTTTTGCTCGCGGATGGAGTGCGGCCATCAAATAAAGAAAGAGGGTATATTTTACGCAGATTGTTGAGACGTGCCCTCGCTTACGAATATACACAAAACGTGCCACTTGAAGTGTTTGAATCAGTTTTGAATGAGATTATTAAAAAATATAGAAATTTTTATTCAGAATTTGATCAAAATAAAGACGAGATAGTCAGCGAATTTAAAAAGGAGAAAGAACAATTTCTAAAAGTTCTTCCTAAAGGATTGAAGCAATTAGAAAAACTTATTTTAGAATACCCGCCAGATAAGTTTGGGCGCGTTCGAGATAATGGTGAATTACCAATCGTGAATATGCCGAAAATTCCTGGTGATGCAATTTTCGATCTTTATCAGAGTTATGGTTTGACGCCCGAGATTTTTAAAGAAGAGCTTGCTAATCGTGGTTTAGCATATGATGAGAAGCAATTTGAATTAGTGAAGAAAAAACATCAGGAGATTTCCCGAGCCGGCGCGGAAAAAAAATTCGGTGGCCACGGAATTGTCGGAGGAATTGTCGGAGCTCCGACCTCCGTTGTCGGAGGTCGGAGCTCCGACAAAATTGCGAAATTGCATACGGCTACCCATCTTTTGCTGGCGGCCTTGAGAAAGACGCTGGGAAAAGAGATTGAGCAAAAAGGTTCGGATATAAACGACGAGCGCGCCAGATTTGATTTTAATTTTCCCAGAAAGCTAACCGTTGAGGAAATTCAGAAAGTGGAAGAATTGGTTAACGAAAAAATAAGAGAAGATTTACCAGTTGTCTGCAAAGAAATGACCCTTGAAGAAGCGAAACAGTCGGGCGCTTTGGGCGTTTTTGAGCATAAATACGGAGAAAAAGTGAAGGTTTATTCTATTGGCGTTCCCTCGACCGGCTCGGGACCTCTTTTCAGTCGGGAAATCTGTGGGGGTCCTCATGTTAAAAACACCGGTGAAATAGGCCATTTTAAAATTACCAAAGAAGAATCAGTCTCGGCCGGCGTCCGGCGCGTGAGAGCTGTTATTGACTAATTTTGATTTGTATAATAAAATATATTTAGGGTAAAAGTGATGCTATCGTTAGTTATTTGAAAAGCAAATGAAGAATGAGGAAAAGACGAAAATGGTTAATTTTATGGCACATGTTGCAAGCAACAAGAGTATGTATTCGTCAGAAGGCCACCATCGCACACTGGATATTTTAAACAAGGTGGCCGAAGGGGAGATTTGGCTCCAGACGGGGTGGCTTGTTGTGAAGAGAGGAAGAGTCCGTCGTCACAGTTGGGTTTCGGTTAGATTAGAGCGATTTATCAAACAGCTTAAAGAACTGGACGAGAGGGTTAAAGGCAGGATTATATACGACGGTTACTTAACTTTTTTCATCAATGAAAGGGTGAAAAATGAGATGATAAAAAGAAATTTATGGGGAGCCAAAAAAGGTCGCGAGGCCTATTTTGGCAAAGAAGAAGATGAAGGCGCGGCGGTACGTCTTCATCTAACTTTATCAGGTTTAACTATCTTATGGACATTAAAAGATTTGATTCTGACGCTGGAGGAGCTTAAAAACTTAAAAATTTGAGTTCAGGTTCTTCCGGCCTTTTCCTAGAGGACTGGTGGCTGATTTTACCGCCGGTCCTTTTTCTTTTGTGGATAAAAAATAAATGTTATAATGATTTCAAATGTCTTTAGTCGCCGTTATCAATATATCCAGCGCTTCGGTTGAAGGTTTGCTGATGGAAACCGGCCGGCCCAAGCCGAAGATTCTCGGTTCTTTTTCTGTTGAAACTAATCCTTCTTTTGTCTTCAAGGCCGATTTTCTGGAAAGAGAAATAAAGAAAGCGCTGGAAGCGACGTTTAAAAACCTGGCAAAAAAAGCCGGGCCCAAAGGCGCGGACGAAGTTTTTTGCCTCTTGGCTTCGCCTTGGTACGCCGGCCAGACCCGCATTCTTCATTTTTCCGACCAAGAGCCGTTTGAGGTGACGCCTTTTTTAATCAATAAATTGAAAGAGGACGAAAAGAAACTTCTTAAAGACAAGGATTTGCGGCTGGTGGAAAAAGAAGAAGTGAAATATGTTTTAAACGGCTATGCCATGGAAAATCCTTTTGGCAAAAGAACAAAAAATTTTGAGCTCTATCTTTATATTAGTTTTGCCAAAAAGAATTTTATGAACGAAGTCGAGGGGCTGGC
>Ga0209212_1007952_pt1 | contig 11518 bp, 4 predicted proteins | sample RifGroC2_FD_183996 | JGI IMG/M metagenome (GOLD analysis project Ga0209212, IMG submission 183996) | Groundwater microbial communities from Rifle, Colorado, USA - Groundwater C2 (SPAdes) (version 2) | ecosystem: Environmental > Aquatic > Deep subsurface > Groundwater | place: Rifle, Colorado...
CGCAAAAAGCGCGGGGCTCGCGCGGGCGAGATCCCGAGGAGCCGCCGCTGGGCGGCGGTGACGAGCGTCCACGCGCTTGTTAGACGATGGGCCCCGCTGCTCTTGTTTTGGCTGCTGAGATGTATATTAAAAAATGGGAAGGATTGACGTGCGGCTGTTTAGGGATGTTGTTGACTTTTTTCAGAACGGCGGTGCGGGCTGGAAGCACGCGCGCCGTTCTGACTGTGGTGGTTGGAATGCTGGCCGTTCTTATTAATTTACTTTTAAGCTGATCGCACGGCGCTGACGGCTGCAAGCCGGCGCGCCGTGCGGTATTAATATCTTAAGTTTCGCAGCCTAAATGCACATGAATCGTTATAGCGCTATAATTTGTTTACTACATCAACTTAGAAAATGTGTGACGCCGATGCAGAAGAATCTTGAATTTTATGTTATAATCCCGGAATAAATAATGGATTCGTCGGAACTTGTGTTCCACCTTTATATGAAATTTTATAAAAAACGCTTTGAGCAACATATGTTTGTGTAATCACAGGAACGGTTAGCGTTACTATTGTATCAGAATTATTTATCGCGGTGGCCGAAACTGAAGTGTCTATTCCTCCATTTATCGACATAGTAATTGAAAAATCATTAATTGTTGGTGGAGGAACAGGCGTACTATTGAATGTTCCTATTATAGTTCCGTTAACATTAGCCATGGCGGTTATAAGTGTTCCTGGAGGAGTAGATGTAAGAACTGTATACGTTGTGGTATTATTATTTGCATCAATCAATTTACCTAGCGATGATTTTATGCCGCTTAGAGTAACGATAACAGTTTGACCTTGTGTTAAGCTCGACATATCCGGAACAGTTAATAAAACATCATTGCCATTTTTAACGACGGCTGATGGGTTTCCGGTTATGCCTCCCGTTCCGCTCAATACATAGTTTGAAATAATATTCGTAGTATCATCAATTGGTTGATTGAAGATAAGTGTCAAATGAGTAGAATCAACAGCCCAGAGGCTTCCGGGCATTATTGAAAGACCATATACGTTATATGATGCAGTATTTCTATATTCTTTGCACATTGTATTGCCCAGAAGATCGTTTACGCCATTTGCTGTGACGACAATGGTTGAACCTATTGCTAATCCTGATAAATCTGGAACAGTTAATACCACATCGACACCATTGGCATCTTTTACTGCTGCTGAAGGATTTCCGGTTAATCCACCCGTACCGCTTAATTCATAATTAGCGGAAATATTTGCGGTGTCATCAACTTCTTTAGTAAATGATAATTTTAAATGAGTTGAATCTATACATTGCATACCTTGGATGCCGTCAACAGTAAAATTAAAACTATTGAATGGGCCAGATTGCTCCGGTGTAGTAGCATAGGCAGAAACTACAATATTTGTACTTATTAAATGGTATCCAGCAGAAATATCTACAGGAAGGTTACATTCTGGTGTTAATAATTTTGAAGAGTATGGTGGGGATGGCATAATAAAATTATAATAGACTGCCGCACCTGATGGTAAATCAGGAACGCTTACAGGATTACATGTAATTTTATTTTCGGCAGCATTATAAGACAGGCCAGTTATCTCGGGGATTGATAAAGCCTTCTGGACAGTAAAGGGAACCGAAGAAATTTGCGGTCCATCTTTAAACGAAACCTTATAGATGACATTTTTAACAACAGATGAAGCATTTATTAGTGGTATGTTTAATAATTCAGCGTTGGCGCCATCAGAAGTAATGCCCCACCATGTAGTTTCGAGAATGTCAGAACTGCCATTAATTGAAATGTTTATAGTAAAGTCGCTGGTATTTATGGGGAGTACTGGAATGCCGTTAAAAGTTAAGGTTAATTTGCCGTCATTGACGGCAGTTACGCCAGTAAGATTATAAGAATATGTGCTGAAATTATTGCCGGAAATTATGTTTCCCGAAATATCTTTAACACCGTTAACGGTAACAATTATATTTTGAGTTGACAAAAGCGCCGATACATCCGGAACTGTAAGTATAACATCTACGCCGTTAGCATCTTTCGCTGCGCTCGAGGGATTTCCGGTAAAACCGCCAGTGCCGCTCAAAACATAATTACTGGGATTATTTGAAGTATCATCAACAGTTTCAGAAAATTTTATTTTTAAATGCGTTGTATCAACAAAAATTAATTTTCCATTAACTTCTGGTAATGCAATGTCGTATGTCGCATTAACATAATCACTCCATTCTGATTGATTGCCTGAAGAGTTCGAAATGCATGCCCTTATCTTCATCTCATTTCCGCTAGGATTGTTGGCATTGAGATTAAATGAACCTGTAGTTAAATTTCCGCCAGTTGTAGAACTCGTATATATTATGTTTCCGTTAGCAGTTCCAAATACCGGCGTTACTCCATTTGAATTTGAGAAGGCTTCAACTTCGGTTGTTCCATTATTATTTGATCCGCAAATCATTAATTTCAATTTTTCATTTGATTGTAATTGTATTCCGGGTCTTAAGGTCACATTAGCTTTGCCGTTATTATTGATTACTCCAGCTGGCGCTCCGCTTCCACCGTCATCTGCAAGCAGTAGTTGAGTTGAAATTGGGAGTATAGGTTTAGAAGGAATGACGCTATCCGAGATATATGAAGACATATTGCCGTTAGGATCTTCCACAGCGTAATATACTTCGTCACCGGCTTGAACTGCGGGAGCAGGATCGTTTGAATTTAGTTTGTCAAAATTTGAAGCGTCATAATTTAAAATCTGGTTGGCATTATTTGATGCAAAACTAATTTTTGCTTTATTAATGTAAATATTACCAGATCTTATTAACTTAACGTAAAGTTTTAATCCAATGTTTGTCGAACCATTAAGATTATCGAGATAATTAATAGCACTTTCCGAAGCGGATATTGATATTCTGTTTATGTCAGGAGCCGGAACGGTTATTTTAGTATACGTAGATACGTTAGTGGAAGATATTGGATTACCGGCTAGATCGCTTACGCCGGTGACGGTGATAGTAATTGTATTTCCTCCGGCAACGGTTGAAATATTAGGGATTTCTAATGTTACATCGGTATTATTGGCATCTTTAATTGCGCTTGCCGGATTTCCGGTTAATCCACCGTTGCCGCCAATCGTGTAATTAGAGACATTATTAGCGGCATTATTGACAGGTTCACTGAAAGTTAATTTTAAATGAGTTGAATTAATAAAAATTAAATTCGCATTTACAGTTGGCGGAATTGCATCGACGGGTGGCGGCGGCGGAATATATTGTGCTAAAGTCGTAAAACGCCAGCTTGAAGAATCTGATATTCCTTGAAAATATCCGCCAGATGAATTTTTAAAGCATGTTTGATCGATCTGGACATAGTAACCGGTAGAATAAGCAAATGAATTAGAATGCATAATGGTGACTTTGTTGCCAGATACGTTTACTTGATTTCCGGATACATCAATTATTTCTAATATGCTATTATCAGAGATTTTTTTAATTGTTATATTGCCGGTATATTTTATCACGTTCTCGCTAAAGCTCATGGTCAAATTGGAATTAAGAGCTATTCCAGAGGCGTTATTGGCAGGCGTTTCAATTTGGCCTGTTAGCGGAGATGCCGGAGAAAGAGCAAGTCGGAATCCTCGGTTGATGTCTTTGTAAGAGGGATAGTCACGATATAGACGGCTGGCGGAACGCCAATATTCTCCTGTAGTGTGATCCCAGCCGCCACCGCGTTCGACACGTTGACTACCAGATGCAGGACCAGTCGGGTCAGTTACAGGGCCACTCGGATACATGCCATACCAATCTGAACACCACTCCACTACGTTTCCACTCATATCATGCAATCCAAAAGCATTTGGCAATTTTTGACCGACCGCATGCGTGGTGTTTCCTGAATTACTCCCGTACCAGCAATAATTACCATCCATTGAAGCGCTCCAGTAATATGCAGTCGCGCTTCCAGCACGACATGCATATTCCCACTCGGCCTCTGTTGGCAGCCTGAATGTTCCTTGATAGAGCCCTTTAGAGTTGATTGCGGGAATGAAATTGTCTGTTATTTCGTTCCAAGAAACCTGCTCAACCGGATAGTTGTCTCCTGTTTTGAAATTACTCGGATTGGCATTATTCATTACGCTTTTCCATTGACCTTGTGTTACCTCATATTTACCTATATAATAATCTTTTGATATTGTCACGTTGTGGACGGGGCCTTCATCAGGTTGCTTTCCTTGTTCTGTATCAGGACTCCCCATCTGAAATGTTCCCGCAGGTATTTTCACCATTTCCAGATTCGCACCGTTACCGAGGTCAATCGTAATTGTTTGGACTGGCCGTGAATCGCTGATCACATAAGTCGAGCTTTTTACGGCCGAATTCGTTATACCTGACTTTATCGCTATCGCCTTGATTGTTGTATTCTGGGCCACGTTTATCGGAACGGTATATTTTGTCTTTGCTGCATCCGGAGTTGATCCGTCCGTCGTGTAATATATGTCAGCGCCGGAGGTCATGCATGTTATTACAACGTTCTGCGGAGAAGGATACGTACCGGCGTCGGGAGTGAATATCGGGTCGGCCGTTGGCGTCGTATCAGATACTGTGACTGCAAGCGTCATATCGTTTCCAGCATTAAAATCAAACGTCAGCGTCGTCGTTCCAACAGACATTTTCGCAAGGTATTCTTTTTTTATAGTTACGGTGTTGATTGACTTCGTATAATCAGTATTTAAAGTCAAGCTATTCGAACCGTTCTTTATAGCGTTCAACGTGTTACCGTTCAATGCTACTAATATTGCAATATCAGATTGGATTGTAGGATTTTTATCAAATATAACTGTTTTAGGTGTTATATCTGAATTACCAGTTGGCGATTGACCTGCGGGAAGCACAAGACGAAAGCCGATGCTTTCGTTCACATCCGATGGGTTGCCATAGCGGCGATAGGCCGAGCGGCATTGCGGTACGCCGCCGCTAAAGCTGCCACCGCGAATAACACGGTCCCCGCCCATTGCAGCACCAATAGGATCAATTGCTGCCGAACTGCTATAATCTTCATACCAATCATTGCACCACTCCTCCGCATTACCTAACATATCATACAGTCCAAAAGCGTTTGGCAGCTTTTGGCCTACAGGATGCAGCACGTGACCTGAATTATCAGTATACCAGATATAACCTCCTATAAGTGTATATGAAGGATCATTGCCCCAATAAAAAGACGTAGCCGTATCTGCACGGCATGAATATTCCCATTCGGCTTCTGTCGGTAGTCTAAACCCGCTATGGCCGGAAGGCTTTAATATGTTTAATTTTTCGATAAAACCGCTGGTGCCGCATATATTATTCCATGAAACCATATTTACTGGGTAATTATCACCGTTTTTGAAATGGCTCGGATTTGTACCGTTCATTAACGCTTTCCACTGCCCTTGTGTAACTTCAAATTTACCTATATAAAAATCTTTCGATAATGTAACGGAATGCACAGGGCCTTCATTTGAATATCTATTAGGTTCGCTACCAGGGCTTCCCGTCTGAAATGTTCCGCGCGACATCTTAATCATTTCCAGATTTACGCCGCTACCAAGATCAATATTTAAAGTGAGAAACGACGGCAAATTTATTGTGTATGTTGCTGATTCGATTTCAGAATTGGTCATGTCTGCTTTGTATGCTATTGCTTTAATCGTCACAGAAGCAGAAATCGGTATTGAACTACCGGTGATGAATACAATGCCATTTGCCGGCGATGGTATTGTGCCGTCCCTTGTGTATTTAATTGTTGCGCCGCTTGTTGCGCATGATATCGTCAAATTTTGCACCGAAGTGTATGTGTTGGACGGTATGTTGAAAATGGGCTTGGCTACCGACTGAGTGGGTGCTAAGTTTATAGTATAGATCTCTTTTCTGACGTTCGACGTGCTAAGTCCTGATTTGTATGCAATGGCTTTTACAGTCATGTTTTTCATGGCCGTTGTCGACTCGCCCGGTGTCCAAACATATCCGGATGTCGGAGTTGGGTCGTCATTATCATTCGAGAAAGTAGGGTCGTCAAAAGCAACTCGGATCGTAGCGCCAGGAGTGGTACAGGTGATGCCAAGTGGTACAGGCTTATCATAAGTCCCGCCGGCAGGCGTAATGACCGGATCGGCTACTTGCTGAGCCGGAACTACCGGATTAATTGTATAAATCGCTGTACGAACCTCAGACGGCAATTTTCCACTAGCCAAGGCATAGGCATTTAATGTCGTCGTCGCGGTTATTTTAACGGGGCTCAAATAATTGAATCCGTTGTTCGCGTTTGGTGTCGTCCCGTCGAGAGTGTATCGAATTGCCGCCGTGGGCATGGTAGGACAGCTTATTGTAATATTCTGGGTGGTCGTGTAGGCTCCTTCGGCTGGAGTGAAAACGGGCTTTTGTGTTTGTGATACACTGCTGATAGTATAAACTCCGCGACTAACTGAGGAATCTGTCATTCCGGTTTTATATGCGATCGCCTGAAGTGTCATCGTCCGGTCCACAACAATGGGAGTCCCTATATAAATAGTGCCAAGTGTCTTTGATGGAACCGTTACGCTGTCTGTCGTATATTTTATTGTAGCACCTGGTGTAGAGGATAAAGTCACGCTCTGAGCGGAAGCGTAAGTGCCGGCAGGCGGAGTGAATGTCGGTTGGGCCACTGTGTCAGGAGTCGTATCGGAATTATCAACCACAGTAATTGCAAGTGTCGGATCTGTTCCGGCGCTGAAATCGAATGTTAATGTTGTTTTTCCAATTGCCAATGTAGCCAGATATGATGTTTTAATTTTGACTGTATTGCCTAACTTCGTGTATTCTTTATCCAAGGTTAAAGCGGTCGAACCGTTTTTAATTGAAGATAACACTGTGCTACCGATTAATGTCATATTTACAGATATATCAGTCGGAGTTTTTTTGTCGAATGTTTCGGTTGCTTTATCGATGGTTGAATTGCTCGACTGGGCAATTGTTACAGTTTGTTCAGGGCTTTTATAAATACGTGCGCCGGCATGAACTTCGACCCATATTATGTCGCCATTTTGCAGGGCACCTTTATTCAGATCCTGGCTGAATGAACTTTTTAAATTTGAAGGATCTTTTGAAAAAGTAATTTGAGTAATATTTTCAGAAGTATTATTCGCTTTTTTTCTTTTTATTACTCCGCTTCCAACATAACAAATCCCGTTAGTAATCGGCGTTTTTGATATTTCACCGTTACCGTTAGTATTAGCCACATATCTTACTTTCCATGCCGGGATCTGAACGATAACATGGGTCATATCAGCGCTTAAATTAAAACCGTTTCCAGTCTCTTGAATTTTAATTGTTGAGATATTGATTGTAGGAAAAAAACGGTCGATTGCTTCTGAACATGCGTCTATTGCAACGGGAATCAACACTCTTCCCTGATCCAATACATAAGTGCTTGGAATTTGATAATGTTTGTCTATCCCCAAAATAACATCTAAAACTGTACGTTGTATCATTCGTACCCTTGTCGTCGAAAACTGATACTCATAAGATTTTATAGATTCATTCCATTTTAAAGTATTGAATGTCGGTTTATCATTATGAATTTCTCCATTTCTTTGATTAACCGTTGGATTACTGCCGTTATATATTGTATCATCCGAATAGAAATAATCATGAGTAAATAGTGAGACTTTATTAATTATATCTAAAGCATCCATTTGGCTTCCGGTGCTTTTTGTTATGTTAAAATTAATATATTCGTCAGGAACCGGTATTTGTGAGAATTCAATGACATTTAATGTTGAGCCACCATTTTCGAGGTTATTAATTACTGATTCATGAATGTCACCAGTTAAATGACCGTCATTGCGAACGTGTGCCGGCACAGTCATATCAGCTACCGTATGCATTACTTCGCCGAGTGCTCTGAAAGATGCCGCAAAATTTTCTTCTCTATTAAGGGTATTTTCCATAGCTCTTTTATAAGTATTCAAAGCTTGATTCCAATTATATGTGTTATTGCTTTTTCCAAAATCATTGTGACCGGTATGGCATAATGCCCACCAACGAGCATCGATTTGGGGATTTATTGCATTAAGGCTTGCAAGAAAAGTCTGGTCTGTCAAGTAAAAAACGCCATTAGAAGCTTTAGGATCGAAAAAATGGCGCATGCCCATGCCAACTTCTGGTTCATCTGCGGAAAATCCGCCATGAATTATCCAATCTTTAAAACTAAAAGATGAGGAACCATAAGAAGCCTCAAAATAACCACGAGCGGTAACTGACCTTCCGGTGAAAGTCGAAAACAAATCAATCGGTGAATTTTTATATTTTTCTTTTCCGCCATAATTTAAATTAAATTTTATGGATGCATAGGAATTTATTTCTTGATGAGTAGTATTATTAGTCGCTTGATCCCACCCTAAAACCATCTGATAATTCATCAATAAACAAAACGCTAATATTATAATTATTGAATATAATTTAATAATGTTCAATTATATCACCTTTTCAATTTAAAGAATTTTAATTTTCCACTGACCGTCAATTTTTATCATTCTTACATAAAATGTGATTCCGTCAATTATTACTTCCATTTCAGAGATACGTGACTGATGATTGTCACTTGCTAATTTTTCTTCTGAAATAAAATTCATTTTGGGATTTTTCATTACTTCTGAAAACTTCGATAACTGGTCTTTATTATCATTAAACACTGCCAAATATGTGTTTTTAACTTCCGGCGCAAAGTAATTTGCCATTTTTTCAGGTGACTTTTCGATGGCTGCAGCCGCGAATTGGTTCACAACTTCAGTTATTGCTATTTTTTCGGTGGCAACGCTAGTCGGAGTAACATTACCTGTATTAACGCTATTATTATCTGGTAACCATAAAAAAGTATCTCTTAAAGTTTCGCCACCGCCACAGCCGACAACCCAAAGTAATAAAAATAATATAAAGAAGAAACTGTAAAATTTATAATTTGCTTTCAATTTATTTTCCTCCATTTATAAACAACTTTTATATATTTATAACTTAAAATCATCGAAAAGTTTGGTCACTGATGAGTTTACCGCATAGGAAACTAATCCTTTCGTTCCGTGGAAAGCCCCCATAAACTGATGCTTTTTATGCCCATATGCTTTGTTAACAAAAATATATTTGTTACTGGAAACTTTGAAAATTTTCGTGCTTAATTTGACATCCGAATAATTGTGGACGCTCGTAAATACCATGTTTACGATAAAGCCCGGGAGACTTATTTTTTTATAGCGGCTGAAATGATTTACTTCTCCAGATACTATATATTCTGCATCATAGGTTTTAGCCAGTTCGAGAAGCCTTGCGTCACAAATTGAATCAAAATCGACTTTAGGGTTTTCCTTGATGAGATTAACAACCTCAAAACCTTGCGATTCAAATTTTTTTTCAGTGTAATGCATAACCATTTCGACAGGCGCTTTGGAATTATTTGATAAATTTCTAAAAGGAATCAATACGATTCTTGTTTTACATGTAACTGGATTATTGACTATTAAAGGCTTTGAGTGCGTTTGAGCCTCATTTTTTATGGTGATTGTAAAAGTTTTGACTTCACGTTTAGTAACCGGACGTTTTATTTCTTTGGGGTGGGCGCTTGTAACTAAGGCGTGCCCATGACCATGTGTTTTTAAATTTTCTTTGACCATTCTTCTGGCTTCGCCTCTGGACAGATCCATGCCATAATTGACACGGCAGTATGATGCGACGAATCCTTCAAGCGACATGTAATTGGCGGCAGCGGAAAAGGGGCGAATTTTTGACAGGTCCGGCAATTGGATGTTTTCGGTAGAAAAAGATGGTGCGCAAAAATTGAAAAGCACAATAAAAGACAAGAAAACTAAGAAAAGAGTGGAAATAATCTTCTTTTTATCTTTAAAGGTTTTTAAAAATTTCACATAAAAAAAATGGGTAGGACTACTTGAATTAAAAAATGACATTTTATCCTCCTGATTCTCAGATGCAAAGTTCATCCATGAACTATTATTTAATGTTCTAGATTTTTGACGAAGGCGTAATCACAAACTATTTGAAAATGTATTAAGTTGTGTTTCTATAAAAAATGAAAGTGCTTTTAAAAAATAAAAAGTACGCTGAATAGTATTTTAAAAGTTCTAATTAGCCAATATAAATAAAGTTTAGCATAATATATTACTTTTTGTCAAGATAAAATAATTTTTTATTTTAATGGTCGGTATTGGACCATAATAGTATAAATTAAAACTGTAAGAGGGTATAAGCGAATGAAAGTTCGGTATTATTGTTTTTTTGCTTATTCAGAATAATTACGGTCAAATTTTTTAATGATTTTTAATTCGGTTTTAGCTAATGGAATATTTTTGAGTTTGACATAGCATTTATAGAGTCCTTCATGTGCTTCTAGACTTTCAAAATCAAGTAATATTGACTTTTGATATATAAGCGCAGCTTCACTATATTTTTCGGAGCAAAATAACGCTTGCGCTAAAAAGAATTGATATTCAAAGCAGTTCGGTTTTATAATAACACAATTTTTGAATCTTTCAGAAGCCTCATTGTATGATCCATTAATAAAATACAGAGTTGCTAAAGCAAAATGCAGTTCTGATTTAAAGGGAGTTAAAATTATAAGATTTTGATAATTTTTAATAATTAAATCGATTTCATCGGTGGTTAAGTATTTAAATGTTAACTCATTTGATTCTAACGCAATGGCCGAAGCTTCAAAAGCCATGTTAAAGTCACAGAGCATTGCCGAAGCGAATGAAAGACCAATATATAAATCAATACAGTTGTTTTTGCCGATTGCTTTTTTAAACTCTTCAACTGATTGGGTGTATAAGCGTGATTTAAGGTGATCAAAAGCGTCGGATAAGTTTGACTTTGTTGAAAAGTCTTCAGATGCAGCTAACGAGCAAAAAAATAACTGCATTATAATTATTACGCATAAATTAAATTGAAATATATAGTTCTTTCTCATAATATAAATACTCTAAAATTTAAACTTCTAGTTAAGTATAGCATTTATATAGTTTTGTAAAGAAATATTTAAACGCTCTGATAAATGTCAGTTTTTCGCGGCGGTGCGAGGTGCAACCGAGCGCGCCGCGAAAACAGAGGTATTAAGACTGGAGTCGTTCTTGTATTGGACTATTAGGTTTAAATTTCGAAGCTCTGCGAGCGCCCAGCGAGCGAGCTGAGAACAAGGATGTATAGAATGAGGCCGGCAGCGGGGCCTTTCGTCTAACGCCGGCGCGTGGGCGAAGTTCGGGCGCCCCGAAAAACGCTTGCGTTTTTCGAGGGCGGCCGAATTTGGTCGAGCCCGCATGGCCGAGCCAGGGCCACAGGGCCCGCAGCGCTTTTTGCGCTGTGGGTGGTTTTCGAAGCGGCGGTGCTGATTTACGGAGATGTATATGATGCGTTAAAACTTTTTGCGCAAAAAGCGCGGGGCTCGCGCGGGCGAGATCCCGAGGAACCGCCGCGGGGCGGCGGTGACGAGCGTCCA
>Ga0209212_1007955_pt1 | contig 11513 bp, 10 predicted proteins | sample RifGroC2_FD_183996 | JGI IMG/M metagenome (GOLD analysis project Ga0209212, IMG submission 183996) | Groundwater microbial communities from Rifle, Colorado, USA - Groundwater C2 (SPAdes) (version 2) | ecosystem: Environmental > Aquatic > Deep subsurface > Groundwater | place: Rifle, Colorado...
AAAATTCACCAGTCTTGCCGACCGTCACCTTCTGTAACCCGAAACAGGCCACGAATTTCAAAAATTCTTGACATTCGGTCGAGAACTCCGTATACTCTCGGGAGACGGATCTTGATCGATCCCGATGAACTGCAAGGAGACCCACTCATGAAAAAGCTGTGCACGCTAGTCCTGCTCGGAGCGTTCTCCGTTTCGATGCTCACCGGATGCGGCAGTAAACTGTCCGACGAAGAGCTGAAGCAACTGGAGGATCTCAAGGCAGAAGTAACGTCTCTGGAGAAGGAGATCGCGAACAAGGATGCGGAGAAGCAGGCGCTTCTGAAAGCGATCGCAGATAAGGATGCGCAGTTGGCCCAGTGCATGAAAGACAAAGACGCCCTGAAAAGCACGCCGGGCGGAATGTGATCACAGGGAGACGACGAACATGACGATAACACGCATATTGTCCGCCGTACTCCTGATCGCGGCGTTTGCTGTCAGCGCCGTCGCGCAGGAATTGACGAAGGACGAATGGCAAAAACAGATCACCGAACTGACGTCGAAGCGGAATGACCTGAAGAACAGGCTTGCGGCTGTCCAAACGGAGATCGATAATTTAAAGAAGCAGGATGCCGACAAGGCGGCCGCATTAAAGACCTGTCAGGATGAGCTGGCGGCCATGGTTGGTGCGGAAGAGGCTCCTTATGCAGCTTCGCTCGACAAGATCGACGCGCGTTTGAACGAGTTGTCACGTCTGTCGAACCAGGACCTGTACGCCCGACGGGGCGAAGTGGACTCCGTGCAGAAGTGGATCGACGCCGCCAAGCAGCATCGACTGAGCGTCCTTCCGAAGTATGCAGATAGACTCAAAGACCAGCAGAGCCGCGTCGATGCCCTGAAGCGAACCCTGCAGCAGATCCTTGAATCGGGTCAGGGTATGCAGGCGTATACGGTCGGCACTTGGGCGAAGGACAGAGACTGCCTCTGGAACATCGCCAAGAAGCCGAAAGTGTATGACAACGCGTTCCTCTGGCCGAAGATCTGGCAGGGTAACCGGGATCAGATCAAGAATCCGGATGTGATCCATCCAGGTCAGAACCTGAAGATCCCACCCAAGGCAGCGTTGACCAGTCAGGAGAAGTCTGCGGTCCGGTCATACTGGAATAAAAAGCAGGCCGCCGCTCCGGCTGGCGGAACGAAGTAACGAACGGAGCTTACAGCGAGTATTCTGCTGTTAAATGAGACCTTCAAGACGAACGCCCGCGCGCCACGAAAGTGTGCCGTGGGCGTTCTGTCTTTTCATCACGCCCGGGAGGACAACTCCGCAACTTGACTGAACGAAAGCTTCAGCTGACCGGCATTGACCCCGTACAACTCCTGGGGTTCAACGATGCCCACCTACAACTCATTGAAGATCAATTCGATGCCACGGTATCTGTGCGCGGCGACCAAGTGACATTGCGCGGCGCGCAGCAGGATGTGGCCAAGGTCGAAAAGATCTTCAAAGAACTCATCTTCATCCTCAACAAGAACGGAAACCTCGGACCCGGCGATGTGGAAACGGTCATCGACCTGGTCACCGTGAACGGCTCGACTCCCGCCCTTCCTCCAGGCGAAACGTCCGTCGACGACCCCGAGAACGCCATTCTGTACACGCGGATCGGCATCATCAAGGCGCGAACGCCCGGACAAAAAGCGTATCTGCAACAGGTTCGGAAAAACGATATTGTTTTTGCGATCGGACCGGCGGGGACTGGCAAAACGTATATGGCTGTCGCTATGGCTGTCGCCGCCCTGAAGAACAGAGATGTCACGAAGATCATCCTTGCCAGGCCGGCAGTCGAGGCCGGCGAAAGCCTCGGATTCCTCCCCGGCGACTTCCGCGAGAAGATTGACCCGTATTTGCGTCCCCTCTACGATGCCTTGGACGACATGCTATCGGCCGAGAAGCTGAAAAGCTATCTCGAAAAGAGGATCATTGAGATCGTCCCACTGGCATATATGCGCGGCCGCACGCTCCACAACGCTTTCGTCATACTCGACGAGGCGCAAAATGCGACCGCCGTGCAAATGAAGATGTTCCTCACGCGGCTGGGCGTACACTCGCGCGCCATCATTACGGGCGACACCACGCAGATCGACCTCCCGACGAAAACCGTATCAGGGTTAGTGCAGATCCAGGAGGTTCTGAAGGATATCCAGGGAGTGTCGTTCTCGTATCTCGACCGCAACGACGTTGTGCGTCACCGGCTCGTGAAGGACATCATCGACGCATACGAACGATACCAAAAATCCTTGAACGGCGCCTCGGGCACGGGAAAGGGGGATGTACGAACCTGAGCTTACGGGTCATGCGCCCGGAGCCCGCTTCGTAGATTCCCAGATCCTGTCCATTTCTTCGAGAGAAGCTTGTTCAGGTGACCTTCCTTGCTCGCGGAGGGTGTCCTCAACAACTCGAAACCGGTCGCTAAATTTTTCCACCGATCGGCGAAGTGCCTCTTCGGGTTGCACGCTCAAATATCGCGCATAATTGACGAGGGAGAACAACACGTCGCCGAATTCCTCCTCTATTTGCGACGAATTGCCTTCGTTTTCCGCTTCGTGGAGTTCCCGCAGCTCTTCCTCCACTTTCGACCAAACGTCTTCTTTCCTGTTCCAGTCGAACCCGACCTTTGAGACCTTTTCCTGCAGTCGGTGGGCGCGCAAAAGAGCGGGGAGTGCGGCGGGCAGGCCGTCCGTGACCGACCTTCGGCCCTCGCTCATTTTCGTCCGTTCCCAATTGCGCTTTACCTCATCTGTTCCGGCGAACGTCGCTTCGCCGAAAACATGCGGGTGCCGTCGAACGAGCTTATTCCGGTTCCACCGAAGGACGTCGGCCAGATCAAAGGCATCCGATTCTTCTGCGATGACTGCATGGAGTGTCACATGGAGAAGGAGGTCTCCGAGCTCTTCCCGCAGATGGGGTATGTCTCCGTGGTCGATGGCTTCCAGGGCCTCGTAGGCTTCTTCGAGGAGGTGGTACTTCAGCGATGCATGGGTCTGTTCTCTGTCCCATGGACATTCCTTTCGAAGTCTGCGAACGACTTCGACGTAGGCCCGAAACTCGTCCGTTACCGACTGATTCATACGTGCTCCTTTGGAAATACCGTCACCAAATGTTTTAGAAAGTTGAAATCCACGGGCCACAAAGTCACGAAGACACCAAGAAAAGAATGGGGTCATTCTACGTCCTTCGTGTCTTGCCCGCCTGAACGGAGTGTCAGTTCAACGGTCGGGCGGGGTGCCTTCGCGGCAAGATTTTATAAGTTCTTCGGCGTGCTTTTACGTGCTCAGATGGGGGAACTTGGGCAATTATCCCCGTTGAAGCAATCGGTTGTATCTGTTAGGCTTGTTTCGTACATTTCATGTAATGTATCAAGAGTTCGGTGCCGACAGAGGACATTCTGGGGGCACCGCAGCTCGAAGGTGTAGGTCATTCGCGGGGCTGTAGCTCAGTTGGGAGAGCGCTTCGTTCGCAACGAAGAGGTCGTCGGTTCGATCCCGATCAGCTCCACTTCCGACCACCAACGCTGTTCATCGGCATACGGCGCATCGCGAAAAAGACTTCGCCGCTCAAAGAGTGGATCCCGGAATTGGCACAAGGAGTATCGTCAATCATCCCTTCAAGCATTTCGGAGGTCAAGTCCTGTGCAACGGAACGTTGCCTAACCCCGCCAGGTCCGGAAGGAAGCAACGGTCGGCAAAAGGTCCTGTGTGACGCAGGGAAGCTTGACCTCTGTATTTATTGGACATCATTTTTTCACGCGATGGGCCTGATCATTGGGCTCATCTCGTCCCGCATGCGTCTCGGCCCGACGCGGGCCGTGGAACGCTCTTCTTCCATCACCACCCAATTCGTCCGCCTTCTTCCCGCAAGGGGAAGCAGGTTGGCGTCCGGGCGGTTCGGAACGGCACACGCACGAGTGTTTTCCCCCCGACGGTCTCTCGCCGGCGCAGGGAGCCTTCCGCTTCGCACCGGACTCACACATCGACTGAAGGCGCGTCATGTGCGCCGAACGGCATCGATGGACTGCAGCCCACTGCGAGCGAAGCGGACACTCCATACCTATGCGCAAAGAGATCATCATCAATTCCACTGCTAACGAGCACCGCGTCGCCATCATCGAAGATGGAAGACTTGCGGAGCTCTTTGTAGAATCCCCCGGCAAAGAACGGAATGTCGGCGACGTATATCTCGGTCGCGTGGCCAAGGTCATGCCCGGCATTCGGGCCGCATTTGTCGACATTGGCATGAGCCAGGATGCTTTCCTCCATTTTTCCGATATCGGTTCGTTGGAAGACTTCAACGCAATGTTCGACGACGACGACGAAGATGAAGAGGAGGGAAACGGCGGGACGGCGCATCACGTGCCGACCAACGGCGACGGCAGCGCCGAACAACCGAAATCCGAAGTCGCTGTTGCGACGGCCGGCGAGCAGCGGGACAGCTATCGGCGGCGGGAGGAACGCCGTCCGGAGGTCAATCTTCAGCGGGGCCAGGAGATCCTGGTTCAGATCACCAAAGAACCCCAGGGAAAGAAAGGGGTGCGCGTGCGTTCGGCGATCTCCCTGCCGGGGAGGTTCCTCGTCCTTATTCCTTTCGACGGTAAAGTCGGCGTTTCCAAGAAACTCAACAATTTCAAGGAAAAGCGTCGTCTCCGGAAGACTGTTCGGGGCATGCTGCCGAGTGGATACGGCGCCATTATCAGGACCGTAGCAGAAGGCAAGTCTGATGAACTGCTCAAGACGGATCTCGAGAATCTCATCGCCCAGTGGGAGAATATTGAGAAGTCTGTGAAGAATGCGAAAGCTCCTTCGCTGATCTACAAAGACATGGACACGACGTCGAGCGTTATCCGGGACTTGTTCCAGGAAGCTGTGGAGCGTATTGTCCTCGATGACAAAAAGCTGTTCAAGGAGATCCGTGCGTACGTCGTTTCTTCGTCGCCCGACATGGCCGACCGTGTGGAACTGTATAAAGACCGGATTCCGGTCTTCGACAAGTATGGCGTAGAAAAGGATATCCAGACGCTGTTCAACAAGAAAGTATGGCTGAAGAGCGGCGGCTATCTCTACATCGAAAAAACGGAAGCAATGACCGTCATCGACGTGAACAGCGGGCGATACGCTGCGAAACGGGAGCAGGAGCTCAATTCTCTGAAGACCGACCTTGAAGCGGCGCGCGAAGTGTGCCGGCAGCTCCGGTTGAGAGATATCGGCGGTCTGGTGGTGATCGATTTCATCGACTTGGACGACGAGCGGAACCGCAAGAAGGTGTACGACGAGATGAAGAAAGAAATGAAGCGGGATCGTGCAAAGGTGACGGTGCTTCCGATGACGGAATTCGGGCTTGTGCAAATCACGCGTCAGCGTATTCGCCAAACGGTGTCGATGAGCTTCAGCGAAGCGTGTCCCACGTGCGGCGGCACAGGCATGGTGCAGTCGAAGAACACCACGATTAACGAGATCGAACGCTGGATCCGGCGGTTCTCGACGGAGCGGAAGGGGTGGCGCGTGGAACTTCGTGTCAATCCTTCGATTGCCGAGCACCTGACTCACGGTACGATAAGCCGGTTGACGAAGATCCAGATCAAGTTTCTCGTAAAGGTGAAGCTCATCGCCGACCAGAACATCGCTTCGGACGACTTCAAGTTCTTTTCCGCGCGCGACAACAAGGATATCACGGACGAGCATACGGCATGAACACGGGAACACGACCATGAAATTCTTTATCGATACAGCGAACCTCGGCGAAATCAAGGAAGCAGCGGCGCTCGGAGTCCTCGACGGGGTTACGACCAATCCCAGCCTCGTCGCAAAGGAAGGGAAGGACTTTCGGAAACTTCTGGGCGAGATATGCGCGATCGTCGACGGTCCCATCAGCGCGGAGGTAGTGGCGACCGATGTCGACGGCATCCTGAAAGAAGGACGCGAGCTCGCGAAGATCCATAGGAACATCGTGGTCAAGGTGCCGTTGATCAAGGAAGGATTGAAGGCGGTCAAAGTGCTGAAGCAGGAGGGGATTCCGACGAACGTGACATTGTGCTTTTCGCCGAACCAGGCGCTGTTGGCTGCAAAGGCCGGGGCGGCGTACATCAGTCCGTTCATCGGCCGGCTCGACGATATCAGCCACGAAGGAATGCAGCTCATAGAACAGATCGTGACGATCTACAAGAACTATGCGTTCGCGACGGAAGTGCTCGTCGCGAGCGTGCGGCACCCGATGCACGTTGTCGAGGCGGCGTTGATCGGCGCCCATGTCTGCACCATGCCGTTCAAGGTGATCGATCAGTTGGTTCAGCATCCGCTGACAACGATCGGCCTCGAGAAATTCCTGGCGGACTGGAAAAAGCGGCCGGGAGCGTGATCGCGGTCGGAGCATCTCTTTTCACAGCCGCCGTACAGAAACAGTTTCACCATAACCACTCCTACGAACATGAAGGTCACCCCATTCAATGCACTGCATAAGTCGCTCGGCGCCAAGATGGTCGAATTCGGCGGCTTTGAAATGCCTGTGCAATACGCCGGCATCATGGAAGAGCACGCGGCGGTTCGCAATGCGGCGGGAGTGTTCGACGTGTCGCACATGGGGGAGTTCGAAGTGCGGGGAAGAGATGCCGTCGGATTTCTCCAGCGTGTGACGGTCAACGATGTATCCCGATTGACGGAAGGTAAAGCGCAGTATTCGGCGATGTGCAATGTCGATGGCGGAATCGTCGACGATTTGCTCATATATCATTTCGGCGATAGATACATGCTCGTCGTGAACGCCTCGAACATTGGCAAAGACTTTGCGTGGTTGAAGAGCAACCTGAAGGGGGACGTCGAGTTGACTGACGTGAGCGACACGATCGCCCTGCTTGCAATTCAGGGGCCGCGCTCCCTGGAGATACTGCAGCATCTCACGCAGGTTCCGTTGCGGGAGATCGGATATTACACGTTCAAACGCGGGATCGTTGCCGGTCAGGATGCGATCATTTCGCGCACGGGGTACACGGGAGAGCTCGGGTTTGAGATGTACTTTGCGGTGTCCCCGGATGCGCCCGGTGTCTGGTCGGCGATCTTTGAGGCGGGAAAGTCGCACGGACTTCAGCCCGTTGGTCTGGGCGCACGCGACACGTTGAGGCTGGAAATGGGATATTGCCTGTACGGCAACGATATCGACGACACGACAACGCCGTTGCAGGCAGGTTTGGGCTGGATCACGAAACTGGGGAAGGGGGAATTCATCGGCAAGGCGGTTCTTGACCGTGAAAAGGCTGCCGGTATTCCGCGAAAGTTGGTCGGATTCGTTCTCCCCGACCGTACGATTGCGAGGCACGGATACGCCATTTCAGACGGGACGAACGGCATTGGGACAGTCACCAGCGGCACGTTTTCTCCAACGTTGCAGCGATCGGTCGGCATGGGGTATGTACCGCCGTCCGTCGCAACGCCTGGCGCAACCGTCCACGTGGTCATTCGAGGGAAGGCCACGCCCGCTACTGTTGTACCGCTGCCATTTGTGCAGCGACCCGGCAACGGGTAAGGGGAGGAACTATGAGAATCGATGTAAGCTTTTCTTCGAATCATCTTGATGAGCTTCAACTTCGCGACCGCAACGTGGTCGTCGTGGACGTACTGCGAGCCAGCACGACCGTCGCCACCGCGCTTGCGAACGGCTCTCGCGAGATCATACCGGTCGCAAGCATTGAATCGGCCGTCAAGATCTCCGGCAGTCTGTTCGGCGAAGTGACCCTTCGCGGCGGAGAACGCAACGGCAAGATCATCGAAGGATTCAATCTGGGGAATTCCCCGCGCGAATATACCGAAGCGACCGTTCGTGGTAAATCGATCATCTTCTGCACGACCAACGGCTCCGTGGCAATGTCCAGGAGCAGATATGCGCGTCGGCTTGTGGTCGGTGGATTCGTGAACATGAGTGCCGTAGTGAATTTCATCAAGGAAGAGCAGAGTGATTTTCTGATCATCTGTGCTGGAAAGTCGAACGGACTCAGAAGTTTCAGCATTGAGGACGCTGTGTGCGCAGGCATGATGATCAGCGAATTGACAAAGGACAAAGGGCAGGATGTAGAGTTGACAGACTCTTCGCGTGCGGCCATCGCACTCTTCAAGACCTTTGGCCGTTCCATTCTGAAAATGCTCAAGACTTCGGACCATGGTCAATACCTGGAAGAGATCGGCATGGGAGAAGACCTGAAGATCTGCGCCGAGATCGATTCGATCCCCGTCCTCCCGTTCCAGCAGGGAACGGTCATCAAGTTGCGTCGGGACAGCGGCAGTGCCGACGCGACCACCGAGCCCCAGGCGGCCGTGAACGTCTGAACGATTGTGCCAGCTACCTTGAACGGACAGACCTCCGATAGTCCACGGATCCCTCGCCAGAAGAGCGCCGCAGCGCCCCGACGACAGCTGCTGGGTTTCGCGGGGATTGTCGTTTCCATCATGCTCTTTCTGAGCCTGTTCTCGTATTCATCTGCCGACCAGGCCAGCGGTGAACTGGCGATCGTAGACCTTTGGAAGGTCTTCACGAACGATGATGCAGTGGCGGCCAAGGCAGCGACGACCCAGAATCTGCTCGGTCTGCTTGGCGCGATCCTGGCCAATTGGTGGATCAATTCAACCATTGGATTCGCGGTCATTGTCGTGCCGCTGCTGCTAGCCTTGTGGTCGCTGCATCTGATCGTACCACGCAACGTACGCCGTCTGTCGATGTTGACGGCGTATATCCTCGCACTCGCGCTCCTGTTCTCCGCCTTCTCCGGAACGTTGAAGCATCTGGACGACTCGCTCCCGCTGGAATGGAGCGGCGTCGTTGGCCATTTTATGGCCCACGTTTCCATCAGCCTGGTAGGATTGGCGGGCACCATCATTCTCCTCGTCGCCGTATTCCTGACGATGGTTACGCTGATGCTGAACATTGACCTCAAGGAACTCTGGCATCGGATACAGGAGTGGTCTGAACGCGGCACGGAGGCGGTCGGAGACAGAATTCGGGCGCTACAAGAAAAACGGGAAGGTCATCGTCAGGCCGAAGATCTCGCCGTCGAGATCCGGCGGCCCGCTGATGAATTAGCTGCACAGAAAAGAGCCGGACCTCCGACCGTTCAAAAACAGGCAGTTCACAGGACAGACACGATGCCTTTGGGACACACCGTCCCCGCGCAGCGACCTGCGCCTGCGAAGGAGATCCAGAATGATGCCGGTGAAGACCTGCGTTTGGACATTCAAAGGGCGGTTCGGGTGGAGGAAGTGAATTTCGACGAGCGTGAGCAGGGCGTAGCCGTCGAGGAAGAGATCGACTATGTTTTTCCGTCGGTTGAGCTATTGGACACACATCGCGCCTCCGAGGACGTCAATGAGGACGAGCTGAAGGCGAACGCCGAACTCCTGCGATCGAAGCTTTCGGATTTTGGCGTGGCTATCGAAAGCGTCTCGGTGACCCCGGGGCCCGTTGTTACACTTTATGAGCTTGTGCCGGCGACCGGGGTCAAGATCAGTAAGATCGAAAGTCTGCAGGACGACATTGCGCTGGCGTTGAAGGCAAAAGGGATCAGGATCATCGCGCCGATCCCCGGCAAAGGAACTGTCGGCGTCGAGATACCGAATCACAATCCGTCGCTCGTCACAATACGTAGCGTCATCAACTCGGCGAAATTTCGCGACGCCAAAGCGGTCCTCCCGCTTGCAGTCGGAAAGACGATCTCTGGTGAAGTTTATGTGGACGATCTGGGACGCCTACCCCACATACTCATTGCAGGCGCCACGGGTTCGGGAAAGAGCGTCGGAGTCAACACGATCATTGCGAGCGACCTCAAATTCGCGATCATCGACCCGAAAAAGATCGAGTTGTCGTTATACGGTAGGCTGCGGAAGCACTATTTGATTGTGTCGCCGGATATCGATGAGGAGATCGTCACGACCCCACAAAACGCCGTTCTGCTGTTGAAGGGGTTGGAGCTCGAAATGGAGCGGCGATACGATACGCTCGCCGCGGCCGGCGTCCGCAATATCGCCGACTACAACGAGCGATTTCTTCAGGGACGGCTGAGGGACACAGACAACGTCAAACACAGGAAGATGCCCTTCATCGTTGTCATCGTTGATGAATTGGCTGACCTCATGATGACCGCGGCGCGGGAAGTGGAAGAACCGATCGCCCGGCTCGCTCAACTTGCCCGGGCGGTGGGCATCCACCTTGTCCTGGCGACGCAACGGCCGTCTGTGGACGTCATCACAGGTGTGATCAAGGCGAATTTCCCGGCCCGTTTGGCGTATCAGGTGTCCTCGAAGGTCGACTCGCGCACGATCCTGGACATGAACGGGGCGGAGCAGCTTTTGGGGAACGGCGATATGCTGTACCTGCCTCCGGGGATCTCGAAACCCATCCGCATCCAGAATGCGTTTATTTCGACGGACGAAGTGGAGCGCCTTACCACGCATATCGGGAAACAGAAGGGCTACAGCACGCCGGCAACGTTGCCGTCAGTGCTCGAACGAAAAAGGTCGGGAGGAGGCTCGGGGGATGGCAGCCGGGACGATCTGTTCGAGGAGGCGGCCCGCATCATTGTTCGTCACCAGCAAGGCTCCGTTTCGCTGCTTCAACGGCGGCTCAAGGTCGGCTATTCCCGTGCCGCCCGGCTGGTGGACGAGCTCGAGATGGCCGGGATCGTGGGTCCGTTCGACGGCAGCAAAGCGCGGCAGGTGCTGTGCGAATCAGAGGCTGAACTTGAAGCCATCCTTAAGAGCATTCCATGACCGTGAAGAAGATTCCACCGCGAATGAACGCTAATGAACGCGAATAGTATCCTGGAAGTCATAGGGAAGCCACTTCATTCGAGCAGTGTTTCTCAACACACGTATTCGCGTCCATTCGCGGTGTGTTTTCTCATACTGCTGTCCATGACTCTGGCAGTGTCCCAGTCTCTACCCGGTGTCAAGGATGTTACGGACAGACTGCAACGGCGATACGACATGATTGACGACGTATCGGCGAAGTTCGAACAGACCGTGAAGCTTGGATATGCCAACGTCGAACAGACATTCAAGGGAAGCCTGGTCTTTAAGAAGCCGAAGCGATACCGCCTGGAATCGGAACACCAGACGCTGATCACAGACGGCGCGACGGTGTGGGCCTACACGCCGGCGAACAAGCAGGTGGTTGTGGACACGTATAAGGAACGGCGAAATTCCGTTTCGCCGGAAGAATTTCTCCTGAATCTCCCGGAAAACTACTATACATCGGTGCTGGGACGGGAGCAGCTGCCGCAAGGGACGGCCCTGCAGCTGAAACTGCTGCCAAAAGACGACCGGTCATTCATTAAGACTGTTAGGTTATGGGTGCTCGAGTCGACGTGGGAAGTTCGGAAGATTCAGATCGTCGATCAGAACGAAACTGAGACAACATATGCCATCAACGCGGTTCGCCTCAATACTAACGTGAAAGATTCTGCCTTCGAATTCACGCCCCCTGCGGGCTCGGAAGTAGTGGACCT
>Ga0209212_1007956_pt1 | contig 11512 bp, 11 predicted proteins | sample RifGroC2_FD_183996 | JGI IMG/M metagenome (GOLD analysis project Ga0209212, IMG submission 183996) | Groundwater microbial communities from Rifle, Colorado, USA - Groundwater C2 (SPAdes) (version 2) | ecosystem: Environmental > Aquatic > Deep subsurface > Groundwater | place: Rifle, Colorado...
GCCGTTTATGATAATACTATCTCCAGACTTAATTCTCTCCTTTTTTAATTCAACACCATCCATAAGGAGACCAATTCCTGCCGTGTTTATGAAGATTTTGTCAGCAGCCCCCTTTTCAACCACTTTAGTATCCCCGGTTACAATTTGGACACCTGCCTCTGCGGCTGTCCTTTTCATTGATAAGATAATCCTCTCAAGGGTCTCGTATTCAAATCCATCTTCAATAATCAATCCGCAGGAAATAAATAACGGTTTTGCACCCATTACAGAGAGGTCGTTGATAGTCCCTGCTACAGATAGTTTACCTACATCACCGCCGGGGAAGAACAGGGGTTTGACTACATAGGAATCAGTGGTAAATGCAATCCTGATAGGACTCCTTCCTATTGCTTCCTCTCCCCTTGCCCCTCTCTCCCTCTCCCTCTGGGAGAGGGTTGGGGTGAGGGTGGGTGAGGGGAGAATAGGGAGTATTGCCGAATCTGTTAGGGGCGAAAGGAATGGGTTATTAAACTCCTTCAGAAATAGTTCTTTTATGAGTTTTAAAGATGGCTCTCCGCCGCTTCCATGTGCGAGCGTTATCTTTTCAATTCTTTTCATATATAGGAAATTATAAAAACCATTAAGGAGAAAGGGAGAACAAACAGGGAGAAATGGAGAAAATTTTAATAGGGATATACAAGATGAACAGGATAAAAGAAAATCCTGAATATCCTGTGCATCCCTGTTAAAAAATTATTGTTTTTTTCTCTCTTTATTCTCCATTTCCCCATTTCTCCTTAATCTTTTTCTTTTGTTCTTCCTTTATACAATCAGGCTCTCACCAGTCATTTCAACAGGACGTTCTATATTGAGCAACTTTAAGATTGTAGGGGCTATATCTGCAAGTCTGCCCTCATCCCTTAAGTTTACCTTCTTATCGGTTACACAGTAGAAAGGGACAGGATTTGTTGTATGGGCGGTAATAGGCTCACCCTTCTCATCAATCATGTCTTCAACATTTCCGTGGTCTGCTGTGATAAGTGTATATCCGCCTTTATCTTGAACAGCCTTAACAATCTTTCCAACAGACTCATCCACCACTTCAACAGCCTTTACAGCCGCATCAAATACCCCTGTATGCCCTACCATATCAGGATTGGCAAAATTGACAATTATTAGAGGATAGTTCCCTGACTCAATAGCCTTTAAGACCTCTGCAGTAACTCCTTTTGCACTCATCTCCGGTTGTAAATCATAAGTAGCAACCTTTGGAGATGACACAAGAATTCTATCCTCTCCGCTATATGGTTCTTCAATACCCCCATTTAAAAAAAATGTTACATGGGCATATTTTTCTGTTTCTGCGGTCCTGAACTGCCTTATACCCTTTCTGCTCAAAAGTTCTCCCAGTCCATTTCTTGGTATGTTAGGGGGGAAGGCAAGGGGGAGTCCAAATCTTATGTCATATTCTGTAAGGCAGGCGATATGTAATTTTAAATTTTTATCACCGCGTTCAAACTCCTTAAAATTATTTTCATTTAATGCCCTTATTATCTGTCTTGCCCTGTCTGACCTGAAATTGTAAAATATTACAGAGTCTCCATCTTTGATTGTCCCTGCAGGGTTATTTTTACTGTCAACAATGACTGCAGGTATCATAAATTCATCAGTAACCTGATTCTGGTAAGACTTCTGTAATGCCTCCTCTGCACTCACAGCATTATTTCCAATCCCGTGAACAATGGCATCATATGCCTTTTTTGTCCTCTCCCATCTATTGTCCCTGTCCATCCCATAATATCTACCCATAATGCTTGCAATCTTCCCTATGTCTAATTCTTTGAGTTTTGCATTAAGGTCTGATATGTATTTTAACGCACTCTTTGGCGGCGTATCCCTTCCATCAAGAAAGGGGTGTATAAACAGATTTTTCACATTATTTCTCTTTGCCATTTCAATAAGTGCAAATATATGCTCAATGTGGCTGTGGACACCACCATCTGAAAGGAGACCCATTAGGTGAAGGGATGGGTTAGATTCGCTTCGCTCACTACAAGCTTTTTTGGAATGTTCTATTGCGTTTAATAAAGCCTTATTAGAGAAAAAGCTTCCGTCTTTTATAGAATTTGATATTCTCGGCAGTTCCTGATATACAACTCTTCCAGCACCGATATTCAGATGTCCAACCTCAGAGTTCCCCATCTGCCCGTCGGGAAGCCCTACTTCCAACCCCGATGCCTGAATCAGAGTAGGGGGAAACTCCATGTCCAATTTGTCAAAGGTAGGCGTTTTTGCATGGAGTATAGCATTACCATGCTTTTCCTTTCTATACCCCCACCCATCCATTATGATTAGGACAACGGAATTCTGGCTCATAAAATCACATCAAATTTTTAAGAACTCTGCTGGTGTCAAAACCCTCATGTTTAACTTCCCTTTGAAATGTTCCTTATCCCATGTTACAAAATATGAGGCATAGGGAATATATGTATCTACAGAGGCTATAATGAGAGCATCACCAAAGCTTGCCTTTTTTGTTATTATATCAATCAGCCTCCTTATCTCAAGCTCAGGCAAGCGAGAATCAGGAGATAAAGAGGGGATAACATCTATATTGTATTTTTGTGGAAAATATTTGTAAAACTCTGCTATTTGTCTTTCGTTGAAGTTGAAGGATAATATACCTATTATCTCAAGGAGATTAATAATGGAGGTAACACCACAATCTCTGGAGTGGATTATCTTTAGGAACTTCTGATTGGTATTAAAGTTTTTGTCATTCTGGTATCTCAGGTCTATTATAAAGACATTACTGTCTATGATGACTACATCCGATTTCTTGACCACCTTACAGCCTCCCGCCATGTCTTAAACTGCGGCTTTGTCTTTTTTAGACTTTTTTCAATATCTATCCATGCCTCCTCAAACGACCTGATTTCTAAAGGTTTTCTCTTCTTTGCTTCAGCAAAAGGAAGTATGACAGCGGCTGGTTTACCTCGCAGTGTCACAACCACTTCTCCCCCTTTGGAAACAGTTCGCATAACCTCGCCTGTATAGTTTTTAAGCTCCTTGGCAGTCATTGTTTTCATCTCCTATCCCTCCAGAGTAGCTACTTTATTATTAAAATAGCTATTAAATAGCTCGTTGTCAAGTATTTTAATTGCCTCTAAATTTGCATAAATCAGAGGGTATTTGGGAAGATTTTTATGTTAATTTGAATCCTTCAGTGCCTCTTTTAATACATCTTCAATCCCCTCTACGAATATAAATTTCATCTCCTTCAATATATACTCAGGAACATCTTCTAAATCCTTATCGTTCTTCTTTGGCATTATTATTCCTTTGACACCAGCCCTTCTTGCGGCAAGGACTTTTTCTTTTACACCTCCGATAGGGAGGACTCTGCCTGTGAGTGTTAATTCCCCTGTCATGGCTAAATCCTTTTTTGCAGGCATTCCTTTAAGGAGGGATACAATGGCTGTAGCTATGGTTATGCCTGCAGATGGTCCATCTTTAGGAATTGCACCTGAAGGGACATGGACATGGATGTCAAATTTGTCATAGAAATTTTCGGGTATATTTAGTTCCTTTACATGGCTCCTTATATAAGAAAGGGCAGCCTGTGCAGATTCCTTCATTACCTCTCCGAGGGAGCCTGTGAGTATAAGCTCTTTCCTGCCCTTCATCTTTGCTGCCTCTACAAATATTATATCACCGCCTGTCTCAGTCCATGCAAGTCCTGTGGCAACGCCAATCCTGTCTTTTGCCTCTGCTACATCAAGGAAGAATTTTCTGGGACCAAGTAGTTCTTCCACAACCTCAGGTATAATTTTATTTCTTAAGGGTTTCTCCTGTGCTATATCCTTTGCTATTTTGCGGCATATAGAGGCGAGCTCCCTTTCAAGGTTCCTTAAGCCTGCCTCACGGGTATATTCCCTTATTATTTTATAAATAGCCTCACTAACAAATTCTATAGTGTATTTTTTAAGACCGTTCTCCTCTATCTGTCTCGGTATGAGATATTGAAATGCAATCTTTTCCTTTTCCTCTTCTGTATATCCGGGAAGCTCAATAACCTCCATCCTGTCCTTAAGTGCCGGCGGCACAGGGTCTAATATATTTGCAGTGGTAATAAACATTACATTTGAGAGGTCGTAGGGGACATCCATATAATGGTCTGTAAAACTGAAATTCTGCTCAGGGTCAAGCACCTCAAGAAGGGCTGCCGCAGGGTCTCCCCTGAAGTCCTGCCCAATCTTGTCAACCTCATCAAGCATGAAGACAGGGTTACAAACCTCTGCTCTCCTTATCTCTTGCAGTATTCTTCCGGGAAGTGCACCTACATAGGTCCTTCTATGCCCCCTGATTTCTGCCTCATCCCTCATTCCTCCAAGGGAAATCCTTATAAACTTTCTCTCAAGAGCCCTTGCGATAGATTTGCCGAGGGAGGTTTTACCCACACCGGGTGGACCAACAAAGCATAGTATAGGTCCCTTCATCTTCTCTTTATCCTTAAGTCTCCTCACAGCGAGATATTCCAGTATCCTCTCCTTTACCTTCGTTAAATCATAGTGGTCTTCATCTAAGATTGTTGCTGCACGGTTTATATCCAGATTGTCCTCTGTCTTTTTCTCCCACGGGACTGTTATGAGGTAGTCAATATATGTCCTTGATACTGTATATTCAGCAGATGCCTGATTCATCTTCTCAAGCCTTCCAAGCTCTTTATTTGCAATATCCTTTACCTTTTCTGGCATGGGGGTCTCTTCAATCTTTTTCCTCAGTTCATTCATCTCTGCCATATAAGGGTCTTCCTCACCCAATTCCTTTTGAATTGTCTTTAATTGTTGTCTCAATAAGTATTCCCGTTGTGTCTTTGATAATTCCTTTGCAACCTCACTCTGAATCTTCTCCCTTATCTGGAGCATCTGAACTTCTTTATTCAGATATATGAAGACCCTGCTCAATCTCTCAAGAGGGTCAACTATCTCAAGTATCTTCTGCTGTTCCACCACATCAAGTGATAGATATACGCAGATGAGGTCGGCAAGACGGGCGGGGTTGTCAATCTTCTCAATCATTGCCATTACATCATTCGGGAGAGGCCTGCCTACAGCAACAACTGTTTTAAATATAGTATTGATACTCTGAATCAGGGCATCTGTAAAGGAATTCTTCTCGTAAAACTCCCTCAACTCTTCTATTTCTGCAATGGGATAAGGCTCTTCTCTTATGTAGTTAATAATTTTAATTCGTCCAATACCCTCTACGAGGATTTTTACACCGCCATCTTCTAATTTTACTATCTGGAGTATCTTGACAGCGGTTCCAATAGAGTAAAGGTCTTTTGATACGGGGTTTTCAACATGCTTATCCTTCTGGACAAGAACCCCTACTAAATGGTCCACCTTCATTGCATCTTCTATTGCCTTTTTATCTTTTACTCGTGAGAAAAACAGGGGAGAAATCATCAGGGGAAATATCACTGTATCTTTTATGGGAAGTATAGGTATCTGCGGGGGTATTACAGTATATAGAGGGTCAGTGGGTGATTTCATAGAAAAGTCAGGGAAATTAACTGAAGGGTATCTTTATCCCAAATTATGTATTAACTACAGATTAACACGGAAGTATCAGAAATGTCATTCCGAGCAAAGCGAGGAATCTGACACGGAGTGTCACCCTGAACGAAGTGAAGGGTCTTATTAGTTCCTTCGCTACGCTCAGGACAAGCTTCGGGCTTCGCCCTCAGAATGACAGCCATGCTGTCATCTGTGAAAATCTGTGTCTATCTGTGGTTTCATGCATTTTTTGGTTTATATTATCTACTCATCGTCAGATATCCATTCAGGATTTTTTTCAAGCGTAATTATTTTCTTTATTTCCGGAAACTTCTTTTTAAAATCAGGATGAATCTCCTTCAGGTAGCTTTTAATCGCCTCAAGCTCTATCTTAATTTCGTCAATATCCCCTTTAAAGGTCAGCTTGCCGTTTTCAACTCCATCTTCCAATGCACTTACCTCTTTTTCCAAAAAATGCAGTTTACTTTCCAATTCCTTTTCTTCCATTTATCCTCCCCTTTTACAAAAGTAAGCAGTAAGTAGTAGGCAGTAAGCAGTAAAAAAGCAAGAGGTATAGTGAACGACTTAAATAAGTTGACATACAATTTGTCATTACGAGCGAAGCGAAGTAATCCCAGCCTTTGAGATTGCTTCGGGCTATCGCCCTCGCAATGACAACTTTCTTTAGTCATCCACTATAGTCTGCCTACTGCCTACTGTTTACTGTATTTTATTATGGCATTACAAATTCTCTTCCCGGTTTTTTGACTACAAATACTGAACATGGGGACTTTCTGACTACCTTCTCAGCTACGCTTCCAAACAGCATATGCTCAAGCCCTGTCCTGCCGTGTGTTGCTATTACTATTAAATCTGCCTCTTTTTCTCTCGCAGTCCTTATTATTTCAAGGAATGGAGTTCCGCTGACTATCATATTTTCTACCCCGATCTCATCCTTTACCTTCTGAGGTATAAATTTCTCAATCTCTTTTTGTGCTGCATTTTCCATCTCTTTATACAATTCAGTTACCGGAAGCTGGGGGACATAAAAACCTGAGACATCAAATATATGTTCAATAACATGGAGGACATAAAGTTTTGCCTTATATGCAGTTGCAAGTGATATGGCATACTCCAGTGCATTTTTTGAAAAATCTGAGAAGTCAGTGGGGAATAATATTCTCTCTATTTTCGGCATATTTCCCTCCTTTAAAATAAAAGAAAGGTTGAGGTTAAGGTAAAGGTTAAGAAAAATTAAACCTCATCCCAAATCTTTGCATTAATCATTGCATAAGTAATATAAGGTGTCAAGTATTTCAAAGTACAAGAAATTATATATCCGCAGATTTCGCAGATTACCGCAGATTAAAACAAAATATTTTTTAAAAAATCTGTGAAAATCTGTGTAATCTGCGGGTTAATTAGGTTTTTGTTCCTTGCCACTTATTGTTATATCCTCCGGAAATGATACAACGATTTCGGCACCCCTGTAGAGTTTTATCTTTCCATATACTGCCACAGCCTTTCCTTCATAGTAACCTGAAGGGTCAATCCCTTTTTCTCTGAATCTCTGGTAGTCCCTGTCAAAAATAGTTACTGTAAAATCTTCATCAGGATTATCACCGAAGTCGAGATGAACTGCCTTCCCTGTATTGCGTATGCTTCTTACAACCCCTTCAACAAATCTGAATTTCCCAATATGTCTTATGGCTTCAGAATGAGGTATTGGGGCAATTGAATCGGGCTCGCTCCAGAGCCCTTTTCTATTTTTTATTGCCTCCTTCTCCAGCTTTTTAAACTGGCTGTAGTATTTGACATTCGGGGGGATGAAATATGACCTTGCATTTCCATCCTCTATTAATTTTGCATTTACAAATGTCCCGTCTCTTGAAAATATATATGCGAGCAGACGGCCGTATTTGTCTATCTTCTCTATATCAAATTCAAGCCTTATTGTTTTGCCTTCAAGCATATTCTTATTTGCCGTTTTAGCCTCTTCGCTGAAAAACTGGGCGGGCATTTTATCTGATGCAACTTCGGGGGCGTCAATTCCAAGAAATCTTATCTTTTCACCTGATGTTGTAATAATTGTATCGCCATCCGTAATATGTTTTACAGTGAATGTTATTCCTGATGGCGGGAGATTTTTCTTCTCCGCACTCTTCCTATATCTTTCAGGTATCCTGTCTATTGAATCAGTAAAATTTACCGAGCCGTCTTCATCTACCCATTTATAGATAATTAAATCGTAGCGCGGGGGTTTATCCCCCGCCTCCCCGTAAGCAGGTGGTGCAAATGTGAGTGTAAATATGAGCGAAAGCAGAATCCTTAAAACTTGTCCTGAGCGGAGCCGAAGGGTTAGCATAAGTTATTTTATCTTAAAACTGTGCTAATGAGAATAAAGAAAAAAAGCTGTGGAATTTTATAATTGATTTATTACTGATATTTATGATATTTTCCTTTTAAATCTATTCTTTTAGCAAGGAATCGTAGTGCGGGGGTTTATCCCCAGCTTACAGCCGACCATGAAGGTCGGCGCTACAGATATGTAATGTAGCGTTGCCCTTTATGGGCAACAAAGGTTGGCGCTACACATATTCAAGGAGGTGCATTATGAAAAAGTTCTTATTAACCTTCCTTATATTTCTTACCTTCTTTCTATTTTTCCCGCCCTTTGTTCAATCAGAAGAGAGGAGTGTTACAGTAAAGCCAAAGAGGGACCTTTCGGTAGAGGCAAAGAAGGCGTCCGATACTGCCTTTACAGGTAAATACTATGCCCTGATTATCGGGAACAACGATTACAAATATATCCCGAAGCTCGAGACTGCAAGGAAAGATGCAGTTGAAGTGGAAAAGCTCTTAAAAGAGAGGTACGGCTTTGAGACAAAGCTCCTCCTCGATGCAAAGAGGAAAGATATACTCTCTACCATCAATGAATTCAGAAAGAACCTGTCCATAGATGACAGCTTCCTGATTTACTACGCAGGACACGGTGAACTTGATAAAATAGCGGATAAAACATACTGGCTTCCTGTGGACGCACAGAGGGACGACCCAACAGATTGGATTATGGCAGATGACCTGACCACGAATATAAAGCGTATTGGTGCAAGGCATGTGCTTATCGTGGCAGATAGCTGTTATTCAGGGACTCTATCGAGGAGCTTCAATGCCGACCTGTTATCAAAGGGCGGAAGGGAGGAGTTTCTTAAAAAGATGCGGGCAAAGCCGTCGAGGACACTGATGGCAAGCGGAGGGAATGAGCCTGTATCGGACAGCGGCGGCTCAGGACACTCTGTTTTTGCAGATACCTTTTTAAAGGCTTTAAGAGAGGTAGATAAGACCACATTTACGGCAGAGGAGTTATTCCACAGTTTTATAAAAGAGAGGGTTGCAGGAAAATCCGAGCAGACGCCCGAGTATAATACAATTAAAAACTCTGGACACGATGGAGGGGATTTTGTATTTCAACTTGCATCCCTATTCCCCCTTAACAAAGGGGGATTGGGGGTTGTTGAATCAGAGATTAAGCCTTCGGCAGAAATCAGCGAGGAATTAAAAAACATACAGCAGGAGAAGGAGAGACTCAAAAAGGAGAGAGAGGAATTAGAACAAAAGAAGGCTTTAATGGAGGAGAAGAATCGTCTTGAAGAAGAGCGTCGGAAATTAGAGAAGGAGAAGCTTGAGGTAGCGAGCCTCCAACCACCACCTCCCCCTGTTCAACCACAGGCAAAGTTAGCAGAGAAGGGTAACATGGTAATGATTCCGGCAAGCGAATTTATGGCAGGCAGTCCGGGCTCACTTAAAGGCATGGTTATTGATGCCTTTTACATGGATAAATACGAAGTAACACAGAGGGAATTTCAACAGGTAATGGGTAAGAATTATTCTTATTTTAAAGGTTGTCCAGACTGTCCTGTAGAGAAAGTAACATGGTTTGAGGCTAAAGAATACTGTGGGAAGGTTGGTAAGAGATTACCTACAGAATGGGAATGGGAGAAGGCAGCAAAGGCAGGGACGACCACAACATATTACTGGGGAGAGAGTGAAAGCATGATGGGTGATTATGCGTGGTATGAAAGCAATTCAGGCAGTAAAACCCATCCTGTAGGACAGAAGAAGCCGAATAACTATGGGCTTTATGATATGGCGGGGAATGTGTGGGAGTGGACTGCTACTGATTATGATAGTAGTAATAAGGTTTTGCGGGGCGGGTCGTGGTACCATGATACGCACAATGTCCGCCCATCCAATCGTAGGTACATTACGCCGGTCCATCGCGACCTCACTTATGGATTCCGTTGCGCTCAGTAAAAAAGTTACTCTTTGCTCTTTTACTCTTTTACCCTTTTCCGCGATAAAATTGGGTTTTTGTGTAGGTGAGTGGGTAAGATTTTTAGTTAAAATCCTCACGAGCCTTCGACTCACCCGTCTGTGCCCTACGCACAGGCAGGCAAAGGGGGATGAAAATCCCCGTAATTATGTAACCTTATAAATAAAGGGGGTGAAAAGATGGTAAAGAAGACATATAAAGGGATTATAGAGGGTAATGTTATCAGGCTACAGGAAAGTGTTGACCTTCCAGAAGGGACTGAGGCATTAATAAGCATAAGTCTTTTTAAAAAAGAGAAGGAAAGAGAAATAATGGAAAGGGAATTGAGTTTTTTAGAAAAGGGATTTGATATGGGGAAGATTCTCTATGTAAAACGAGAGGAGTTGTATGATATAAAAGAAAGTGAAAGGCAAATAATAGCGGTGAAATAAAATTGAGGGGGTGAGCCAATGGAAGAGACATTAATTGAAAAGAAGGTTTTAAAAGAAGTTGAAGGGTTGTCTTCTGAACTTGTAGAAGAGGTTATTGATTTCATAGAATTTCTTAAAGCAAAGAAAATAAAGAAAGAGAGGAAGGATGACTCATATCTGTCGTTGCAACAGGAAAATTTAAAAAAAATATGGGATACAAAAGGGGAAGATTTGTATGAATTATAAAAAGGGGGATATTGTTGTTGTAAGGTTTCCTTTTATTGCAAAGGAGGGGTATGAGAAACAAAAGGGCAGACCTGCGGTAGTGATTAGCGATAACACCGTTAAACATAGGTATAAAGATTTAGTTTTAGCAGCTATTACATCTCAGATTCCTGAAGAAGTAATGGAAATGGAATTAATCCTTGAGGCAAATGAACTAACAGGTCTTGTAAAGAAATCCTTATTAAGATTGGATTTTATTATGACAGTGCCTGATGAACTACTAAGCAGAAAAATAGGGTTTCTACCAGATGAAATACTAAAAATAGCGGATAAAAAATTAACAAGGATGTTGGGAATAACTTTATAAAACTCATTTGTGGTTAAATGGATGTAGATTAAGGAGACAGAGAGTATTTAGAGAAAGGCTTGCAATTTATGAAAGGGAGTTATGAATTCAATTGATAATCTTATAAATCTTGCACTTGCTGAGGATGTAGGCTCAGGTGATATTACTACAGATGCAATTGTCTCTCAAAATGTAAAGGGTGAGGCTTATGTAATGGCAAAAGAGGATATGATTTTATCAGGGATAGGTGTTTTTAAAAAGGTCTTAATGTCAGCCCATTCTTTTTATTCAGATTCTTTAATACCACTTAAGTTTAGGGATAGGTTTAAGGATGGCGATTTGATAAAAAATGGAAAAAAAATAATAGAGGTTACAAGTGATATGAGGACTCTCCTGACCGGTGAGAGGACAGCACTTAATTTTTTACAGAGGATGAGTGGTATAGCAACACTTACAAAGAAGTTTATAGATGAGGTTGCAAAGCCTGCCCTGAGTGATGAAATGAGATTGCTTCGCTATGCTCGCAATGACATGAGCGAAGGGGCTTCGCCTCGCAATGACAAGGTAAAAATAATTGATACAAGAAAGACAACACCAGCCTTAAGAATTTTAGAAAAGTATGCAGTCCGATGCGGAGGGGGGGTAAATCACAGGTTTG
>Ga0209212_1007957_pt1 | contig 11512 bp, 12 predicted proteins | sample RifGroC2_FD_183996 | JGI IMG/M metagenome (GOLD analysis project Ga0209212, IMG submission 183996) | Groundwater microbial communities from Rifle, Colorado, USA - Groundwater C2 (SPAdes) (version 2) | ecosystem: Environmental > Aquatic > Deep subsurface > Groundwater | place: Rifle, Colorado...
CATCCTGGCCCAAGAGGCCGTCGGCAATGATAAAGGGCGCGCCAACCTTAACATAACCAAATCCTTTGTCTTGAGCCAAGGTGAGATGGTCAAAGGCATTCTGGCGTCTTCCGCTATATATAACCGAGGTATCAAAAAGAAAAGGCTTGGCGGCGCGTTTTTTTATTCCCGCGCTAACCACCTTAACTAATTGAGGGCTGATATTATAGACGCAAGTCGAATCCCCGATAGTCAACTTAACCGGAACCAGCTCATCTTTTTTATAGGCCAAAAACGGGCCAAGCCGGTCATAGAGTTTCTCTAAAGCCGAAACCCTTTGCTGAATATCCTTGGAATTAAGCGGGATAAAATAGACTTCACTTTTCATTTAAGAATCCACTCGTGGGGGGTGCGATAAATCGCACCGCTACATTTGCGTATAACCTGCCTCTGACGGATTTCGCCAGAGGTAAGAAGGCGGTGGCGCCGAGGGATTAATTTTGTTTTCTTCTCTGACGTATGGCTTCGTAAGCGAATATCGCGGCGGCGGTAGCGGCATTAAAGGATAAACCGCCGGTGTGCATAGGGATGGAGAGCCCAAAATCCAATTCTTTAGCCAAAGACTGCCGGATGCCTTTGGCCTCGGAGCCGATTATCAGGCCTAAGGGAAAGTTTAATCTGACTGAGGCGATGTCCTGGCCTCCGGTGGTCATTGCCCCGCCAATCCAAAAACCGCGCTCCTTGGCCAGAATAACTGCCGGCAGTAAACCGTTGACCTTGGCCACCGGAACATAATTTTCCGTGCCGGAGGCTACTCTTAAAGCCGCGTCAGTTACCTCCACTGAATCATGCTTAGGAAGCACTACCGCGAATCCTCCGAAACAGCCGCAGGTTCGCAGTATCGCCCCTAAATTTTGCGGGTCATTTAAGTTATCTAAGAATAAGATGATTGGGGGTTTTTCTTTTGCCGGTTCCTGGCTTTGGCTATGGGAAGCCAAACCATTGCCCTCTGGCTGAAGAATATCCTCCAGGTTGGCATATTGAAATTCCTCCACTTCGGCAATCACGCCCTGGGAACGGATATTCCGGGAAAACTTATCAAATCTGGCCTGAGGGAAACAATTGAAAGGGATGCCCTTAGACTTACAGAGACGCCTGATAGCGCTTAAATCTTTGCCCTCCTCCAGGAGTATCCTTTTTATGCTTTTAGGATTTATCTTTAAACGCTCAAAAATCGAATTTCTGCCGTATAAATTCATAAATAATAATAAAGCTCTCTACGCAATCACATCTCCAACGATTGATTCCACGATTACCCCTGACTTCTTTAAAAACTCCACGCCCTTATCCAAATCCTGCTCTTGGCCGTCTAACTCCAGAACCAGCTCCCCCACGCTCTCGGTAACCTTGGCCCGGCGAATATTGGGCATAATGTTGTATTTGGTAGCCATGGTAAAAGTCAAAGGCTCTTTAATCAAGTCCTTGGGGAAGGTAAGTTTTATTATTCTTTTTGCCATCATTATCTCCTTATTAACGCAAAGGCGCGAAAGACGATAGAATCATCTTTACACCGCGAAAGCGCGAAAGAGAATTTCTATTACCTTTCGCGTCTTTGCGGAATTTTCGCGTTTTTTGCGGTGTGAATATTTTTACATCTCCTATTTGATGGAACAATCATTTTTAGACTTCAGGGAGCAGAATTCCTGATAGTCAATTAATTTAGTAATCGTGGGATGGTCGGAACAGACCGGGCAATCCTTATCCTTCGGCACCTTCACTGTCCGGAAAGTAGAATCCAGGGCGTTAAAAATCAGCATCCTTCCGGCTAGAAGCTGTCCTGCCCCCAGGATAAACTTCAATACCTCATTAGCCTGTAAAACCCCTAATACCCCGGCCACTGCCCCTAAAATACCACCTTCCTGACAGCTGGGCACCGCCCCCGGAGGCGGAGGCTCGGGGAATAAACAGCGATAACACGGCCCAACTCCCGGGACAATGGTCATAATCTGGCCGTCGTAACGAAAGATTCCGGCGTGCACCAGCGGTTTTTTGGCAATCACACAAGCGTCATTTACCAAATAGCGAGTAGGGAAATTATCCGAACCGTCCACCACAATATCATACTCCTTAATAATATCCAGGATATTACTGGAATCTAAGCGCAGGTGGTGGGTAACCACATTCACATCCGGGTTTAGGGCCTTGAGGCGGGCTTTACCGGAAGCCACCTTTGGCGTGCCTACGCTTTCGGTAGTATGCAAAATCTGTCTCTGTAAGTTGTTTAATTCCACATTATCCGAATCCACAATGCCAATGGTCCCCACCCCGGCGGCCGCCAGGTAAAAATCGCAAGGAGCCCCCAGTCCCCCAGTGCCTATAACCAAGACCTTAGCTTTTAAAATCTTCTCCTGGCCCTTGCCGCCGACATTAGGCAGGATTATCTGACGGGAATACCGGTCAATCTGCTCATTAGTAAAGGCCATTATTTACTTTCCTCCGGCAATCGCGGGAATAATAGAGACCTCATCCCCCTCGGACAACGCGGTCTCATCCTGTTTTAAAAAACGGATATCCTCGTCATTGACATAGAAATTAATAAATCTGCGGATTTTGCCGCTTTCATCCAGCAGACGGTCCTTCATCCCCGAGAATTGTTTATCTAAATCCGCAATCAGTTCCTTAATGTTTCCTGCCTCAGCCACAACCTCCTGCTTATTCTGAGTAACCTTCTGCAGGGGAGCCGGAATCCTCACCTTAACTTTTGCCATCATTTCTTTCCTCCTCTTTAACCGCTAAAACGCAAAATAAAAATTAAAGAATAATCCTTACACCGCAAAAACGCAAAAAATAGATAAGAAAACTTGCCGGTCAACAGACAGATTTTGCGCCTTTGCGGTATCCGTTATTTTTAACATATTTCGCGCTTTCGCGTTTAAATATAATACTCAATCACCTTATTCTCGGAAATCTTCTGGTGCGAGCCGTTTTTGATATGCTCTTCGAAGCTGGCTAAGTTTGGTTTGATTTTCACCAACTTAGGCAAGAATTTAGTAACTACTTCCAGGGTCTTAAGGCCGTTTCCGGTAATGCAGATTACTATTGACTCGTCCTTAGGAATAATCCCCTGTTCAATCAACTTCTTGGCTGAGGCCAAGGTAACCCCTCCGGCAGTCTCGGTAAAAATACCCTCGGTCTTCGCCAGGAGCTTTATAGCCTCAACTATTTCTTCATCAGTGGCCTCTTCGGCAAAACCGCCGGATTTCCTTACCGTATCCAGGGCGTAATAGCCGTCAGCGGGATTTCCGATGGCCAGGCTTTTAGCAATGGTCTTGGGTTTGACCGGCCGGATTACATCGGACTTTTCCTTAATCGCGGTAACTATCGGAGCGCAGCCCTGCCCCTGGGCGCAGTAGACTTTGGTATCCACCTTATCCAGAAATCCCAATTCTTTCAATTCCTTAAAGCTCTTCCAAAGCTTGGTAATCAGCGAACCGCCGGCCGAAGGCACCACAATATGTTTAGGCAACCCCCATTCAAGCTGTTCGGCGATTTCATATCCCATAGACTTGGAGCCCTCAGCGTAAAAGGGACGGATATTGATGTTCACAAAGGCCCAGCGATACCTGGAGGCAATCTCCGAACAAAGACGGTTGACCTCATCATAGTTTCCTTCAATACCGATCAGGTTGGGATTATAAATCTGTGAGGCTACCACCTTACCCATCTCCAGGTCAGCCGGAATAAAGATATAGGCCTTCAGCCCGCACGACGCGGCCTGGGCCGATACGGAATTAGCCAGATTTCCGGTTGAGGCGCAGGCCACGGTATCAAAACCGAATTCCTTAGCCTTAGAAATAGCCACCGATACCACCCGGTCTTTAAAAGATAGAGTAGGATGATTTACAGAGTCGTCTTTAAGGTAAAGCTCTTTCACCCCTAAGGCCCGGGCTAAATTATTCGCCTTAATCAAAGGAGTATATCCGGAATCCAATCCGACTGCCGGCTCTTTATCAATAGGCAGGAGCTCTTTATAGCGCCACATATTTTTGGGACGACCCAAGAGAGTTTCTTTGGTTAAATTTTTCTTGATAGCCTTATAATCATAATTTACCTCCAAAGAACCAAAGCAATACTCGCAGACAAACAAAACATCTTTAGGATATTCCCGTCCGCACTCCCGGCATTTCAGTCCTAATACGTAACTCATCGCGTCACTCCTTCATCAACAAGAAACCAGTAGCGGTTGCGCCTGCCTGTCGGCAGACAGGTAAGGCAACAAGATTATAAGTTCAGCTGACGCTGACCACTACACGCTAACCCTGGCTATAGATCAACCAACTTCTTCACCCGCACCTTATAATAATTCTCGGTCCGCTTAATCCCTAAAATCTCCTGGCCGTCATTTTTAAGGCTAACCGGGACATTCTGGATCGGCTCGCCCTCATCTAAACATATCTCAACTATATCGCCGATTTTAATATTCTCTAAGTATAATTTTGCCTGGACATAGTTCATCGGGCAGCGTATCCCTTTTAAATCCAAAACCTGGGCTTTAACTTCCGCTGGTTCAATTTCAACTTTTGCCTCCTGTTGAGAGACAGGGGCGGAGTATTTAGGAAAATTAAACTGGGGATCCATATTTTTATATACTGCTTGTATATGCTCTAAGAATTTCTTGGTATATAAGAATTTTTCTTCCTTCTCTTTAGGGCTTAGGCTATCGGATAAAGAGACATATACTTCTTTAAGCTGGGAGAATTTACCATCAGCCAATCCGGCCTGGATAAATTTCTCCCCAAAATCAGTCAAGGCGCTTAATTCATCCCGGGGATCAGCCCCCCGCACCACCAAAAGCGCCCGGGCGCTGAAGAATAAAGTCTTCTTTATTTCCTGGACCGAATAATTATCTTTACGGGCGGCTTCCAGATGAATTTTGGCATCGCTTAAATCCGTATCAATCATATCCATAACCCCTGAGCCGCATTCACCCGGCCCCATGCCCTCTAAGGAAAACTCTTCACTTCTGCCCCAATCAATATAATAATCCTTATTCTCTGAATAAGGCGGAACATAGCTGTAGCGCTGGACAACCTCTTTGGCTAAAACTTCCGCCTGCTCATCAAAATAATCATAGATGTCCGTATTTTCATCTATCTGGCTATTGATCTTATCTAAGAAATCCTTAAAAAACAATAGTAGGTTCTTAGCCGGTATCATCAGCTTGGTATCTTTAGCCAAGCGGGTCTGGGTAATGCCTTTTCTGCCTCCTAAGAGCAGTTTATAAAAGGGAACCGGATGCCCGCCTACCCGGCGCACCATTCCGTGTAAAGAAATAAGCCCCAGGGGATGCTGGCCGCAGGCATTGGGACAGCCGTTTATCTTGATATTTATCTTTTTGAGCACTGCCTTCGCGATAAAATTATCTTTGATCAACTTCTCCAGCTCCTCGGTCAAAGCCGGTGAATTGCATAACCCAAGATTACAGGTAAGCGCGCCCTTACAGCAAACCACATCCTGGAGGCTGTCCGGATAAAGAAAATCCTTTAAAATATCTTTCAGCCTTAAAAACAGCTTATGGGTATCGGCTTTTCGGATATTACAAAGGCAAAGATTTTGATTCTGGGAAGCCCGGTATTCCAGGCCGGGAAAATCATTTTCCAACGCGGCGATTTTCTCTAATCTATCCGCGGGAAGGTCACCCCGGGGAATTCTTAATTCCACAATCACCAAGCCGCTTTGTTTCTGTTCAATAAGGTTATATTTTATAAATTCCTTAAACTCTTTATCCTCTACCTTAGGAATATCTCCGGGACTCACCTGAAAAGATACCGGTTCAATATTCCTTAAGTTAATGTATTCCGCCTCTTTTAATACTCTTAACTCCTCCTGATACCACTTCTTAAAAACATCCATACCGTTATCTTTAATCAAAAACCTTAAGCGGTTATGGTGCTTATTCCGGCGATCTCCGTGCTTGGAATACACATTTTTAACGGCGCTCACGCAGTAGCCTAACTCACCTTCGGGAATAAAATCCTCCAGGAGATGCCCGGTAAGCGACTCCGCTCCCATTCCTCCGCCGACAAAGACCTGAAAATATTTTTGCCCGTCTTTTATTTTAGCTAAGAGTCCGACATCATTAACCAATATCGCCGCGCAGTCCTTAGCGCATCCGGAGAAGGCAACCTTAAATTTGCGCGGCAGGTTAAAGGAACTGTCCTGGGCCAAGAGGTATTCGGTGAGTGAAATGGCGTATCCGGCGGTATCAAAAACCTCATCCGGGCATATCCCGGAGAAAACACAAGCGGTAACATTCCTTACGGTATTGCTTCCTCCGCCCCGAGGGGAAAGCTCAAAATCCTTCAGATACTCAATAACCTTAATCGTATCTTCAATCTTTACTTCATGGATTTGGATATCTTGCCTGGTGGTGATATGAGTAACCCCGTTCCCGTAGGCGCGGGCGCAATGCGCGATGGCCTTAAGCTGTTGGGCGCTGACTTGTCCGGCGGGAATCCGAATGCGGCTCATAAAGACCTTGCCCCCGCGGTGGCTGTAAAGCCCCCAGGGCACCCGCACGCCGGTAAAGCGCGCCGGGCTGATTTTTCCGCTAAGCAGGTCTTCCAAAGAATTCCGGTAATTTTTTATGCTCTCTTTTACTTCATTAGGCAGTTTAAACATTTTATTCTCACTCAAAGTATTGCTGCATACTCCCGTATCTTTCCCCGGTATCCGGAAATATAGTAACTACGGTTTTATTTTTTCCTAAGTCTTGGGCTATTTTTAAGGCGGCCCAGGCCGCGGCCCCGCTGGATAATCCCACGAACAATCCTTCTTCTTTGGCTAATCTCCTGGCCGTCTTAAAAGCATCGTTATCTGAAACCTTAATAATCCGGTCAATAACTTCGCGGTTTAATATCTCCGGAACAAATCCCGCGCCTATTCCCTGGATTTTATGCGCACCCGGCTTTTCTCCGGAAAGGACTGCCGAAGCAAGCGGCTCAACCGCGATAATTTTTATCTTAGGATTTTTTTCTTTTAGGACCTCCCCCACACCGGTAATGGTCCCGCCGGTGCCTACGCCGCATACAAAGGCGTCTATTTTATTTCCCAGAACATTCAAGATTTCCCTGGCGGTGGTTTCGCGGTGTATTTTGGGATTAGCCTTATTCTTAAATTGCTGCGGCATAAAGCTATTCGGGGTATTTTTCAAAAGCTCCTCGGCCTTTTTGATTGCCCCGCTCATTCCCTCTATCCCCGGGGTAAGCACTACTTCCGCGCCCAAAGATTTCAGGATATATATCCTCTCTATGGACATAGTTTCTGGCATAGTCAGAATCACCCGGTAACCCCGGACCGCTCCCACCATGGCCAGGCCGATGCCGGTATTGCCGGAGGTCGGTTCAATAATGGTTGAGCCGGATTTAAGCAAACCCTCTTTTTCGGCCTCCTGAATCATAGACAGACAAATCCTGTCCTTTACCGAGCCTCCGGGATTAAACTGCTCTAACTTGGCATAGATGACCGCCGAATCCTTATCCGGCAGGCGGTTAAGCCGGATTACCGGAGTATTGCACACAAGCTCTAAGACATTATTGGCAACTTTATCTGAAAATGGCATATCACCTCTCCTTCGACTCTACAACGGTGAGCGAAACTGCCGAAGGCAGCTGAGTCGAACCGCCGCCTCCCATAAAATAAACAAATTCTATTTTATCATTATTCCCGATACTTGTCTGCTCAAATTCCTGACGGCTGAGGATTTTCTCGTTTAACTCTACCGTCACCACTTCCGGGCGGATATTTTTCTTCTTTAATAACTCCGAAACCGTCAATTCTTTTTCCTGCTCTTCTTTTTTTCCGTTAAGGACTATGGTAATCATGCCAACCTCCCTGGTATAATCAGACATCCCCGCTTCTTTCTCATTAATAGGATGTCTTTTAGGTATTTATTTTAGATGGTTTAATGCTTTTAAAGTTATTTCAAAATCATTATCCGTATGCGCCGCCGAGATAAAACACACCTCATCGCCTGCCGGTGAAAGATAAACCCCCCGGGCTAATAAATTATGGAAAAATCCGTTGAACTGCTTTTTATCTTTAAAGCTGAAATTAAACATTGTCCCAAAACGGTTTAAAACTGCGTTTGCTTTCTTATTTTCGATTATCCTGTCTATTCTTTCATAAAAAGACCCGGCTTTTTCATTAAGCCTTTTATAAAAATCTGGTCTTTTTAGAATCTCTAAGGTCTTAAGCCCGGCATTGACCGCCACCGGGTTCCCGGATAAGGTGCCGGCCTGATACACGCTTCCTAAGGGAGCGAGGTGGCGCATAATTTCTTTTTTTCCCCCCAAGCAGGCCAAAGGAAAACCTCCGCCAATAATTTTTCCCAAGCAGGTTAAATCCGGGATAATCCCGAAAATATTCTGTATTCCTCCAAAGCAAAAACGAAAGCCGGTAATCACCTCATCAAAAATAAGCAGGGCTTTATGCTTTAAGGTCAATTTACGCAAACCTTCCAAGAAACTTTTTAAGGGCAGAATCAAGCCGGTATTGGCCGCGATTGGCTCAACAATCACGCAGGCAATATCTTTATCTTTTGCTAAGGTTTCTTCTACTTGCGCTAAGTTATTATAATCAAGATTATAGACATCCCGGCTTATATTTTTCGGGATACCGGAGCTTTTTCCCGATAAAAAATAATCACTGTGGCCGTGATAACATTCCTTAAATTTAATGATTTTATTCTTCCTGGTATAACCCCGGGCAACCCGAATAGCCGACATCGCCGCTTCCGTGCCTGATGAAACCAGGCGCGCCAGCTCGCAGGAAGGAATAGCCTTAGTAATAACCTTGGCGAATTCAGTCTCGGCCCGGGTAGCCGCGCCGTAGCTGGTGCCTCTTTCAACTGCCTGTTTTACCTCAGATATAACCTCAGGACGAGTATGACCTAACAATAACGCCCCCCAAGACATACAGTAATCTATATAGGTTTTACCGTCTTCACCGAGGAATTTCGAGCCGGAGGCCTTTTTAACAAAAACCGGCGCCCCGCCCACCGATTTAAAAGAACGCACCGGACTGTTTACACCTCCGGGGATGTATTTCTTTGCCTCTTGAAACAATCGCTCGTTTATTTTAACCATTTTGCCGCGTCTTTAGCCCAGTAAGTTATAATAATATCCGCTCCGGCTCTTTTTATGGCAGTCAAAATCTCCAAAACCAACTGTTTTTCCATTTCCGGTGACTTGGTGACTTGGTGACTTGGTGACATCTTTAAGTATGTCCTGACCATCGCATACTCCCCGCTGACATTAAACGCGGCTAATGGAACGGAAAACTTCTCTTTGGCTCTAGCGATTATATCCAGATAGGCCAGCGCCGGCTTGACCATCACTATATCCGCGCCTTCCTGAATATCCGCCTCAATTTCCCTTAAAGCCTCATCCGAATTCCTAAAATCCATTTGATAGCTTTTTCGATCACCGAATTTCATCCCGGAACCGGCGGCCTCCCTGAACGGCCCGTAAAAGTTAGAGGCAAACTTAGCGGAATAGCCCATAATCGCGGTATCGCCAAAACCATTCTTATCCAAACCTTCCCTGATTGCCGCAACCTGACCATCCATCATCGCGCTGGGAGCCACAATATCCGCCCCTGCCCGGGCGTGAGAAAGGGCAATCTTAGCCAATATATTTATAGTCTTATTATTATCTATCTTTATCTGGTGACCTTGTGACTTTGTGACTTTGTGACTTTTCTTTATGACACCGCAATGCCCATGCTTAGTATAGCCGCACAGGCAGACATCCGTAATTACTGCCAATTCATCGCCAAAGTTCTTCTTTAAGGCTCGGACCACCTTCTGAATAACCCCGTTTTCAGAATAGGCCTGGCGACCGGCATCATCCTTTTCACCGGGAAGGCCAAAAAGGATAACCGAGCTTACCCCGGAACGCTTCAGCTGTTCAATCTCTTTTAAAAGCTCATCCTGAGAAAAGCGAAAGACCCCGGGCATGGCCTCCACTGGTTCCCTTACCTTCCTGCCCTCACGGACAAAGCAAGGCATTACCAGATTGTCCGGACCAATCCGAGCCTGAGCAATCAAATCCCTCGTTGCTTTACCTTTGCGCAATCTATTTAATCTACGCATACCAATTCTTCTTCCTCAATCTTGCCCTCGATGATCCTAAAGGAGCGCGCCTCAGGCGGTTTTTGCTTGCTTAAGGAAATTATAACATAAGAACTCTCCGGATAAAAAGCCAGCTCAATATCCTTAGCCGAAGGATAAGCCGGGCTATCCACATGAGAATGATATATGGCGGTAAGCTCAAGTTCATCCGCGCGCAGGCGCTTAAACACCGCCAGCTGCTCTTTAGGGTCAATATGATAGCAGAGCTTGGGGCTGTCGGAGATATTAACCAGGGGGAAAATTATCTCTATCCTCTTATCCCGGCCGGCCAGTATACCGCAGGCCTCCCTTGCCGGCTCTTTCAAACAGTGCCGCAGGAGCTCTTCATAAATCTCCCTTTTTACCCATAATTTTGATTTTCGCATTTTGATTTTTAACTTTGTTTTGTTATTCCCCAGCGCCGGCGCACACCGTTCTCTAAGTTTTTAAAAATCAGATTATCCACAATAATAGAAATAGAGGCGATTAAGAGCATGGTGGCCAGAACATAGGCCATATCTTTTTGTTCCTTGGCCCGCATCAGGATGTGGCCTACGCCTAAACCGGAAACCAGAATCTCCGCCGTAACTAACCCCCGCCAGGAAAAAGCCCAACCCAAGCGCATACCGGTAATTATTGAAGGCACTGCCGCCGGTAAAATAACCTCCCTGAATAAACTAATCCCTTTAATCCCGCTGATGCGCGCCTGATTTATGAGCTGGGGAGAAACAAACTTTATCCCGCTTTCGGTATTCATGGTAATCACAATCATCGCGCTTATCTGGACAATAAAAATAACCGCCAGTTCATTTTCCCCGAAAAATAAAACCGCGAAAGGCACCCAGGCCGCGTGTCCCATTGACTGCAGGCCCAGGAGTATCCCGCTGACACCCTCGTCAATAAACTTCACCAGGCCCATGGCTACCCCTAAGAAAATACCTAGAAGAATTGCCAGGCTATATCCGATACCTATTCTCAGCAGACTGGTTTTAAGGGATAATAAATATTCTCCGGAGATAAATCCTTCGGCGAATTTTCCCAATACCATACACAAAGAAGGAAAATTCTGGGCCGGAAATACTTTAAACCTAAATATTGCTTCCCAGGTTACGGTCAAAAGGAACCAAAACGCCGCTCTTCGTAAGAACGTATTCAATGTCCATCTCCTCTTTGGCTGTCTTCTCAAACTCTTTTTCCAATATAGTGCTGATGTTATCCTGCAAGAATACCAACTGGGGATCGGTTTCTCTTCGGGGATGAGAAAAGCCTATTTTTTGTTCAAATAAGATCTTTCCCGGCCGGGCGGAAAAAACAAACAATCTATCCGCCAGGCATACTGCCTCTTCAACCGAACTGGTAACA
>Ga0209212_1007961_pt1 | contig 11511 bp, 10 predicted proteins | sample RifGroC2_FD_183996 | JGI IMG/M metagenome (GOLD analysis project Ga0209212, IMG submission 183996) | Groundwater microbial communities from Rifle, Colorado, USA - Groundwater C2 (SPAdes) (version 2) | ecosystem: Environmental > Aquatic > Deep subsurface > Groundwater | place: Rifle, Colorado...
TTTTATAAAAGCGTCTATGAAGCCTTAAGAAAAGACGGCGTCGCGGTTTTCCAGCTGGGGCCGTTCTTGGATTTTGATTTGATTATAAAAGGAATTGCCGGAAAATTAAAAAAACTCTTTGAATTCGTCTCACCCCTGCGCCTGCCCATGCCCTCATACAGCTCGGGCTGTGAATATTGTTTTCTCCTGGCCGCCAAAACTACCGATCCGGCCAAAATAAATCTCCCGGAGATCACGCGAAGAGCCCGGCAAAGATTAGGCGAAAAACTCATCCATTTAAAATACTACTCTCCTGAAATCCACCACGCCAGCCTGATAATGCCCAGGATTTGGAAAGTTTAAACACCGAGTAAGAAAATAACCAAACACCAAATCCCAATAACCAAAAAATAACCAATTACCAATTACCAAATAGTTGATTATTAGTAATTGTTGGGATTTGATATTTGGTCATTAATTAATTACTGCTTAATATCACTTATGTCTGAATTAACCAATGAATACCGACGACGAAATAATTTTGAGGTTCCAAAATTGTCATGCCCGCGAAGGCGGGCATCCAGGTTTTTCTATCGTTGTGGATTCCCGCCAAAAGATTGCGGGAATGACAACGTAATGGCTAATTTGGACAACCATGGCTTAATATATTATGCGCAATAGATCAAACGTAGTTATTTTGGGTAACGGCCGCATTGCCCGGGCGATTTCCTGTTATCTAAATAAAAATAGGACTGCCGATAAAATCACTCTTTTAACCAACACGGGCAAAGAGGTTAAAGGGTGCGCTCTGATAATCGGAGCCCTGGCCGGAAGCCTGGGCCAAGATTGCCTAAAATTAGCCCTACGTTACAAAAAACCCCTCATAGATGTCTCGGATTTAGACGCGGAGTTTTATCTTAAGCGAAAAACGCGGATTGAAAAAAGCGGCATCACGGTAATTGCCGGATGCGGTTTTTCACCGGGGCTGGTAAACTTAATCTTAGGAAAAGAATTTTCCCGATACCCGGACATCCGGGAAATCGAGGTCAAAGCCGGCTCGCTCTCACCAAATAAATCTTTCTTTCCTTTTTTATGGTGCTTTGAGGACTTAATCCTGGAGCATCAAATCCCTTCCCGGCAGATAATCAAAGGCAAAAAGAAAAAACTTCCTCCTTTTGCCGGATTCCAAAAAGAAAAGTTTTTTGGAATTGAGGCCGAAAGTTATCTTTGCGCCAGCGGCTTTGAAAACCTCCTGGAAAAACCTAAGCTTAAAGGTTTCCAATGCCGGGTGGTCCGGCCGGACGGCTTTATGACTTTTTTTAATTTCTTACAAAACCAGGGATTCTTAAAGAAAGAAAATTTGATGCTTTCCAAGAAAATCCTGGAGACACGAAAAGAGGATAATTTCACCCTTTCCGAAATTGTCCTCTTAACTAAAAATAAAAAGATTATCTGGCGCCTGAAAAGTCATTCACGTAAAGAAGAAAAACTTAATTCAATGCAAAAAATAACCGCCGTAGTGCCGGCGTTAATCGCGAAAATGCTTTTAGACAATGAAATCAAACCATCCGGCCTTGTTTTTATGGAGGATTTAGGCCGGGATAAGCTTATTTTTGACTCTGTCTTAAGCGGACTGAGGAAAGAGGGGATCGCGATATCTAAACATCAATCACAAACAATAAAATAACCAATAACCAAGATACAATAACCAAATAAATCCCAATACCCAATAACCAATAATCAAACATTTGATTATTGGTGTTTGGTTATTTTTTGGTTATTGGAAATTGGTTATTGGTTATTAATAATTAAATGCTCAAACACTCTTATCTAAACAAAAAGGTTAAGGTTCGCTCCTCGGGAATACACCATAAAGGCGTCTTCGCGCTGGAGCCGATAAAGAAGGACGAGATAATCTCGGTCTGGGGAGGATTTATCATCACTCAGGATGATTTCGACCGGCTGTCTAAGAAAGAATTCAAGGATATTGAAAATTATGCCACCAAGGTGGCTGACGGCTTTTATCTAGTATCATCTAAAAAAGGCGGGCTTGAGGATGATGATTTCTTTAACCACAGTTGTGAGCCTAATGCCGGAATCAAGGGGCATCTATTGATGAGCGCGACGCGGGGTATTGCCAAAGGAGAAGAAATAACCTATGATTACGCGATGACTGACGCGAACTTTAACTATTCCTTTAAGTGCGTCTGCCAAAATAAAAATTGCCGCGGGGTTATCACCACTCGCGACTGGAGAAAACCAGACCTGCAAAGACGCTATAAAGGATACTTTTCCTGGTATGTCCAGGACAAAATAGACAAGCTAAAAGCAAAAACGCGCGTAAAATCCTGCTGACAGAAAAACTGTCTCTTGTAAAACGCGGTTTTTCGCACGATAATAAAAAACCCTCGCGGGTGGATGCGAGGGTTTTTTATTTTACCGAAAAAGGGGACTCTATCCCCTCTTTCTTAGAACGCGTAAATCGCCTGTAAGGCTATTGTATCCTGGTGATCTCCCGACTTAGGGGGAGTATGCGGACTGAAAATGTTGGAGCTGGATTCATCATAGCGGTACTCCAGGCGGGTAATCAGATTCTTATACGGCCTTACCTCAAAGGTAAAGGTCGTCTCCCATATATCCTGGGGGTTCCCGGCGGTGAGCCGCAGGCCTTGAGGGTCGCTGAAGAATTCCGTCCTGTTTACCAGACTTATCTTGTCGCTTAAATCATATTTCAGATACGCGGCAACACCGCTCCAAGTGGCGTCTTTGCCGGCGGTTACGCCGTCTTCTTCATGGGCGTAATCGGCATTGAGCATAAACGTCCATTTGGGATGCAGTTTATAGGTGGTAACGAAATCAATCAAACCTCTCTGGGAGTGGTTATTAGTGGCCTGTTCCGGTCCATACATACCGGCTAAACAAAAAGACAGCTTATCGCTCGCGGTCCATCCTAAAGAAGCCTCTAATGACTTACCCCGGTTATTATCCTTGACATTATCCCAGCCGTTATTGACCCCCAAATACCCGGCCAGGCTGTCAGTCAGCTGATAACCCGCCCGGATGCCGGTATGGGTAAAAGGTATGGCATAGCCAAAGAGCAGGCCGCGGCTAAAGTTCCAGTTATCTTTTGCCTCAATCACCTCGGATCCGTGCATAGTAACAAATTTCCCTAACTTAAGCCACTGCCAATTACCTATCGGGAGATTAAAACCATTAGGCTTAAGCTGAATATAGGCCTGCTCCAGGTCAAACTGATCCCTGGCGGAACCGTTGGGAGTTATTACCTCCGCGTCAGAGCCAAAGTAAAGGTCAGTGCGAAAACCCGCCCCGCCTTCATCAGGAGGGAGCTTTTCTAAAACCACCTCCGCGGCCCGGACATTAAAATTATTGGCTTCGGTATCAAAAACCCTGGCCACATTGGCGCCGCCGCCGGATGTAGCAGAGCTGGTATCGGGATTCTGAAGATTATTGGTATAGCTGGTATCCACAAAACCGCTGACATTAATATCCTTCACTGCCTTGAGTAAACCGCCTTCTTTTTCCTCTTTCTCCATAAGGATTTTCTCAACTTTTTTCTGCACCACTTCTTCGCTAAAGCTGGCGGTCTCTACGGACTTATTGATTTCCATCTTCTTGTTCATTTCATCCACTTTTCTCTCTAAATTGGAAATCCTGTCCAACAGGGTATTAATAGTTTCGTCCTTTTCATCCGCCCGGACAAATCCCGTTTGAGTAAATAGAATAAAAGCGCATATTCCCGCGACTGCCATAAAAAATACCTTACTTCTCTGTCTTTTCATTTGGCTTAACCCTCCTATTTATTGTTTCCCTTTTACCTTAAACTTCCCCATCAGGTCTTTTAACCCCATGGATAAATTAGAAAGCTCCTGAGCCGAGGCCGAGACCTCTTCCATGGAGGCGGTCTGTTCTTCGGTACTTGAGGAGACCTCCTGGCTGGTGGCGGCGGAGTCCTTGGCGATGGAAGCCACTTCATCCACGGCCTTAACCACCTGTTCGTTCTCCTGGACCTGCTGTTGGATGGCGGTGGAGATCTGGTTGGCTAATTCATTGACTTCTTTGACCGACTGGTTGATCTCGCCTAAGACCTCGGTAATCTTGGCCACCTCAACCCGGCCTTCCTGGACTTCCTTGGAGGAGGTCTGAATGGCCTTGACTGCTTCCTGGGTTTCGCTCTGGATGGATTTAATCAGCTTGCCTATCTTTCTAACCGCTTCAGCCGAGCCTTCAGCTAATTTACGCACTTCTTCGGCTACTACGGCAAAGCCCCGGCCGGCCTCACCGGCCCGGGCGGCCTCAATAGCCGCGTTTAAGGCTAAGAGGTTAGTCTGGTCGGCGATAGAGGTAATGGTTTCGGTGATTTCCCCGATGGCCTGGGATTTCTCGCCTAAGCCCTGGATAACCTTGGCGGTTTCGGTAACCGTGTTGGTCAGCCGGGTGATCTTTTCGGCAGTGGTCTGGGCAGTGGCTTTACCTTTCTCGGCCTTGGCGCTGGTTTCACTGACTGCCTTGGAGGTGGCCTGGGCATTAGTAACTACCTGCTTTAAGGTAACCGAGGCCTTGTCCATGGCCTCGGAGGTCTCGGCAACCCTTTCAGCCTGGGTGGCCGAGCCTTTGGCCACGCTCTGGATGGCGCTGGATACTTCCTGGGTAGAGGCGTTCATCTCTTCGGTGGATGAGGCTAACTGCTGGGCGGAATTAGCCACCTTTTCGGCAAAGCCGCGGACCTGGGAGAAAGAGTCATTGAGGGACTCAATCAGTTTGTTAAAGACCTCACCTAAGCGGCCAATCTCATCGTTAGAAGTTACTTCCACCTTTTCGGCGGTAAAGTCTCCTTCGGCCACCTTCTCGGCGATGGCTACCACCTTAAATAAGGGAAGGGTAATCTGGTTGATGATAAAGACGCATAAGATCAGGATAGCCGCGATGATGATTAAGCCGAAGAAGAATAAGGCGGCGGTCCGGGAACGGATGATACCGGCGGCCTTAACCTCATCAGCCTTGTTCCGGTCAATAGACATAGAGACTACCTTGTCTACTCCCAGGCGGTGCTCTTCATATTTGGCGTTGAGGGTATTCTTGACCATCTCCCGGGCCTTATCCCGTTCGCCCTTTTGAATCAGGGGGATGAATTCTCCGAAGAATACCTTGTGGAATTCAATCGCCGGCTCAAAAGACATAACTATAATCGCGTCTCTGAGCTCCTGGTCGCTTGAGGCACTGCCGAATTCCTCATTCAGCCAGTAGTCATGGCGGGTATCATATTCAACTTTTAAGGAATTGGCTTTTTCAATCAGGCCGTCTACTTTTTTAGGATCGGCTTCTTCTAAGAGCTGAAGGCTGATCAGGTAGGTTTCAATGATGTATTCCGGGGGAGGCAGGACATCGGCGATTAAATCTTTGCCCTGGACTATCCTCTTATAGAGGGGGCCGTTGACCTTGAGGGTGTTTAGGGTGGAGTAGGAGAAGATGCCGAAGCCGATAAAGCCCACGATAGAAAGGCCGACTAATAAAAACAGGCGGTATCTGATCTTGGTATTCTTGAGGATATTGAGCATATTAGGGCCTCCTGATTGGACACACACGCCGTGCCCTTATTTCCAAAAAATAAAAGACGTCTCTTCTTCAAGACGTCTTTGTCTAAAATCTTACTCCGCGTTACGCATATTATATATAAGTAAAAATTCGCTCCTTCCGGTAACCTCCATAATTTATTTTACTCATTATATTACAAATAGTTAGAGTAAAGTAACTTAATATTTATTTTAACTATTTTTCTCAAGATGTCAATGTTTTTTTCTAAAATATTGCGATCAATCCGCGAGCGGGGGGAAATTCTATGAGCAAGAAATAACTTGAACGGCGCGGGCCTGAATGATAAAATGTAATTAATGAGAAAAATCATCAATCTCTTGACCCTTCAACTTCGCTCAGCGTCAATAGTGAGCGTAGTCAAACTATTGGCTTCGGTAAAATTCGCGGTAACCCTCCTGGTCCTGATTATTCTTTTCTGTGTGAGCGGAGCAATCATACCCCAGGGCTTAGACTCCTCTCACTACTCGCGAATATACGGGCCGGCGGGTGATATTTTATTTAAACTTGAGTTAACGGATGTGTACCACTCTCCTTGGTTTATCGGACTTTTGTCTACGTTATGGCTCAGCCTTTTAGTCTGCGCCAAAGGCAGATTAAGATCCTGGAAAAAGCAGACCGGATCGCTATTGACCCATCTTGGCCTCCTAATCATACTTTTAGGCGCCCTAATCAATACACTCTTAGGCGAAAGCGGCTTTGTGTCTTTGCCTAAAGGAGATGACCAGGCAATATTCTTAGCCGGTAATTCCGGATACCGCTTCAAGAAATTGAGTTTCCGGGCCTCCTTAGATGAATTGTCCATGAGCCAGCCTTACCCCTCCCCGCCTCCCCTGGTTAAGGGGAGGATTTCTTACCCTCAAGAACAAAATAAAAACCGGCTCACCTGTCCGGTAGGTGAAAAACAGATACAGACGATCCAGGGCAGGATAAATTTTTTCGATACCGGCGGCCGGATAATTGCCGTCAAAACCATTAAAATTAACCAACCCTTCAGCTTTAAAGGCTATACCTTTTATCTGGAAAACTACGAACCCGGATATCTTAACTGGGTGGAATTAAAAGTAACCAACGACCCGGGAATACCCTTGGTTTACGCCGGCTTTATTTTCCTTAACCTGGGAGCGATTGCTATCGTTATAACCAAAAATAAAAATAAACCGCTCACAAAATTATTACTAACTAACTTATTACCTTGAGAGGAAAAAATGAATCTAAGCTTTTTTAATCTGGCTTTGGCGGGATACCTTTTGGCCGGAATATTTTATTTTATTCAAAATATTTTTAGGAAAAAGTTGTTCGCTAAATTCGCGGCTCTTTTATTATTGCTTGGTTTTACTTTTCATACTTTATATATTATTATCCGCTGGCGCGAGGCCGGCCATTTTCCGGCGGTGGGAATATATGAAGCGCTGGTATTTTCTCTCTGGGCAGTGGCCCTGGTTTACTTTATCCTGAAAAAGGCTTATCAATTGGAATTTTTAAAAATTCCCCTCAGCCTGCTGGCGGCTATCGGCTTAGCCTATGCCTCTACCTTAGACCAATCCCTGAAGCCGCTTATGCCGGCTTTAAAAAGTAACTGGTTAGTCATCCATGTCAGCAGTTACTGCTTGAGCTACGGCGCCTTGTTACTTTCTTTTATCTCCAGCGCGATGTATTTATTTTTCTCTCCAAAAAAAAACGCCTCCACGGCGGATAAACTGGATTCCTTAAGCTACAAACTGGTTCTTTTCGCCTTCCCTTTTCTGACCCTGGGGCTGACTACCGGCGCGGTCTGGGCCAAAAAGGCCTGGGGAAACTACTGGAGCTGGGACCCCAAAGAAACCTTCGCCTTGACCACCTGGCTGATTTACGCGCTCTATCTGCACCTGCGTTTAACCAAAAACTGGCAGGGCCGAAAATCCGCTCTTTTAAACCTGATCGGATTTTTTTGCGTGCTTTTTACCTTTTTTGGTGTAAACTATCTATTCAAAGGACTACATAGCTACTTATAATATACCCGATTAATGACTAATGACGAAATCCGAATGACGAAAGAATATCGAAGATGCTAAAATGACTAAATGTACAAGTACGACTTAGAAGAAAGAACTGCAAAGTTTGGAGAAGAGATTATCGAATTTGCCAAGAAGATTCCACAAAGCTGCGTAACCATTCCTTTGATTACTCAGTTGATAAAATCGGCAACAAGCGTAGGGGCTAATTACTGCGAAGCTGATGATGCCTGTTCAAAGAAGGATTTTGTGAATAAAATTTATATATGCAAGAAAGAATCCAGGGAAAGCAAACATTGGCTCAGAATGATTAGCAAGGCAGTTGATGCTTTAAAAGAAGAAGCAAGGCGGCATTTAAATGAGGCTCGGGAATTAAATCTGATTTTTGCCTCTATAATTAGAAAATGTAAGAATAATGATAAGGTCGAACATTGATTCATTAAGGTATTGGTCATTCGTTCGGTATTCGTCATTAGGGAATTCGACATTAAGCTAATTTTTATACTTTCTATCTAAATATGTCTATTCGCCTAAAACTCCTGATTACCTTTATGGCCATCGCCATAATCCCGATGCTTTTGGTCAGCGCCTTAAGCTTCTACGGCGCCCAGAAATCTCTCCGGGAAGCATCCCTGAATGACCTGCGCGTCCTAGCTTCAGCCAAAAAGATAGCGGTGCTGGAATATCTCTCCGGCAAAAAAGGCCGAACCATTGATTTTGCCTCGGACGGCTTTATCCGCGACCAGGCTGAACTTATCGCCAAATCTGTTGATAGCAAAGAAAAAATACCCGCCAGCCGGCTCTTGAACACCCATCTTAAAATCAATAAAAAACCCCTGGACGAAGAGATTGTGGAAATCCGAGTGCTGGATCTGAAAGGGAGCATTATCGCCACTACCGAGGGAGAATTTTTATTAGGCCTGGATATGGGAAAAGACCAGCCTTATTTTCTCCAGGGACAAAACAGAACCTATATCCAGGATGCCGGCATCTTTACGCATTACGATGTTGAAGAAGAGGTTATCTCTATCAGCGCGCCGATTAAAACCCGAAACGCGAATAAAACCATCGGGGTGCTGGTAAATTTTTACAGTTTAGGCAACATCAAGGATGTGCTCCTGGGGATAAAAAACCACCAGTGGCAGGAAACAACATCCCTGGATGACGAAAAATCCTCCCGGGATATCTTTTTGTTAAATCAAGAAGGCCTGCTCTTAACTCCCTCTAAGAAAATAAGCGAATACTCGCCTTTAAAACAAAAGATCGAGACCGAACCGGTCCTAACAATCCTGAATCAATCGCGCGCCTTAAACAAATCCTGGACAGACGCCAGAGGAAATAAGGTTTTTGGGGCCTCGGCCATCTTAGAAATAGAAAAGGGCTGGAAATGGATTCTGGTGATAGAACAAAATAAAGATGAAGTCTTCACTTCAATTTATGAACTAAGGAAATTCTCAATAATGACGGCTCTATTCACCCTGCTCTTAGTAATTATTTCCGCCCTGCTTACGGCCAGGTCAATTGCCAGGCCCCTTAGCAGAATCACCACGGTAACCGAAAAAATCAGCAAAGGTGAATCTGAAGCCAAAGTAGATATACTCTGCGGGGGCGAAATAGGGAAATTAGCCGTGTCTTTTAACCGGATGATCGAAAATGAGCGGGAGATAGAAAATAAACTGCGCTCGGCCAACGCCAAAATCGGCGAGGAGAAAACTAAATATGAGATGGTGTTAGCCAGCATCGGAGACGGTATGATAACGGTGGATGGCGAGGGCAAGATTGTCCTGCTTAATTCCGCGGCCGAGAAGATGTTCGGCTGGAAAAAAGAGGAGATCGCTGAAAAAGGGCTGTCCGAGGTTATCCCGGCTGAGGATGAAAAAGGAAACCTCATTCCTTTTAACGAAAGGACTCTGTCCTTAGCCCTGGCCAAGGGCGCGACTATGCACAGCAGTTCCTATTATTACCGTAAGGACAATACCAAGTTCCCGGCCGCCCTCACCGCCTCCCCGATTAAGGTAGACGGTAAAATTATCGGAGCCATCGGGCTATTTAGGGATATTACTAAAGAAATAGAAGTAGACCGGATGAAGACAGATTTCATTTCCACCGTCTCCCATGAAATCCGCACCCCCCTGACCACTATCCGCGAAGGGGTATCCCAGGCCTTAGACGGAATACTGGGAGAGACCACCCAGAAACAAAAAGAAGTCTTCTCTATCGTCCTGGAGGATTCCGACCGCCTGAAAAGGATAATTGATAATCTTTTGGATATTTCTAAGATTGAGGCCGGTATGGTAGAGTTAAAGAAAGAATTTGTGGATCTGGGCGGGGCGGTTAAAGGCGTTATCGCCGGATTTTCCCTGATAGTCAAAGAAAAATCACTTTCCATAGAGACAAGTTTTTCTCCGGAAAAAATCAAGGCCTTCGCGGATAAAGACAGGATTATTCAGGTATTTACCAACCTGATTGGCAATTCCCTTAAATTCACTCAATCCGGCCGGATCAGTATCTACCTAAGCGAAAAAGATACATCCATAGAGTGTTCTGTTTCAGATACCGGAGGGGGCATTGCCAAAGAAGACCTGCCCCGGGTTTTCAGCAAATTCCAGCAATTCGGCCGGACCGCCGGGCCGGGTGAAAAAGGCACCGGCTTAGGCCTATCCATCACCAAGGCTATTGTTGAACTGCATAAAGGAAAAATCTGGATAGATTCCGAATTGGGCAAAGGGACCAAGGTCACCTTTTCGCTTCCCAAATACAACACCCAAGAGCTGTTTAAGGAATGTATTACCCACAGCCTGAAAAGACTCTCTAAAGAAGACGCGGCCTTATCAATTCTGGTATTTAATCTTAAGGATATTTCCCGGCTCAAAGAAAAAATGGACCGGGAAAAAACTTCTTCCCTGGTCTATGACCTCCGGATGCTGGTGCGCAGTAAAATCCGCCGGGAAACCGACATAGTGGTTGAAAACGACCAGCTAATTTTGATGATACTTTCCGGAATGAAAAAAGAGGGAGCGCTGATAGTCTTAGGAAGGATTCAGGATAGTTTTGATAATTATCTGGCCAAAGAGCCTCTGGGAAAAGAAATTCATATTATATACGAAACACTTAACTATCCCCAAGACGCGAAAACAGCGGATGAGATGATTTCCAAAATCTCAAGCCTTAAAAATATCAATCACCTGTCACATTTGTAGCGGCGCGATTTATCGCGCTCACCCCACCTGATGAACGGGGCAGGCTTAAAAGAAGGATCATAGCCTAAATCAGCGGCATAAATGCCGCCGCTACCTGCCGCATAAATTCCGTTGCTACCTGTGGCATTTGTAGCGGCGCGATTTATCGCGCTTAATAAAGGAGACTTAATTATGACTAAAAAAATTTTAGTAGTTGACGATGACCCGCATATCGTAAGCTTGATAAAAACCAGGTTTGAGGCGAACGATTACGCGGTGATCACCGCTTCCGACGGCGATGAATGTATCAAAAAAATACTCTCGGATAAGCCGGATTTGGTTATTTTAGACATTATGATGCCTAAGGTTGACGGCTATAATGTCTTAATCGGGATAAAGGAAATTAAGGCCATCACCGGAGAGATCCCGGAAATCCCGATTATTGTTCTTACTGCCGTAGGAGACCCCCGGGTGAGGGACCTGGTGGAAAAGGAGCAGATTGCGGATTATATCCTCAAGCCTTTTAACGCCGCCGAACTATTAGCCAAGGTTAAAAAAGCCTTAGAACCATCATAAAATCAGATAGTTAAGAGAAAAAAGGCTTGACAAATTATGACATTTTGGATATAGTCTAATCAGTTATATTAAAATTTGCCTAATCAAGACAAATTTTTTACCGCTTTTGTATCTAATTCTAAAAGGGGGCCTTCCAGCGTCTGCTTGTTCATCGGGCCGACATTGAAGGAAAG
>Ga0209212_1007963_pt1 | contig 11510 bp, 7 predicted proteins | sample RifGroC2_FD_183996 | JGI IMG/M metagenome (GOLD analysis project Ga0209212, IMG submission 183996) | Groundwater microbial communities from Rifle, Colorado, USA - Groundwater C2 (SPAdes) (version 2) | ecosystem: Environmental > Aquatic > Deep subsurface > Groundwater | place: Rifle, Colorado...
CTTGCACTTCTTGTGTGGAGACCAGCTTAGCATGATCATGTGACAGAATAAGTCCTCTCCCGGACTAACTTGAGCCAAGTAGATAACCAGGTAGCGCTAATCAGCAATGGAAATCGGTGGACAGAGCGGGTAGTGACAGGACGGGTGGTGACGGGGCGGGTGAGAGAGCCTGGTTGCGCGGGACCTAGCTGGAACGGCGCTCGGCACCGGCCGCGCGGCGGTCGCTCCCGGCCGTGCCTCGCCGCGCGGCGGTTCGCGCGGCCGAGCGGCAGATCTCGTTCAAAAGCCGGGCCAGATCCTGGGCGTCGTAAGGCTTGGGCGAGGCGGCGCAGAAGCCATATTTCCGGTACTGGTTCATCACGACGTTGTTGGAGTAGCCGCTGGACACCACCAGGCGCGCGCCGGGATCAAGGGCCAGGATCTGCTGCGCCGTCTCCTTCCCACCCATACCCCCCGGTATGGTTAGGTCCAGGATGGCGGCCAGGTACGGGGTGCCGGACTCCAGCGCCTGGCGGTACAGCGCGGTCGCCTCCTCTCCGTTGCAGCAGACCGTGACCCGGTATCCCTGCTTCTCCAGCACGTCCCGGGTCAGGCTCCTGATCACCTCCTCGTCGTCCATGACCAGGATCGGCCTCCCCTCGACCCCGACCGCGGCCGGGTCGGCGTGCAGCTCCGCCGGCTGTTCCGGCATGGCTCTTCTGGCCACGGGAAGGTACAGGGTGAAGGTGGTCCCCCTGCCGACCTCGGTGTCGAAGGAGATCACCCCGCCGTGCCTGGAGATGATGGAGTGCACCGTGGCCAGCCCGAGCCCGGTCCCAAGTTCGGCCTTGGTGGTGAAATAGGGGGTGAAGATGTTGGAGCGGTCCTCTTCCTTGATGCCGCACCCCTGATCCTGGAAGCTAAGCTCCACGTACTCCCCCGGCGTCGGGACCGGGAGCTTCTCCTCTTCGCTGTTGACCCTCCTGCCGCGCACCGTCAGCGTTCCCCCCTCGGGCATGGCCTGAACCGCGTTGATGCAGATGCAGTTGAAGGCCTGGCAGATCTGGCCGTCGTCCACGTAGACGTAGGGGAGCGTCCGGGGAAGCTTGAGCGAGCTCACCACCTTGGATCCACTGGTGGCCAGAAACACCGATTCCTCCACGATCTTGGCGATCGAGACCACCCGCCTGATGGGCGCCCCCCCCTTGGCGAAACTCAAAAGCTGGTTGGCGAGCCCCGCGGCGCGCTTGGTCGCCTTTTCCCCGTGCAACAAGAGGTCGTAGGCCTTGTGCGCCGGGTCCAGGAACCTCCGGGCAAAGGAGATGTACCCCAGCACGCCAGTCAGTGCGTTGTTGAAGTTGTGCGCGATGCCGCCGGCCAGGACCCCGATCGACTCCAGCTTCTGGTTCCTGATGATCTGCTGCTGCAAAAGCTCGCGCTCGGTCATGTCGATCATGATGTCGACCACCCGGTCGCCGGAGATCTGGTTGCTGCAGTTCAGGTCGCGGCAGGTACCGTCCTGGCACTGCACCCGCACGTCATAGAAGGGGACCTCGCCGCTCCCACCCTGCCAGGCCTCGATGGCGGCGCGGCGCAGCCCGGCCACCTTCTCCCGATAGCCCGGCTCGGGACAGGCCAGCGCCAGCCACTGCTCGATGGTCCGGACCTGCTCCGCGCCATAACCGATGCGCTCCAGCATAAAATGGTTCAGATAGTCGATGTCGCCGTCGGCGTCGGACCAGACGATCCCCACCGGCAGCTGCTCCACCAGGTTCTTCAGCTCCTGCCTGGCCCGGCTGCGCTCGACGATCTCGCGCTCCAGGGTCCGGTTCACGTCAACCAGCTCCTGCTTGGCGGCGATCTCCACCTCCATGGTGGCTATCAGCTCGGCATTCAGGCGCCGGTTCACCTCGTCGCGCTGCCTGAGAGATTCCGCCAGCTCGTTCACCGAGGCCGAGGCCCGTCCCGGCTCGTCGTCGGAGAGGATCTCGATGCGCGAAACGTAATCGCCGCCGTGCACGTTCTCCAGACCGCGCATCAGGGCCTGGAAGGAACGGGTCACCCGCCTCAGGAGCAGGTAGCAGGAGCCGGAGACCAAAAGCCAGAACAGCAGAGCCAGGGTACAGGCCGCCGCCACCAGGTTGCGCCCCTGGCTGGCGAGATCGTCGGTGCCCCGGTGGAACCGGACGTAGCCGATCAGTTGGCCCTGGCTTTCGTAGACGCTCTCGAGCGATTCCGGCAAGAGCGCCGGGGCGGAGCTGCGCACCTCGACCCTGCTGGAGATCGAGCCGGCGGCGGCGGGAAGCACGGCGGGGACGCTGGCCAGCACGGTGCCGTTGGCCGCCACGATCTCGACCCCCCGGATCTCGGGAAGAAGCAGGGCCTCCTGGGCATAGCGCATCAGGAGCTCCCTGTCCTCGGCGTACAAGGGGAGCCGAACGGAGCCGGCGAAGGTCTCGGTCAGAAGCTGGAGTTTCTCGGCGGCGTGGCGCTCGTTGTCGTGCAGTTCGTTCAGGACGAAAAAAGTGCCGAAGAGGAAGGTGATGGCCGCAGTGAGCAGGGTAAAGAGCAGGAACAGCTTGAATTGGAAGCTGGAGCGGGTAGTGCGAAGGCGCGGCGCTAGGGAGATCTTGCGGGTCATGCGGCACCAATGAGCCGGGGTCCGGGCGACGCCGTGCTGCAACCCGAAGCGTCCCGGACCCGGAGCGCGGTCTGCTCTCCATTGTCCATAGCAGCTTCCCCCCAGTGAAAACCGGACCCGGAAGCGTCACGTCAGAGGAGAGCTTCGGGTGCGGTGTGTTAACGATCTATGCGCGTGCGCAATCTAACACATGCTGCCCGGAATTCAAAAAGAATTCTCATGGCCGGCGGCCGGCAGGGCGCCAGGATAAGTGAGAGGCTGCGCCAGGAGACGCTTGTCGTTTTCCTTTGTCCCTTAAATTGCCGGGAATCGAATTTTCCCCCCTGGCGCGGCTGCTCATGGCGGCGCATTCTCTCATGAAAAGCTTTGACACTGGAAAGACAAACTGTTAAAAGTAAGATCTTTTCCGGCTTAAAATTCCAATGAGAGAGGCCGCGGCTGCCATCGGCCCCGCTTTCTGGTGATCCGGAGACCTCTCCCACAGGTCGCATCTTCCGGCCGCGGGGCGGAGCGCGAGTCCGCTGCCGCGAGACGAGCTGCCGGCAACATCTGCTGACATTCGAATCGGTACCACATGGATCGCCTGTTGCGCCAAAGCGCCTCGTACATAGCCCTGTTCGGCCTGTCACTGCTGCTGACCCTCTTCGCCCCTCCCGCCCGCGGGGAGGACGGGGGCGAAGAGCTCGCCCTTTCCCTCGGGCTGAAAGCCGAGGAGTCCGTTGCCACCTCCCGCTTCCCGCGTCCCGTTTCCAAGATCGCCGAAAACGTCACCGTTATCACCGCCCGGGAGATCGCACGCCTCAACGCCCACACCCTGGCAGAGGTGCTGCAGACCGTGCCCGGCATCCAGCTGGACCAGCTGCAGAGCCCGGGGAGCTCGGTGTTCTTCACCGTCCTGGGGGTCACCAGCCGGCACATCCTGGTGCAGTTGGACGGCGTCCCCCTCAATTTCCTGAGCCTGGAGAACCTCTCCGAGGTGGGGAGCATCCCGGTCCAGATGATCGAGCGGGTGGAGATCATCAAGGGGGCGGCTTCGGCGGCCTGGGGCTCGGCCCTGGGGGGGGTGATCAACGTCATCACCAAGTCCCCCGAGCGCGAACCGGGGCCGGCCGGGCTGCTTTCCGGCTCCTACGGCGAGAGCGCCAGCACCGACCTGCGCGCCGAGTTGAGCGGCACCGAGAAGCGCTTCGGCTACTACCTGACCGGCGGCAACATCCACGCCGACGGCCTGACCCCCGGCAACCGGACCAACCTGAACCACGGCTTCGCCAAGTTCACCCTGGAGCTCCCCCGGGAGGGGAAACTGACACTGGGGCTCGACTTCAGGGACAACGGCATGCTGCTGGAGCATTCCGAGGACTTCCTGCGCGGCATCAACCCCGTCACCGGCGAGGAGATCCGTGGAGTGCACGGCACCGGCAACGGCCGCTACCTGAACGGCTACCTGGCGCTGCGCTACCCCCTGGCCCAGCGTCTCTCCCTCGAACTTACCGGCCGCGGCGGCGAGAGGCGCCTGGCCAACAAGCTCGACTTCCTGACCCCCCCCCTGGCCGTCCGCGACAATGAGGTGCGCGAACGCTACCGCGGCGCCGGTCTGATGCTGAACTGGGGCGACGCCGAGGACAACCTGAGCGCCGGCCTGGACTACGAAAGAAACGAGTTCCGCCAGCGCGATCAGGTCAGGCCCTCGCCCCTTTTCAACTTCGACGGCTCCCTGGAGCGCTGGGCCGGCTACCTGAACGGCACCTGGACCCTGGGGCCGCTCTCCATCCTCCCGGGCTTCCGTTACGACAGCTACAGCGACCTGGAAAACGCGGTCAGCTACACCCTTGGGGCCACCCTGCGCCTGACCGACAGCACCGTGCTGCGCGCCTACGCCGCCCGGGGCTACAGCATGCCGGTGATCAACAACTTCGAGGTCACAAATGGCGTGAGGCGGCTGCAGAACATCGAGACGGTACAGGGGGGGATCGAGAGCTCGGCGCTGCCCTACCTCTGGCTCAAGGCGACGCTCTTCTACAACAACACCTGGAACCTCCAGACCTTCGAGGCGGCGGGGATCGTCCTGCGCGGCCAGGTGCGCCAGGGGATCGATCTGGAGCTGCGCACCTCCCCCCTGTACGGCTTCGCCCTGGCCGGCGGATACACCTACGCCGACGGCTGGGACAAGCAGAGCAAGCAGGAGCTGACCGCCACAGAGGTGGGGCCGCGCCAGTCCGCCAAGCTGGCCCTGAACTACGACAACGCGAGCCTGGGCCTGCGCGGCGCGCTGACCGGCAACTGGGCCCACCTACACGACCCGGCGCACCCGCCCCGGGACGGCGCCGTCATCTGGGACCTGCACCTGACCCGGAAGCTCTTCCCCGGCGAGGAGCTGTCGCCCGAGCTGTTCTTCTCGGCCCGCAACCTCTTCAACGGTGCCCAATACCTGAACGTGCTGCACGCCAACCCGGCGCGCTGGTTCGAGCTGGGAGCGAGGTACCGGTTCTGATGCGGCTACTGCTCCTCTGCATAGCGCTCATCATTTTGGACCTGGCCCCCGCCTGGGCCGCCGAGGTGCTGGTGCTGCAATCGAACCGCAGTTCCGGCTACAGCGAGGCCATGCGCGGCTTCCAGACCTCCTTCAAGGGGGGGCAGCGCACCGTTGTGCTGAGCGATTACGCCGAGATCGACGTGGAGCGCATCGTGAAGGAGGAGCGGCCACGCCTGGTGGTGGCGGTGGGTGACCGGGCCCTCACCGCGGTCCGGAAGCTGCGCGAGCTGCCGGTGGTGACCATGCTGGCGCTGGCCCACAGCGGCCGCAAGACCTCCCCCGACAACGTGGGGGGGGTGGCCATGCTCCCTGCTCCGGATCAGTACATGAGGCTCCTGGTCTCCATGGGGGTGAGGAGGTTCGGGGTGCTGTACGACCCGGCCAAGACCGGGCAGTACCTGAAGCGGATCGAGCAGGACTGCAGGCATCTGGGGCTGCAACTGGTGGCCGAGCCGGTGAGCGACCCGCGCGACATCCAGGCCAAGCTGGAGAAGATGAAGGGGAGCGTGGAAGCGCTTTGGATGCTCCCGGACAGCACGGTCTTCACCACCGTCAACATGGAGGCCTTCCTCCTGTTCTCCATGACCAACAGGGTGCCGGTGGTCACCTTCAGCAGCTACTATCTGAAAAACGGGGCAGCCGCCTCGCTGGACATCGACTACCACGACATCGGCGTCCAGGCCGGCGAGCTAGCCGTCTCCCTTTTGAACAGCGGCGCTCTGCGCAAGGTTCCCACCGTCGACCCGCGCAGGACCGTGTTGCGCATCAACGAGAGCGTGATCCGTAAACTGGGGCTGCAGCTCCCCTGACAGCAAATCCGTTGCGTGCGCGCCGCATCTTCGGTACCCTTCTGTTAAGGAAGCCGGTTCAAGCGGAGAGCGCGATGGGCAACAAGCGAGCAGCCGAACATGAGGTAATCGTAGTCGGGTCAGGCCCCAACGGTCTGGCGGCCGCCATCGAGATGGCGCGGCACGGATTTCCGGTGACGCTTCTGGAGGCGGCGGAAACCGTGGGTGGCGGCACCCGGACCGAAGAACTCACCCTCCCCGGCTTCCGGCACGACGTCTGTTCCGCCATCCACCCGACGGCCGTTTTCTCCCCCTTTTTCTCCGCCCTGGCGCTGGAGCGCTACGGCCTGAGCTGGATCCACTCCCCCGCCTCCCTGGCGCACCCTTTCGACGACGGCTCCGCCGCGCTTTTGCAGCGCGATATCGCCGCCACGGCCGACACCCTGGAGCCGGGGGACGCCGAGCCCTACCGGCTGCTTTTGGCGCCCCTGGTCGAGAGCTGGCCGCTCATAGCCCCCGACCTGCTGGGACCGATCGGTTTCCCGGAGCACCCCGTGCTCTCCGCCCGCTTCGGACGGCACGCGCTGCGTTCGGCGCGCGGGCTGGCCGAGGCCCACTTCGAGGGGGGGCGCGCCCGGGCCCTGTTCGCCGGACTCGCCGCCCACTCCTTTCTCCCGCTGGAGAAGCCGGGGACCGCGGCCTTCGGGCTCGTTCTCGCCATCCTGGGTCACTTCTCCGGCTGGCCCGTCGCCGCCGGCGGCTCGGGGCGCATCTCGGCCGCCCTGGCCGACTGTCTGCTCTCTTTGGGGGGGAAGATCGTGACCGGCAGCCCCGTCGCCACCCTGGACCAGTTCCCCTCCGGCCCAATCTTCCTTCTGGACGTCACCCCCAGGCAGCTCATCAGCATCGCCGGGGAGAGGTTCGACGAGCGCTACCGGCGCCGGCTGGCGGCCTACCGCTACGGCCCCGGGGTATTCAAGGTCGACTGGGCACTGTCCGCCCCCATCCCCTGGCGCGCCGCCGAGTGCCTAAGCGCAGCCACGGTGCATCTGGGGGGGACCCTGGAGGAGATAGCCGCCGGGGAGGCCGAGGTCTGGCGCGGCGGGCACCCGGAGCGCCCCTTCGTGCTGCTGGCCCAGCAGAGCCTGTTCGACCCGGGGCGGGCGCCCCGGGGGAGGCACACCGGCTGGGCCTACTGCCATGTGCCGAGCGGGTCGCGGGTCGACATGACCCGGATGATCGAGGCCCAGGTGGAGCGCTTCGCGCCGGGGTTCAGGGAGCTGATCCTGGCTCGGCACGTGCGGGATACCGCAGGCTACCAGAGCTACAACCGCAACTTCGTGGGGGGGGACATCATCGGCGGGGTGCAGGACCTGCGCCAGACGCTGGCCCGCCCCGTGCCGGGGACCAGGCCCTACGCCACCCCGGCGAGCGACGTCTTCATCTGCTCCTCTTCCACCCCCCCAGGCGGCGGGGTGCACGGCATGTGCGGCTACCATGCCGCCCGCTGCGCCATCGAGGCCTTCGAGCGCCAGGGGAAATAGTTGGCGCCGGCGGCGGCCTCCCGCCGGCGCCGTCCCTAGCCGGCAGCTTTCCCTCCGTGGCTGCCTCCTTAAACGGCAATAGGGGCGCATGATCATGCGCCCCTACCAGATTGCAGCGAACTTTCCCCACGCTGACCCGGCCTAGCCGGAACCAAACAGGGCAGCCCGTGGGAACTGACTCCCCCTCCCTTGACGGGAGGGGGCAGGGGGGGTGGGTGAAACTGCCATATGCGATGGATGTGGCCCCCACCCCCACCCCCTAACCCCCTCCCGCAAGGGGAGGGGGGACAAAGACAGGACAAACTATCAGGAAAGCGTCGGGTCACTTCTCGTCTTCCGGGCAGAAGCGCCCGAATCTCCCTCCCATTTTCCCTTCCCTTTTCGCTTCCCTCTTGTCCTGCAGCGCATGGTACTTGTTCACCTGCTCCGGTGTGAGCAGGGCCAGGAACTGCTTGGCCCCCTGCGCCTTCTTGACCGCCAGCTCCGCCTCCGCGGCTGCCACCTTGGCCGCCTGCGCCCTTACCGCCGCCTCGTCGGCAGTGCCGGAGTGCACCAGGGAACGCAGCTTGCGCTTCTCGGTCACCATCCCCTCAAAAAACTCCTTGTTCTCGCTGCGCAGGCTCTCCTTGAGCGCCTTGGCCTGGGTCTTCTGCTGTTCTGTGAGCCCCAGCTCCTTGGCCATCCTGTTAAAGAAGTGGGCGCCGCGCTCCCCCCTGTGCTTGTGCGCCTGCTGCCCGCTTGCGGCCTCTTTTTTTCCCGCGGGGGAACCGGGATGGGCGGCTGCCATTTGGGCGCCGAAGGCGGTGGCTGTGCCTATGCTTGCCAACAGTGCCAGGATCCTGAATTGTCTTCTCATATCGTTTCTCCTTTTCGGCGGCTCCCGTTCGGGTCCGCCCCGTTGTGATGGTGCAACCTTAGCGCCCAATTGTGTAGGCAATGTGGAAGAACTAAGGAAATGACCAGGAGCTGACACTTCCCGGCCAGGTTGCCGCCAGGGATGGTCATCAAATAATCATCGACTTAACTGGCGACACAACCAAGGAGGCAGATCATAAAGAATCGTCTCAAGAACATACTGACAGTTGCCGCAGCTGCTTTTACCCTCGCAACGTTTTCTAGCTCAGCCAAGCTGCTCAAGCAAGTCCCCCTGTATCTCGGGGGACTTTTCGTGTCTTTGAACTTCGCCCCCAGTGCGCTGATAGCTGAGTTCCATTTTTTCTGACGCCTTTGTTGCCATCTCGGATGAGCTTGCTAGAATATGCTATCGCTTGAGACATTGGACACTGCTAAGGAGGTTGTTATGAGGATTCCGGTGGAATTTGCAGATCAAAGGCGGGGCTTGGTAAGGGCGGAGGAGCTTCAGGAACTCATCGAGAAGGCGGCGATCGTCTCCTTCCTGCGCAGTGACGGCCAGTCGGTCCGGGTCGGCGTGGACAGCGTGCGCGGCATGGGCGGCAACAAGTACCGGGGACCCGAGCGCAGGGGCAACGTGCTTTTCTGCTGACAGATGACGGCGAGCGAGTATGGCGCACGGCCGGTTCCGAGGTTGGAACCGGCCTGCTTCATTTATAGAGGCAGCAATGGGAAGGGTGGCAGGCTGCCCCTTTTGCCGGCAGACTGGCTGTTACTGGCCTGCGCCGGAGCAATGATATCGGTAGATTAGGGCCAACTCAACTCCCCCGTGTTACCGTTTACCGTATACATGCTTGCCAATAGTTTTCATCGGATGTATACAGGTACGAGCCCAAAGCGTCGCGTTCCCGCAACTCGATGCAGGGCGGCAGATTTTGGTGTCTACATAAGGCGAAGATTTGGACACACCGGTTTCCGGATACGCCGCAGAGTCCCCTTTTTCATTTTTGCAAAACGCATCCCACGCTTTTGCATTTGTGCGAATGACCTCAAGTGGCGCATTAACATTAATCAACGTACTGAAATTACGCTGCATCATCCTCCCCTGCTTCACCTCAATCCCCCAAACATTTTTGCTGTTGTGCGAAAAAGCCTCTTTCACACCCCCCGCTTCGGCACATGCGCGCGGCGGCTAAGTCATTGTTTTTTCGTGAGTCGGCGTTATATACAAAGTTTTAAAACATTGGTATGCAAGTTGCTAAAGGGTTATGGCAAGCGTCATCAACCCAATAATGGAGGTATAGGGCATGTCACAAACGACATCTAACAAGGGCTGGCAGGTAGTCATCGCCGGAACCGGTATTAACCTGGCGCTCGGGGTGCTGTATGCCTGGAGTATCTTCAAGGGTGCCATCAAGGCGTCCATCGAGCAGGGGGGGCCCGACGCCTTCCAGTGGAGCCTGGGCTCCATCAACGACCCCTATGCGCTCTGCTGCCTCGCCTTCGCCTTCTCCATGATCATGGCCGGCAAGTGCCAGGACAAGATCGGTCCGGCGCGCACCGCCCTGATCGGCGGGCTGCTGGTGGGAGCCGGCTTCCTGCTCATGGCCTATTCCAACAGCTACGCCGCCTGGGTCATGGGGTTCGGCGTCCTGGCCGGCTCGGGCTTCGGCTTCGGCTACTCCGCCGCCACCCCGCCGGCGCTCAAGTGGTTCTCGGCCAAGAAGACCGGCGTGATCGCGGGGACCGTGGTGGCCGGCTTCGGCCTGGCGCCGGTGTACATCGCCCCGCTCTCCAGCTACCTTCTGGGGATCTACGGCATCCAGAAGTCCATGCTCTTCCTGGCAGCCGGCTTCGCCGTGATCGTCTGCGGCCTCTCCTTCTTCCTGGTCAACCCTCCCAAGGGGTTCGTGCCTGCCGAGCCGGCGGAAAAGGATGACGCGGGCGCCGCCCCCGCCAAGAAGGCCGTGCACGACGCCAGCGTGAGCGAGATGCTGCGCTCTCCCAAGTTCTACATGCTCTGGACCACATTCTTCATCGGCGCCGGCGCAGGTCTCATGGTGATCGGCTCCGTGGCGGGCCTGGCCAAGCAAAGCATGGGCCCCATGGCCTTCGTCGCGGTCGCCATCATGGCCATCGGCAACGCCTCTGGGCGCGTGGTCGCCGGCGTCCTGTCGGACAAGATCGGCCGCCGCGCCACCCTGACCATCATGCTCTCCTTCCAGGCGGTCCTGATGTTCGCGGCCATCCCGGTGGTGGGTTCGGGAAGCGCCGTCCTGCTGGTGCTGCTCGCCTCCTTCATCGGTTTCAACTACGGCTCCAACCTGACCCTGTTCCCCTCCTTCGCCAAGGACTACTGGGGCTTCAAGAACTACGGCCTGAACTACGGCGTGCTGTTCAGCGCCTGGGGTGTGGGCGGCCTGGTCATGGGGCGCGTCTCCGAGATGATGAACGCGCAGCCGGGCGGGCTGAACAAGTCCTTCATCCTCGCCGGCAGCTGCCTGGCCATGGGAACCATCGTCACCTTCTTCCTGCGCGAGAAGAAGGCGGTCGCCGTCGAGGCCACCGAGATGGCCGGAGAAGCGGTGCCCGTCAAGGTCGGCACCTCGGCCTGACGGCAAGCTTCCTCCTGATGAAAATAGATCGGGCCATGCAATTTTCTGCATGGCCCTTTCTTTATTAGTAGTGCTACTATGTCGCTTTGAAATAGAACGCCCCCCGAGAGGAGTTCAATGGATACCACCTACGTCACCATCATGCTGGTCGTCTTCCTGGTGCTGGCCGGTCTGGCGATCGACATCGGCTACATGTACGTCAGCGAGGAAGACCTGCACCACTCAGCGGAGATCGCGGCGCTGGCCGGCGCCCAGTCCATCAAGGACCGCCTCCTGTTCCAGGCGCAAAACGATCCCGGCAAGCTCTCCGCAGCGGCAGCCGACACCGTGCAGACCGTCGCCAGGAACACGGCCATCGACACCGTCAACGGCAAGCACAGCGCCGCTGCACTGGTGGGGCTGGACAACGACAACGGCAACGCCCTCACCGAGAAGAACGACATCACGGTCGGCTTCTGGAACATGAGCAGCCGCAGCTACATCCCGGGGGGGACCCCGGTGAACGCGGTGCAGGTCAGGACCAAGCGCACCGCCGAGAGCAGTTCGGTGGGGCTCGGA
>Ga0209212_1007967_pt1 | contig 11503 bp, 12 predicted proteins | sample RifGroC2_FD_183996 | JGI IMG/M metagenome (GOLD analysis project Ga0209212, IMG submission 183996) | Groundwater microbial communities from Rifle, Colorado, USA - Groundwater C2 (SPAdes) (version 2) | ecosystem: Environmental > Aquatic > Deep subsurface > Groundwater | place: Rifle, Colorado...
AAGCCCAAATTCTGTCTGATGCGGAAAAGGGTGCCGCCCGTGATCCTATCAGAGAAACGGCTTTGCGCGATATTGAATATTTGCGTGATGCCTTAACCCAAGGCACGGAAAAGTTTTTTCAATTTGCTCTCTATGTTACCCTCTATGCCGACACCGAAGAAGAATTAAATCGTTTGTCTGATACTGTAGAAAATATTTTCGGTTCCCGTTTGATTTATTCCAAGCGCGTCTATTTTCAAGCCGAACAGGGCTTTAATTCCACCTTGCCCATCAATCATGATGAATTGTTGATTTCTTTTAACATGAATTCTTCACCCATTGCTTCGTCTTTTCCTTTTGTTTCCAGTGAATTGACTAGTGACAACGGTATTCTCTATGGTGTTAATCGCCACAACAATAGTTTGATTCTTTTTGATCGCTTTAGTTTGCAGAATGCCAATAGCGTGGTCTTTGCCACTTCCGGAGCTGGTAAGAGCTATGCCATCAAGTTGGAAGTTTTGCGTAGCTTGATGATAGGTACTGATGTCATTGTCATTGATCCAGAACATGAATACAAGCATTTGTCTGATGCCGTGGGTGGCACCTATATCAATATCTCCTTGTCAGGCAAGAGCAAGATTAATCCTTTTGACTTACCCTTAGCCATTGGCGATCAGACCAAGGTAGAGGATATTATTCGTAGCGGTGTTATTACTGTCAAAGGTTTGGTTAATTTAATGATCGGCAAACTCAATTATGATGAAGACGCTATTATGGACCGAGCTCTGTTGGAAACCTATGCCCGTAAAGATATTACGCCTGATGCTGATCTAACTGCCGTGGAACCGCCGGTCATGCAGGATCTCTTTGATACCTTGGACGGTATGGAAGGCGGTTTAAACTTAGCTAGAAGATTACAGAAGTATACCAAGGGCACTTTTGGCAGTTTGTTTAACAGCCCAACCAATGTGGAACTTAATAATCAACTAGTGGTTTTCTCTGTCCGTGATTTAGAAGATGAATTGCGTCCCATGGCCATTTACATGATTGTTAACTATATTTGGAATGTGGTGCGTAGCCAAATGAAGAAACGCTTGTTGATTATTGATGAAGCTTGGTGGCTGATGCAACATGAGGATAGTGCTAAGTTTATCTATGCCCTAGTTAAGCGTTGCCGTAAGTATTATTTAGGCGTCACCACTATTACCCAGGATGTTAATGACTTTTTGAAGTCGCCCTATGGCCAAGCTATTGTTAATAATTCGGCTTTACAATTGCTGTTGAAACAATCTAAGTCGTCCATTGATCTAGTGCAAAAGACTTTTATTCTAACGGAAGGCGAAAAGTATTTGTTGCTAGAATCAGGTCTGGGCGAGGGTATTTTCTTTGCCGGACCCAAACATGCCGCTATCAAGGTTGTGGCTTCCTATACCGAAGACCAGCTCATTACGTCTGATCCTAAACAGTTGTTAGAAATAGAGGAGTCCAAGAAAGAATTTGCTGCCCAGATGCTCAACTCCCAGACTAATTTACCTAGTCAACCACTGGCGCCTAAGATTTAATAATATAAATATATGATCAATATACAAGGTAATAGAAAAATTTTTGGCATTTTAATTATTGTTTTAGGCTTGGTACTGCTGGGCGTCATTGTCTACTTTATTTTCTTCCATGATTTTGATAAGTCAGCCTCTGGTCCCGATGGTCTAACCAACATTAGCCAGTTGTTATCACCAGACCAAAGTACAGTACAAGATTTTACCCAGACTAGCCAAACTACTAATGAACCAGTTATGACGACAGCAGAGTTGTCTCAGGAAGGAGTCAAACAAATAGCGGCCTCTTTTGCTGAACGTTTAGGCAGTTGGTCCAATCAAGCCAATGCCAGTAATTTGGTTGATCTGAAACTCATGATGACACCTAGTTTACAGGAGTGGGCTAATGACCAAATTGTTCAAACCAAAACCAATACCAAAGATTACCAAGAATATTACGGCATCACCACTAGAGCCGTGACCACTGAAGCTCAAAGTTTTACTGATAGCCAAGCTACTATCCTGATTAACACCCAGCGTACTGAAGTTAAGCAGGGTCAGACCAGAACTTTTAATCAGGCTTTGAAACTAGAATTAGTTAAAGCTGGCAAAACTTGGCTGGTGGACGGTGCCTATTGGCAATAGTTCTAATTATTTAAATCTTTAAATATGCAAAGGATAATAAAACAAGCTCAACGGCTTGTTTTATGGTTAGCGGATATTGTTTTCCCAGTGGAATGTTTGGGTTGTGGTCAGTCTGGGCAGTGGTTGTGTTTGTCCTGTCTGCAGAATATCAGTTGGCGGATTATCCAAACCTGCCCGGTTTGTTTGCACCCTAATCTTTGGGGAGAGTATTGTGATCATTGCTATCAGAGCCTAGACGGCATCATGGTGGCTAGTAGTTATGAGGATAAATTATTAAAGCAAGCTATTAAGGACTACAAATATCATCTAGCTAAAGAATTGGCTCAGCCTTTGTCCACCAGCCTCATAGTCTGGTTGGGGCGTCTATTACAAGAGTCTTCAGTCTTAAAAGACAAGGCTGCCTTGCCTAAACTCTTAGAATATTTTAATCATTGTTTGATTATACCCGTACCTTTAAGTCGTCGTCGCCAAGCTTGGCGTGGTTTTAATCAGTCTGAACTATTGGCCAGACCCTTGGCTGATTTTTTTAATTTAGATTTAGACTGTCAGCATTTAAAAAGAATTAAATACAACCAGCCTCAAGTCAAATTGACCAAGCAGGCGAGACTAATTAATATACAAAAAAGCTTTGTCTGGCAAGGACAAAACTTAAATCAGCGTAATATTTTGTTGATAGATGATTTAACTACGACAGGCGCCACTCTATCAGAGTGCGCCAAAGTCTTGAAACGTCACGGGGCTGGTGAGGTCTGGGGCTTGGTCTTGGCGAAAAACTAATTAGCCACAATATTCTGTATTTTCTTTAAACTTATTTTAGACTTCCAGAAGAAATAGCCGATAATCGCAAAGGTGATAATGGGGGTCAGCCAGCTGGGTATATCAAAGCCAAAACTGTCTAAGACCATAACTAGACCTAGGAAGAAAATGGAATACATGGCACCATTTTTGAGATAGATATATTTTTTAATACCTTCAATATTGCGAATGGTTAATTCTCTGACTATAAAAGCGCCCAAGCCATTACCTAAGATAATGAGAGGCACGGACAAGGTGAAGGCAAAGGCACCTAGAACACCATCAATGGAAAAGGAAGCGTCGATTACTTCTAAGTAAAGAATCTTGCTGATATCCGACATATGGCCCTTGCTCATCATACTAGTTTCAGCTTTTTCAGCATTTTGCCTAAAGCCATGGGTAATGAAAAAGGCCGTGGAACCAACGACAGCACCAAAGGCGATATAGGGATTTATTTTTAAGGCCATCCAGACAACAACCATTAACATGATTGAGGCCACGGCATAGAACCAAACACCTTGTTTGAAAATAAATTGTTCGCCCCTGAGACCAAAGTTTTTGGTTTCTAAAAATAGCCAATGTAAGAAAATGAACAGTAGGAATATTCCGCCACCAATCAAGAGAATAGGGGAAGATTTTTCTATAGCCTCCAAAACATGTGGATCCTGGGAAAAGGTAGCGGTCAAAGAACCGAGAAAGCCTAGGTTGGTGTTAGTTAGCCAGACAATCACCCAAGGCAAGAGGCCTCTGACTACAAAAACAGCAAAGATAATGCCCCAAACTAAAAACCATCTTCTAGCTTTTTGACTCATGGTTGTCAGGACGTCAGCATTAATAACAGCATTATCCAAACTAGAGACTATTTCAAAAAGACATAGTCCGAAAAGTATTAAGATTAAGGAAGGTATATCCATAATAGAAAATAGGGCGGTTAAGCCAAAAAGTTAATTATCTACTACTATTATACTATTTTTTAGCAAAACCTTCAAAGGCCTTGAGGATTTCCACTGGTGTGACAAACACTACGGTATTGGAAGCATCAGATGACATGTCATTAAGTGCTCGTAAAGTGCGCAAATGCAAAGCGCCCGGCACATCAGATAACATTTTAGCCGCTTGAGCCATTTTTTCCGCAGAGGCCAATTCACCTTCAGAATTAATAATCACAGCGCGTTTTTCACGTTCCGCTTCAGCTTGCTTGGCAATGACGCGTTCCATTTCTAGTGGCAAACTGACATCTTTTAATTCCACGCCATTAACTTTGAGGCCCCAAGCATCAGTTTCTTTGTCCACAATTTCACGAATACGTTCAGCAATCTGGTCACGTTTGGATAATAATTCGTCCAAAGATACTTCGCCCACAATATTACGCATAGTAGTTTGGGCATACTGGGAAATAGCATAACGAAAATCTTCCACTTCAATGATGGCTTTTTCCGCTGAAAAAACTTTGTAATAGATAACGGCATTGACTGTGACTGAAACATTATCCCGAGTAATAGCCTTTTGATCAGGTACATCAACTGCTTTAATACGCATGTCTACTTTTCTGTAAGATTGAAAAATTGGTATTAACCATTTCCAGCCAGGTTCCATAATGCCGGAAAATTTACCCATGGTAAATTTAACTCCTCGTTCATATTGATTAATTTGTTTAAGACAAATAATAATCAAAACAATGGCTACGATTGCCCAAATAATTGTGTTGTCCATAAGTTGATAGTTAATTTTAAATACTTCAATATAGAAAAAATAAAATTATTTTAAGGCGGAGGAGGCGGGATACAATTGAAATAATTTTATCTTAAAAGAGTTTGGCATGTGAGCCGATTCTTAACAATATAATAATCACCTCGGCTTTTTTTATTTCATAAATCAGCAAGACATCTGGTTTTAAGTGGCATTCAAAAAAGTTATTAAACTCTCCACTGAGGCGATGGTTGATATACTTTACCGGTAAGTCTCTGCCCGAGGCTAAAATATTCAAAACTTTTTCCAGCTCAATCATCATGACATTATCGTGTTGGGAATGTTTTAGCTCTTTTTTAAACCGCTTGGAATATTTTAAAAGATACATAAATTAATCCTGCAGGGCATCTCTGATAAGAGAAGCGCCATCATGAAAAGACTTTTTGCTTTGCCCGCCCTCTAAAGAGGCTTCGCGCAAGATAGTGGCCTTGGCTAAGGTCAGGCCGTTCTCGTCCCTTAATTCACAAGGAAAATTTTTAGCATTAATCGCTTGACGAAAAAATAGTTTGACTGCCGAACTTATATCCATACCTAAACTATCAAAAACTTTTTTTGCTTCCCTTTTAGTCTTAGCGTCAATGCGGATCTGAATTTGTGCGTTATTTTTAGTATCCATATTTTTAACTATTTAAATATAAATACATTGTATAGCAATTGTAATAAATTGTCAATACATAATTCTATATGCGGAGGAGGTGGGATTCGAACCCACGTACCCTTGCGGGTTGCCGGTTTTCAAGACCGGTGGAATAAACCACTATCCGACTCCTCCAAGTTTATTTTTTGCTTTAACGTATACGTTTTCTTAATTTTTCATATTCATCAACATCTAACTCTATATCTCTTAATATATTTTTTAAAATGCCAGATCCCAAGTCTTCATTATTATGAATTGGGATAACCGTTGTCTGGTTATTTGTTTCGTTGAGAAAAAAATGATGGCTACCCTTGCTACGAATTAGTTTGAAACCTAAAACCAGCAAAATTTTCATCATCTTTTTAGCCGAAATAATATTGAGTTTACCCATAGTAATTTATTTGGTAAATTCCAAGTTCTGTATGCCGATAAATTGATTTTGTAATATTGGCTGTTTAAATTGTTTTTCTTCCACTTCTAAACACAAACTAACAACTTCCGCCAGCCTTTTATAAAGTTCGTTTAAGGTTTTGGCCTGAGTGTAACAACTGCGCAAAGAGGGCACTTTGCCAATATAATAACCTTGATTATCTTTTTCGATAATGACTGGTAAATTATATTTTTTTTGTCGGGCCATATGATTTAAATTAATTTTTAAATTAAAATTGTCAAAATATTATTCTTGGCGGAGAGTGAGGGATTCGAACCCTCGAGGCCCTTTCAGGCCCAACACCTTAGCAGGGTGCCCCATTCAGCCGCTCTGGCAACTCTCCTTCTTGGGAATTTTAATTGTCTATGCTATAATTAAACATATAAGAAAAAGGCATAATTGTCAATTATATGGCTAATGTAGAAGATGATTTTGGCCAAGATCTAATGTCCTGGCAGATTCCTGAGATTCCTAGCTATCAGCGGGGACCTTGGTGGTTTCTCTTAACCGGCCTCATAGCCCTAGGTTTTGTTATCTATGGTTTCTATTCCAGTAATTATTTATTTATCTTCATCATCATCCTCATAGTAGTGATTGCTGTTATTAATCATTTCCGTACCTCTGAATTAGTAGACGTAGTGATTACCACCGAAGGTATTCAGGTGGATACTGCTTTCTATGACTATGATATGATCAAAAACTTTTCTGTTATTTACAAGCCCCGTGATCAGGTTAAGGCTCTGTACTTGGAATTCAATAATGTGATCAGACCCAGGCTAACCATACCTTTGAATGAGGCTAACCCAGTGCAAGTCAGGAGCCAGCTTTTGAAATTCCTCATGGAAAATCTGGATCGTACTGATGAGCCGAACACGGATTATTTGTCGAAAAAGCTAAAAATTTAAGTCTTGACTAATGGATAGCTTTCTATTATACTTTCATTGACTATGAAAGTTTTTTAGTCCTCATAGTTTAATGGATAAAACGCGAGATTGCGGATCTCGTAATCTAGGTTCGATTCCTAGTGGGGGCACAGTATGAATCTCTCAACGCCAGTTGCTAATATTACCCGGGTGGGTAAAGTTACGGCCAGTAAATTAAAACGTCTGGATATTTTTACTATCCAAGATCTTTTGTTTTATTTCCCTTGGCGCTATGATGATTTTTCAATGAGCACGCCAATTGCTCAACTACAACCCAATACCAGAGCTAATGTCGTAGGCACAGTGGAAATGCTTAACAACAAAAAGAGTTTTAAGCGTCGCCTTAATATTACCGAAGCCTTAATTAGTGATGACAGCGAGATGTTAAAGGTGGTGTGGTTTAATCAACCCTTCATTGCTAGAAATCTGCAAGTTGGGGATAGGGTATCTCTCTCTGGTAAAGTTGATAGTGACCATGGCCTAACAGTCATGACTTCGCCTATTTACGAAAAAATTACTCAGCAAGTTATCCACACCCAGGGCCTAGTACCTAACTATCATTTAACTAGCGACCTCAGTCAAAAGCAATTACGTTTTTTGATTAATCAAGTTATTGATTTAGCTCAGCAAGTAGAGGATTGGTTACCTGAGACTATTAGGCAAGAACAGCGCTTATTAACTTTGGCTACAGCTATTCAAAAAATCCACTTTCCTAAGAATCAGCAGGATATTGATCAAGCTAAAGCTCGCTTGTCATTTGATGAATTATTTTTACTCCAACTACAGTCGCAAATAACCCGCCAGGCGATTATCAGGAATAAAGCTCTGCCGATTAAGTTTTTAGAGCCCAAAACCAAGGAATTGGTTAAGAGCTTGCCTTTTGTTTTAACTGATGACCAGCGTAAAACAGCCTGGGAAATCTTGCAAGATCTAGAAACAGACCAGCCCATGACCAGATTGTTGGAAGGTGATGTTGGCTCTGGTAAAACTGTAGTGGCTTTGTTAGCCCTCTACAACACCGTACTCAATGGTTATCAAGCCACTATTATGGTGCCCACCGAAGTCTTGGCTAAACAACATTTTAATTCTTTGAATAAACTCTTGTCTGGTTTCAATATCAATCTGGCCTTGCTAACTAATAGTCAGCAACAAACAACCAATCAGGAAAAAATTACTAAAGCCGAGCTCGGTCAGCAAATAGCTAATGGTCAAGCCCAACTGATTATTGGCACCCATGCTTTGATTCAACAGGCTGTGGAGTTTAAAAACCTTAATCTAGTGGTCATTGATGAGCAACACCGCTTCGGTGTAGAGCAACGCCAAACCTTAGTCGCTAAAGCCAGTTCAACAGACCAGCTCATGCCCCATCTGCTCTCCATGACGGCTACACCCATTCCGCGTAGTTTAGCCTTGGCTTTGTATGATGATTTAAATATTTCCATAATCAAACAACTACCTAAAGATCGACAAAAGATTATCACTAAAATTATTGGTCCGGAAGAACGCCAATCTAGCTATGACTTCATTGCTCAACAAGTAGGGCAGGGTGGGCAGGTTTTTGTCATCTGTCCTTTGATAGATATTTCTGACAATCTGGGCGCCCGATCAGTCAAAGAAGAATATGACAAACTGTCTCAACAAATTTTCCCCAACTTGAAGATTGCTATGTTGCACGGTAAACTCAAACCTAAAGACAAAACAGCCATCATGGAAAAGTTTAGTAATAATGAGATTAATATTCTGGTAGCTACTTCAGTGATTGAAGTGGGTATTGATATCCCCAATGCTACGGTCATGATGATTGAAGATGCTAATCGCTTTGGTCTAGCTCAACTGCATCAATATCGGGGCCGAGTAGGTCGTAGTCAACACCAGTCATATTGTTTTTTGATGAATGATGATAGCACTAGTTTCGGCCAGCAAAGATTAGCTGCCATGTTAGAGTATGACAATGGTTTTGACCTAGCCCAAGCTGACTTAAAATTCAGAGGACCGGGTGAAGTCTATGGTACTTTGCAAAAAGGTTTCCCAGAATTGAAAATAGCCACTTTATATAATTATGCACTAATGAAACAGGCTAAAGAGGCGGCTATGAGCCTTTTGCAAATAAATCCTAATTTGGATAATTTACCTAAAATTAAAGAAAAAATAGTCAATTTAGCTGGCCTTAGCCACCTCGAGTAGTTGACTAAATTAGAAGATTATGCTATGATGGAGTATTAAAAATAAATACTAATAATAGTGTTTTATTTAGGCATTTTGACAATTAAAAAACACATATATTAATTATTATCAACAAATAAAGAAAGGTTTCTCATGGAAACATTATCCAGTTTTTTCGCAGACTATGGATCAATATTATTTTTGTTCATAGCAATAGTCGCCATTGTTTTGATTGGCAGGTGGCTTTTACGCATGGAAGCGGTTCAGGAATGGCTGATTGACAGCTGGGCCAATGCCAGACAAGTTTGGTATGCTGGTGGAGGATTATTTTTCTCCGCGTTAGTTGTTTATTTAATTCTATCTAATCCGGTTTGGGTCGGATTAACCGATATTGAGACTTGGCATAATACTTATGTTAAGAATCCATATATTGGTTATGAAGGGTTGAGCGTTGTAGGTTGGTTGGGATTTATATTATTTACTCTGATAGCCACTTTTTGTTTGAGTCGTCTGGCATCTCATTGGATGAGAAGGACTAGAGGCCATTTCATTAATGGTCATATAACCTGGAAGCAGTATTTTGCTGACCTTAAGAAGCAATGGACAGAATTATCAAAGCTAGAGACCAGACGTTACACTCGCTATTATTTAGCAGGTCTTGGCATATTTGTTTTTCTCATATTCTTCTTCATAGATATGACTTTCGGAGTATTTATGTTTGCACTTCTGTTGGCTATAGTGCCATTTTTTGGTAAGGACACCACCGATCAGGTTTATTATGTAAACCTTTGGATTTGTATAGGTTTGATAGTGGCAACAGGTATCTTGTTTGAAGGTTTCAGGAGATACAACCCAACCACTTATTGCTCTTGGGTTAATTCGTACAGGAGCGAAAGTATTAGGAGTGCTGCTATTAATGACAGAGCAGCTGAAATGGAAGCCGTTGTTTATGGAGCTACACAGGATATGAAAGATTCTTTAAGAAAGCAAGCAGAAATTCTCCGAGCTAATGGAGATTTGCACGGTATCAGAGAGCTTTATAAAAGAGCTCAGAAAGAGCTTGATTCCACAGCTCGTTTAATGAGAAAGAGTGCGGTGTATGATCGTCCGAAAATTGATAACCAGAACATTGATCAAGTTGTTGTCCCTGATATTTCACAGCTGCCAGCTAATCTAGTGTTACAACCTGGACAAAAGTCGCGACAATTTAATGTACCAGTCGGTTACTCTTTTTCAGTTGATGAGGCTGGTGGAAATTATGGTGGCTATGTATTTCGTTATAATAACAATAGTCAAAGTGTAATACGCCAACCAGGAGTGCCATTGGCAGTAGCAGAGAATATTTTAGATTTTATTATCGAAGCACAGGATAGACCTGTGCGATTAAATGTGGTGATTTGGCCATCAGGTCAAAATAAACCAATGTAAATAATGAACGGTTTAGCAAAAATTGCTAACCGTTCTTTTTTTTGTTATAATATTATTAATTATATTATAGTTTATGAGATACTGGATACTATTTATTTTAACCTTAATTATTGGAGTCACTTTAATAAAAGTTGGCACTGTTTTAGCTGCTGACTGTGCGTGGTCCAACAATGCTAATTGTTCTGACAAAGGCACTGCTTGGGTTGATGCCACAGATAGTAATTGTACCGGTACTAAGCCTGATGGTACCAAATGTTGTTGCGTTATGGGTTGTTGCCAATGGTACGTTAGTACTATTACTGCTTTGAGAGGCACAGTCATAATGGAATCTGGAATTCAAGAAATGAAGCCAGGGGAATGTAAGACTAAAGAAGATGATTTGAATAAAAAATATGCCAATTCAATGAGTGCTACATATGTAAATGTTAATTTTTTTAAAGGTTACGCTGTAGTTGGCAATAGTTGTGAAGAGAAAAAGGTAGTAACCCCGCCAACTCCGCCTGCACCACCCACTTCGCAAAAAGGCGTGGCAGCTTGGGATATAGATCCTTTAACCAATCCAATTAAAACTATTAACGCCTCAGTGGTTATAGGCCGAGTGGTGCGAGCCATTCTTCTGATTATTGGTTCCATTGCTTTACTGATGTTTATTTACGGCGGTTTGATGTGGATGACAGCAGCTGGCAATGATACAAAAATCAGTAAAGCTAAAAATGTTTTAGTTTGGGCCACTCTAGGTTTGATTGTTATAGCCGCCGCTTATTTATTAGTCAAATATGTTATGGAAGCCGTGGGTGCCGTTTAATTTATCAGTGATTACATGTTAATATTATTATTTATAAAGACCGCGTTGTCTTTGTTATTGGATCATCCTTAAATTTATGCGTTATTATAAATTATTGATTCTAGCTTTAATTATTGGAGCCACTATTGTAACAATAGAACCTGTTTTAGCCGCTCAATGTACTTGGGCTACTAATAATGCATGTACGGATAAAGGTAGTTACTGGCTACAAGTGAAGGATAGTTTTTGTAGCGGTGCAAAGCCCAGTGGTACTACTACTAAATGTTGTTGTGCTCAAGGTTGCTGTTACTATTTAGAGATGCAATCTAGTGGCGTAGGCACCCATCCTGTATTGTATTATGCCGAATTACAGCTTGATGAAGCGGCTTGTAAAGCACTGGTTGCTAGTAAAAAAAATTTATTTACTGTTTTTAA
>Ga0209212_1007968_pt1 | contig 11502 bp, 11 predicted proteins | sample RifGroC2_FD_183996 | JGI IMG/M metagenome (GOLD analysis project Ga0209212, IMG submission 183996) | Groundwater microbial communities from Rifle, Colorado, USA - Groundwater C2 (SPAdes) (version 2) | ecosystem: Environmental > Aquatic > Deep subsurface > Groundwater | place: Rifle, Colorado...
AGGGTCGAACCCTCAGGGGCGAAACAGATTCACCTTTCTCTCTTTACCCCGGCGTCCCGGAGCAAACTGTAACAGCAATAGAACCAAACTGGCTACTCGTTCAATATACAAGGGGCGGACTGCGTCCGCCCAGGGCGCATGCAATGCGCCCCTACAATCGAACTGCCACCCCATGTTCGCGCAGATACTGCTTGCACTCGGCAATGGTGTACTCGCGGAAGTGAAAAATGCTCGCCGCCAGGGCGGCACTGGCGCCGCCTTCGACCAGGCCGGCGCGGATATGTTCGAGATTGCCGACGCCGCCCGAGGCGATGACCGGGATCGTCACCCGGTCGCTGACCGCGCGGGTGACGCCGAGGTCGTAGCCATCCTTGGTGCCGTCCTTGTCCATGGAGGTGAGGAGAATCTCGCCGGCACCGTAGCTCTCCATGCGCGCCGCCCATTCGATCGCGTCGATACCGGTGGGGTTGCGGCCGCCGTGGGTGTAGACCTCCCACTTGCCGGGCTCGGAACCGGGGACGCGGCGGGCGTCGATGGCGACGACGATGCACTGGCTGCCGAAACGCTCGGCGGCCTCGCGCACGAACTCGGGGCGATGAACCGCAGCGGTGTTGATGGAAACCTTGTCCGCGCCGGCGTTGAGCATTTTGCGGATATCGTCGCAGGTACGGATACCACCACCGACGGTGAGGGGCATGAAGACGCGCTCGGCGGTGCGGCGGACCACATCGACGATGGTGTCGCGGTTATCGCTCGATGCGGTGATGTCGAGAAAGGTCAGCTCGTCCGCCCCCTGGGCGTCATAGGCTTCCGCTGCCTCGACGGGGTCGCCGGCGTCACGCAATTCAAGAAACTGCACCCCCTTGACGACACGGCCGTCCTTGACATCGAGACAGGGGATGATGCGTTTGCTCAGCATGGATTACTCGCATTTCTTTTCATAAAAAGTGATCCCGACCCGCTCGATATGCTCCCGAAGGCTCTCGTTATCAATCTGCCTGTAGATCGAAAGATCGATCATCCAGGGCAAGAGAAGATCATCCAGTTCACCAAGCATCTTCAGCAGGAGATTCAGGTTAAGATCATCACCATTGAGCGTCAGATCAATATCCGAACCGTTCTTGTAATTCCCCTTGGCACGGGAACCATACAACACCGCCCTTTCCACCTGCGGGTAGCAGGCGAATACGGCCCGGATTTTTGCAACAGCAGCCGGAGGCAACCCAAAGGGGTGCTCGTTCATCATGGCTGTAAACTCAGAGTCTCAAGCCGTTGGTGCAAGCGAACAAATTCAGGGTAATACAACGTCACGATTTTACTGGAAATCTCGTCGGCAATGTCTTCGTTATAGGTATGGCTGGTGAGAACCCTGCTCTTGATCATCTCCATCCAGGTTTCACCGTCTTCAATCAACCCGCGCTGGAAAGCCAGACGAAAGGCATCACGGCTGCCAATGATACTCATCTCGCCCTGCGTTTCAAAAAGGTCTTTAATGGTGTTCCATGCCAGTTCGTACGAATACTCAAAACATTGAATCAATCCTTGCTGCTCCATATCATTCAGCTCACCTTTTTCAATGAATTTAGTGAGCTGGCGGAGCGCTTTGGCGTAATTGTCAAATCGTTGCTTCCAGCGGATATCCTGAGTGCTCATGGCGACTCTCCGTTACTTGCCCCGTTTGGTCAACGCCACCGCTGCCCGCAGGTCGATGGCGCCGGTGTAGACCGCCTTGCCGGTGATGGCGCCGACCACGCCACTCGCCTCGATGGCCATGAGCCGCTCGATGTCGGCGAGGCTGGAGAGGCCGCCGGAGGCGATGACCGGGATGGCGATCGCTTCGGCGAGCTGGCGGGTGGCGTCGATATTGACCCCCTGCATCATGCCGTCGCGGCTGATGTCGGTGTAGATGATGGCGGCGACGCCGAAACCTTCGAACTTTTTAGCCAACTCGATGGCGGTGACGTCGGTAACCTCGGCCCACCCCTGCACCGCGACCAGGCCGTTCTTGGCATCGATACCGACGACGATCCGGCCGGGAAACTGGCGACAGGCCTCCTCGACCAGGGCCGGGTTGCGCTGCGCCGCGGTGCCGATGATGACGCGCGACAGCCCGAGGCCGAGGTAGGCCTCGATGGTGGCGAGATCGCGGATGCCGCCGCCGAGCTGGGCCGGGATGGTGATCGCCTTGAGGATCGCCTCGATGGCGCTGCGGTTCTTCGGCTCGCCGGCGAAAGCACCGTCGAGATCGACGATATGGAGCAACTCCGCCCCCTGGTCCTGCCAGGCTTTGGCCTGGGCGCCGGGATTGTCGGAGAAGACGGTATCTTTGTCCATCAGCCCCTGTTCGAGGCGGACGCATTGACCTGCTTTCAGATCGATGGCGGGAATGACCAGCATCTTTTGAACCTTTCAATATCTGTGGTGTCGCTTCATTCAATTTTGCTTTTGTTCCGCTTGACGAGAGCGCATCCATTCGAATTCATCTATGCCCAGCGTATGAATTCTCGCCGCTAGCTGGCTCGCAATACGTTGGGCTTTCCCAAGCTTCAATTCGCCGACCCACTCGTATTTCTCCCCGGACGACGCACAAAAAAAGTAATCACTTTCTTCTTTAACAGCTTCAACAAATTTTTCTTTATTCGATTTACCCTTAAATATCTTAGTTTCAAGATTGCTTGGTTTTGTTTTTGCCGCAAGCCACACTACGGATTCTTCATCAAAAATACATACATCTATACTGGAATTCACATTCCCGACATCAACAATTTTTAAAACAATAAATGGAAAACTTGATCCAGATTCATGGTCAATCCTAACGGAGTCACAAAGAGGCTGGATACACATCAAATATTTTACATTTCCATCTATTTTATTTTTAATGAGTGACCCTAGCTGGAGTCTCGGCAAAGTTTTCATTTTAGATCTTTTGCACGCATCTAGCGTTGCAAGCAGGCTCAGCCCAATTTTTCCTGCGTCTACATTGGCAACGATATCTCCGTACATCAATTCCATAATTCTTTGAGATATTTCATATTCCTTCAACTTCTTAGCTGAAAAAAAATTACGAAATTCCTCTTTCTTGTCATCATTGTAATCAGAAAGAAAAACTTTAATTTTATCAATTTTCTCTTTAGGTTGACTGGTCAAACTTTCAACCCAGTCCATACACCTTTCTGCGTTGACAGAATTTCCAACTCCGTTATGCCTCAACAATGATCCGATCTCTCCCTCAAAAATATCCAGAAGAAACTGCTCCGCATCGTTTGGATCCGGGATGAGACAACGGTGGGCTAAAAATGCTCCATCCAGCGTCGCGGGAAATGTTGCCAATAAGTGGTGAGTTTGCTCTCTTATTTCTGTAATTGCTGCCAGCGCAGCTGCAGGAAGTAGTCCTGAAGTCAGCTTCGTAAATTCTTTCACGGCATGATCGGGCAATGCTTCATACGGCACTACATTTGTCGGCGGAGTCGATGGATTTGGCTTCTGAAAAAAAACTATCCTTGCATGTTTCCCTGTAAGTTCAAGAGTTGATTCATTGAAACTGAAACCGTGGTCACGCAATACACCTGCCAGTTCTGTCATTACGTCCTTAGCTACGCCGTCACTATAAATAACAAGCAGCCGTAACTTCCCCCCACTCGCATTATCGTCTTCAATAATCCTGACAATAGCGTCTCTCGGGGTGACTCCCCCAAGTTTCCAATCCAGTATCGTTATATCGGCAGATTTCGTCAGTGTGGTGATTTGGGTAGTTACTTCCTCAGCTGTTGCATGCGGAATAATCACCGAGCAAAGAATGCCCTTTTGGGCAAACGATTCCGTTAATGCCCTTGCATCTAATTCGTCACCAGTCGGCGCATCATCCTCTAGGGTTGCAACTTCTGCTTTCATCACTGCCGGAGGTGGAGTGACAAATCCGTCACCCCCTTTGGTCGCCGTCTTTGCCGACCGAGGCTTCCGATACTCCGCCTTATCATCAAAACAGACCACTGTCTTGATAAATGCTTCGGCTCTCTGCTGATAGTGTTGCGGCAGTCCGCTCATTTCCCCCGCCTATTCCTTCTCTTCGTCCGACGCCAATTTTATAAGAAATCGCGACGGCTTATCACTCCCAGGCTCAATGACCTGCAAGTCCATTCCTTCGTGCCGCAACGCCCGCCGAGCAATGCTCAACCCCATACCTCGGCCATGCTCCTTGGTTGTAAAACCAAAATCGAAAATTCGCTCTGCCAGTCTCTGCTCAATACCAGGACCGTTATTTTCGACAATAATCCCGTCCGGATGAGTATCTATACGGATATACCCATTTTCAACATTGCCCTTCGTCAGCCAATAACAACCGTTATCCACGAGGTTAATAAACACAGGGAGCAAGGTGGACGGGAAGGTCTTAAGCATAAAAACTCGAAATTCATCAGTTGCATCAAGACTAATTCCGTGGCGTTTGAACCGGTCTCCGAAGACACTGAGGAGGTAACCTCGTATTTCGTCACCCGAGAGATCAACTCTCTGGCGATAGAGTCGCCGATCCAGCGGGGCGAAAAGCCGTAAATATTCTTCGAGATGCGAAAAACCAGTCCTGAGATCGCCAAACAGCTCCCTTAGTGCGGGAGTTCCTTTTGCCCACGGTTGGAGCAGGCCGATATCTTGCTTAATCTTACGGACGACACCATTGAATTCATGCTGCACCATGCCGAGGGCCATGCCCACCTGCGCCCAGTGCAACGACTCTTCCATCTCTTCTGTGAGTTCGCGGTTACTATCTTCCAGTGCTGAAGTTACATCATCCGGCAGTACTCCGGCGGTGATCGCTTCCGCCAGATCATCCATTTGCTCGCGAAGCTTTTCCAGAAACCGCACCTCATGTTCGGCTGCTTTGTCGAGGCGGCGCTCGAAAGTACTACGCAGTTCGACCACAGCTTCACCGTTCAATCCAGTGACGTCAGTACGTTCGAAATCTGAGAGAACGGTCGCTACTTCGTTGTGTAAGCGTGTGACGCATGTGGAAATCCCTTTGGTTATGCTGTCGCGTGCGCGAGTTAGGCCCTCGCGGGCTTCTCGTTCCCCACGCGTGGCTTTCTTTTTAATTACTTGCTGTTTGGCCTCCAGTGCTTCCCGAAGAAGACGTCGCCTGTTTAGCGCGTCCCCTCTTCTTTCCAACAATTTGGCCAAACGACCATCGAAGTGCGCAGTCAAAGGGGTGAACCGATTCTCCTCAAGCTCGGAGTAAATATTGCGGTATGCTCGCCAATCGCTCGTCATCTGCTTTGTCAAGCCGATTCCTTGAGGGCGGCTCACCCTATATCCTTGACGCAAATCATCGGTTGAGCGGCGAATTTCTTCTTCCAACCAGTGTAACTGCTCACCCATGAGATCGGGATCGTCAAGTTCAGCAATGGCATCGAAACGAGTATCAAATTTTGCTTTTATCTGTTCAGCTTCTTCCCCAGGTTTGCCTTTTTCAACTTTATCAAAAAATAAATCAAGAGACTCTTTGAATTTGTCTTTGCGTACTTTTACAAGTTTTTCTCGTTTCTCTAATACATCTTTCCGCAAGTCCATCTCGGATTTAATGCGCTGAAACTCTTCGCCAAGGGGTGCATTTGGACGAAAAAAATCAATTGCCAAGGACTTAAGTAGATTTTCTAGCATGTCTTTAAATTGACGATAAGCTAAATTTTCGCGAAATCCCTCTCGCCCAGCTTTTTCTTGCAATGCACTATTTTGAGAATAAGAAACCATAATAGCGCCGAATATCCGGCGAAATGAAAAGTACCAATCTTTTGCAGCTAAATTTCTGCGCTTTTCAATATTTAAAAAATCATAATCATTGTTTCCGTACGGGAGTATTCTAACGCCGTCCCGATATAAGTATAACCCCCCGATTCTTTTCAGTTTCGCATCAATTCTTGCCCATTCTTCCTTTGGCAAAAGCGATTGGTGTTGATATCCTTGCATGTAACCAAAGCGAATATCAAAAGCCCCACACAGTGACTTATCACCTCTTGACCCCGGCCAGTTCAGTGTATATGGGACTGGAGGTCTATCATAAATTTTTACTGTGCCAATAAATTGTCCATATTCGTCGAAATGACCTTCGATAATTTGGTCGGCTGTGCTGTATTCTTCTGGAGTAAAAAATGCTCTTTCACCGATATAATCAATAATTTGTGCATCGGCGCGATGATGCCTGAATGCTGCCATAATCGGAGGCTGGGGGAAGTCGGGAAATATTGTATTTCCAAAACCAATAAGAAACTTTTCCAATTTTGAGGCTTCTGCCTCGGTTTCTTCCGAAAGATCAGAATCTAAAACCAAATCGTATGGGCGAACAATGAAGAAGGTGCCATGACCATCATCTAGGAGAGACGGCCCAACTTCATCTTCATGCTTCCCCTGATCGAGCGACTGAAGCACTGCTCGCGGAGAAAAATTCATTTGTTCGAGATCGGCGATAATCCGCTCAGACATTTCAAAAGGGATAGACTTGTCCAAGTCACGAAGATTTGAACAAAAAACATCTATGAGCTGTTGAATGTCCGATTCCTCCGGCAAGCTCCCGCCGGGCAAGGTCAAGATGGGGATACGTATTCCGTCGAGGTCGAGGCCGGGAATTTCGAAAAGCCCCCAATGAATCAGGCTCACCACAAGATCATGCAGACCATCCGGACGACTCGCTCGTGTGAACACCAAGACAGCGGGACCGATGGCTGCAATTGCTAGTCGACCAATCCCCTTTTCTCCTAAAATTCGCCGGGGTATCTTCCCGTATTCGCCGAGCCAATCAGCAGTACTTTCCGCCTGACCGACCTTGCTCTCCGTACCCAAAGTCAGCCAACGCTCACGGAAGTCAGCCTCGGTCATACCGAAACCATCGTCGCGAAGGATGAGGACACGGCGCTGTACCAGCACATCCACTTCGACCCGACGGGCGAAAGCATCATACGCGTTTTTGAATAATTCATGAAGTGCGGTAGGAATGCCGGCAATCTGCTGCCGCCCGAGCATATCAACCGCTCGTGCACGAACTTTTATCGATGCAGTTGTCGTCGAATCCATCATGAGCACTTCACTTACCTCTTGAACCTGGTTACCGCTTCCTGAATTTCGGCGGCCATTTGTTCAATATCGTTATGCTCCCAAAAGCGCATTACCCGCCAACTTGCTGCGCGTAATCTTTCATCTGTATCTACATCCCTCGACCGATTGAGGTCGATTTTCGTTTGCCACCAAGCGTTATTGTGCTTGGGAATTGTTCGGTGCTCTGTACAACCATGCCAAAAACAACCGTCAATAAAGACAGCAATTTTATATCCCGGAAACGCGATATCAATAGTTCGGCGTGGGACTCCCGGAACGGGATATTGAATACGGTAACGCAATCCCAGACTAAACAAAATTTTGCGCAGAGCCAGTTCGGGCCCGGTTGATCGTTCAGGCATTCGTCGCATGGCTTGCGAAACATGTGACGATTTAGGTGTTGGTTTTTTCGTCACGTCCTTCGATTCAACCTATGCCTTCAATGAATCCAGACATTGAATGAGTGATGGCGCAAGCGTTCTAATCATATTCACCGGTACGGCATTGCCAATTTGACGGGCAATCTGCCCGGAATTTCCGAAAAAACGATAATGTTGTGGGAAAGATTGCAACAGAGCTGCTTCCCGTAGCGTGATTGCGCGATCATCTCTGGGATGGACAAACCGGCCTTTTGTGAGATCGGTACAACCGGTCGTCAAGGTGGGTGCAACGTCATCCCATTTCATTCGGCCATAGACGTCCGAAAAGTCGTTTATCCTCCCCTTGTGACAACCTAGTTGAAGCCTTTCCGGAAGGGATGAGCGGCTACCTCCATCTTTCGGAATGTGACCTAGCCGCTCCAAAACGAGATCATGGTGTTTTCGGGCAAAGTGCAACGAATCGCCGTGATCTCGCTCACCTGACGAAAGGGGAGCCAGGCTACCGATAACATCTCGCACCGAAACGCGCGGTTGAAATTGAATCGAGCTGTAAAACGCCTCCGTTGCAATAGGGTCTTCCGTCGCGATCATGATGCAACGTTCGCGGCGCTGTGGAACACCGCATTCAGCGGCGTTTATTGTTCGAGGTGACCCTAGAAAATAACCGAGGGTTGCTAGTTCATCACGCAGCCGAGCCATTGGCCCCATTAGAGCTATCCCGCGTACATTCTCGAAAAAAACGGCGCGGGGGCGAAGCGTTTCGATGAACTTCAGACTTTCAAGAACCAAATCCGCCCTCGGGTCATCGGATGACCGCTTACGATTTTGGCTACTGAATGGCTGACATGGGGCACAAACAACCAACAAATCAAGTCTGGCAGATAATCCGCCAATTAAGGACTTCGGGTTAATCGTCCGGATATCGGACTCAACTAGTAGTACTTCGGGATGGTTTATCCGGTACGTTTCACAAGAGATAGGGTCAAAATCGACGGCAGCAAGAACTTGAATGCCTTCCGCTTTCAAGCCCTCAGAAACTGCTCCTGAGCCGCAAAAAAGGTCAATTGCAGTGATTGAGTTCTTCATATCTCCCACCATCTCGCGCACGCAATAACCGATTGAAATTCACATCTTGCCGAAATTCTCCAGCATCTTCAGCCCCACCGCCTGGCTCTTCTCCGGGTGGAACTGGGTGGCGACGACGTTGTCCTGCCAGATCGCCGAGCAGAAGGGGCGGCCGTAGTCGGTTTCCGTCGCCACCACCGCCGGGTCATCGGGAACGACGTGGTAGGAGTGGACGAAATAGACCGCGCTGCCGTCGGCGATGCCGGTAAAGAGGGGCGCTGGGCGGCGGATGGCAATCTGGTTCCAGCCCATGTGCGGCACCTTGAGGCGTTCGTTGCCGACACTCATCCCCTCGGGAAAACGGACCACTTTGCCCGGAATGATGCCAAGCCCCTGATGGGTCCCGAACTCCTCACTCTCGCTGAAGAGGAGTTGCAGCCCCAAACAGATACCGAGGAAGGGCCGCCCGGATTCGACGTGACGCAGGATCGGCTCGACAAAGCCGCCATCACGCAGGTTGCGGATGCAATCGCGAAAGGCGCCGACGCCGGGGAGGACGAGGCGCTCGGCCTGCGCCGCCACGCGCGGATCGGCAGTCACCTGCGCGGTGTAACCGACGCGCTCGAACCCCTTCTGCACGCTGCGCAGATTGCCCATGCCGTAATCGATAATGGTGATCATTGCTGATCTCTCAAGCTCTCTATTAGCCCCTCTCCCCAACCCTCTCCCACCACGGGGAGAGGGAGAAAAGTTCCCCCTCCCTTGATGGGAGGGGGCGAGGGGGAGGGTGAATGTTAATCAGTCGAGGCTCCCCTTGGTCGAACGCACCCCCTGCACCCGGGCATCGAGCTGGGTGGCGTCGTCGAGGGCGCGCCCCAAGGCCTTGAAGATCGCCTCGACAATGTGGTGGAGGTTGTTGCCGTAGTGCAGGTTGACGTGGAGATTGGCGCCGGCGTGGTTGCAGAAGGCGACACAGAACTCCTCGACCAGTTCGACATCGAAGTTCCCCACCTTGGTTTTGGGGACATCGACGTTATAGACCAGGAAGGGCCGCCCCGAGAAATCGATATGCACCGAGACCAGCGCCTCGTGCATCGGCATGCTGCCATGGCCGTAGCGGCGGATACCGGCCTTGTCGGCCAAGGCCATGCGGAAAGCCTTGCCGAGACAGATGCCGAGATCCTCGACGGTGTGGTGATCGTCGATGTGAGTGTCGCCGGTCCCCTTGACGCTGAGATCGAAAAAGCCGTGGCGGGCGATATGGGTAAGCATGTGGTCCATAAACGGCACCGAAGTCGAAATCTCCCCCTGACCGGTGCCATCGAGACCCAGTTTGAGGTGAAAGTTGGTCTCGGCGGTGCTGCGATCGACGATGGCGGTACGGGACATGGCGACCTCCTAAGTCAACTAGACTTTCACCACGAAGGTCACGAAGTACACGAAGGCAAACCAAACTTTTACAGGTCTTCGTGACCTTCGCGTTCTTCGTGGTGAGGTGATTTCCTCTTTTTCCCTAAATGTCTTTCAATCGGATACTCACCGAACGGGCGTGGGCTTCGAGCCCTTCGAGCTTAGCGACGCGAACGATATCGCGGCCGAGGCGTTTGAGGCCCTGGGCCGAGAAGGCGACGATGCTCGACTTCTTGATATAGTCGTCGACCGAAAGGGGCGAGAAGAAGCGCGCCGTCCCCCCCGTCGGCAGGGTGTGATTCGGCCCGGCGAGGTAGTCGCCGGCCGCCTCCGGGGTGTGGTGTCCCATGAAGATCGCCCCGGCATGGCGGATCTGCGGCAGAATCTCGAAGGGGTTGTTCACCGCCAGTTCGAGATGTTCGGGGGCGATGCGGTTGGAAAAGGCAATGGCCTCGACCAGATCACGAGCGACGATGATGGCGCCGAACTGGTCGATGGAGCGGCGGGCGATACTCTCGCGGGAGAGGAGCGCCAGTTGCCGCTCGACCTCGCCCTGTACCGCCGTCGCCATGCTTTCGCTCGTCGTCACCAGGACCGAGGAGGCGAGTTCGTCGTGCTCGGCCTGGGAGAGGAGGTCGGCGGCGATGTGCGCTGCCGTACCGCTGCCGTCGTTGATGACGAGAATTTCGCTCGGGCCGGCGATCATGTCGATGTCGACCTGGCCGAAGACCATCTTCTTGGCGGTGGCGACATAGATGTTGCCGGGGCCGGTGATCTTGTCGACCCGGGGAATGGTTGCGGTGCCGTAGGCCAGGGCTGCCACCGCCTGGGCGCCGCCGACGCGAAAGACACGGTCGACCCCGGCGATTTTCGCCGCGGCGAGGACGTGGGGGTTGACTTCACCCCCCGGGGTCGGCACCACCATGATGATCTCACCGACGCCGGCCACCTTGGCCGGCAGGGCGTTCATCAGCACCGACGAAGGGTAGGCGGCCTTGCCGCCGGGGACGTAGATGCCGACGCGATCCAGGGGACGGACCATCTGGCCGAGGAGGACGTCGTCCTCTTCGGTCGAGAGCCAGGTCTGCTGCTTTTGTTTCTCGTGGAAACGGGTGATGCGCTGCGCCGCCAGTTCCAGGGCGGTACGGTCGGCCGGAGCAATGGCGGTCAACGCCGCGGCGAGGTCGCTGGCGGGGATTTCCACCGTCGCCGCCGTCGGCGCGAAACGGTCGAAACGCGCGGTGTACTCGAAGAGGGCAGCGTCGCCGCGCTGGCGCACGTCGGCGATAATGCCACGCACGGTCTCCTCGACCCCGGCGGGGGGTGCTTCGCCACGCTCCTCGATGACGCGAAAGGCGGCGGTAAAGCCAGGATCGGAGAAATGCAGAATCTGGATCATGTGGACCTCGTTTGTCCATGTAGGGGCGATCCTCGTGATCGCCCTGGGCGAATACAAGATTCGCCCCTTGTATATTGAACGAGTAGCCAGTTTGGTTCTATTGCTGTTACAGTTTGCTCCGGGACGCCGGGGTAAAGAGAGAAAGGTGAATCTGTTTCGCCCCTGAGG
>Ga0209212_1007971_pt1 | contig 11499 bp, 11 predicted proteins | sample RifGroC2_FD_183996 | JGI IMG/M metagenome (GOLD analysis project Ga0209212, IMG submission 183996) | Groundwater microbial communities from Rifle, Colorado, USA - Groundwater C2 (SPAdes) (version 2) | ecosystem: Environmental > Aquatic > Deep subsurface > Groundwater | place: Rifle, Colorado...
GCGTAGATGTCTACCGCATGCATGACTGAAGCCGGATTGTCTGTCCATTCTTTGAAAACGATACTCCCCTTTGGAGCATGCGATGCGAGCTCTCGTAACTTATACTCCTCAATCCCCTTGCCATAGAGTAGTAGTTTCGCGCGTACCCCACGCTCGAGCACCTTGATAAAGGATCTCACAAGCATTCCCAAATTTTTTTGAGGAACAAAGCGTCCTATTGAAAGAATGAGAATTTCACCCTCGCCTCGCTGCATCTCTTTGTCCGATTCTGCAATTTGAAACGAATTCACGTCGGTATACACCGGATGTATCGTGATATTTTCTTTACGAACACCAAAGGTCTGCATTGTTTTGGCTATACGCTTGCTCACGACTCGAACATGATCTGCACGAGGAAGTAACCACGCACCGACCTTGAAACGTACTTGATTCATGAAAGATTCCTCACGCCAGTACGGCTCAGAAAAGAAGTCACCATGCTCTTGGAGCATGAACGGTGCCCCCGTCATGCGTGCAAGGAGATACGCTACAAGTCCTGACTCGAACGGATCTTGAGCACTGATGACCCAATCACCTTTCTCCTTGAGCAAACTTTTACCGATGCGAAAGGCGTCGTAAAAAAGCCCGAACACATTGCTTGAGTACGTAGGATGTGCCCAAGCATTCTTAGCTATCTGCACAACATCTCGTCCATACTCCTTTCGTGCAAAAATCACAGCATGGAGCACCTCTATATGTTGAGCATAAACTTGATGCCTCTTAAACGAAACACTTCCCTCCCTCAAGAGGTCTTTGTCCATGCCGATAGAGAGGACTTTAAGATTCACATGCATATGTAACCCAAGCATACATGATGAGTATTGAGTTTGCGAGTTACGAGTTACCAAGTTAAGAGTTGAAAGTTATAAAGTTCATAAAGTAGAAAGTTTTTTCTTTTACATTCAACTTTAAACTTTTGAGCTATTTACTTTATTTTACGTCCGTGGTATATATACGGGCAGATTTGAACCTTAGCCAAGGAGGTAGAAGCATGACAACGAATATAAGAGGAATGTCAGTGTTGGAGATAGCATGGAAGCAATACTTAATTGATACTGTTTCCGAGTCGTCTCGAGCAAATAATACTACCAACAAATTAGCAGACGAATACAAGCGTAAATTGACGTGTCCACGTTTATCACGACTCGGATATACTCTGAACAGTCAGGAGTACACTAACGCGTATGCGCACTTTCAAAAAAAATGCAAGAAAAAAATTGCTCTGTTCGTTTTTTTGCTGAAAGTTAAAAGTAGGTTGCTACGTGCATCCTAAAAACAAGCCCTGCACACGTGTGCAGGGCTTGAATTGATACGTATCAATGTTCTAACTCGTTCAAAAATTCTTGCGCTATATCATCGTATGAATGAGTAAAAGAAAAATTCTGGGCTTGTTCTTTTGCTTTTTCGTACACCGCAGGGTCCATGAGATGATCCATCTTATTTGCAATATCTTGCAGGTCACGTGGGTCTATCCATATCACAGCACCATCAAGCAGATCATGCGCACCACAGTCCTTTGTGAGCAAAACCGGTAGTCCCATTCCCAGTGCCTCGAGTGCCATGTTTGGAGAAAGCTCAGTCAAAGATGGAACAATAAGCGCACGAGCTTTTCCCATATATGCATACAATTTTTCGCGAGGTATATCTTTATAAATATCGAGTTGTATCTTTGGATTTTTTTCTTTTGCCATTATGAATGCCGTCTCAAGCGTGTCTGTGTTTTTGAAAGCGGTAGCTCGCCATACACAAAGGAATCCTCCGTCTCCTTTATTTCTATACTCATTCTTCGTAAAAGCATTTGCAATCACTCCCGTTTTGTCTTTCTTAAGAGCATACGGCTTCTCCCAAAGTTCTCTTTGCCATGCAGTATTGAAAACAATTTTTGTTGCGAGTGTGCACACGATGCTTTTTTGAAGCCATATCAGTATCTTTTCTTTTTTAGTAAGAGGAAAATCCTTTAGATAAAACTCAGAAAGTAACACTTTCTCCCCTGTCCGCTCAATATACCGCTCCCATACAAAGTCTCCTCCCACACGAACTATCATCTTTTTTTGCAATAGCCACCCTGCAAGTACTGCGGGGAGCGCCACGCTTACCGTATCAAGAATAATAAGTGCATCAGCCTTTCTCGCGAGCCAAAGTACCTTGTAGAGAAACAGTAGATGTCGTATACCACTTGGGTAGTGGCGTACCTCCTTAAATGCTATGAGCTCTACTTCCTCACCTTTCTTCTCCAGAGCCTCCTTCAGCGCCACTGAATAATATGAAGGTCCACCAGACTCAGGGGGTATAAGTGGTGTAACGATAAGAATGCTCTTCTTATTAGAGGGGATAGAGTTTGTATGCATATGTATTATAAGCATACATTAAATATGATGGGTTAGAAAACAGATCTAATTTGAAATTTTTAATTTACAATTTTTATTGAATGACCAAGTGAGTTAATTTTTAATGAAGAAGTGGATTGCCACGCTACGCTCGCAATGACGCTGTTTTTTAAATTAAATCATTAATTTTTTCAAAAAAAATTTCAAATTAAAAATTAACTGTTACTTAACTTCATGGTACAGTTCTTACCATGCGTATTGTCATAGCCACACCCCTCTTTCCCCCTGAACTCGGTAGCCCTGCGGAATATGTCTCCAGTTTGGCACATATACTCAAGAGTGAGCACACGGTGACTATAGTGACGTACGCAAATCATTTCGAGCCTATCGAAGGTGTTCTCATCGTTCCCGTCTCTAAAAGCCATACACTTCCCGTACGACTGCTCCTCTATACAAGGGCGCTCATACAATATACACGCCACGCAGATGTACTCTATGTCCAGCGCGCGGCAGCCTCAGGTCTTCCAGCCATACTTGCGAGTTGGTTTACCCGTGTGCCCGTCGTTGTCAACTACCTAGAGGACGAGGCATGGGAGCGTCTACAACACGCTTCGTTTGAGCCAGAACACCAAGGTACGTTCCGTAAACATAGAAATATTCCTGGGGCAGTCTGGAGCATATGGAACGTACAACACTTTGTTCTACGCCATGCTAAACGAGTGCTTGTACCTTCTACATTCATCGCACAAGAACTGGTCAATAATTATGGTCTGCACACAGAAAACGTGCACACATTATTTACCCCTCCGAAAAAACAACTCAACCTACCCTTCCCCACAAAGCCCGTACCATACAGAATATTTATGAATACTCGACTAGTACCCTGGAGTGATGTTGCTACCGCCATGCGTGCTTCCGTACTCCTTGCCCACACCTACCCCGACGTCGAGCTTGTCGTAGCAGGTGACGGACCTGAACGGTATGAGCTTGAGCAAAGCGAACACATGCGTGAGGTGCGTACGCACACCACGTTTCTCGGGAGAGTTTCAAAAGCTGAGGAACTGTATTACCTGAGAAGCGCTGAGGTATATCTCTCTACGTCTACCTATGCGGAAAATCCGAACATCCTCTTAGAAGCTTTCCGGGAATGCATACCGGTAGTAGCCACAAACGTCCCCGGACTCCGTGAGGGATTTGAACACGAAAAAAGTGGACTTTTAATTCCACCTGCCAATGCAGAGACCTGTGCTCAAGCAATAGAACGAATTTTTTCTGATACTCATCTAAAGCAAGAACTGGTCACCGGAGCTCAAGAAACACTGCATACAACGTTTTCTTGGGAGGCTCATACTATGCGCCTACTTGAGATTTTTCAAAACAGGATATGACTACCTTAGGAAAAAAAGAACAATGGGAAACATACTGTGCACAACAACTTGCAGTTGTAACTCCACTACTTATAAATGAGGGCTTTGTGCTTGAGACTGAACAACCGCACCTGGAGGGTGAACGCTACGTACTCTCAGGACCAAAGCTTGTACTCTATGGTTCAAGAAACAGTGACAACATGCGTGTTGTTATCAAAATCACAGACAATGCTCACGAGGCTAAAGAACTTGAGCATGAACGTACAATGCAAGAAATCCTGCGCACTATAGACTTTGCATACCACACCTTTCATGCACCCCGTGAGGTACTCTTCGGGCGACATGAGGCGCACACGTTCTATATTACTGAATACATATCTCAAGAAAAGATGTTCCTTGAACACACACTAGAAGAACAATTTTTCTTAGCACTTAAGGCACTGGAGGCACAAGAAGGTTCACATGCGACGACCCACAAACACCTTGCAACCATACGAAAAACATTTGAGGTATACGAAGCACCTCGCTATATTCAAAATCTCGCACGATATCGAGATGAAGTTACGACCCTTTTGCCACATACGAAAGACGTTCATCAGGTACTCACACAAGCTCTACACATGCTTGAGAAAAATACGACATTACTCAACGTCTACTCGAGCTTCCTCACTCATTGGGACTTTGTCCCGCACAATATTCGCATACACGGTCGTGATATCTACCTACTAGATCACAGTGCTATTCGTTTTGGAAACAAGTACGAAGGTTGGGCACGGTTTATGAATTTCATAATGCTCTACCACCCCAAACTTGAACGAGCACTCAATACCTATGTGGGTGAAAATAGGTCCCCGAGCGAGTACGCGACCTTGACGCTCATGCGCTTGTACCGCTTGAGCGAGCTCGTATGGTTCTACGCCACCAAGCGCGCGCAAACGGAGGGTGACCTGCGTGTACTTACCGATGCTCGTATCAACCTGTGGACCAAGGCTATAGAAGCGCAACTTACAGGAACTACGCTGGACACTACCGTCATAGCTGCATACAAAAAAACTCGTGACGACTTGCGTGACGAGGATGAAAAGAAACGACAGCAAACTCTTCATTAGAAGTTGCGAGTAACGAGTTACCGAGTTGCGAGTTAAAAGTTTAAGAATCAGTTCATAGTTCCTAGTTCGAAAGAAAGATGAAAACGTGGATTGCTTCATCTGCGGATTCCCCGCTTTCACTCTGTTACAGTGGGACAGGCGCAATGACGGGCGGCGGGCGCGTAAGTCCTATAGTTATTCAAGTGTACGCATGCGTCCTACAAGCTTTTCATATTCGTCTACTAGAGGATGACTCCATGTCTCTTTAAACATAGCTAAAGATAATTCTTCAAACCACACTTTTTCTTTTTTTCCTTTATTAAATTTCTGCCAGAGAGCAGGTCCATGCTCTTCATAGGCAAATAGAAGACTCTGAAGGTTGTGTATTTTGTCTGCAATACTTACTGCCTTCACTTCTTCAGAACTACTCCGTACCATATCCACATATTTTGCTTTCCTCTCTTCCCAGGGAAGGGTCTTGTCTTCTGTAACTCTCTCTACTATTTCAAGCACATGATTTCCAAACTGTGCACGAATAGCTTCTGCGGTATATTCCGTATCTTCAAGCACATCATGTAAGAGTGCAGCAATAACCACATTATCCTCAAAACCCTTTCGAGTCAGCATGTGTGCGCACATGAGGGGGTGTACGACGTACGGTGAACCATCACTTTTCCGTATTTGATCCTTATGCGCTTCCTGTGCTACACGCATCGCTTCTTCTATATGTGTCGGCGCGTTACTCATGAGTAGTCAAACGTGAAAAAACTTTTGTTTGCATATCTTTCGCTATAGACTCCCACCTAAATTTTTGAGAGACCATAGTATAGGCTGTAGCAACAACTTTCTGTGTTTGTTCTGGATACGCTAGAATTTCTTGCACCGCTTCTACTATCTGTTGTGGATTATCCTTGTCCACCGCCCATCCTGTCGTTGGTATGCCAGGGTTTCGTTTTGCATCAAAAATAAAGTCGGCAAGCCCTCCCTCCTGCGTGGCTATGACAGGCAACTTGGCGGCCATACTCGATAGTAGCGCGTTTCCAAGACCTTCAGACCTGCTCGGGCGTACGGAAATGTCACTAATATATCTATACTTAGGCACCTCGGTCCGATCTAACTGACCGGTGAAATACACCCGTTTTTCAAGTTTATGTTCTTGAACAAGTTTTTTAAGCGTGTCTTCTTCAGTCCCTCCTCCTACAATTAAAAATTTAATATGCTCTGGCAAAAATACTAGTGCACGAATAACATCGTCAACAGCATTCTTGTGCTCAAGACGTGAGGCAGTCATGAGAAGGACATCTCCCTTCTCTACCCCTACCTTCTCACGTATCTCATTAAGCTCTTTCTCATCAAACTCTGCCTTAAAGTCCCCTGGGTTACCACCGTTGTAAATAATCTCCACGGGAGCATTACTTCCACGAAGCTTTGGCCATTCAGCGAGGTACTTTGAAATAGCTTGAACTACTGTGGCGTGACGAAAACCATAATCGAGGATAGGGGTAAATGGTCGTATAAACCAGCGCTCAAAAACTCTTTCGTACGGATCTCCGTCTTGGAGTGTAACCACGTAAGGCATCTTTACCCCAACAATATAGGCAAGAACAGTTGGAAATAACATGTACGTCATCAACGCCCACATGCCTGTAAATGGATTTTCTTTATGGATACGTCGCGCAAGAAGCACCGCAAGTGGAACAAAAAGTATTTTTGTTAAATAGCGCGATCCTACTCCCACTCGATGCACGAGCACATTTCCAATCTTTTCCGTCTTAGGTTGAGAACGGTCGAACCATACGGTAATCATTTCAAACTCAATATCATTGAGATTGATGCGGTCAGTTATTTCTCGCACTGCTGCCTCAGCACCTGATACGTAGCTTGGATAGTAAGCAAGTGAAAATATGAGTATTCTTTGTTTCATCCTGCTAGAGACGGGTCACAGAACCGTCGATTATATTAATAATGTTGTTTTGTCTGCTTTCATTCATAACATGCAATATTTCAAAAGTATCACAATACTCGTCTCTAACGGGATTCGTACACATAAATATACCACACCGTTTGCATTTTTACTTGTGCCAATACTGCTGAAAGTTAGACAACATACTACTTTTGTTGTATTTTGTCTTCAGATTAAATACAAAACTCAACCAATAGAGGAGGTTTACTAATGTTTAGTCAAAATCTGCAATCATTAGCATTTTTAAGAATATCCAACACTGCAGTGCTGATTCATGGTTGCCACGTAGATACTACGGACTGGACAAAAATTATTGTAGGCAACTTACCAAATCTGCCTGGGAGAGCAGCTCGTGGACTCGAAGCCGCGTGGATGTTCCAATCCAAATGCATTATTTGGGGAACAGGCGCCAGTGAAAAACATGGCTTAAAAGAAGCAGAACTAATCTTTGATGAAGCCTTTGCACATATAAGTGAAATTGCTCAGTACATGAACCGTAATCAAGAAATTACAAGCGCCAAAGATCTTGCTTGGTTTATGCGGAGCAAGTCAATACTTGAGCAACGTTCGCAAACCACAACACAGGAAATCGATAATGCTGCTAGGATTGCCCAAGAAAAAGACTGTACAATCATTTTTCAGATAAGTAGCCCAACTCATATCGAGCGTTGTTATCACGAAGCACTGAAATGGAATGAACAGCATCCTACTGAAAATATTTTGTTCGTACCAATTTCTTCTGCGGTGTCGTATGCAAACAGCACAGCAAAAGATGTGGTAATCGTTGAACCGCCACACCGTAGTGATCGGTCAACACTCCGACTCGAACGTCTGGTTAAGGCATTTCTTAAAATTCGCAAAATGTCTGATGAACAAGCACTAGTTGTTGCCGAAGCTCTTTGTAAAACATTGGAGCGTCATGACATCAAATGCGAAGTCAGAGACCTGCATGTAAAATGAAAGAAGCACACCAAATCGCCGTCAGACACCTGACGGCGATTACTATTTAGAGCTTTTTATTCCCTCTATATAATCTCTGAGAGCAAATTTTGGTTTCCAGCCTAATACTCTCACTTTTTCTGAATCTACTTTTGATGTTGAACGGGTACTTTTGGTCTGCGGAAGCATTTCTACATCGCCTCCAAACATTTCTGCAACCTTGAGCAAGGAGTAACATTCTTCTGAACCAATACCGTATCCGTCCCCTTCTCCTTTTTCTGCAGCAAGGAGTATGCCCGAGACGGTATCAAGTACATGTGTAAAACATCGCTCCTGTGTACCAGGACTCGCCACTGTAAGCGGTTTTTTATTACGATATTCATCAGCAAAAATCCCTATAACAGTACCCTGTTTTCCAGACAACTCTCGTGGACCATACACATTGTAGAAGTAGGTGGTGACATGAGAGAGATTATACCAACGTGCATAATTAACAACGAGGTCAGTATTCGCTGCCTTTGCCCACGTATAGGGTGCAAGGTTTCTTCCCTCAACTCCATCATCACGAGTATCGGTAAATTTGGTCGACGAGCCTGCGTAAACAAGCTTCGCTTTTGTACTTCGCCAATACTCAAGCACAGCAAGTGTGCCAAGCATATTCAAATCCCATACGCGCTCGGGCTCATCAAGACTCTGTCGCACACGAGAGTACTCTCCTAAATGGTAAATAATTGTCGGTATTTCTGGAATCAAATGTGCAATATCCTTGGTGTGCCCTTCGATATATTGTGCCCCTTCAATATGGTTTTCTTTGGTTCCAGTAAAATAATTGTCGAGCGATATGACATGGTTGTTGGGGTCTTTGACAAGTGCCTCAATAAGATGACTTCCTACAAAGCCAGCACCTCCCGTCACTACAATGGTTTTTTTAGTCATAGTAAGAACTATAGCTGAAAACACCATGGATTGCCACGTCTGTGGGCTCCCTCCTTCGCTCCACCAGAGCTTCGGCAGGGCGAGGCGCAAAGATTACCTTCAGGGCAAACTAGGAACTAGAAACTTATTCTTCAACTCGCTTACTCGCTACTCGGTAACTCTCTTACTCTTTTTCACTTTCTATCATAAACCCCTCTATAACCTCCTGTTGCTCATGGCGCAGAAGTACCACGGTAAATCCCGCTGTGGCTATAGAGGCAATCAAACCAAGTATCCAGAGCCATGTACGGGAAGCGCTTCGGTCTTCTTCGTGCGGTTTTTCAATATTTGTAAATGCACTCGCTGTCTCGGCAAACTCAGGTGCACTGTCTAGGAACTCAAGACCCTCAAGAATTGTCGCGCTCTTTTTACCTAAAGAAACGGGTTCACCTTTTTGTACACTTGGGTGCACAGCTGACTTCTGTATGGGTGTGGGTACAATGGGTGTTCCATACACGGAGACAAGAACGCCGTCGGGGCGAAACAAACGTACTTCTCCCCCTCTTATTTTTGTAGTTGCGTATGAAAGCCGAACAAGCGTATCTGGAAGTATGTGCGTGTTTTTCGGAATAGTAAAATGACTCGTTCCAGACAACAATACATAACCCGACACCTCCACCACCTCGCTACTTGTATTCTTCAGTTCAATATACCCAGCATCAACATGTACTATCTCCACAGAAGGTTTGCCGACGTGTACAACAAGGTGCGCAGTGTCGGTAATTTCACGCAGGTACCCTTTGCGATTCCCTTTGGCTGTTACTACGTACGACCCCTCATAGCGGTAGGTATGAGTCACCTCTCTTCCCTTACCTGTCGTACCATCACCAAAATTCCACTCAATATCTTCTACCACTATTTCCTCACCTCGCTCTTTAAATGTCTTCGCGAGGAATACCGTAGGTACGCCCACAGTCACTGTCCGCTCTTCTCCAAGATCAAGTACGAGAGCAGGTTCCAAACGAGGTTTGCTGTCTTCTTCATCTGGAAGACCGTAGAGTATGCTTTTGCTACGAGGAGCCGTTTGTGATTGTCTGCTCGACGTTCCTACTCCAGAGTTTCCTCGTCCTGGAGAAGCGGGTGCAGTAATCCACGCACCTACCGATGGTTCACCACTTCGTTGCAAGGTGTCTTTCGACACATTGTCCCCACCTATACTCCATCCGTCTGTACCATCAACGGAATCCACCAACGCACCGTTCTGATTACGAAGTTGTAGCTCTTCGCCGACATTGCTAAGAGCCCCAGTAAACTTCATAAACATAGTGACTCCCGCGACCGTATCATCATCCGTCCGTTCAAGAAGTGCATAGGCGTGGCTCCCTATCGTGCCTTCAAGGGTAATACTTGGCTGGCCATCACTCGCTACGAGTGTCCACCCGGACACATCTTGACTCTCACCATCATTGTAAAGCTCAATCCATTCTGCATTTGCGTCGTCAGCAGATCCCATCCAAGCAACTTCAGAAATCATCACAGAAGCGTTTACCAATATAGGAAAGCAGAGCACTAAAAGACTTACACAGACGGCGCATTTCATCGTTGCCCTGCACAAAATGCCTCTCGTAGTATTATTCATACAACTCGTTCCATTTTGCTAGGGCGCCTTGAACTGCATCCGACTGCGTAAGTCCTTTGCTATACAATCGACACTGAAAAGAATTCTCCCTCGCATACTCTCTAGAAATTAGGCTTAGTAACATGGAGAATCTCCTCCATTTTTTCCCTCGGAACTTCGCGGGGTTCCTTTGGAATCTCCTTAATTTTTCCCTGCTGCGGGACTCCCTTGTTGCCATGTCCTTCCTTTGGGACTTCGTGCGGTTCACTTGGGACCTCGGGTCTTCCCCCTTGTTGCGGAACTCCTCCACTAAGATGTTCCTTTTTTGCATCTTCAGGTATCCGACCAGTGTCTTTAGTAGAAGCCTCTCGAGATATTGTCGATTGTTCCTTGGGAGCTGGAGTTGGTTGCTCTCTCACGGGCTCCTTTCCTTTCTCCTGTAGTGTCTCTGATTGCACCACTTGTTTTTGCACGTGTGTGGGAGATATAGGTGTTGTTGCAGGCTGATCTTTTACGAGCGATGAGAGTAGTTTACGGAGCTCCTCCTTTCCCTTATCAGTCACACCTTTTCCATCGTCACGGGGAACAAATTTCTTTGGCACCTGTACGACCGGGGGCAGTCGTACAACATTTTTATCATTCTTCTTTATCTCTGGTTGTGTAACTATTTTTTTCTCAGTTGTAGCCATTTTTGCCAAAAGTTCACGAAGGTCTTTTTTGTCTTCAGGAGCTGGCGGTTTTTTAGGAAATGGAGGACGTGGTGCCGAATGATTTCTCTCCGGTCGTGGAGGATGTGACTCCATACGAGTACGGGGTGCAGGAGGAGCGGAGTTCTGATTTTTTTCACCTTCATCCCGCTGGGCTCGTCGCTCTAATCGCGCGGCTTCCTTTGCATCCTTCTCAGGGTCTTCAAACACTTGGCCCACCCAGTCACTAATGTTCTTTTCTACCTCTGCCCGAGGCTTTGAGTATCGTCCACGAGAAAATGCTATAGCTCGTTGACCATGATTTATTTCCGGCTCAGGCACAGGAGGCATGGTGACCGCGCTAAACGGTTGTGAAGACACGCCATCTATCATGAGCTTGAGATATATTTGTCGAGCTCCAAGGTTTACAAGATCCTCCGCAGTAAATGTGGGGGCGAACTCCTTTTCAAGCACCTCAGCATCATAGGCTCCCACACGAAACGTCATCATGGTTCCGACGTTACCAAACACTGCAGCCCGCACTTCGTCTTCCATCT
>Ga0209212_1007972_pt1 | contig 11497 bp, 10 predicted proteins | sample RifGroC2_FD_183996 | JGI IMG/M metagenome (GOLD analysis project Ga0209212, IMG submission 183996) | Groundwater microbial communities from Rifle, Colorado, USA - Groundwater C2 (SPAdes) (version 2) | ecosystem: Environmental > Aquatic > Deep subsurface > Groundwater | place: Rifle, Colorado...
CCCCCCGCCGTAATATCCCTGGTTCCCCGCGTTCAACATTACGTCAACATCGCGCTTTGGGTCCGGGACCGAGGCATTATATCCTTTCATAACCTCGACGAACTTTGCGGCTATTTTTTCAATATCTTTTCGTGTGGTGTTTCTGCACGATAATATGACCGTGTTGCTCTTTTTCCCCCAGAACTCCTCGATAAGCCCCGCAGCGATACGTTTATCCATATTGTCGATAAGTTCGCTGGTTTTTATTAAGGGCTGCGGGAAAGGTATGTCCCATTTTCTCGCCCTTAACCTTCGCTCACATATCTCTTTTGGCGCAACAAGTTTTAAGCAGATGAGTGGCTCCTCATTCTTGCTTAATAATTCAAAGACCGCTTCGGAAGTCTTCCCAAGGCCGATACATTCAATATACTGGTTCTTATAAGGTCTTATCGCCTTTATAAGGTTCTGCCTGGCTGAAGACTCACCCTTTTCTGTCCCATCCCCGTATTTGCGCCGATAGTCATCTACTGCTACGACCTCGAAGGGGAACGCCTTGCGCAACCGGGTCAACACTGTAGTTTTTCCGGACCCCATGTTCCCTAACACTAATATTTTCATGCAGGTTTACTTTGGAGGAAAGATCGCATTTAATGCCGCCTGGTATATTCCTACTGCCCCTTCATACTTTGTTGCTGTCTTCGAGTAGATCATCGGGTAGTGTATGATGACCGAAGCGCTCATTTCCAGAACTTCATATCCATGCTTTTCGGATCTTATGATGTCCACGCTGGTGAACCTGGCAGCGACGGCGTCAGCAGCGGCTATCGCCAGTTGCTCCATTTCCGGACAGCTCACAGTTTCATACGTTGTTCCCGGGAACCTGTTATGCTTCCAATGCAAGAAAACTTCTTCTTTGTCTCTTGGGACATATATCATTCGGTCTTTCACTAGTGCATCGAACAGTTTCCCCAACTTTTCGCCATTGCCGACCTTACTGTGTGCAAATTCAGATAGCAGGGCCAGCATGGAGCTTTTTCCATCACCGATCACAAAAGGCCGCCTCTTTTCGTAGCTCAACAAGCATTTGCCATCCAGGATAATGTTCCGGTATTCTCTGATATTCTCTCTATAAGGTGACAGACAAAGTGAACTGTCCGCAACATATATCTTTGACAGGACGTTCTCTAGCTCGGCCTCACTACCCACAAGGTAAACACCTTCACCTTTTGAAGAATTGTTCCTTTTTACTAGCACCGGGAATCCGTTCTCGCGAATAAACCGCGCTATTATTTCTGAATTCCCCTTGTTGCTATGCCTTCGCACTAAGACCGAGGGGCTGAATAATACTTGGTGAGGGACATTTGCTATCTTGCTAGCTGTTAGGATATCGCTACATAAATTCTTATTCCCGACTATCTTGTAGCATGGGGAATCGTTCAGTGGAAAAGTGTTCCCGACAATAAAGCGAGTAACGCCATCCTTGCTAAGCCGAATAGCCCAGTTGTCGGATAAATGCTCAGTGGTAATACCAAGCGGAGCTGCCGCCGCGTTGATAAGCTTTATGTAGTCGGGCCTATGCATCAGATATATTTTTCGGACAACTTGTTTTTTTCATACTGCAGCTGCCTCAATACCCAATCATGATAGCCAGCTTCTTTTCCAGCTTTCAGCTGGCCGATAAGAGACTCGATCATTTCAACAAGCAGGATGGTCTTTTGGGCTATATCGGCCACATTATATCCCGCCGTTGTTGCGGAAAGCCGCCGATTGAGCTCAACAGGAATAACATCCTCAATATCCCGATCGACCCTGCCTAGAAAGTTATTGTTCTTTATCAGATCCAGCCGTATTATCTGCATGATGTACCGCCTGAGGACGCTTAACTGCTCCAGCGCGTTCCACAGGTGACCGCGAGATAGGTTCTTGCTTATCTTTTTTAAAGTAACCACAGCTAGTGAAAAAGGATTATTTTTCAGGAACGGCTGTCGGGTATACCCAAGTGAGCTCGTTTGAGCACTCCGGCACTTACCGATAATTCCATGAGTATCGTACAAGATGTACCCTTCAGGCTCCCAAAAGAATGTTTCAGCATCAAGACGGGCTATCAGGCAGATATCGATACTAAGATCGATATCGCTTTTATAATAGACAGTATAAAGCTTTCCAGTCCAGGGGAACGACCCCTGATACACAACGACCTCCGTATCCGGTAGGGCGATGAGGCGTTTTTGCAGCTCCACCTCAAAGCCATTAACGTTCTCCACCAGGCAGAACAGGTCCACATCTGATCCCGGTACATTTGCTTTATATGAAAGCGACCCCCCAAGAAGTACGCCTAAAACGCGCTTGTCCTGCTTAAGCCACTCGATCACGCTGAGGCATCTCGCTTTTTTTAACTCAGCGGGGGCGCCAGATCCTTCCAAGAACAATTTATCCAACAAGTGGAGCATCATGATATCAACTCTTCCAGCTTTCCACATATTTTCTCAGCCGCGAAGGTGTCGCGGACATACTTCGCCCCCCGCTCGCCCATTCCATCCGTTGCTACGGATCTGTCCGCAATGCTCTTAAGCGACCCGATCGCGCTATCGATATCGAACACTCCGTTCCTTGGTCGGTCAGATCGGAGCATCACGTTCAGGTCATCGAAATTCAGTCTAGTAGTCGGGAAACAAAAACCCGAGTTGGAGGCAAGTATATGTTCCTTAATTCCCACCACGTCAGAAGTAACTACCGGCACCCCACAGGCCATTGCTTCCATCAAAGCTATATTAAAAGAATCATGTAGACTGGTGTTTATTTCCACGTCCGATATCTGCAGCAGGAATTCCACCGAGGACTCCACCCCCGTCCACAAGATAGTTAAATTTCCGCGCTGCGTCTCATACGCGAAATATTTACTCTCCCTTAATTTGTCCAGTGTCAGATCATGCTGCTTGACTTCATTCTTAGGGATGGGGCCAGCCATGATCAAGATGCACTTCCTTGATATCTGCTGCGAAGCTTTTATTGCTACTTCCAATATCACCTCGGGGCATTTTACCTTCCGCATACTGCTGTGATGATGAATGACGAAATCTTCCTCGTTCAATCCTGCCCGGGCGCGTCTCGCCTTGATCTCTTCCTTGGCGATGGGGTAGAACCTTTCTTTTTCGATAACTGGGGCCAGAATATGTATCTCTTTTTTGATACCGTAGTATTCCCTTATCTCATCCTTAAAAGTAGTGGAATAGGTCAAGATAGTATTTACCAATGGGCTGTCGAGAAGGCATTTTACCCTGGACCTTATCTGGGGACCTATCTGCCAGATATCCGAACCCACCGGATGGATGACCAGCTTGGGGTTTACTCCATGCAACGTGCCTACCTGTGCTTTCACATCATGTAGGAGGTTGCAATATGGGAATAGGTTGGCCCCGAACAACGTGTAGTCCTTGCGTTCCTTTAAAGCTTCGACAAGCTGGTTCGTGGCGGCATAATGCTTTATTTCCCCCGGATCGATGACCTCGGAATGGATACCCTGCTGCGCGAACAAATGTGCGGACACCGCGCTTTTAGCATATGTGAAATATTGGGGAATTTCAAAGAAATACGCGTCAACATCATAACTGCCAGCAGATAAATAGCTCAGTATGCGGCAGGTATTCTTACTCCCTCCGGCGAAGCCATGATGAAAGGTGGAAATCAGCTTTTTTTTCATTTTCTCGGCAGAGTACCGCTCCACTTTCTGACCATATTTTCATAGTAGGCTCGTTTTTCCTTTTCCGAGCTATATATGATCTCTATCTTATGCACCAAAGAATCCTCGAAATCGGTCGGTGATATTTTCTGATTGAACTCTTTCAAGTATTTTTTTAAAGCTTCTTTTTCATCCAGCATGATCAATGCCATTAGGCAGTGTATCTTTACCGACGGCTGCAGATTCTTTTTCTGCTGAAAGGCGAATATCCTTTCCTTGAACAATTTAGCCTCGATTTCAAAGTCTTTGTTTTTCTGCAGCTTCAATACGATGCATTTATAACACTGCGTCCACCATGTATCCTTAATTTGTAAGGCCTTGTTGAACGAAGAGAGAGCCTGTGCGAGGTTTGATGCTCCATTTGTAAGTCTGTTGGCCCACCACAACTCCAGGAACCATCGTCCCTCTAGGTAAAAGAACTGATCGGTTCTTTTTTCCGATTTCGGCAGGTGATTCAAATACTTCCGGAGCTCCTTGACCGCTTTCCCGAACTCGACATCATTATGCCGGCACTCATAGCCCTCTCTCAGTCCACTTTCGAACTGCATAAACCCACATAGCCCCTTTTGGGCGTCTGAAAGTTCGTCATGGTTAAGTCCGTTTATTATCTCCGTGATGTTTTGCCAATTCTTGTTCCGCATATTGAACCGCAAGACATGCTTTAATATTTTAATATTGGCGCCATATTTCTCAAACGCTTCCTCAGCTTTCTCTATACCCTCTACGAACCTGTCGTCCTCATAAAGCACCTGCAACTCTTTCGCTATTTCGTCACATTTAGTTTCTATCTCTGAGTTGCCCGGCCAGGTCGGTGTACGGGGTGGCAATACTTTCTTGGTGCGAGGGAGAAGCTCTTTCCAATCAAAGCTTTTTCCGTTAATAGCGATCCGCCCTGATTGCCAAAGGGCGGTCAGTGAAATAGTCGGGATATTACTATCTGTAACTATAACCCGGCAAAGATTACCGTAACCCAAGGCCCTATCCGCGTATTTTGCCTCTTCCCATGACTTTTCTTTTTCCCTGAGCAATGCTTCCCCGGCAGCTTTTAGACTTAAATAGAATTCCCTGATCCTGGCGTATTCCATGCCATGAAAGATAGACCGCGTCCAAAGTTCCCCTCTGGAGCCAGCACTTATCATCTCCTGGTCATTCTTGTCCCCGAACGCACCGTCATTCTTATTTGTAGGATAATAGGCGTGAATATATACTTTTAGACCCAGCTCTTTTTGCAACCGAGCCACGACTTTTTCCGTTCCTTCCAGAAAGACCTGATAATAAAATAGATGTATTTCAGCTTTTTTGAGTTTTATTATCTGGGCTGGGTTGAGCTTCGTCCTTGAGTCCGCTTCATCGGTCGTTTCCCCGTCCGGGAGGGGCTTGTTCAATAAAGCATAGAATATTGAAATGAGCTGCCCGCCGCTATTCAAAAAGTCATCAAAGAACAGTATCTTGTACGCCCCCTGATCCGGCACAGATTCGAGCAACAATGGAAGCGCCGCACGGAAATTAGGCTTCTTATTAAGCCTAGAAGTGATTCGGAACGAGCTCTCCTGTGCCTCTCCCAATGGTGCTATGTATGCTGAACTTTGTTTTATGTAATCGCCGGCCACCGATGCCAATCTGTCAGAGATATCATCAAGCTTCAGAAATTCTATTTTCTCAAGCAAAAGTAGAGGCAACTCAAGGTCCGCGATACCTATCTCTGCAAAGTTATGAAGCCACTGAACGACCCGTGACCGCGCGACAACTGCACCTATCTTCCGGTCATCGATCTCAAAATCCTTCAGCCGATCGGCGATCGATCGGATCCTTAGATCGTTCCTCTCTTTAAATTCATCAAAACATTCTGACATAAGGTTTACAAAGGAAAACAACACGAACATCCCGCCAAGTTCACTTACAATACCCGCACTTAACCAGCAAAGCAGATAGTTCCTTTAGATCTGTTATCAAATAATCCGGTTCTTTCTTTTTAAGATTCTCTATCGGATCATATCCCCAACAAGTCGCTATGACCGGTACGCCTATCTCTTTACAGATAGCCACATCACGGCTACTATCGGTCACATATATCAGGTCGTATTTACTTTTCAATTGCAGCAGAATATCTTTTTTGTGGCCTGATTCGTAACCGTAAACCGCCTGAAAACACTTCTGGTCCTCTTTTAATGCCGTTCTGACCGCATCAGCATATGACGATGTCACCAGGAGCGGTTTTTCAGTAAGACAAGAATATACCTCCAGGACCTTAGGGAACAAAGCTATTTCATTGGCGCGGTGCCGGTACATTATCCGATAAAGCTCCCGCAAGGCATTGGACTCTGTTTCAGTAATGTTTACCAGTTCTGATCTTTTCCCCAATAATCTATAATAATCCGCAAAAGAATTTATCTTTGCTGTTTTATCAAAAAGGTCGACAATATTTCGTGTAATTTCTAAGGCTAGCGGCAAAGAGTCTCCGATAACCCCGTCAAAATCAGTTACAACTATACTCGATGACATTATTGCTCCTATTAATTATAAAGAATGCCCCTAGATAGTAGAGCAGGACACTATCGTAATAATATCAAAATCAAAGCAGGCACACTTTCTTTATAGAGAGCACTATGTTTATGCGCGTAATTGAGAAAGTAGGCAAGAAACTTCTAGCTCAGATAAAGGACCCGTCCAGGCCGACTAGAACGCAATTGTCTTCAGTTTAGCAACCAACTTAGCCACGTTCTTGCGGCGGCCGTCCGCGCAGATCTCCCAGGAATCTTTGTCTATGCGGACCAGGGTGTCTTTGTCCCAGTCCTTAACCTCGAAGATTGTAACTCCGAAACGCGGCAGGTAGGCCACAATGTCCGGCTGATAATGATTCGGCAGGTCTATGTTGTGCCAGATAAGGCAGTCGTCCGGCAGCGCGGTCTTGAGCTTGTTAAGGAGATACTTCTCCCCGGCATTAATGCCGTAAGCCCTGTCCCCCAAAGCGGAATCCGGAATTACGATGGCCATATAATTAGGAATAAGGTAACTGCGTGCTCACGATCCCGCTTCTTTGCTATCTACGTTTTTAATATGAGCCTTTAATTGCTCACGAATAACTTCCTTGTTAATTCTGATACCTTGATTAGATAATGCTGCTTTTGTGACAATCTTCCCGATTCTGTTTGATTTAAATGGCGAGAACACAAACCTATGTCCCGAGTAAATACTTCTTGTGTTTGCTTGATCGACTTCGGCTTTGGTCATTTTCCACTCTGTGGCTGTCATGTAGCGAGCTCCGAATAAACACATATTAGGCGTCAGCGGAAGATGTATCTGGACATCTGGCAAAGCAAACCCCGTTCCGAATTTGGCGCGACCTTCTCCAAATGGGCAAAAAACCACCAAAGGCACATCACTTGTAATGAAAAAACTCTTTTCTGGGGTGGAACATAGTGACCAATTTAGTTGCACAAGATGCTTCCCAATTTCCGAGAACTGAGGCAGAATGTTTCCAAGAACATACTCCTTTTTTGCTTCTATCTTAATATGGCTTTCCGAGAATCTTAGTGCATCAGCCAATTGGGTTTCGCTTAAAACACTAGCGGAACCTTTGTCTTTTTCGCGTTTTTCAAATAATTCCTTCATTTTCTGAGGGTCTTCCCCTATTAATCTCATGTACTCTCTAAGGCCTGCCTCTACGAATTCTTTGGCAACCTCGATTGTTTTAGGAACCCTTAAATGTAGTAACGCCATGAATGCGATTACTTTCATGAACTCAGGACTCTCAAATACACCTATTTCTCCGTTTCTTAGGCGATTCAATATTGAAAGTGCAGCATTTTCGACTGGAGTCATGATTTCTGTTTCAATGTAATCAGGTGACTCGGGAGCAGAATCCCTTAGCGAGTATATATCCTTTTCAACAGCCGAGTTAACAATGGATTGAAGACGTGGGGGCCCACCTTTTTTATCATAAGTCCAAATACAACCCTTGTCTTCTTCTGCGGACGAGGCAAAATAGCACAGGTAGGATCGCGGCACATAGTGCTGCCGTCTTATTGTCAGTTTTTGACGTGGCTCTGTATTCTCAGACATGGGTGTAGCTGCTTCCCTCCCCGAACGTTAGCCATTAGTGTCCTCGATCAACAGACTTGGCTCCGGTTTTGAGTACAACATTCCAGTGAACGCAAAATTAAACACATGCCCGACATAATCGAATGCGGTCTTAGTCTCTTCAGGGAGCTTATCCATTATTTGTTTCAGGTGCTTAAATTCAATCATTCCGTAAAAATCATGGATTAAAAGGATATGTGGTCTGCTATTAAGAGACTTAAATCGAAGACCTTTCTCTCTTAATATCTTTTCTAAAGATTGCTTAGCAAAGGATTCCAAGTTGTTTCCCCAGGTATCACTTCCTCTGTCGAGTTGGCAAGTTATCGAAGAACCTTTGAACGGGTAATGCGCTATATCAATAAATAGTCTTTCTATCTTTTTAATTCTCAATTCTCTGTCTTCAATAGGATATAAGCGCCCTTCCACTCCCTTGGCTATGGCATCCCAAATAGCTTGCTTTACTTTTAACAGCACCTCACTGCTAGTCTGTCCATGGTATATGATGTCGACAAAGTAGTGTCCTTTGACATTTTTAACTTGTTTGCAGAGTTTATCACAATAGCTATCTCGCTCTGCCTCATCGGAATCGCATAAACGCACTATCTCAACAGCAGCTCTCTTCCGCTTTTTGGGGACCAAATAAAAATCGGGGAATTCTGCGCCTCGGTTGTCATACGCCTCCATAGCGTGATTTCGTGATTTTAACCACGCGATAAAAATATCTATGCAGCGCTGTTCTTGAGTCCGCTTATTCTCCATAGCTTTTTATACAGACTGAGGAGGATTATCGGCGTCCCCTATGCTCCCCGGACTGTTTGCCGGCATCGGGTCACGGACAAAAAGAGTATCTGCATACCCCATCAACATATAAAACATACTCTCGGGCAAGTAATTGTCGCCTGCGGTCCACGTGTCATACTTGTCTTGAATCTTTGCTTCCACTGCAATTTCGCGCAACACCTTAACTGTATCTTGATATATATGCGCTTTACGAAGTCTGCCCGTGCTGTTCTTAAGCATAAACTTCTCAAGAGGTGATTCACCATTTACACGTGTCGTCGCCCATTCCTTCAACGCGCTATTCGAAGAAATGATGTCATTAATTGCATTAGAGCTCTGCACGTGGTTCCATATTTCAGAAATGGCAGTAAATGGTAACCTTCCTGCCCGAGCCTCGAATATATTTGTCAAGAATCTAACGACCAGTATCGCATTATGCCTAACATTAACAGGGATTAAAGTCCCGAGTATTGCCACAGCTCCTTGTCTAAGCAGCATATCAGTTATAGTAACTGCTCCGAGTGCTCTTGGCGAAACATGGCAGGCCGATAATATTACCAAAGGCGGAACGTTTTCTAGTTGATCTCCAAGCAACACATCTTTCCCACATTGAACAGCCGCAAAATTGTGCTCTTTTTTGTAAACCCCATGTGCGCTAAGAATTAGGATATCGTATTGTTTTTGAGATAAAGCTGATTGCAAATCCGACGCAGCACCAATTTCTTTTATATCCATTTCTGCATCTGGCATCGTTTTAATTTTATCCGATTGAAATTCCCACGTCTGTCTAGACAATATTCCGACAGTAGTGCCTGGAGGGGTACATTCCGCAACCAGTATTTTTATCCGCTGGCCTAGAACATGGTTTGTGATGCCTAAAGCCTCCAGTTGCAATGTTCTTGTTAGCGGTGTAAGTGGTCGACACGATATTGGGACCCTGCAAAGCAATGGGGAGGTGTCATCCCCATAAATTCCTAACCCCAAAGGGAAATCTGAAAAGATTGTTGCTGCGTTCGTGCGACAGAGCAATCTCTTTGCTGTTTCATCAAGTACCCCATCCAACTCTCTGCCCAGCAAGTGCAGATATTTCCACACCTTAAAGGGTCTTGGTGTCCCATTCCAGCAATTTTCCAGCTTAAACAGTATCTCATATGCTTTTTTGGGTATTTCCTTGGAGCTAATCCCAATCCCTGTTCTTGCTAAAGCGCGGTGAGTAACTACAAAATCAATTATGGTTCTTTCAATTTCACTATTCTCTGTAAGTTCAATCACATCGTTTTCACGGTGATTATGTTTCTTGTGACGTGGAGGGGTTCCTGGGACTCCTAAAACTGCAGGGGCATAAAAATTAGGCCAGCCAGTATTATCATATTCTTTTATCCTATTCTCCAGTTGTTCTTGCGAATAACCATTTCTTTCGAAATTAGCTAATGCTGATAATTCCATTTGCCTTCGGTATGCCCATGCGAACGCAGAATCTTTATCTGTCTGTAAGTCCTCTGTTTTTATTCCATTTCCGTTATTAAACCGCCGCTCCAGAAAAGCCCCGGATAGTAGGATAGTCGCTAGTGAACTTATGGGAAGGAGCGAATTGCCATGACAATACTGCGGAATATTCGGAAAAAAGGTTTTATGTATTAGTGTCCAATGTCTTTTTAGTGATTCATCGGAAAACGCAGAAAAAGGAAGCATTTCCATGATTAAATCAAACATTTCGACGGCATTCTTTGCTTCTTTTTCCAGCCCATCTGGAAAAAACAGTAAACAAGCACTGTCTGGTGGTATAGGAGTAGGGATCCCTTTCCCAATCATCGAATCCGGAAGCAGAAGAATTCTTTGAGGAATTTCAAATTTTTGGCTAAATTTAATCTTTCCCCATGATAACTCACGAGTATCAATCTCATTTCGCGGCAATTGAGCACAATACCATAGGGCCGATAATGCAGGTAGCAAATCCTTATCGAAACCATGCATCCCAATCGTAGACGACAGCTGCTCAGACATTTCGCCCCGCAGGACTATTGGCGAATACGCCCTGGTTATATTTGCTTTAAACAAAACAATATAACATAGGTTTTTAGGGACTGTCATAAACGTGTCGGGATAGGGGGATGATTTCTAATGAATATCCACTATTATTCCCGCCCTATAGGGATTCCGGGATAAAGCCAGGGCGTTTTTCCTCTCCCGCAACAAAAATTGCACCGGCTTTTTCATACCACACCTCAAACTTAGCTAGCAATCCCCTATCGGTTGCCAACTTCGTACTATATTTCTTTGCTAAACCTAGAAATAATCGTTTCAACCCCCAAAGATTGACGACATGATTCCCTGCTTTAAGAGTGTGCCATTGCAAACCATTAATTTCCGTGGTAAAAACTATATTTTGTGATGATTTAAGGGCCAAAGAATAAGAATGATGAAGAGCATTTCTAAATTCCCACAGAAATTCCGCATCTGACCCCTGCAATTCACCAATATCTACTAAGAATTCTACAAACCATTTTCTGTTCTGCTTTGCCGAATTGGAATAGAATTTGCTCATCAAATCAATGCCTGTTAGAATTCCTATTGACGCAAGATATGGCGCTCTATGTTTTTGCAATTCGGAAGCGTCAGACTCATTTTCCTGTAAGTACAGATGCTCAAGATCCCTTCTCAGCAGATGCAGCGTTGGCCTCTCCCCAGACTGTTTCATCTCACCTGGCAAATGCGTTGGGCTGCATGGGGGAAGAAAGAACTTTTCAATAGAGTTCATATTGTCTACCTAAACATGAATGTTGTGATCTCTTTTTGGCGCCATTACATTACTTGTTGCTTTAATCCGTATTACCACTTTTCAGGAACTAATGCATTTTTGCCACGCCAAGGAGCCTCGACTAGTGCGTCCTGAAATTCCTTAGTCCCAAGATTTGCATG
>Ga0209212_1007973_pt1 | contig 11496 bp, 8 predicted proteins | sample RifGroC2_FD_183996 | JGI IMG/M metagenome (GOLD analysis project Ga0209212, IMG submission 183996) | Groundwater microbial communities from Rifle, Colorado, USA - Groundwater C2 (SPAdes) (version 2) | ecosystem: Environmental > Aquatic > Deep subsurface > Groundwater | place: Rifle, Colorado...
AACTGCACATGCAGGGTGCCGCTGGCCGCCAGGCGACAGAAGCGTCCGCGCAATGTCAGCCCACCGGCGCATAGCGCTTCGCGCTGGCCGGACAGGTTGAGGTAGCGCACCCCGTCGACGCCGCGCTCGAAGTCCTGGCGGTCGGCGCCGATCCACACCTGCGGATCGAGCCAGCGCCCCAGCCAGCCCGCCGTCACCCGCAGTTCGAGAATCAGGGTTTCGCCGGCCGCCAGCTCGCCGTCCAGCACGGCCCTCCCCGCCCGGATGCGCAACGGCAATGCTGGCGTAGCGGACGGGAAGGCGTAGCGGTAATCGTCCTGCGGCGAATAGAACAGGTGATCGGCGAACCAGGCCTCGTGGGCGACCCAGCCCAGCACCAGCAGCAGCGGCACCAGCCACCAGGCGACGGCGATGCCCAGCACGACCAGCAACACGAGGGAGATCAGCAAGGCGATGCGTTTGTGCCGACGATGGCGTTTCAGCAGTTGCTGCTTGCGTGCGCTCATGGCCTCACACCCGATAGACCGGCACCCGGTGGCACCAGCGGTCCTTGTATTCGCGGTCGGCGCGGCCGAAGGAGTAGCGCAGCGGCTTGCCTAGCGCCCGCGCCTCTTCCCAGGCGGCCTGGGTGTTGACGAAGCTGAGCACGCTGCCGGGACTGAACTCGCGCTGCTGCGGGTCGACGCCGCCGTTGATGTACTCCAGCGAGATCCATTGCGGCGCCTCGACCCGGTAGAGGATCTGGATCGCCACCGGCGCATCGTCCAGATAGACCAGCGAACCGGTCATGAACTCGCGCAGCAGGGCGAACACTTCGCCCAGGTGCGCCTTGCCCGGCACCGCGAAGCCCCAGCGGCGCTCGAACAGCTCGGTGTAGATCGCGGCCTGCTCGGCGGGCGACAACTCCAGCATCGGCCGGATCGTCCCGCCCGCCTCCTCCAGCAGACGCTGCTCGCGGCGCTGGTTATAGCGGAACTTCTTGCTGTAGTCCTCGGGCGCGCGGGCCAGCGCCAGCCCCTCCGGTTGCTCGCGCAGGGTGCTGATGCGCCCGGCGTTCAGCTCGGAGACATAGCGCGCCCGGTGGCGCAGCGGCACGCAGGCGTCCGCCGCCAGCGGCAGGATGATCTCGGCATTGCCCAGATCGAACAGCCCGCGCTTGCCCTGCTGCTTGAGCACCTCCTTGGCCAGCGCCAGATGGCGCCCCCAGCTCGGCAGCGCCGCCTTCAGCTCGCCGCCCTCCAGCCAGGCCAGGTAGCGCACGGGAATCCCGGCCAGCGCGGCCAGGCGCTCGACCACCGCGGGATGGGTGGCGACGCTGCCGCCGAAACGCTGCCAGGCGGCGGCGTAGGTCGACGCATCGATCGGCGTCCAGCCGTGCTCGCGCCAGAAGCGCAGATAGCCCAGCATCAGCGCTTCGACTCCCCATCGGCCATATCCAGGCCCATGGCGTGCAGTCGGGCGTAATGACCGTTCTGCGCCAGCAGTTCGGCGTGGGTACCGCGCTCGACGATCTGGCCCTGATCCATCACCAGGATCAGGTCGGCCTTCTCAATGGTCGACAGGCGGTGGGCGATCACCAGGGTGGTGCGGCCTTGCATGACCCGGTCCAGCGCCGCCTGGATATGCCGCTCGGACTCGGTGTCCAGTGCCGAGGTGGCCTCGTCGAGGATCAGCAGCGGCGCGTCCTTGAGCAGCGCACGGGCGATGGCCAGACGCTGGCGCTGGCCACCGGAAAGCAGCACGCCGTTCTCACCGACCTCGGTGTCGAAGCCCTGCGGCAGCTTGTCGATGAACTCCTTGGCGTAGGCGTCCTCGGCCGCCTTCTCGATGGCCTCCGCCGGCGCCCCGGCCAAGTCGCCGTAGGCGATATTGTTGGCCACACTGTCATTGAACAAAGTGACGTGCTGGGTCACCAGGGCGATATGCCGACGCAGGTTGCGTAGCTTGTAATCCTCGATCTCCACGCCATCGAGCAGGATCTGCCCGTCGCCATGGTGATAGAAGCGCGGAATCAGGTTGGCCAAGGTCGACTTGCCGCTGCCGGAGCGACCAACCAGAGCCACCATCTGCCCCGGCTCGACGCTGAAGCTGATGTCGTGCAGTACCTGCTTGTCGGTTTCCGGGTAAACGAAGCTGAGATTTTTCACCTCGAGGCGGCCACTGATGTGCTCGCGTTCGATGCTGCCGGCATCGGTCTCCGGCTGCTCGTCAAGCTGAGCGAAGATGCTCTCAGCGGCAGCCAGCCCTTTCTGGATAGTGGCACTGACTTCCGAGAGCTGACGGATCGGCTTGGGCAACAGACCGGCCGCCGTGATATAGGCGATCAGCTCGCCCGCCGTCGCATCGCCGCGCAGGTAGAGCACCATGTACATCAGCACCGCCATGCCGACGTAGATGACCAGCTGCAGGGTCGGCGTGTAGATCGCCTGAGTGCGGGTCATGCTCATGCTCTTACGCATGTTGTCGGCGCTGGCCTTGTGAAAGCGCCGCTGCTCATAGGCTTCGCCGCCGAAACTGCGCACTACCCGATAACCCTGGATGGTTTCTGAAGCGACGTGGGTAACGTCGCCCATGGCATCCTGAATCTTCTTGCTCTGCTTGCGGAATTTCTTGCTGGCCACGGAAACCATCAGCGCGATAACTGGCAGGATCGCCAGCAGCACCAGGGTCAGCTTCCAGTTCATCCACAACAGATAGCCGAACAGGAATATCACTGTCAGCCCCTCGCGGATCACCACCTTGATCGCATCAGTCGCTGCGCCGGTGACCATAGTCACGTTGTAGGCGATCCGCGAAATCAGGTGGCCGGAGTTATGGCTGTCGTAGTAGCGGTTGGGCAGGATCAGCAGATTATCGAACAGCGCGCAACGCAGGTCATGCACCACACCACGCGCCACCTTGGCCAGATAGTAGTTGCCGAGGAACGAGCCTATGCCCTGGTACAGCGCAATGAGTACAATTGCCAGCGGCACGCCATACACCAGCGGCACGCCCAGTAGAGCTGTGCTGTCCGGGCTCTGCAGACCGTCGAGGAAGTACTTGAGCATGTCGGCCAGCATCGGCTGACTGGATGCGAACAACAGGAAGCCGACGATGCTCAGGGCAAAGGCGCCCCAATAGGGCAGGACGTACCTCAGCAGACGCAGGTATACCTTGAGATCGGATTGCTGGGTGGAACTGGCCATCAATTGGCCTCTCATGACTGGCTAGAGAAAACGGATGCGGATTGTAACAGCGAACGAATGGCAACAGTGGCATGACCAAGGGGAGGTCCTGGAGAAGGACGGGCGCGGCCCGAAGGTATTGCGACTGACCGACGGCAGACTGCTGAAGATCTTTCGCCCGCGGCGGCGCCTGTGGCTCGCACGCCTGATGCCGCAGGCCCGCCGCTTTGCCGCCAATGCCGCGCAACTGCAGGCAAGACAGATCCGCGTACCGCTAGTTGGCGAGTGCTTCTGGCTGGATCGCACCCTGGCGGTCAGTGCCTGCCTTTACCAGCCGCTGCCCGGAACGTCCTTGGATCGCCTGTATCACCAGTCGCGCTCGGAGTTCGACGCCCTGCTGCCGGAGCTGGCTGCATTCATCCATTCGCTACACCAGCGCGGCATCTATTTCCGCTCGCTGCACCTGGGCAACGTGCTGCGCCTGCCCGAGGGCGGCTTCGGCCTGATCGACTTTCTCGACCTGCGCTGCAAGCGCGGCCCTCTCAGCCCTCGCCTGGTACGCCGCAACCTGCGCCATCTGCAGAGCTATCTGCAGCGTAGCCGGATCAGTGACTTCCCCTGGCAGGCGCTTCTGCAAGCCTATGCCCTGCTCGCCCAGAGAGATCCCTACACACTGTAGGCCCCCGTTCGCCTCACCGAGAAGAAGATCGCGACGGACGCCCACACCTGAGCGCTCAAGCCGCTCCTCGCAACCATAAACTATATTTGGCGAAGGCGCTGCAACCGAGCAGCGAGCAAATCAACTGCAATCAGGCGTGCGCTTGGCGTCCGACTTACGCGCAAACACCTACCGAGCGTCAATATCGGCAGTCGCTGCGGCGGAAACCTCGGTCGACGCAGGATTGCCAGTAAAAACCTGCGCAAACATGGGAACCAGCAAACGGTTACCGAACTCACTCAGGTGATCGTCGTCTACGTACAACGGCCAGCCATCTCGACTGCCGTAGCAATATTGCTCATCACACAGATAGGGCACAGGATTCAGTATCTGCGCACCGCAGCGCTGGGAGACCTCGTCCTGAACGCTCCAAATAAAAGCATGACGTACTCGATACTCCTCTCGGGTGATGGAAATCTCAGCTCCTTGCTTACCCATCAGCGCCGACCTGCCTAGCGCCTGCGGAACCGGCTCTCGCATCTCCGGGAAGGGTCTCACCAGATAGAGCGGATGCTCACGGGCGATCCGACAGGCTGTCTCGATGTATTGCTGACGAAACTCATCCAAGAACTCCGGAGTGGCCTTCTCGTTCAACTTGGAAAAATATACGGTAGGACGCCCTGAAAATTTTTCTCCCTCCGACTCGAAAACACCAAAAGCATAAGCGGATGCTCGATTAATCACGATTACCGGACGCCCCGGATAAAGATCGTCGACCGTCGCCGCAAGTTCACGCCTAATTCGCTCGCAGTCACTGCGCTTATCGAACACCGACTTTGCGGAGAAAACCATAAGGCAATTACTGAAACCCTTAAACAAAACACCTTGCCGCGTGCTTGGCAGACTCGCCGCAATAGCCGTAACTGCCGCATCAGCGTGACTATCCCCCAAAACTACAGCACTGACATCCTGCCCACCATAAACGCAAGAAGCATCGGCATGGAGACACTCATCGAGTCGGGGATTTCGATTTTCCCGTTCAGCCTCGATAAGCATCACCGTTTCTGGCAGCCGCTCAGGAAAACCGTCGCGCCTGACCAACTGCGCGCATGCCACAAGTGCCAGCCCCCCTCCCAGCAAGCAGACCAATCCAAGCTTCGGCGACATTCGCGACAAGCCTCGCCGCGCGGGAACCTCTACCCATGCGTAGGAGCATTGCCCACACAACAAGGAAGCCAACAATCCCGCAACCACCCACAGCGGATCGCCCAGCACTTCGTAGTACGCCAAAGCGGCTACCAGCGGCCAGTGCCACAGATAAATGGAGTAGGAACGAGTCCCCAGCCACTGGGCCAATCGCGTGCCCGTCCAGAGCGAACCTTCCTGCCGAGCCATCAGGACCGCTGCCGCCCCCAAAGTTGGTATCAGCGCCAACCAACCAGGCCAAAGGCTTGACGCATCCATCCAGCCGATGGCCGAGATAATCAGGGTGAAACCACACCACTCCAGATAGCGCCGCCCCCGCAGAGACAGCGGAAAACTTGAGCCAAGCAAAAATACCAAGCCGCCAAGCAGCAGCTCCCAAGCCCTGGTCGGCAAGACGAAGAATGCCTTGTCAGGCTGCTCAAGGGTCAGCAGAACACAGAATGCCAGCGAGACCAAGAGCAGGGCAACATGTGCCCAGACGATGGTGCGACGCCCCGGAAAGAGCTTCCAGATAGCCACCAACAGGATGGGTAATAACACATAGAACTGCCATTCGACGGATAACGACCAAGTATGCAACAGCCACTTCTCGTGGGCATCACTATCGAAGTAGCCCGACTCCTTCAAATAGCGCAAATTCGAGGTAAAAAGCAGACTATCCCTGACATGTCGACCGAGCATCCGATACTCATTGGGCATCATGAGAAACCAGCCGACGACCAGCAGCACGGCGCCGAGCACGCCCAATGCCGGGAGTATCCGCCGAGCTCGGGCCAGATAGAATCCTGAAATCGAGAATTTGCCACGCTGCAGAGCTGTAGCAATGATGCCCGCCATCAGAAAGCCGGAGATGACGAAGAACACATCAACCCCGACAAAGCCACCCGCAATGCCGGCAATACCGAAATGGTAAAGCACCACAGCCATCACGGCCCACGCGCGCAGACCATTGATGTCGGCACGAAAGCCTTCACCACTCATTTCACGCTTCGGCACCCCTCCCCCCTTATGCTGCGTGCCGAAGCAACGCCCAAATACCCGCCTGCGACCTCAATGGCCATCCAGACTTAGCGATCATTACACAACGACCATCCCAACACGGAGGGCATGCAGCTGCACGTACAAACCACGCCCCCATCAAGGCATGCGCTGATGCGCGGTGGTCGCGCCAATGGAAGGCACAGCGAACACCTGCGCAAACATGGGAACCAGTAAACGGTTACCGAACTCGCTCAGGTGATCGTCGTCGACGTACAACGGCCAGCCATCTCGACTGCCGTAACAGTTTTTCTGGTCGCAAAGGTATGGCAAGGGGTCGAGAATGCGTGCCCCGCAGCGCTGTACTGCCTCATCCTGGACCTCCCATATAAAGGCATGGCGCTGCCGGTACTCATCTCGCGCGATGGATACATCTACGCCGCGCATCCCCAGTAGCGCCGCCCGCCCCAAAACCTGCGGAACCGGCTCGTGCATTTCAGGAAACGGCCGTACCAGATAAAGCGGATGCTGCTGCGCCATCCGACAAACACTTTCCACATAGTTACGCCGAAACTCCTGCAGATACTCCGGCGTTTGCGTCGCCGTCGGCTGCGAGAAATAGACCAGCGGTTTCCCGGGATTCTTGACCCCGGGCCCAGGCATCTCTCCCATGACATACAGAGAGGTACGGTTGATTAGAATAATGGGCTTACCTGGGAACAGCGTATCCAGCTGCAGGGTCAGTTCCTGCTTCAGCTCAGCACACTCGTCTCGACGCCCGTCTCCCGACCACTGGGCCGCAAAAACCATGAGACAGCCGCTCACCCCCTTGAAGTAGATACCCTGCTCTGCCGCGGGAAGGCTCGCCAGCACCGAGGTAACCACTGCATCGGCGTGACTATCGCCGATGACCAAGGCGCGGACCTGCTGCCCTCCGTACACACAGGAAGCCTTCGCATCCAGACACTCGTCGATACGAGGGTTGCGGTTATACCGCTCGCTCTCTATCCGACCGACCTCATCGGGCAGGCGATCAGGAAAGCCGTTGCGCCGCACCTGCTGTGCGGCTACGGCCACCACTACGAGGCATGCCACCAAACAGGCGGCGTTACGGATGTTGTTCCGCTTCGCCAGCCAACGACGCGCAGGCAGCTCCACATGCGCGTAAGAGATATGCCCCAGCAGCAACGATGCGACCAGCCCAGTACAGATCCATGGCTGCGCCTGTTCAAGCTCGACGTAGGCAAGCCCGACGACCAGCGGCCAATGCCATAGATAAATAGAGTAAGAACGCTCCCCCAACCACTGGGCGATGCGTCCGCCGGTCCACAGCGAGCCTTGCCGGCAGGCCAGCAGGACCATGACCGCCCCCAGCGTGGGCAAAAGCGCTGCGCTGCCTGGCCAACGCATGGAGGAATCGACCAGCACGAATGCGGCGACGATCAGAGCGATCCCCATAGACTCGACCAAGACAGGCACACGACCGGGCAAGCGAAGCCCGCTACCCAGTAGAAACACCATGCCGCCGAGCAACAACTCCCAAGCACGCGCCTGCAGCATAAAAAAGGCTTGGGGCGGCTTGCCGATACTCAGCATCTGGCACAGGACGAAGGATGCCGTCAGCGCCAGAACATGCGCACCGAGCAATGCCCGTCGCCCCGGCAGCCACTTAGCCAACACAATCAGAACCAGCGGATAAATCAGGTAGAACTGCCACTCGACGGACAGTGACCAAGTATGCAGCAACCACTTCTCGTGGGAGGCGGTATCGAAATAACCGGCCTCGGCGAGATAGCGCAGATTAGAACTGAACAGCAGGCTATCGCGTACATGCTTGCCCAGCGTCTGGTATTCCCGAGGCATCAGCAGGAACCAGCCAAGCAGCAGCAAGACAGCGGTCAGCACGAACAAGGCAGGCAGAATCCGACGTGCCCGCGCCAAATAGAAGCCAGGCAGACTGAAACCTCCACGCTCCAAACCGCCAACAACGATCCCAGCCATCAGGAAACCGGAAATCACGAAAAAAACATCTACGCCGGCAAATCCGCCGGCAAAGCCGGGCACCTTGAAATGGTAGAGCACCACCGCTAACACGGCCCACGCGCGTAGACCATTGATGTCGGCACGAAAGCCGTCACCCCTTACTGCAGCCACTGAAACCTTCGGCACAACGCCCCCCATGGATGCTGCGTGCCGAAGCGACGCCCACCTTCTTCCCCGCAGCCTCGAACGACCGCGCCAACCGAAATCCGAAACGAAAAGCGGCGGTATCATAGCATTCGCTTATTAGCCGTGCGCGGGATGGCACCTAGGCCAGATTGCAGCTCTGACCGCGGATAATTATCCTGCCACCACCGAAAACCCTGCAGCACCTTCATTCCCCCAACAGCTACTGGCCCTGCCCCCATGAAAATCCTCGTTACCGGCGGTGCCGGCTTCATTGGTTCGGCCGTGGTTCGCCACCTGATCCAGAACTCCCTGCACGAGGTCGCCAACCTCGACAAGCTCACCTACGCCGGCAATCTCGAATCGCTGTCCAGCGTCAGCGACTCGCAGCGCTACCACTTCTACCAGACCGACATCTGCGATGCCGCTGCGCTGGAGCGAGTCTTTTCCGAGTTTTGTCCGGATGCACTGATGCACCTGGCTGCCGAGTCTCATGTCGATCGCTCCATCGATGGCCCGGCCGAATTCATCCAGACCAACATAGTCGGGACCTATACCCTGCTCGAAGCGGCCCGCCGCTACTGGAGCACCCTCCCCCCGGAGACCAAGGAAAACTTCCGCTTCCACCATGTATCCACCGACGAGGTGTACGGCGATCTGGACGGCACTGCGGACCTGTTCACCGAAACCACACCCTACGCGCCCAGCTCCCCCTATTCGGCATCCAAGGCCAGCTCCGACCATCTGGTCCGTGCCTGGCAGCGCACCTACGGCCTGCCGGTGCTGGTGTCCAACTGTTCGAACAATTACGGCCCCTATCACTTCCCCGAGAAGCTGATTCCCCACATGATCCTGAATGCCCTCACCGGCAAAGCGCTACCGGTGTACGGCGACGGCTCGCAGATCCGCGACTGGCTGTATGTGGAGGACCATGCCAGGGCGCTGGTCGAGGTAGTCACGCGCGGCAAGATTGGCGAGACCTACAACATCGGCGGGCACAACGAGAAACGCAATCTACAGGTGGTCGAAAGCATCTGCGATCTGCTGGAGGAGCTGGCACCGCACAAACCCCAGGGTGTCGCGCACTATCGCGACCTGATCACCTTCGTCAAGGATCGGCCTGGGCACGACCTGCGTTATGCCATCGATGCAACGAAGATCCAGCACGAGCTGGGCTGGATGCCGCAGGAAACCTTCGACAGCGGCATCCGCAAGACGGTGCTGTGGTATCTCGATAACCGCCAGTGGTGGCAGCGGGTACTGAGTGGCGACTACCGCCTGGGCCGACTGGGCGAGGCCTGACAGAACGAGCGCTCGCCGAAAGCCCACGCCATATCCTCCGCTCGCCCCCGTTGGCGATTTATCCGCTCCAAAGGACGTTCAGCATGAAAGGCATCATCCTCGCCGGCGGCTCCGGCACCCGCCTGTACCCCATTACCAAGGGCGTATCCAAACAGCTATTGCCGATCTATGACAAGCCGATGATCTACTACCCATTGTCGGTACTCATGCTGGCCGGAATCCGCGAGATCCTGGTGATCTCGACACCTGACGATCTGCCCAACTTCCGCAAGCTGCTGGGCGATGGCTCCGAGTTTGGCATCCAGCTCAGCTACGCTCAGCAGCCCTCACCTGACGGTCTGGCCCAGGCGTTCCTGATCGGCGAGCAGTTTATCGGGGATAGCAGTGTGTGCCTGATTCTCGGCGACAACATTTTCTATGGCTTTGGATTCACCGCCATGCTCCGCGAGGCGGCTGACCGAAAAACGGGAGCAACCGTGTTCGGTTATCACGTCACTGACCCGCAACGATTCGGCGTTGTGGAGTTCGACGCTAGCGGAAAGGCCGTCTCCATCGAGGAAAAGCCCGCCACCCCCAAATCCAGTTACGCGGTGACCGGCCTGTATTTCTACGACAACGACGTGGTCCAACTCGCCAAACAAGTCAAACCCTCCCCCCGAGGCGAACTGGAGATCACCGACGTGAACAACGCCTATCTGCAGCGTGGCGATCTGCACGTGAGCCTGCTCGGGCGCGGCTTTGCCTGGTTGGACACCGGCACCCACGACTCGCTGATGGAAGCCAGCCACTTCGTTCATACCATCGAGGCCCGCCAGGGGCTCAAGGTCGCCTGTCTGGAGGAGATTGCCTACCACCAAGGCTGGCTGTCCGCCGCACAACTGGCACATCAGGCCAAGGAACTGGGCAAGACTGGCTACGGGCAGTATCTGAAACGCCTGCTCACCCAGGACGCCGTCCAGTGAAGGTCATCGAAACCACCCTGCCGGGAGTTCTGATCATCGAGCCGAAGGTGTTCGGGGATAGCCGCGGCTTCTTCCTTGAGACATTCCAGATCGAGCGCTATCGCGAGGCGGGCATCGTCCAACCGTTCGTCCAGGACAACCACTCGCGCTCTCAGCGTGGCGTCCTGCGCGGCCTGCACTTCCAGCGCAGCCGCCCTCAAGGCAAGCTGGTCAGTGTCAGCCGCGGCGCAGTGTACGATGTGGCGGTGGACATCAACCCCCTATCGCCAACCTGTGGCCACTTTGTCGGCGTCGAGCTGACTGACGAGAACCATCGCCAGCTATGGATTCCACCCGGCTATGCCCATGGTTTCTGCGTGCTCAGCGACGTCGCCGACTTCCAGTACAAATGCACCGATTTCTATTTCCCGGAAGACGAGGGCGGGCTGATCTGGAACGATCCGCAGCTGAACATCCCTTGGCCGATCGGGCAACCACAGCTATCGATCAAGGATCAGCAAAACCCGACGCTGCGGGAGTTGCTGGGGTAACCGATGGCGCATGCCGCCGGCAAGGTGCACGCCTTGCGTCCACATCAATGTATCAACATCTTCGAAAGGAGCTTACATGCGCGTACTGATTACCGGCGCACACGGCCAGGTCGGGCGCGAACTGCTACACCTCGCCCCGGAAGGATTCGAAGTCGTGGGCATCGGCTCGGCCGACCTGGATATTGCCGATGCTGCCGCGGTGGCGATGGCGGTCGAACGACTGCAGCCGCAACTGATTGTCAACGCCGCCGCCTACACCGCGGTGGACAAGGCCGAGAGCGAACCGGAACGGGCTTGGGCGGTGAACCGAGACGGAGTGGTTCACCTCGCGATTGCAGCTGAAAAGCTAGGCATCCCCGTCCTGCACATTTCCACCGACTATGTATTCGCCGGCAATGCCCTCGAGCCGAACCATTTCCTCGCCGCGGAGTTTGTCGAGGTCGGTCGCCTTGGCTTCAAGTTGCGCCTTGTACTCGTCGAGGCGCGTTTTGCGGGACTCAAAATCAAGAAGGGTTTTGTCGAGCAGCTGC
>Ga0209212_1007974_pt1 | contig 11496 bp, 9 predicted proteins | sample RifGroC2_FD_183996 | JGI IMG/M metagenome (GOLD analysis project Ga0209212, IMG submission 183996) | Groundwater microbial communities from Rifle, Colorado, USA - Groundwater C2 (SPAdes) (version 2) | ecosystem: Environmental > Aquatic > Deep subsurface > Groundwater | place: Rifle, Colorado...
GGTGATATTTTTAAGCTCATCTATTATATTTTCGTTTATTTTATTATACGTTTTCATATTTAAAAATCCCGTCACATGTTATGAACTATGCACTGTAAACTATGCACTGTAAACTATGCACTACTTTTCAAGCGCGTTTTCGATCGACTTCAATATAGCTTTCGATGTCGCGGTTGCGCCGGTCACGCATTCCACCTGAAGCGACTGCGCCGCCAGAACGCTGCCCGCGACTTTTTCGGCTTTTTTAGCCAGATCGTTGGAAGCGTTTTCCACGATCTCCACGCTTTCTATTTTATTGTTTTTGACCGCTACTTTCACCTTGCAGCTGATATCTGAAAGGCTGAACGAGCCTTCACGGACGCCGTCAGCGATCTTCGAAAGGTCGATCGCGCCGATCGGCATATTTCTGACGTATTCATAAGCCTGGAGCCTTGGCTTGACCTCGAGGATATAAACGCTTATTACGACCGTGAATATTATGGAGGCCGCCGTTATTTTTTTCAGCATATTAAACCCGATGCCCCTCTAGTTTCTTGCATACAATAAAATGAGCTGTCCGGGCCTTAAATTATATTCGAAATTCCTGTCGACCGACGGAAGCGTGTACAGCGGAGAAATGTCGGTTACCTCGCCGGCCGAGCCGATAGCGGCGTTGATATCGCTGAACTGTACGAACTGGTGGTTGTGAACGTCTTTATTGACTATGCACAGGATGCGTTCCGTCGAATCGAAAGATATCTTCCTGAAGCAGAAAACGTTCATCCAGTTGGGCTGGTCGACGACCTGCAGCTCGCATTCCTCGTTTAATATTTTATGGGCGTTCTTTATATCGTTGATCTTTTTAAAGAAATCGCTGATGTCGGTTTCCGTGTTTTCCCAGTCGGATGGCATGGTGGTTACGACGTTCATTTCCTTTTTAAAGCCGAATTCAAGGCCCATTGGAACCATCAGGCCCGAGGCGAAGAACGAAACGAACTGGCAGCGCTGGAATATGGCGTTCATCTCGCCTTTGAGCTCGGCGAAAAGCCTTGGAGTGTCGTGCGATTCGGCGAAACCTACCGACGGCACGCCGCGGACCTTTTCGAAGGAGTCTTTATATTGTTTGATGAGCCAGGGCTCATTGTAATTCCAGTATTTGGAGCTGTTGAAGGTGTAGTCGAATCCCGATTCGGCGAGTATTATCGCGTCTTCGATGGTGCAGCCGAGGCTTTCGGCGACGAAAAGCGTTTCGGGGTGTTTCGCCTTCGCGTGGCCGGTCAAAAATTTCCAGAGTTTCGAGGGAACCTGGTACGCCGCGTCGCACCTGAAACCGTCGAAACCGAGGTCGAGATGGTACATTACGAGTTTGCGCCAGTATTGGTAAAGGTTGTCGATGTCTTTGGACGAGGCGTTGTCGATCTCGGCCAGATCGCCCCACAGAACCATCTTTCCGTCGTGCATCGCGCCTGGATTTTTGATCTTGCCTTCGGCGTTTTTAAGGTACCAGTCGGGATGCTCTTTGGTCAGCGGGGAATCGATTGCAGTGTGATTTATTACAAGGTCCATTATAACTTTCAACTTATTTTCGTGGGCCGTATCTATGAATTTTTTCAGCTGTTCGACCGGTTTCAGTTTCGATTTTTTGTCGATGAAAAGGTCGTTGAACCGGTAGTAATCGGAAGGGCTGTAGAGCGAGCCTGAAAATCCGGGATAATGAAATGGATTGATATATATTGCGTTGAAATTCATCGCCGCTATGCGCGGCACATGATCGAGCCATTCCGTCATGCTTCCGGCCAGCCGGGGAAAAAGATTGTAAATTCTAAGTTTTTCACCGCTAAATTTTTCCATTTTCATCTTCATGTTTTCCTCCGCAATTATAAAAATTAATTATTAAATTATGCTTGTATTATACTTTTATTCAAAAATAAATTCAATAAAAATTCGTTTTTACTGTAAAATAAATTATTTTTTTAATAATATTAATATTATCAGGCTATTTAATAAGTTTGTATACGGCAAAAACGGCGCCGCCCGAAGGCCGCGCCGTTTTTTTGCTTCATACTCGATTATACTGATATTCTAATATGCTGATATGCTTCGTCTGTTTTGTTAAAACATATATGTAGCGCCCATTATGAACTTGAAGTTATAGCCGTATTCCTGGTCGTTATAAAATGAAACGGGAAGGGCGGCGTCTATGATCAGGTCTTTATTTACGCGCGTTCTGAGGCCGGGAGTGAAGTCGAGTTTGGTGCCCATCGCGCCCCAGTTCTCGCCGTTCAATTCGAAGCTGAGCGTCAGGTCGTCCGTTTTTGAAAAGTCCACGCCGAGGTTGTAGGTGAACTTGTCGTCTACGAAAAGGCGCAGGCCGTCCTGCGTGGAGCGCGGATCGCCGGTCGAAGTGTATCCGAGGTTGATGTGCACGTTAGCCGAAGACAGTTTCTGCGACAGCGCCGCGAATACATCGTAGTCGGCTTCGCCTGTCGCGCCCATGACGTACATAGTCTTTTTATCCGCGGTCGGGAATTTGACGCCCCAGCCTACGGCGAGCGAGGTCGGGGATTCAGGCTGCATTGGAAGTTTATATTTCATTTTCATGCCGATGTCGCCCATGCCTGAACCGCTGTCGTTCTGTGGTTTAAGCGACGAGCAGTTGATCTTCCACGACTGGCCGGGGAAGATGAAGCCGAGCTCGAAATTGTCGAGCGCGCCGACCGTCACGTTGATCGGAAACTGGTACTGGTGGGCGTATTCGTCGTTCAGAAACGATATTTTGTTGTTGTTCTGCTTTGAAATGGTGCTATATACTATGTGGCCGCCGATATTGAACTGCCCTTTTTTGAGCGTGTGCGCGGTCTGGGTGTAGATAAGGCCCGTGGTGCCGCTTATGCTCGATGAAATGACGCCGGGATAATATATTTTTTCGTCGCGCGCCTTGATCTTTTTAACGTCCGAATCGTCTTCGGTATACAGATTGCCGCCGTAAAGTTCGTCGACCGATAATACCTGCGTCGATTTGCCGTCTTTTTTCGCGGCCTGCTTTTTCGCGGGAAGCTTCGCGCCCGCGTCGGAGGCGGTTGAGGCGTCGCCGGCGGTGTTTTCGGCTATCAGGATAGTGTCGGCGAGAAGCTCGTCAGCGCTTTTATCGGCGCTGGTTCTGTCGCCGGGCGACGGTTTCAGTGCTGGATAAACCTTTTCTTTGCTCGCTTTTTTGAGCGTGTTGTCGGCATTTTTCTTCATGATCTTCTGGATCATGTCGTCGTTGAATCCGGAATCGCGCAATTGCTCTTCCACGGCGTCTTTAGCGAATGCGGCGCTTACGTGCGCAAGCAGCGCGAAGCCGATGATTAGAACCGTAAAAACAAGAAAACTTTTTTTGAAAGTCTTTTTCCCTGCTGTCATTTCGATCACTTTCCTTCTTGAGTCGTCTATAAAATAAATGATTGCCGTTATTGAAAATGTAAAAACTTACTATAACACGATGATAATATCGGAAAGTTTTAACAAAAAATTAATCGCGTCGCGAAAAAAAATATGATATTTAAAAGGAAAAATGTAGAAAAAATAAAAAAGAGGAAAGGAAAAATGTAAAAAAGAGGGCCTGAATCAAATCGAAAAAAGAATACTTGAATGAAAACCGAAAAAGAAGGGATTTAAAAAACTTATTAAATTAAAGATAATAAATGAGAGATTTCGGCCGGAAAAGATCCGGCCTATTTCAGATTTTTATTGACTATTTCGGACTGCATCTTCATGTTAAGGGCGATCATGGACTCGATGACCTTGATCGCCTTTCCGCGCGAAGGCTCGCCGATGCCGATCGAGAGGTTTTTTCTGAATATGGCGTACTGAGCTTCGGTCATCGATTTTAAAAGTTTCAGTTCTTTTTTGTGATACGCTATGGCGTCCTTGAGCTCGTCAAGCGTCAGCTGGGCTTCATGCCGGTTGATATCTTTGAAGTTACTATTAATTTTATTTCTCCCCTTAATTTGCCGGTTGATGATACCGATAATTTTATTATCAGTGAAAAATCATTTGAAAATAAACGGAGGAATGTTAAATGCAATGCCCGCTCTGTAATCAGTCTATGGTAAAAGGCACCGACCGCAGCATGAAAAATAGCCATAATTCATTAAAATGCACCAATTGCATGTTCGTTATCTATTATCGCGGAATAAGCGGCCTGGATACCAATATGCAATAATACAATCAATTCTTTCCCCGCGGGCGTGACATTTCACGCTTTGTTATATTTATATCACAAAAGGACTTAAAATATCCACTAATATTTTATAATTTTTATTTTTATGATATACGACCACGTACCCAACGGTTTCAAGGTCATGCTGGCATTGGCCGCCCTTGTCTTTTCGACGTTCGGCCTTGCGGCCTGCAGCGGCGACTACCTTAACGACGAGAAAAAACTCGCCTATATAAAGGTCGCGCCTGGAACGCCTGACATAATAGCCGGAAACAAGATCAATTTCATGGCATCGGGCGTCGACGAAAAAGGCGGACTTTTGTTAATTTCGCCCAGGTGGGAGGCGCACGAGGGAAAGATCGATTCCGCGGGCGTTTATATCGCGCCTTCATACTCGACTGTCGACAGGGTATCGGCGTTCGTCGACGCGAAATCCGCCACGGCGGTGGTCAACGTCAGAACCTATCCCGAAGCCGCTACCATCAAAATATATCCCGAATTAAAATACCTTTCCTGCGGAGCGAAGCAAAAATTCAGCGCCGTGGGCTTCAATGCTTTCGGCGAGGAAGTCCCCGTGAGCGTCCGCTGGGAAAGCCGCAACGGCCTGATCAACGATGCGGGCGAATACAGCGCGCCGCTGCATCCGACGGCTGACGCGGTCGCGGCGAAAACGCTTTCAGCCACGGGAGCGCTTCCGATCGAGATAAAGACGCGCGAAGCGTATAGGATATTCATATCCCCTAATAAGGCGGCCATAAAAGTATCGGGTGTTGCCAGATTCAGCGCGGCGGCGTATGATATTTACGGCAACAGGATCGAAGACGATCTCGGATTCCGCTACAGCGCTTTAAAGGGCAGAATGACCGACGACGGCTACTATTACGCTCCGAACGCAGTCGGCACCGATGAGGTGGGAGTGGTGTTCAATTATATCAGGGACAGTGCGCAGGTTGAATTGATTCCTTAAATTATCAGTTCTCAACTTTCAACTCTGAACTCTCAACTTTATCCGCGGCGGGCTGAGTCCCGCCGTTTTCATTTTTACCGCTTTTGATTATGTAGTAAAAACCGGAAAGCGTTCCAACCAGGAATATCGCGAGCAGTATCAATACCCACATCAGCATTTCTACGTCCTTATCGAGCAGGTGTTCTCTGAACTTGCCGCCGACCGTCATTTCTGAAATGAGTTTGAATATGCCTATTTTATCTGAAATTTCCATTATCGCGTCGCCCATCATCACGTAGACGAACGTTCCGGGGATTATGCCGAAAAACGTCGACCAGAAGAACGAGCGGAAAGGTATCTTCGAAGTGCCGCACATGTAGTTTATGGCTTCGTAATGGGTTATGGGGCAGATTCTTGCGAGAAAGATGAGCCAGAAATTGTTGCGCTTGGTAAAATCGAGCGCCGCCATCAACTTGTTGTGCTTGTTTTCAGTCGCGGCCTCGAAATAATTGGCGGTCGAATAATAAGCGAGGTAGTATCCGAGAACCCCGGCCGTGGTAGAGCCTATCATGGCGTATACGGTGCCCAGGAATATTCCGAAAAGAGCTCCGCCGACCGCGGTTAATATAAGACGCGGGGCGCCGACTATCGGAAGAAGCGTCATTCCGACTATATAAACGACAGGCGCGAGCATCTCGTATGATTCGACGAATTGCTTTATTCTGTCGCGGGTGAAATATTTTTCGCTGCCGGTCAGATACACTCCGAGCGGAAGGCCGATGACGATTATCAAAAATATAATGGTCTTGAGTTTTTCTTTTTTCATCTTTTCCATAGGCGGCCATTATACAATATTTTGGAAATAAAATCAAGACCGCCGCAAAACAAATTAAACTTCAGTTAAATTAATTTTAGATTAATTAACTAAATCGAATCGGCGCCGATTGACATTCCCGGCTTTTAAATGTTATAATTTTAAATCTGCCTGCCGGTTTTATTTCGAGTTATACAGGGCGGCGGCCACCGTTTCAGGCACGGTATCGACATTACGGAGGAAAAAATTTGAACGGCGTAGAATATTCAGGCGGAAACAAAAAACTTAAAATAGCGCTGTGCGCCGTCAATACCCGCTACAGCCAGAGCGCCGCGGCGCTCGATTACCTTAGCGGGTATCTTTACAAATATCTCGATTTTAAAAATATATCACGCGGCCTTTATGAATTGAAGACATTCGAATTCAACCTCGGCGACACGCACGAATTCGTCACGCGCACCCTCTGCTCGCACGGTGCCGATATTTACTGTTTTTCGATATATATATGGAACCGCGATTTCATTAAAAAGGTCATTTCCTTTATCAGAAGCGCCTTTCCCGAAGCGCTGACGCTCGCGGGCGGGCCGGAAGCGATATCGGTCTGCCGCGGAGACGTCGAAGCCATGTGCGGGGCCGAATACGCCATAAGCGGCGAGGGCGAGATATCTTTCGCGCGTTTTGTCGAACTCGCCGTCGACGCCGTTAGAACCGGCGGCGAACGCTGGACAATGGACGCGGAACGCCTCATGCACATCGACGGGATCGCGCATTCGCCCGCCGGCGGAGGTTTCAGGTATTCGTCGGAGCCTGCCGTGGTCGGCGATCTTGACAGCCTTCCCTCCATATTCGTCAAGGAAGGTGGCCCGGACGCGCGGGGCGGCAGGAATTTCGTGTATCTGGAAACCTCGCGCGGATGCCCGAACCACTGCCATTACTGCCTGAGCTCGCTCAAGCCGAAAAGCGGGCCCGCAGTGCGCTATTTCTCTCTGGAACGCGTTTTCGCCGATATAGACCGCATAATGAACGATCTTAAGATAGACAAGGTCAGGGTCATCGACCGCACCTTCAACGACGACCCCGAAAGGGCGCTGGCCATATTCAGGTATATAGCGTCGCGAGCCCGCCCCGACACGCTTTTCCAGTTCGAGATCAGCCCGTATAAATTTACCGGCCCGATAGTAGATTTTTTGAAAAATCTTGACAGACGATGCTTTCAGTTTGAAATAGGCGTTCAGTCGTTCAACAGGAAGGCGCTTGATTCCGTGGGCCGGGTCAATTCGGAGCCCAAAGCGGCGGAGACTGCCGTGGAAGAGCCAGCGGGCGGAGCGGGTACCGGGCGCGCCGGCGATATGCTCGATATTTTAATAAATGAAACGAAAGTGAATATTCACGCTGATCTCATGTACGGCCTTCCCGGCGATAATTATGACGACTGCGTGAATTCTTTCGATACGCTGTTGAAGAAAATGCCGGACAGTGTTCAGTTCTGGCAGCTGAAACTTCTGCGCGGCACGCGGCTGCGTGAAAACGCCTCGAAAATGGGGCTCGTGTACGATCCTAACCCGCCTTATGCGGTGATCAAAACGCCTTCCATAAGCGTTCTTGAAATGTTCAGGCTTCAGAAACTCGGCCGCTATCTCGATATTATTTACAACCACGGCCACCTCAAACTTTCGGTGCGCGCGCTTTTTAATTTGTCCGCGAGGCCGTCGGAATTCTTTTTCCAGCTTATCGAGTTTTTCGAGCGTAACGGTATCGCGGAAACGGCCATATCGCGGCAGAACCTGTTTTCATACGTACGCAGATTCGCGGAGGAGAAGGTCCGGCCCGCTTCGGAGGCGAAGTATTCGGTTCTGCTCGACTGCCTGCGTTTTGACTTCATCGCGGGCGAGTCAAAACGGTTTTCGTTGCCCGACTTTCTGAAGCCGGAAAAGATGCGCCGCGATCAGGGTTTGTTCGGTTATATCCAGGATAGCGTCCTGCGGCCGGATAGCGCGGTAAAATTATCGAGAGCCTTTTCGCTGTTCCGCTTCGACAACGATATCGTCGAAGCCGCCTCGGGGACGGAGCTTTTCGCGGACGGAAGCGGATTCGGGCTGAACGCCGCCGAGCCTTCGCGGCGCGGCGCGTACATGGCGGTAAGGCACGTCGCCAACGCCGACGGCACATTCGGGTCGCGCCGGTACTGGTTCAACGATCCAGGCGACTTTCTGGCGCTGGATTATTTTTACTGCGCGGATAAGAACGGGCGTTTTCCGCCGGCTGAAGGCGATTTCGACGGCGCCTGCTATAGAGCGTTTCTGGAAGGTTTTCCGGCGCGCGTCGAAAAATATATCGGTTACGGCATTGTGGTATCTCAAAATAAAAGCAGACAGGAGCGAGCCAATGATTAACAAAATTAACATCACCGACGACTGCATAGCCTGCACGGCGTGCGAATTCACCTGCCCCGAAGTTTTCAAGGTGGTCGGCAAAAAATCCAGCGTCCTGCCGGCCGCGAATTTCGAAAAAAACGAGGCCTGCATACAGAAAGCGGCTATGGGCTGCCCGGTCAACGCCATAAAATACGAATAATTTTTTTATTTGACCTTTAATGCGGCGAGTCTTTCGGCCGCCGCGGCGAGGGTTTCTTCTTTTTTACAGAAGGCGAAGCGTACAAGTTTTTCGCCGTACTGCTTGTTATTGTAAAACGATGTCGGAGGTATCGCGGCCACTTTTATCTGAGAGGTCAGGTACTTGCAGAACTCCACGTCGTTCTTATAGCCGAATTTCGTGAAATCGGCCATGATAAAATATGAGCCTTTCGGCATGACTATGTCGAAGCCTCTTTCGGTCAGCGTTTTAGCCATCATATCGCGCTTTTTAGTGTAGAATTCGATCAATTCCCTGTAAAATGAGTCGGGCGCCTCGAACCCCTTTATCATGGCGTGCTGAAAAGGTGTCGCCACGGCGAATATCACATATTGATGGGCGGTCCTGACGGCGGAGCATATCGGAGCGGGCGCGCAGACGGTGCCGATCTTCCAGCCGGTCATGCTGAAGGTTTTTCCGGTGGAGGAGATGGTGATTGTGCGGTCGCGCATGCCTTCAATAGTGGCCGTGGGTATATGCTTTACGCCGTCGAATGTGATGTGCTCATAAACCTCGTCCGACATTATTATAAGGTCGTGTTTTATGGCGATCTTTGCGAGCGTCTCGAGTTCGCCACGCGTGAAGACCTTTCCGCTCGGGTTGTGAGGCGTGTTGATTATTATCATTCGCGTCTTTTTATTTATGAGCGATTCCATTTTTTCGAAATCGACCTTGAATTCAGGAAATTCGAGGGTTATATACCTGCAGACGCCGCCGGCCATGGTGACGGCGACCGGATAACTGTCGTAGTAAGGCTCGAGTATTATTACCTCGTCGCCGGTATTTATTATCGATATTATGGTCGTGAAGATGGCTTCAGTGGCTCCGGCCAGGATCGACATCTCCGTGTCGGGGTTATAGTCGAGGTCGTAGAATTTTTTATATTTAGCCGCTATAGCTTTTCTTAGTGCCGGCACGCCGAAGGTATTGGCGTATTGATTATGCCCGGCCCTTATCGCTTCGCAGGCCGCTTCTTTTATGAACTCCGGGCCGTCGAAATCGGGAAAACCCTGTGAGAGATTTATGGCGTTGTTCTCAACAGCCATTTTGGTCATTTCGGCGAAAACCGACGCGCCGAAAGGCTGTAGTTTGGTGGTTAAAAAATTCTTCTGCATTTTTGTCTCCTTTTGAACCTTAATTACTATATTTTATTTAAATTCAATTATTATCGCTTTCGCTTTTCGCCGCGCCGTGGAAATAATCGTAAATTTTTTGCGCGATCGGTTTTGTGATATTGTTTACCAGGGCGAGTTCGTCCACGCCGGCCGCGCGCATGCGCTCGATGGTCTCGAAATGATCGTAGAGCGATGCTATTCGCGCCTTGCCAAGGCCCTTTATTTCCGAAAGCAGCGACAGCGTCATCTTTCCCTTGCGCAGCGTCTTGTGGTAACCTATGGCGAAGCGGTGCGCCTCGTCGCGTATGCGCATCAGAAGATACTGGCCCTGCGATTTTTTATTCAGAAATACCGGAAGCGCGTTCGCGGGTTCGTAAATGTCTTCGTTCTGCTTGGCTATTGAGCACAGAGCGACCTTTCCGTTCAGGCCGACTCCGCTCATCGCCTCGCACGCGGCCGAAAGGTGGCCGAGCCCGCCGTCAATCATGACCAGGTCCGGCAGCCTCTGCCCTTCAATGATCGCTCGCGTGAAGCGGCGGTTCAGCACTTCCTTCATCATCATGTAATCGTCGATCTTATCGACCGTCCTGATCTTGAATTTTCTGTATTCCGATCTCTGCATACTTCCGTTCATCGCCACTACCATAGAGCCGACGGCGAGCGTGCCGGATATATTTGAAATATCGTAGCACTCTATCCTTTCGGGGGGCGCCTTCAGCCTGAGCGCTGCCTGGATCTCCGAGAGAGCCTGTTTTGATTTAAGGCTTTTAGCGGCTATTTCCGCTTCTTTTATTTTAAGCGTGTTAAGCGCGTTTTTATGCGCCGTGGCGACCAGCTCCGAATGGGCGGAATCGCGGGCGGCCCTGAACCTGACTTTTTTGCGGCCCCTCGTTTTGAGCAGCTCTTCGACCAGCGCGATCGTCTGATCGCAAAGCGCGCTGGAGGTTATTATTTCCTCTGGCGCGCCGTTTTCATCGGAAGAGTAATAGCGCTGGACGAAATCGTCGATAAGCGCGGTTTCGGCGACCTTGTCGCCTTCTATCACGAACGGGCTGTGCCCGAGAAGAACGCCCCTGCGCACGATAAAGACCTCTATCACGTCTATCATCGAGCCGCGCGCCTCGGCTATTATATCGCGGTCGGCGAGGTCGGCGCAGACTATATTCTGTTTTTTCGATATATTTTCTATGGATTGTATCTGGTCGCGTATCGCCGCGGCCTTCTCGAATTTGAACTCCGCGGCCGCCTTGCCCATCGAGGCTTTCAGGTTTTCGATCACCGCCGCGTAGTCGCCCCTGATGAATTCCCTGACGGCGGAAATTATATTCGAATATTCTATTTCGCTGATATATCTCACGCACGGGGCGACGCAGCGGCCTATGTGGTATTGCAGGCATGGTTTTTTCCGGGGCGCGGAAAGGTTGAGCGCGCACGAGCGTATATTGTAAATATCCTGCGCCAGCTTGATTATTACGCGTACCGACCACTGGTCGCTGAACGGCCCGTAATATTCCGCGCCGTCCTTTTCTACCTTGCGCGCGAGCTCAGCCCGAGGCCATTCTTCGTTGACGGTGAGTTTTATGAAAGGGTAGGTCTTATCGTCTTTGAACATTATGTTATAGCGCGGCCTGTGTTTTTTAATGAGCGAATTTTCGAGTATGAAGGCCTCGTGCTCGCTCGAGGTGATGATATATTCGATGTCGTCGATATTCGACACGAGCGCCTCGGTTTTGACGTCGTGGCCGCCGGCGTTTAAAAAATAAGATTTTACTCGATTTTTCAGGTTTTTGGCCTTGCCGACGTATAT
>Ga0209212_1007975_pt1 | contig 11495 bp, 12 predicted proteins | sample RifGroC2_FD_183996 | JGI IMG/M metagenome (GOLD analysis project Ga0209212, IMG submission 183996) | Groundwater microbial communities from Rifle, Colorado, USA - Groundwater C2 (SPAdes) (version 2) | ecosystem: Environmental > Aquatic > Deep subsurface > Groundwater | place: Rifle, Colorado...
CAAGTCCCTGGCCGCCAACTCGATCTTCTACAAGGTCGTGAACAACGTCTGGACTCCGATAACGCCGGCGGCCCTGAACGGCAATACGGCAACCTTTGCCATCACCGACAACAACCCGCTGCACGACTCCGATATCAGGGCCGGATACATCCAGGATCCGATTGCCGTCGGCACCGTCGGCGTGGTGGTCGACCCCATCACCACCCCCGATACCCCCGTTCCCCCTCCCGCCACGGCAGGAAAGAGCGGCTGTTTCATTGCGACGGCGGCTTACGGCAGCTATCTCGACCCGCAGGTCATGGTGCTCAGGCATTTCCGTGACAACGTGCTGCTGAAGAGCGGCCCGGGCACGGCGTTCGTCGCCTTCTACTACAAGCACAGCCCGCCGATCGCGGACTTCATCTACCAGCACCCGTTCCTGAGGATGCTGACCCGCTGGGCGCTGACGCCGCTGATCCTGGCGGTCAAGTACCCGCTGGCGCTGCTGCTGCCGCTCATGGCACTTTTGTACCGCTGCCGTCACCTGCATGCGGTGCGCCCGGTGCGGGAGCGATTGCAGTAGAAGGGCGGACCGGGGCCCGGAACCCAGGCCCAAATCGAATCTCGTTACAGGAGAGTAGTGCATGTTGAAAAAGTCTTTAGCAGTCTGTTTACTTGCCATGTTCCTTGTCGGGTGCTCAAAAGCGCCCACCAAGGAGCAGGCGCAGGAGAGCATCAAGCAACTGGTACCGGTCGCCTTTGAGGTGGTCGACCTCACCGAGTTGAAGCAGGTCCCGGGGCTGTACCAGGTCGTCATCCGGGTCAACAACCAGCCGGTCGTGCTGTACCTGGATAAGAGCGCCAAATACGCCTTCTCCGGCAATCTCTTGTCGCTTGCCGACAAGACAAACCTGACGCAGGAAGTCCAGAAGAAGTACCTGGAGAAGTAGTTGGCGTAATGAGCAAACAGCATAGAGTGTGAGCGAAGCCAGGCACGCCTGGTTTTCGTTTATCAGCCCGAAAAAGGGCATGGCAGGTTCCAATATCACCCTCTGCGGAGCAGGGAGGGTGATATTGTTTTGATTGTCGTGTGATTTCTTGATATTATCCCGCGTGGCCGCGCTGCCAGTTGCAAGCAAAACCACCTGCCGTTCGATGCAAGGAGAATGCATGTTCAGATATCTAACCGCGGGCGAATCCCACGGTCCGCAGTTGACCGCCATCGTAGAAGGGATCCCCTCGGGACTCAAACTCACCGAAGCTGAAATCAACGTCGACCTGGCCCGCAGGCAGGGGGGGTACGGCCGCGGCGGCCGCATGAAGATCGAGACCGACCGGGTGCACGTGCTCTCCGGCGTGCGCTGGGGCGAGACCATGGGGTCCCCTATCACGCTGGTGGTCGAGAATTCCGACTGGGTCAACTGGGAAACCCGCATGTCGCCCTACGCCGAGCACCGCGACGACAGCATCCGCGTCACCCGCGCGCGGCCGGGTCATGCCGATCTCCCCGGCGCCATGAAATACGGCCATAGCGACGTCCGCAACATCCTGGAGCGCTCCAGCGCCCGCGAGACCGCGGTCCGCGTCGCGGTGGGGGCCGTCGCCAAGGCCTATCTGTCGCGCTTCGGCATCGCCGTCACCGGCTGCGTCATCGAGCTGGGCGGCATCAAGGCGGAGCGTCCGGAACTGGGGGTGAAGGCGCTGCAGGAGATGATCGCGGCGTCCCCGGTCTATACCTACGACGCCAAGGCGGAGCTGGAAATGATCGCGGCGATCGATCGCGCCAAGGCCGCCGGCGACACGCTGGGCGGCGTCGTGCAGGTCCGGGTCACCGGCGTGCCGGTCGGGCTTGGCAGCCACGTGCAGTGGGACCGGAGGCTTGACGCCCGTCTCGCCGGGGCGATGATGAGCATCCAGGCGTTCAAGGGGGTGGAGATCGGCGCCGGTTTCGAGACGGCGAGGCTCCCCGGTTCCCAGGTGCACGACGAGATCTTCTTCGACGAGCAGCGCGTCTCCCGCGGCGAGCAGAGCGGCTTTTACCGCAAGAGCAACAAGGCGGGGGGGCTTGAAGGGGGGATCAGCAACGGCGAGGAGATCGTCGTCTGCGGCGCCATGAAGCCGATCCCGACCCTGTACCAGCCGCTGCAGTCCGTCGACATCCTGACCAAGGAGCCTTTCGAGGCGACCGTCGAGCGCTCCGACGTCTGCGCGGTCCCCGCCGCTTCCGTCGTTGCCGAGGCGGTGGTCGCCATCGAGATTGCCGCCGCCTTCATGGACAAGTTCGGCGGCGATTCCGTGACCGAGACCGCCAGGAACTACTCGTCCTACATCGAGTACATCAGGGAGTTCTAACCGTGAACGTGGAACAGATCAAGGTGGCACTGGGCGAGCGGAGCTACGACATCACGCTCGGCGCCGACATTCTCGATACCATCGGCGCGCTCTGCCGCGAACTCGGCCTGTCCGGCACCGCCGCCGTGGTCACCAATACCACCATCGCACCGCTTTTCTACGACCGCGTCCGTGCCGCCATGGAGGCGGCCGGCTACCGCGTCGTCCCGGTCCTGCTCCCCGACGGCGAAGGACACAAGAACAGCGCCACATTGAACCTCATCTACGACGCCCTGGTCGATGCCTCGCTGGACCGCGGCTCGTTTATCCTGGCGCTGGGCGGCGGCGTGATCGGCGACATGGCCGGCTTCGCCGCTGCCAGCTACCTGCGCGGCATCCCCTTTGTGCAGCTCCCGACCACGCTCCTCTCCCAGGTCGACTCCAGCGTCGGCGGCAAGACCGGCATCAACCACCCCAGGGGAAAGAACCTGATCGGCGCCTTTTACCAGCCGCGCGCGGTCCTGATCGACGTCGCCACCCTCGATACCCTGCCGGAAAGGGAGTACCTGAGCGGCCTGGGCGAGATCGTCAAGTACGGCGCGGTGCTGGACGGCGAGTTTTTCACCTTTCTCGAGCAAAACACGGACCTGCTGCTGTTCCGCGACAAGAGCGCCCTGATCCACGCCGTCAGCCGCAGCTGCGCCATCAAGGCCCGGGTCGTCGAGTCCGACGAGAGGGAAGGGGGGGTGCGCGCCGTTCTCAACTACGGGCACACCCTCGGCCACGCGGTGGAGACGCTGACCGGCTACACCCGCTACCTGCACGGAGAGGCGGTCGCGATCGGCATGGTCCAGGCGGCGCGCATCTCCCAGCATTTCGGTTTTTGCAGCGAGGCCGACCGCGACAGGATCGAGTCGCTGGTCAAGGCGCTGGGGCTTCCCACGGAACTTCCTTCTTTCCCGGCCCGGCAGTACCAGGAGGCGCTGTCGCACGACAAGAAGGTGCGCGAGAGCGGCCTTTTGTTCATCTGCAACCTGGGCATAGGGGAGTACCGGATGGAAAGGTTGACGGACCTGAGAGCACTTCTGGAGATCTGCGGCATAGGAGAGTGACATGGTAGAGGACGCTATTTCGTTTTGGACGGATATACAGCGCTACGAGGACATGCTGGTCGCGGACGCGAACTCCTACTGCTTTGCGCCGCTCTCCGAACTGTACCGAAAACTCGGCCTTTTGGACGATGCCATCTCCGTCGCCCAAAAGGGGTGCGCCCTGCATCCGGACTACCCCGGCGGTTTTCTGGCGCTCGGCACCGCCTGCTATGACAAGGGGCTGACCGCCGAGGCGAGGCAGGCGCTGGAGCGGGTCACCTCTCTCAACCCGGGCCATCTCCAGGCCTTGAAGCTGCTGGGCCAACTCTACGTCGAGCAGGGCGAGATCGTCCTGGCGCGGCGGGTGCTGGGACAGGCGCTGCACCAGGACCCGGACGACCTGGAGTGCACGCTGCTGCTCAGCTCCCTGGCCTCTCCCGCAGCCGGCACAGAGCCGGAGGAGGAAGTGCTGGAGGAGCTGGAAGTAATTGAGGATCTCGAGGAGCTTCTCGAAGAGGCGCCCGGGTCCGGACCTGCTGCGCCTGCCGCACGGTTCGCCTCTGACGCAGCCGAGATCGAGGAACTCGAAGAAGTGGCGGACCAGGCGCCTTCGGTATCTTTCGACCAGGGCGACGACTACTGGGCCATCGAGGCTCCCGAAGAGCCCGCGGCGCCGGGAATGTCGCGCCCCGCACCGATTGCACCGCAGGCCGGGCAGCCTGCCTTGGCGGCGGCACCCCCCGCGGCAGCCAAAAAAGCGGAACAACCCCCTTCCGACAAACAGGCCACCCCCGATCCACTGACGACGGCGACCCTTGCCGAACTCTACGTCTCGCAGGGATTCGTCGACAAGGCGCTCAACATATACCGCGAGCTGATGAATGCGCACCCGTCCAACCAGCAGTACCGTTTGAGATGCGCTGAACTCGTTGAAATGAAGGAGCTGCAGCAACAGGTGCAACATCCGGCGCCGCCGGCAGCGACCGAGACGGCCCCGGCCGCGCAGGTGAAGAGCCAGGGACCGCAGGATGATGTCGAGGTCGAGCTGCAAAGCTGGCTGGAAAACATAAGGAGAAGACGAAATGGGGTTTAAGGCGCTACTGAAGTCGATTGTCGAGGAGAGCTGCGGCGGCCTGGGCGGTATCATCATGGGCTACGACGGCATATCGATCGATGAATACCTGCATGATGGCGGAGGCCTCGACGTGCAGACCCTCACCGTCGAGTACGCTTCCATCCTGAAGGAGATCAAGAGGACGGTCGGCGTGCTGAAGACCGGGGACCTCGAGGAGGTCTCCATCATCAGCGAGCAGTGCAGCGTGATCGTGCGCGGGATCAGCGATGATTTCTTCGTGGCGCTGGTGCTCGCTGCCGACGGCAACTTCGGCAAGGCCCGCTACCTGTTGAAGCGCGCCGTCCCCGAACTCAGGGAGGCACTGCAATGACCGCCAGAAAAATACTGGTGCTGCACGGACCGAACCTGAACCTGCTCGGCACCCGCGAGCCCGGGGTCTACGGTCACACCACGCTCAAGGGGATCAACGAAGCGCTCAACTCCCTGGCGGCCGAGCTCGGCGTCGAACTGCGGATCTTGCAGTCCAACAGCGAGGGGGCCCTGGTCGACGCCATCCAGGGGGCGCTCGTCGACTGCGCCGGGATCCTGATCAACCCGGCAGCCTATACCCACACCAGTGTCGCGATGCGCGACGCCATTGCCGCCACAGCGCTCCCCGCGGTGGAGGTGCACCTCTCCAACGTCCATGCCCGCGAGCCGTTTCGCAGCCACAGTTACATAGCCCCGGTCGCCGTCGGCCAGATCTGCGGATTCGGCGCGGAGAGCTATCTTTTGGGGCTGCGCGCCCTGGCCGGGCGGTTGGGAAAATAGAGTTGTCATACGGAGAGAACTATGGTATCTAACAGAATCTCTGCAGCCAGAGGGTGCCTGGAGCGGGTCGGAGCCGACCTGCTGCTAGTCTCAAACCTCAGCAATATCAGGTACCTCACCGGCTTTACCGGCAGCGAGGCGCTGCTGGTTCTCTCACCGAACGACGGATGGTTTCTCACCGATTCACGTTACACCTCTCAAGCCGGCGCCGAGGTCACGGGCGCAAAAGTTGTCGAGTTCTCGAACCGGATGGATTCGCTGGTTCAGGTGCTGCAGCAGTCTGGCGCCGCCAAGGTCGCCTTCGAAGCCGGATACACCAGCGTCGCCGTATACCAGGAGCTTTGCAGCAAGGTGCCCGGGATCGAATTCGTCCCGGCGGACTCGGAGATGGCCGGGCTTAGGACCGTGAAGGACGCCGGCGAACTCGAGATCCTCGAGCAGGTGGCCGGGATCGCTTCCCAGGCGCTCTTGGAGATCGTCGGACGGGTGCAGGAGGGCGCGCTCGAGAGCGAGATCGCCTGGGCGCTCGAAGTCGCCATGATCGAGAGGGGGGCCGAGGGGAAATCGTTCGACTTCATCGTCGCCTCGGGGGAGCGTGGCGCGCTGCCGCACGGCAGGGCGTCCCAAAAGAGGATCGCCGAGGGTGAGCTGGTAACCATCGACTACGGCGCGCTTTACCGCGGTTACTGCTCCGACGAGACGGTGACGGTATGCCTGGGAGAGCCGGACAGCCGCAGCCGCGAGGTCTACGAGACGGTGCGTGCCGCGCAGCAGCTTGCCATAGAGGCGGTGCGCCCTGGCATGAATTTCCGGGACCTGGACGCCGTCGCGCGCGACTACATCGCCGCCAAGGGGTTCGGCGAGTATTTCGGGCACGGGTTGGGTCACGGCGTCGGTCTGGACATACACGAGCACCCGACCGTATCGCCGCGCAGCAAGCAGATCGTCCAGGAAGGGATGGTGTTCACCATCGAGCCCGGCATCTACATCCCCGGGTGGGGCGGCGTGCGGATAGAGGACACCGTGGTCGTCGAGCGTGACGGCTGCCGCCGGATCACCCGGGTTCCCAAGGAACTGATGATCGTCTGATAATAAAGACCAGGTCTGCCCGGCTGTCGCAGGGGAGGCCTATACTTGAGTGCAATATAAGTGCAATAGAAAAGGAGAAAGACGTGGATATAAAAGATCTGAAGATGCTTATCAAGATGGTAACCGAGACGGACATCACCGAGTTCGAGCTTGAGAACGCCGAGGACAAGGTCGTTATAAAGAGGGGCTGCACGGTAGCCGCTCCCCAGTACCAGATGCAGCAGCCGATGTACCAGTACGCCCCGGCCGCAGCCGCAGCTCCGCTTCAGGCAGCACCGGTCGCCGCTGTTGCCGCCGCCGTCGAGCAGGAACTGGGCGAGGTGGTCACCTCCCCGATCGTGGGAACCTTCTACCGCGCTCCCGCCCCCGATGCGCCGCACTACGTAGAGGTAGGCCAGGTAGTCGAGAAAGGCGAGGTGCTCTGCATCGTCGAGGCCATGAAACTGATGAACGAGATCGAGGCGGAGTACCGCTGCAAGATCGTTCGGATCGTCAAGGAAAACGCCCAGCCGGTAGAGTACGGCGACCAGCTTTTCATCGTGGAAAAACTCGGCTAGAGGGCAACCCCAGGAGATCAATACATGTTTCATAAAGTGCTTATCGCCAACAGGGGTGAGATCGCCCTCAGGATCATCAGGACCTGCAAGGAGATGGGGATCAAGACCGTCGCCGTTTACTCGACGGCGGACAGCGAGTCGCTCCACGTGAAGCTTGCCGACGAGAGCGTCTGCATCGGACCAGCTCCGAGCCTCTCCAGCTATCTGAACATCAACGCCATCATCTCCGCCGCCGAGCTCACCGATGCCGAGGCGATCCATCCGGGCTACGGGTTTCTCTCCGAGAATGCCGCGTTTGCCGAGATCTGCGAGAACTGCGGCATCACCTTCATCGGTCCCTCCGCAGAAAGCATGCGCATCATGGGGGACAAGATCAGTGCCCGCCAGGCGGTCATCAAGGTAGGGGTACCGATCCTGCCGGGCACCAAGGAAGGGGTCCACGACGTCGCCGAGGCGATCCGGGTCGCCAAGGAAATCGGCTTCCCGGTCATCATCAAGGCAACGGCAGGCGGCGGCGGGCGCGGCATGAAGATCGTCCACTCCCCGGCCGCGCTCCCGAACGCCTTCGCCACCGCGCGGGCCGAGGCGCAGTCCGGCTTCGGCAATCCCGAGGTGTACATCGAGCGCTACTGCGAGAGCCCGCGCCACGTCGAGATCCAGATCCTGGCCGACAAGCACGGCAACGTTGTGCACCTGGGCGAGCGCGACTGCTCGATCCAGCGCCGGCACCAGAAGGTGATCGAGGAAGCACCCTCGACCGTCACCACTCCTGAGCTGCGTAAGCGGATGGGCGAGGCCGCGGTCGCGGCGGCCAAGGCCGTCAACTACTGCAGCGTCGGCACCATGGAATTCCTGGTCGACAAGAACAACAACTTCTTCTTCATGGAGATGAACACCCGCGTCCAGGTCGAGCACCCGGTGACCGAGATGGTGACCGGCGTGGACGTGGTAAAGGAGCAGATCCGCTCCGCCTACGGCCTCAAGCTGCGCTACACCCAGAAAGACATCCATATCAAGGGGCACGCCATCGAGTGCCGCATCAACGCCGAGGATTCGATCAAGTTCACCCCGTCCCCCGGCAAGATCACCGACCACCACACCCCCGGCGGTCTCGGGGTCAGGGTCGACTCCTTCGTCTACACCAACTACACCGTGCTGCCGCACTACGACTCCCTGATCGCCAAGCTGATCGTGCATGCCGACACCAGGGACGAGGCGATCAAGCGGATGGCGCGGGCGCTCGACGAGTACATCGTTGAGGGGATCAAGACCACCATCCCGTTCCACAAGAGAATCATGGCCAACAAAGACTTCATTGAAGGTAACATAGACACCGGCTTCATCGAAAGGCTGGTACTGGAGTAACTATGGACTTTCCAGAAGAGTTGAAGTACAGCAAGGAGCATTTTTGGGTCCGTCTGGAGGGTGACCGTGCGGTCATCGGCATCACCGACTACGCTCAGGCGGAACTGGGGAACATCACCGCCATCGAGCTACCCGAGGCCGGCGACGAACTGGAACAGGACGACTCGTTCGGCTCCATCGAGGCTAGAAAAACCGTCGCGGAGCTGTACGCGCCCCTCTCCGGCACCGTCGTCGAGGTGAACTCGGAACTGGGCAACGCCCCCGAGTTCGTGAACGACGATCCCTACGACGCCGGCTGGCTGGTCGTCATCGAGATAGCCGATGCTGAAGAGATGAACCTGCTTATGTCGGCGGAGTTTTACGAGGACTACGTGGCCGTAGCCGACTAGAGCAAGACCTGTAACAGCTACATATGGAAAGGCGAGATATTCTCTCGCCTTTTCCTTTTGTCCATCGGCGTCCCCCTTTTTCAAGGCTCTGTTAGCGAGACGTGTTGGTACTTGTTTGTTTGCGGAGTGTAAGCGATACCCTGGTATCGGTTGGCCTTCGGCCGGTCCGCCAAAAACATTGCGGAGTTTTCAGTGACGCTCAACATAGGACACATCCAGTACGCGAACTGCACCCCGATCTTTTCCGCGCTCACCGCCAATTTCGACTGCGCCGGCTACCGTTTCGTGGACGGAGTCCCGGCGCGGCTGAACGCCATGCTGCGCGCCGGAGAGCTGGACGTGAGCCCTTCTTCGTCCATCGAATATGCCACGGCGCATGAGCAGTACTGCCTTTTGCCGGAACTCTCGATAAGCGCAATCGGTGCGGTAAAGAGCGTCTTCCTGTTTTCGCGGATTCCGATAGAGGAACTCGATGGTTGCTCCATCGGTCTCAGCGCCGAATCCGACACCTCGGTCAACCTGTTGAAGGTGCTGCTGGCCAAGAAATGCGGCTTCAAGAACAGCTTCGAGCGGACCAGCCTGCCGCTCAGCGAGGCGCTCGAACTCTACCCTGGACTCCTTTTGATCGGTGACGCGGCTCTCAAGGGGGCTGCGTCCGTCGCAGATTTTCACTGCTACGATCTGGGCGAGCTATGGCATGCCTTTACCGGGCTCCCCTTCGTCTTCGCGCTCTGGATCGTGCGGCGCGAGGCGGCCCGGAACCAGCCTGAGGCACTCGCTGCGCTGGGGCGCGATCTCATCGCTGCCAAGCATCTTGCCTACGCCAGCTACCCCGAGATAGCGGCCGGCTGTCCGGAGCGGGCGTGGATCGGGGAGCGGGCGCTGGTCGACTACTGGCGCACCATCTCTTATGAGCTGACCGAGGCGCACCTCGACGGGGCGCGCTGCTTTTTCCGGCACGCCTTCGAGATGGGGTTGATCCCGACGCTGCCGGAGATCCGTTTTTTCGGGGAGTGAGATGTTTGTAGGAGCGGCATTCCTGCCGCGATCGGTTTCCAAATGCGCAGCAAAAAAGAGGGAGGACCCGGGTCCCCCCTCTCTAGAGTGTTGCAGCTGAATCTGGTTACTACTTTTTCTTCTTCGCGCCTGCTGCCTTCTTGGAAGCTTTCAGCGGGTTCATCTTGGAGTCGTCGGTCTTCAGTTCAACCTTCACGTGGGTAGCGAAGTTGCAAAGGCCGGCGGTCCATTTCTTCTCAGGGGCGGGGTATGCGCTGCAAACCTTCCCTATGGAGCCGTCTACGATCCTTTCACAACCCTCGCAATTTTCCACGATCGGCTGGCAAGAGCCTTCGGTAAAGACACAACCCTGTTTTCCCCAGAAGGTGCACTCGGCGCCTGGAAGTACGGTTTGACATTGCATGGTAAAGCCTCCTAAATCCTTCGTAATCGTTGATAAAGGCTACTCTACCAATTTCGAAAGAAAAATGTCAACTCTAAAAATCTCGTTCTTTTTTGGTAAAGCTTGACTCTCGAAAACCGATGCATTAATCTCAAGTAATTATTTTTTTAGCGGCCCGGTATGCCTGTTTTCTGCCTTCGCGGCAGGGCAGGACACTGTTTCCTCACCGGGCGGCCCTTTATTATTCTCCAGGAGGTTTTTATGCAGCGTATCACCTTTGGCACCTCTGGCTGGCGCGGCATCATGTGCGAAGACTTCATCTTCGAGAACGTAAAGGTCGTCACCCAGGCGATTGCGGACAACATCAAGGCCTCCGGAGAGGCGCGCAAAGGGATCATCATAGGCTACGACTCCCGCTTCATGGGGGAATCGTTCGCCCGGGAAGCAGCGCGGGTTCTGACCGGCGCCGGCATCACGACCTTTCTCTGCGTGCGTGACACGCCCACCCCGGTGATCGCCTTCGAGATCCTGCGGCGCGGCACCGCTGGCGCCATCAACTTCACGGCGAGCCACAACCCCCCCGAGTACAACGGTATCAAATTTTCCCCCTCATCAGGCGGACCGGCGCTGCCCGAGACCACCAACGACATCGAGCGGCGCGCCAACGAGATGGCCGGCGAGATCTGCTACAAGGAGTGCCCCCTGGATGAAGCGATGCAAAAAGGGCTCCTGGTCGAGATCGATCCGATGCAGGCCTACCTTGACGACCTGGCCCTAAAGGTAGACATCGCCGCGATAGCCAAGCTCGGCACCATCGCGGTCAACCCGCTCTACGGCACCGCCCGCGGCTACCTGGCCGAGCCGCTGCGGGCTCATGATGTCAAAGTGGTCCAGATGAACGCCAACCGCGACCCCTATTTCGGTGGGTTCCCGCCGGAGCCTTCCGAAAAATACATCCAGGACTTCATCAAGCTGGTGCAGCAGGATCCTGAGATCCGCCTCGGCATCGCCACCGACGGCGACGCGGACCGCTTCGGCATCGTGGACGGCGACGGCAGTTTCATCGAGCCGAACTACATCATCGCGCTGCTGCTTGACTACCTGATCCGCGTCAAGGCGATGACCGGCGGCGTCGGGCGCTCCGTTGCCACCTCACACCTGGTCGACGCCGTCGCGAAGCTGCACGGAGTGGAGGTGTTCGAGACCCCGGTAGGTTTCAAGTACATAGGCGAGCTGATCAGCCAGGACAAGATCATCATCGGCGGCGAAGAGAGCGCCGGGCTCACCATCAAGGGACACGTCCCCGAGAAGGACGGCATACTCGCCTGTCTGCTGGTGGCCGAGATGGTCGCACGCGAGGGGATGCCAGTCAAGGCGTTATTGGAGCGGCTCTACGACAAGGTGGGAAGG
>Ga0209212_1007976_pt1 | contig 11495 bp, 10 predicted proteins | sample RifGroC2_FD_183996 | JGI IMG/M metagenome (GOLD analysis project Ga0209212, IMG submission 183996) | Groundwater microbial communities from Rifle, Colorado, USA - Groundwater C2 (SPAdes) (version 2) | ecosystem: Environmental > Aquatic > Deep subsurface > Groundwater | place: Rifle, Colorado...
GAGAATGTATATAAGATCCTGAAAGAAGATAAACCTGCCCGTGAAGCGGTTATTGAACTGATGTCCAGAGAGCTCAAGGCTGAAGCATAGACTTTTTAGTTTGCCATTTTTTTGCTCCTCACCATCGTATTATCTGTTGTCCTATCTGATTACTCTGATTATCGTCCTTATTTGAATTGAAATAACAATTGGCGCTCCAACCGAGATACGTTATCATTATCTCTGGTAGGCAAAACTGTATTCGAGAACTATATGTCCCACGATAAGATCATCATCAAAGGCGCCTGCGAACATAACCTCAAATGTATTGATGTTGAAATCCCCCGCGACAAACTCGTTGTCATCACAGGATTATCCGGATCCGGTAAATCCACACTGGCTTTTGACACCATTTATGCTGAAGGGCAGCGCCGTTATGTTGAATCATTATCGGCTTATGCACGGCAATTTCTGGAGCAGATGGAAAAGCCGGACGTGGAATCAATAGAGGGACTTTCCCCGGCCATATCCATTGAGCAGAAAACTACCAGCAAAAACCCCCGCTCCACTGTCGGCACTGTTACTGAAATCTACGATTACCTCCGACTGCTGTTTGCCAGAGTCGGCCGCCCTCATTGTACTTCCTGCGGCAAAGAGATAACTTCACAGACTGTCTCCCAGATGGTGGACCAAATTTTAAGCCTTCCCACCGGCACAAAACTGACTCTTCTGGCGCCTATGATTCGTGGCCGCAAAGGAGAATACAAAAAAGAACTAAACCAGCTTCGCAAAGAAGGTTTTACTCGTGTCGTAATTGACGGTAAACCGATCGAACTGGTGGAAGTTATAGAGCTGGACAAGAAAAAAAAGCATGACATTGATATTGTAGTGGACAGGATTGTGGTCAAGGAAGGTGTGCAGCGCCGACTGGCGGATTCGATTGAGACCGCTCTGCACCATGCAGATGGGGTGTTAAAGGTAGAGGCGCAAAAGCCTGCCGCCGCGGACAAGTCTGACGGGTCGGACAGGTCCGACTCGTCAGACAAATCAAAACAAACCCTGATTTTTTCCGAAAAACTTGCCTGCATAGACTGCGGCATCTCCTACCAGGAAGTAACTCCTCGTCTTTTCTCATTCAACAACCCGCATGGCGCCTGCCCGGACTGTACCGGACTCGGGACACGTATGTATTTTGATGCTGATCTGGTGATTCCTAATCAGGAACTCTCTTTGCGTGAAGGAGCTATCGCGCCTTGGGAAAAACGGCTCTCCGGCTGGTTTCATATGATTCTGGATGCATTGGCCAAATCTTATAAATTCGACATTTGCACACCCTTTAAGAAGTTGCCGGAAAATATCAGGGATATGATCCTGAATGGTTCCAAAGGTGAAAAAATAGAATTCTGGTGGGAGGAGGATGGAGAGCGTCGCCATACTTATCAGAAGGAATTTGAGGGTGTGTTGAACAATCTTCAGCGCCGCTGGCGTGAGACCGAATCTGAAGCCGCAAGAGAAGACCTTGAGAAATATATGAACGTAATGCCATGTCCGACCTGTAAGGGCGCACGGCTGCGCCCTGAGGCCCTGCATGTAAATATTGGTGATGTGACGATATGTGATGTTACCGCAATGGCGATAAGGGATTGCCTTGATTTTTTTAAAAACCTGCAACTAACCGACAAGGAGCACGAAATTGCACGCCGGATCCTGAAGGAGATCCGTGAGCGCCTTTCTTTCCTGGTCAATGTCGGTCTTGACTATCTCTCGCTTGACCGCACATCCGGAACTCTCTCGGGTGGCGAAGGACAGAGGATCCGTCTTGCCACGCAGATCGGCTCATCACTTGTCGGCGTTCTCTATATTCTGGATGAGCCTTCGATCGGCCTTCATCAGCGGGATAATTCCAGGCTACTGACAACGCTCAGACATCTGCGCGACATCGGCAACACCGTATTGGTGGTAGAGCATGACGAAGAGACTATTCTGGAAGCCGATCATGTAATAGATATGGGTCCGGGAGCCGGAGTACACGGTGGCGAAGTAGTGGCACAGGGTACGCCTGCCGAAATAATGCAGAGTGCTGACTCCCTGACCGGCAAATACCTCTCGGGGGAGCTTTCGATACCGGTTCCCAAAAAGAGGCGCAAGGGAGATAAAAATCTCAGGATCATCGGCGCAGCCGAAAATAATTTGAAAGATGTGAGCGTAAATATTCCTTTGGGTGTAATGACCTGTGTTACAGGGGTTTCAGGCTCGGGAAAATCAACATTAATCATTGACACCCTGCACAAAACTCTGAGCCAGCGTCTTTACCGCAGCCGGGAGAAATCAGGTGCTGTCAGGGGTATTGAAGGGTTGGAGCATCTTGACAAGGTAATCAATATTGATCAATCACCGATTGGACGAACTCCACGCTCAAATCCGGCTACATATACCGGTGTTTTCGGCGACATTCGCGATCTTTTCGCCAACCTGCCTGAATCCAAGTTGAGGGGGTACAAGCCTGGCCGCTACTCCTTCAATGTCAAGGGTGGACGTTGCGAAGCATGTTCAGGTGACGGTATTATCAAGATCGAAATGCATTTCTTGCCCGATGTGTACGTAGAGTGTGAGGTCTGCAAGGGGGCGCGCTACAACCGGGAAACGCTGGAGGTTCATTACAAGGGAAAATCTATTGCTGACGTGCTTGCGATGACCGTATCACAGGCCCTTGAATTTATGGGAGCCATTCCCCGTATAAAAAACAAGCTGCTGACGCTGCAAGAGGTGGGGCTCGGCTATATTACTCTCGGCCAGGCCGCTACCACGCTTTCCGGAGGCGAAGCCCAGCGGGTCAAGCTATCAAAGGAATTGACCAAACGCGCGACTGGCCGCACTATTTATATTCTGGACGAACCTACCACAGGACTCCATTTTGATGATATTCGAAAACTGCTGGAGGTAATCCAGAGACTTGTGGATACAGGCAACACAATAGTAATAATTGAGCACAATCTGGATGTGATCAAGACCGCAGATTGGATAATAGATCTAGGCCCGGAAGGGGGCGACATGGGAGGCGAAATTGTTGCCTGCGGCACACCGGAGCAGGTGGCCAAGGTGACAAGATCATATACGGGGCAATATCTGAGGAAAATGCTCTGAGTTGGAAATAAGGAGTTACTTGAAAAATGAAAGGAAATGACTCTGCAGTACCTTTTGACCATACAAAACTGCTGGAACTGGCTGCCATGCGGATGCCTTTCGGAAAATACAAGGGGCGTCTGCTGATAGATCTGCCGGAGCCTTATGTGGTCTGGTATGTCCAGCAGGGATTGCCCCAGGGAAAGTTGGGAGAGATGCTGGCTACGGTCTATGAAATAAAGGTTAACGGGCTGGAGTATCTGTTCGACAGGTTGAGGTAATTAAAACCTGAATCCGTGACCACTCCACGCCTCCGCTTGCCGGCACGGCCTCAGTTCCTGCCTTTTCAGATGTTTGAAGCTGACGACGGAGGACCAGCGTAGTAAAAGGCTTTTTGCGACACAAGCGACGTCAACTCCGGCCTTCCAGCCGCTACTGCGTTCCGTTGTCACGGAATCAGATTTAAATTATCATCTCATTCGGCAGCTCGTTTGTGTCATCAGCTTTTTTAGGAAAATGCTCCGCGAGCATGCCGCTCAGCTTTTCGATAGTACTGCACAGTCCTTCAAAGGCGCGGTTTTCCCTGATTTTTCCTGCCAATTCTCCTGCAATCGCGGTCCATAACTGCTGGTCAATCCGCTGATTTATCCCTCGATCCCCAAGGATCCAGACTTTGTGCTCCAAAATGGAGATAAAGATCAGAATGCCTGTTTCCTCCCTGGTACGGTAAAGCTCCTTCTCAAAAAAAGCGCGAACTGCTCTCTCCCGAACCGCCTCCTCCAGTCGTTTTTTACCTACAAACGAGAGTTTCAAACGCGGAACCAGTCGCAAAAAATAAAGTGATGGAAACCAGAAGATGAGCACAACCGGAATAAATGTCCAGACAGTGACATGCTGTATGGAAACGGCAATAATCATGGCGATAAAAGACGACAGTAGCAGAGCACCCAAAATTTCGGCTTCGCGGTAGCTGTCACTAGCATCTACCACCATGATTGCAACCTCACCGGATGTTTCGTGCTCTGCCTTTTTTACAAGGCTTCTGATCTTCTCTTTTTCAGACTCGCTGAAAAAATTATTAGCATTTTTATCTTTCATCTACCAGTCTCCAGACGCTCCGCCACCGCCAAAACTTCCGCCGCCACCGGAAAAACCGCCGAAACCTCCTCCGGATGAACCGCCTCCAAAGCCACCGCCAATAAAAGGGCCGCCAAAACCTCCTCCGAAACCGCGCCCACCTCCGCCGAAGATAAAAGCGATCAGTAGACCAAGAATAAAACCGGCTGCGCCAAGAATCGCCATAACAACAATCCCAAGGCCTGGAAAAGTCAAAAACCCTATCAACGGCAGGCCTGCCGCACCAGCTGCACCTCCTAAAAATTTAGACAAGGATCCCAGGAACACTATGGCTACCAGAAGAAAAATAAGCAGGGTGAAAACGGGTTCTGTACTTTTTTTACCCTGTTTCAGGTCGCGTGGCTGGGCCTGGTACTCTCCCCTGACGACCTGCATGATAGAGGAAACACCACTGGTTATGCCGGAATCGTAATTATTATTCTTGAAATATGGTGAAATATCTCCTCTTATGATTCTGCCGGAAACAAGATCGGTCAGCTTTCCTTCCAAGCCTCGCCCCACTTCAATTCTGATTTTTCGCTCCTGCTTTGCAATCAGCAGGATAGCGCCGTTATCCAGCTTTGCCTGTCCTATCCGCCATGCCTCGGCGACTTTGATGGAATATTCCTCCAGGCTCTCACCTTCCAGAGAGGCAATGGTAAGTACGACTATCTGTGTGGAATCACTTTGCTCAAACTCCGTAAGCGCCTGCTCCAACCTCTGAGATACGTCAGGAGAGAGCAAATTCGCGTAATCATTGACATGCCCGCGTAGCTGCGGCACTTCAAGACAAAATGACATATGCGGGAGGAGCAGCAGCGTCAATATGACCAGAAATCTTCTCATGATGTCCTTGCTTCTTAAGGCTAAGAATCAGCCCCAATTCTATTCCTGCCGAAAATACAAAAAAAATTACTTACCAAAATTTACCTTGGGCGCTGTCTTTGCACCTTCATCCGACTTGAATGGCTCTTTACGCTCCAGATGCAGCAGTAATGAGTTGGTCAGACTGTTGGGGAAGCTTCTTATGCTGGTGTTAAAATCCTGCACAGCCTTGTTATAGCGGACTCTTGCAACATTGATCCGGTTCTCGGTTCCCTCAAGCTGATTTTGAAGATCCATGAAATTCTGATTAGCTTTGAGATCGGGATAACGCTCAACCACAACCATCAGCCGTGACAGGGCACCTGAAAGCTGCCCTTGCGCTTCCTGAAATTTTCCCAATGCCTCAGGATTATTAAGCATATCCTTTGAAAGCTGCATTGAGCCGACTTTGGCCCGCGCCTCGGTAACAGCCTTCAGGGTGTCTGCTTCGTGCCCGGCATAGCCCTTGACTACTTCAACCAGATTAGGAATCAGATCTGCGCGTCTCTGGTACGATGCCTCTACATCCCCCCAAGCTGCAAAAACGGCCTCTTCGCTTGCCTGCATGCTGTTGTAGCCGCAGCCGCCGAGAACTACAGTTAAAAACATACCCATGACAATGATAAGAAAGCGATGCATGATTTACCTCCGAAAGTTCTTTGCTTTAAATAATAAGCACTCTTTTTCATTTGTCATCAATAAAAAAGCCCCCTGCAAATTTGCCGAGGGCTTTTTATTGATGCTCATTTTACCTTTGTGAAAGGGTAAAAACTATTCGCAAAGATCTACTTTAACATCCCAGTTTTTGAGTTTCATTGTGCCGTTGCGCTCCAGGTTGAGATGCATCTTGAAAGCGCGATCCCAAAGTTGTGGCTCATGACCGACCTTACGCTTGAGGCAATCGGCTTCGGCAATATTCAGATACTCCGTCAGCTGATCTTTGTAGTCAGGATGGGCGCACTTCTCGATGATACGGCGGGCGCGGTCCTTTGGAGCCAACCCACGAAGATCGGCCAGACCCTGCTCGGTGATGACACAGTCAAGGTCGTGCTCTGTGTGGTCGATGTGCGAGCAGTGCGGAACTACACAGGAGATACCGGTCGGATCAGTCTTTGAAGGCCGTGAAGAAGGAGTATGCATCATCTTCAGGTAACCGTTACGCAGGAAGTCTCCTGAACCGCCGAGACCATTGATCATACGTGTACCGCCGACCAGCGTCGAGTTGGCGTGTGCATAGATGTCAATTTCGACCGGGGTATTCATGGCGATACAACCCAGACGACGGATAGGCTCCGGTGCATTGGAGATGGAGAGCGGACGCAGGGTGATCTTGTCGAAATACTTATCCATGTTCTCGAAAAATTTCGGGAAACCGGGCGATGCAGAGAGGGAAAGCGAACATGAAGAGGCATGATCCAGCTTGCCCGAGTCGAACAGGTCGAGCATTGTGTCCTGAAGCACTTCCGTATAAACGGTAAGGTTGCTGAAAGGACCCTTTGCCAAACCGCCTATAACTGCGTTGGCGATGGAACCGACACCTGATTGAAGCGGCAGCAGGTTCTTCGGCAGGCGACCAGCTTTGACTTCCTGGGTAAAAAATTCAATGACGTGGCCGGCGATAGCCTCGGAGGTATCGTCCTGCTCGGCAAAAGCGCGGCCCTGGTCACGAAGTTTTGACTCGACCACGGCGATGATTTTACTCGGATCACATGCGATCGAGGTTGAGCCGATCCGGGAACCCGCCTTGGTGATATCGAAAACCTGACGGTTTGGGGGAGTCAGCGGAGTGATCAGGTCGTGGATTCCCTCGAAAGAGGGCTGGCCGGTGTTTACCTCGATAATGACTCTGTCGCAGATCATCAAAATTTCGGGAATGACACCGCAGGAGGAGGTCGGAACAAGGCTTCCGTCTTCCTTGATGGCGGAAACTTCAATAATGGCAAGATCAAGTCTGCCGCTCTCTGAGTCTTTGGTGTAAAAACCGTAACCAAGGTCTTGGGCGAACAGGGAAAGGTGCTTGTCACCCATACGGATGCGACCTTCGTTGATGCCGGCAGCAATGTTTTTACCGGTCTGATATGGCCAGCGACGGTCGATCATGTCATTGACGGCCCAGCGGTCTTCGGTTTCTGCACCTACGGAGGCGCCGATGAAGAGGTTGAACTTCAGTTTACCTTGCAGATTGTTTTTCTCAACATGCTCAGCCAGGGCAATAGGTACGACTTTCGGGTAACCGGCCGGGGTAAACCCGGACCAGCCCAGATTCATACCATTTTTGAAAAACGGTATGGTCTGTTCAGGGGTCATGACCTTGCTCAAAAGAGACTTGCATTGTACGCGGTCTTGCAGTGTTCCGTAATCTGACATCTTCTACCTCCTGTTTGTTTATGGTGTTTACAGGCAAGCGGCGCCTAAAAAACTACTGCTTAAACTCCTGTCTAACTATAAAAACATTAATAAAACTAAATAGTTATAGACATATGCAATAAATAAAACTGCATTTTAGTTAAGAGGGTCTATTTAGTCAAGATAAAAATATTAATGATGAATTGCCACTTCAGGATTCATAGTCTACAGCAACGATTGAACTGCAGAGTGATTTCATCACCGGTACTACTTCATTTGCGTGGTATGGGTGAACCTGGTAGGAGTCAAGATCTTCCATGGAATCGAATCTTGTTACCAGCGCGACATCATAAGAACGAGGAGATCTGACTATGTCATTGCCAGCTTCCAAATGTCGCAGCATCGGAAGCTTTCCTTGCATACTCAGCAACTTTTCTTTAACAATACTAATGCCCTCGACAGTTGGTTCTGCAAGTTTGAAGAGAACAATGTGTGTAATCATTCTGATTGGGACTCCTTGAATTAACTAAATTAATAAAATAATGTATACAACCAGATAAACACTGTGTCAATAAGGCAATAAATCGAAAAACAAATCCTGTTTGTATTTACCTGCCTAAAAGTCGCGAATATTCAGCAGAATCCAGAGAAGTCTTCCAATGTCCGGTCTGGATCCCGACGGCTCTTCCCCCCCAGAAAACCAGTAAAACCAGAAAAACAAATAGTATGCCCGATACTGCTGTGCGACCGAAAAAACGCATGGAAAGAGCCCCGTCCGCGCGACAATGACTGATGCATCGCCAACATCCAATACATTCCGGGGAGATCACGCTTTTTTTGTGCATTACATCAAGATATGATGGGCAGACAGCGCTACAGGCACCACAAGATACGCAACGTTCAATATTTCTGGTGACACGTAGCGGTGAGAGCATCGCCAGAAGCCCAAGCAGCGCTCCGTATGGACAGAGGTAGCGGCAGAAAGGATTCTTGAGCAACAGCGAGGTAATAATTAAAAGAATGATTATGCCAAGAGCAAACGGGGTCAGGTTAAGAAAAAAATCGAGCAGACGAACATCTGCCACTCGATGATAATCCGACATGATGAAATCACGCAGCTCGGCAGGCGACATGGCAAAAGATATGGAGTAAAGGAAGAAAGCAAGCAGCATATACTTTACTGCTCGTAGTATTAAATCCAACCAGGCTGGAGCCCTAAAATTCCGGTGCAGAACTTTATAACCGGTCTTCCAGCTGCATTCTGAAATAGTGGCAACCGGACAGATAAAAGAGCAGAATGAACGTCTCAAAAGCAGCGAGGTCACAAGAATTGTCAGAAATAGAACCAGGGCAGCAGGATGAATAGGATTAATTCCCATTCCTTTGAACCAGGCTGATAAACCTAATAGACCGGAGATGGGTAAAAAAGCTTCGATGCCATCCGGGCGGGCAGCGTATGCTGTTGTGCCGTTACTGCGGAAATACTGTACGAATTGAAAAAAACGGAAACTGAGCCAAATTATCAGACAAAAAAAGGAAAACTGGATCAGAATACGAAGTGGTTGGACATAACGGTCAGACATCAGTCTCTCTTGTAATCCAATTCTAAATCAAAGCGCCATCTTCGTTGGCTCGTCTTCGGTCGGCTCTCAACATACTAAAGTGTATGCCTTCGTCGCCTCACTCCTCGCCGCCTTGATGGCATCTCTGATCTGAAAATGGAATGAGTAGAGGGCGGGAGAATTCCCCCGCCCATGTTTTCAAGTCAATCAGCCCTCATTGCCACATAATGAATGCTGCCATCGGATCTCTTCAGGAGAAACCTGAGCACATCTCCCTTTTTTACTGCAGAGATAATAGCACGGAATTTTTCCAGAGTATCCGGTTTTTGGCCATTTATTTCAATTATGGTTGCCCCGGGAGTAACACCCGCTTCCTCTGCCGGCGAGCCCGGTTTAACTTCAACTATAACCAGCCCTTTGTTCTCCTTGATTCCAAGAATCGTTGCCAGCTCTTTGTTCAGCTCCCTGATACTCATGCCGATTTTTTCAAATTCGCTTCCAGCTTTTGCTGTTTCTGTAGCAGCGACCTCTTCGTCAAGCTTGCCGACGGTTATAAAGACTTCCTGTTTTCTCTTGTCACGGAAAATCAGTAGTTTAACTTTTTTGTCAATTGGTGTTACGGCAACATAACGAGGAAGCTCATTTCCTTCAATTGGTTTACCATCAAATTCAAGAATAATATCACCTGCTTTCAAACCGGCTTTATCGGCAGGAGCCCCCTTTTCTACACTGGCTACCAGCGCTCCCTTGTCGGAATCGAGTCCGAAAGATTTTGCAAGGTCGGCCGTCAAAGGTTGAAAACGTACACCTAAATAACCTCTGGTAACTTTACCGTTTTCACGCAGTTGAGTGATAACAACTTTTGCGATATTTATTGGAATGGCAAAACCTATCCCCCCGCCCCCGGCAACTATTGCTGTATTGATACCAACAACCTTGCCGTTAGCGTCAAATAACGGTCCTCCTGAGTTGCCCGGATTTATGGAGGCGTCTGTCTGGATGAAATCATCATAAGGGCCGCTGCCGATCACACGACCCTTGGCGCTAACAATTCCAGCAGTTACCGTATGGGCAAGACCGAAAGGATTACCGATGGCCAGAACCCACTCCCCTACTTCCAGCGCACTGCTGTCACCAAGCTCGGTCGCCGGAAATTTTTCTTTGTCCGTGATTTTGATTAAAGCCAGATCGAGCTTCTCGTCAAGCCCTTTAATTTCACCTTTCAACTCACGTCCGTCCGACAGCTTGACCATAACTTCATCAGCACCGTTGACTACATGATTATTGGTGAGAATATAACCTTCCGGACTTATCAGAAAACCGGTTCCCAGGCTTTGCTCCCGTCTTGGACGCTGCTGTTGCAGATCATCGAAGAAGCGGCCGAAGAATTCGTCAAAGAAATTATCATGTGGATTTTGCTGTTGATGTGGGGAAGGCTGTGGTCGCCTGATTTTTGGTCGTGGCTTGATATTTCGCGCTGTCCTGATATTTACCACGGAAGGCTTCAATTTTTTAGACAGCTCGACAAAATCAGGGGTAACGGGTTTTGCTGTAGATATTTCCGGGATAATCAATGCACAGACAACCCCGGCAACCAGAAGACGAATGGATAAAACAATGAATTTCGACATGGTAACCTCTCTCTGCATGAAATTTTAATAGCGAAGGGCGGATCGTCAGTCTGATAACGATGCCGCCCTCGCATATTTCTACAATAGATAACCATGTATAAAATAAAAATCAAGCCCCTGAGGGGTTAGAGATTGTAGTACTACCCCTCCCTGAGGATGTAACCCTGGCCGCGAGCAGTATGAATTAATTTGACCGGGTAATCACGATCAACTTTTTTGCGCAGATAGTTTACATAAACATCAATTATGTTGGTGAAGCTGTCGAAGGCATAATCCCAAACATGCTCGGCTATCATGGCACGGGAAAGAACTGTATTCGGATTACGCATCAGGTACTCAAGCAGGCCATACTCCTTGGCGGTAAGGTCAATCTCGGCTCCGCCTCTCCAAACCTTGTGAGAAACGGGATCAAGCCTGAGATCTGCAAAATGAATTTCAGCGCCACGATCCTGTTCTCCGCGACGGAGCAGCGCACGAACACGCGCCATAAGCTCGGCAAAAGCAAATGGCTTGGTCAGGTAATCATCAGCACCGGCATCGAGTCCTGAAACAATATCCTCAGTAGTTCCGCGTGCAGTCAGCATCAGTACCGGAATCCTGTTACCACTTTCGCGCAAGGTTTTCAGAAGTGCCAGGCCATCAAGCTTTGGCAGCATTGCGTCCAGGACAATAAGACTGAAATTTCCCTCCTGTGCCTGCTTAAGCCCTTCATTCCCGTCATTGGTTATGGTTACTTCATAGTGATCTTCTTCCAGACCACGCTTGATAAAATTAGCTACTTTTTTCTCGTCTTCTACGACTAAAATTTTCATGTTATGCTCCTTTTATAATTTTTTTTATTACTTTCAATTTACTTCAGCATCGGGAATGCGCC